>Ga0209211_10001142_pt1 | contig 51774 bp, 50 predicted proteins | sample RifGroA2_FD_183992 | JGI IMG/M metagenome (GOLD analysis project Ga0209211, IMG submission 183992) | Groundwater microbial communities from Rifle, Colorado, USA - Groundwater A2 (SPAdes) (version 2) | ecosystem: Environmental > Aquatic > Deep subsurface > Groundwater | place: Rifle, Colorado...
ATTTTTTGTTATAAATTTTAATTTATCTCTCGGCGCTAACAAATATTTTCGCCCATGAAGTTCGATATATTTCTCCCAAACCTGTTGATCAAACTCACCGTATTTCTCTTGCAATTTATTGTCAATAAGCCGCATAAAACATGCGTGCGGCGCCCATGGCGTATTCGTATTAAAAATATGAAGTAACCTATTATTATTGTGAATTTTTAAAAAATCCGGCCGTGTGGAAATAACTACCTGATCCCCGGTTAATCCATTTAAATCAGGGCGATAACCTTTAAAAACACTGCGCGGATAGAGAAACGAAAGTATCTTGACAAAATCTTTATGTTCTTGTGAAGGCTGACTTGGGTTATCATAAATGTAATATTCTTGAATATGTTTTAAGTCAGATAATTTTCTTGCAATCATAACGTCCCCGTATACTTTTCATAAAATTTTTTCAGAATCACCATAAATCTTCCATGCCGGTAGAAAAGTTAAAAATTTCCCTCCCTCCCTAATGAATGCTTGATGACGTTTCAAAATCGGCTCAATATATCTCCAGGCAAAAACAACAACCAATTGCGGCCTGCGGTCATATAATATCTGGGAAGGATGAACGGGGATATGATGTCCGGGAGTATAAAGTCCAAAACGGTCCAGATTATCATCAACCACGTATAAAATTTTGTCCGACAAACCAAAAAGATACTCTAATGTTGTCGTTCCAACAGAGGCCCCATATCCTACAATTGCTTCTCCCCGCGCGTGTAAAGCGGATATTTCTCTTTGCAATCGCTCACGTGTCTCATGAATAAATGCATTAAACGGTCCGAAAGAAGAAATCTTTTCAATGCCCTTATGACTCTCCAAGTCAATCATCTGGCTAACCGATGGCTGAACTTTGCGTCTACCATTTTTGCCTTGAATATAACATCGAATACACCCCCCCTTGGAAACACTATGCTGCACATGAATCAATTCCAATCCAAAGAGCCCCAGTGATTTTTGCAAAGAACCAACAGTAAAATAAGAAAGATGTTCATGATGAACAACATCCAATAATTTCTTATCTACCAAATCTAATCCATAACCCGTTTCGAAAACAAAACACCCTTCTTGGCCAATGAGTTCGCGGATGCCGGTAAAAAGATTTTTTAGATCGTCGATATTAGCAACTACATTATTGGCTGTAACTAAGGAGGGGGTGCCATACCCGGATCTGATCTCTTTGCCAATATCCGCGCTAAAAAAATGCTGGAGAACCTCAATTCCCGAAGAAGCAATCTGTTGTGCAATGGGAGCCGGATCAACGCCCAAAACTTTTAGGCCTTTTTCTATAAAATACCGAAGCAGCGTCCCGTCATTACAGCCGATATCGATCACTAAACTACCGGCATGAGGCCTGACAAATGCCAATACCTCTTCGGCATATTTTCTAAAATATTCCGAAAGGCCTAAAGAGGCTTGCGTCCTGTAAATATAGTTTCCATAAAGAACTGCCGGATCAACAACATCAAGAATTTGGATTAATCCACAATTTTGACAAAGAAAAATATCCAGAGGAAAAGCTTCTTCTTTTTGCCCAAGTTTGTCATACGATGCAAAAACATCTCCGGGTGGAGTTGGAACAAAATTTGCTCCAAGAGCCACCTTAGCCGAACCACACAATCGGCAATTTTGATTTCGAAAACATACAGTCATTATTCTATCCCCCTGACAATTTATTGAGAAACTCTTTAGCTTGCTCCACATCGCTGCCGTCAGGCGCCCAAGTCGGGAAAATAGTATCGAAGCGGTTAAACGGCCCCTCAGTTACTTCATAAAAACAAATCAAGTCTGTCTTAATGCAAAAAGTGTGAAAAAAGGGGTCAGAAATGCGGTAATAAAAAAACTTCCCTGAGAAGGGAGATCCCATCTCGACTTTTTTGATAATGTCGCCATGATCATCAAAAAAAATGACATCCACTTCGCCTTCTATTAAATAAAATGATTCTGACTTGTTGATATGTTTATGAGGTCGAACATAGGCGTCCTTCGTATGGACAATAAACATTTCATGAATCTTGTCATCCACACTCTGATGTGTACAAAGCCGTATCCGCTTTCGTGGATTTTTGAAAGCTTCCGTTTTTAGAAATGCCAAATCGATAGCATTCAGATGCACAAACCGTTCATTAGGATATAGCACCTCATCATTTACCTTCCGATAATCCATACTCACGGTCCTCTAACAGCCCAGGCGTAAAACAATGATTGGTTTAGGCCGGGGGCGCAATAAAATTGACCCCGGGCCGGCGGAATTTTAGCTTCTCACACATTTTCAACGACGCTTCAGGATTGTTATACGCTACAAAAACCGTATCGCCTTCCGGAATCTCGTCTACGCCAACGATCAAACACCCCGCGAAGCGGGAGCCTTGTTTTGACGGGTCATCATCCACGAAGAAGGATATTTCTCCTTTTAGCATTGCTCCAAGCCACATTCCCACTCCGTATACTCCAAAAACATTTATGCGTTTTCCCTTTGCCTGGCCGCGAATAAAACCGGGCAGGGATTGAGCCCAACGAACGGCTTCAGCCTCGAGAGCGGGGTATTCGTTTTGAGAACGTTTCGCGATGAATCCGATCTCAACAGATCCCAACAGCCCCTCCATTTTATTTACAACATCAAACCCTGCCAAGGAGGCAGCAATGCTCAGCGATCTTGGTGTGAAATGTGAACAGTGTTCCCAAAAAAAGAAATCAGTATAAACAGTATGAAAGCAGGGGACGATCACCACCAAATGGCCATCAGGTTTAAGAAGGGCGGCCGCTTTCCAGAGCACGGTCACCGGGTCTGTCAGATGTTCCAAAACGTGGTTCAAGGTAATGAGATCGTACTTGCCAGGGATTGTGTCCAGATCGCCGGTATAAAACTCTGTGGCACCACCAGCGCGAATGCCCGCCTCTTTGACGTTATTCAGATCATGGCCCACAATCTCCCAACCGGGGAGTTCAGCAGCAAAGGCCGCAAGAAGATAACCTGCGCCGGTCCCTATATCGAGTACCCAGCCTGTATTTCTCAATTTTAGAAGTTTAACAAGGTTTTGGACAAGGGAGTTTTCCCGGTTCACAATTTTACCATCGACTATATTGATTTTACGTCCGGGAAGCTCGTAGTTCTTCTCATAAACATCGCGCATGATTTTTTGGTATTGTGCCCCGATGTCCTTCTGGAGATGTTCACAAACGCTACATCTATAAAGGGTAAAAGGGTAAAGGACATCAGCTCGTGAAGTAGCGCCTAAAAGTTCCTCTGCGATCGCAACGAGTTTTCCCTTGCAAAGGAGGCATGAAAGTCCTGTTGATTTCTGATGAGCGGAGGTTTTATTAGTCATTGTTGTTCTTTGGATCATAACTGCTCTTCATTAAAGCTGTGAGGTCAAGAAACTTCCCCAAAATAACCGTTTAAAGAAAGTGACATAACAAATTTTCAGCCGGCGAAAATACTGAACAGGAAGAAATACGGTAGCCCCCAAAAACCTTGCATAAACATACAAAACATAACCAATACTCGCAGCCACAAAATTACTGTGCGAGAGCTTATCCTTATTTTTTATTTTTTCTGCTTTATCGAGCCAACGCTCAATGAATGAGCGCCTCCAAAGCTTTAAATCTACATAATTATACTTATAAAGATATGTTCCATTAAAACCATAATATTTGCGTTTAATCTCTCCCTGAGCTTCCTTCCATGCGGTTGCCATGATCTTCAAATGGGTGGCGGGGTTTAAATAAAATAATGTGCTTTTGATCTCGATTTCAAATAGCAACAGAGCTATCACCATCCAAGAAATTCTTTCCCACCAGGAATCTTTTTTGTAATAAAGTGGCTGATATCCATATTGCACCAAAAAATCAAACATCATTCCCTCAAAAATGAATATCTCCACCCCCGGTTTCTGGTGTTTCCATTCCGCCGAAAGGATTCTTCTTAGCGCTTCTTGAGATACCTGCTTTGCTTTCTCCGATTGAGACCTTGTTTCCTTAACATCTGGCATTCCGTAAATTTCATGCCCCCACCAAATCTTACCATCAAACGAACTCTCCAGCATTAAATCAAGATAACGGATACCAAATAAATCCGCAAACTTCTTCATCATCCTTCTTAGATCTATGGCCATGTCTTCATGTCTCAAAAAAATAACATCCTTTACTTTGACCATTTTCCCTAAATCATGCTGTAAAAAAAACATATACTTGCTGACATGATAAATCGCGTTAGATTGATAAATCATCGTATCAGTAGGATTCAATTTGAACTGATCCTCCTTCTGAAACTGGGACCAAAGACGATATATTTTTACCCTGGGATCACGGATTGTAGCTAAAATAGTCGCGTCGGGAAAATCGCTCATGAAATCATCCAGATGCTCGACGGAATGATGATGCCATAAAAGGACTTTCTTGCATGACAGATCCTGACCTTTGCATAATGCATATGCATAATTAACTGCCAGGACAAAAGCTCGGCGGCTAACCGGCTCATCACGAAGAAGGCTTTTTAGATAACCGCGAAATTGCTCAGCATCAATCGACACATATCCATCGTTCGTTTCCCCCAACTTGTCTAAACCATTCATTCCAACAATATTCCGGGAATCGATCACTGATGCATGTTTAATACAAAAAATATTAATAATCGTATCCCAATTCCACACCTCTTGAAACTGTTCCCGCCATGTCTGCCAATGCGGATAAAAATAAATCAATGGATAAGCTGGAATATTATAGACATCAGGATGGCCATCGAGATAACTTTGAAAAAGCTTTGTCCCCCCTCCTGTAAAAACAACGAGGCATAAAAGTTTCGGCTCTTTGACGTCCGAGATTCTCAATGCAGTCGGTTCGATTGCCGATGCCACTTCTATTTGTTTCACGAATTTTCTTTCTTTAGAAATTCTTTAATATTTTGAATGACACGTTCTACATTTTCGATAGGTTGTTCCGGCCCACCGGGCAAAAAAACGCCATGACGATGATACATTCGAGAATTGGGGAATTCCCCATGAACACCCAAATATTTCGCAGGATCAAGGTCAGGAACTGCGTGACGCGCTTGGATATCTCGATTCTTCAAATACTGGATTAATTCTTCCCGGCGATCAACGAGCGCTTCAACAAACAAAGGTAGCTCGCCCTGCTTCACATTCACAGGTATAATCCGAATGCCTGCCAATGTGCTCAAGCCCCGTTCATATTTTCCATAAATTTTTTTTAAATGTTCAATCCGTTCGGGGGTTCTCTTCAGTTGTCCCAACCCTATTGCCGCCTGAACATCCGTAAATTTAAAATTGAACCCAAATTGATACCAGGCCTGTGTAAAATTATCGTTCACGCCGTGATTACGCAATGCTCTCAACCTTTGATAAAGCTTTTTATCCCTTGTTACTACCAAGCCTCCCTGGCCAGTAGCGACCAGTTTTGCCATCCCAAAAGAAAAACATCCCATCTCCCCTTGAGTCCCTAAATACCCGTCCTCATAACGAGAAAAAAGACTCTGACAGGCATCCTCAATAATCGCTATCTTCCGGGCCTTACAAAACGACAATAAGTTCTTCATATCGACAGCTCGGCCATTAAGGTGAACTGGAATAATGGCTCGAGTTCTTGAGGTCACCTTACGGCACGCCTCATCCACATCCATGATCGGCAAGTCTTGACGGACATCCACCAAGACGACTTTGGCGCCTGTCAAATAAACCGCATGAGCTGCCGCAATCCATCCTCTGTTAGGGACAATAACCTCATCATCGCGTCCAATTCCAAGGGCCATAAGCGACATCAAAAGAGCCACACTTCCGCTTGGAACAGCAACACCATAGGGGACACCCAGCTTCTCCTTCAAAACATCCTCGAATTCCTCCGTAATTCTGCCCATGCTCACACATTCATTAAGCATCGCCTCACTGACACGCGCCGCTTCTTCTTCCCCCACGCTTGTGCGAAACCAAGATATCTTACCCATGACGGGTCTTCCTTTCATAAATCTTGAGACCTCACATTTTAATAATCACTCGTCCACTTTGGCCGCTGCGAACCTTACCTAGCGCCTCATTAACTTTCTCCAACGAAAATTCATCAGTGATGAGGCCATCCAGCGTCATTTTACCTAACCGGCAGAGCGCGATATACCGGGGGATATCTAGATGTGGTTGAGTGCTGCCGCCATGAGAGCCTTTTAATATTTTCTTAAAGTGTAAAGGCAAAGAATAAATGGAAATATTATCGCCTTTTCGCGGCACACCCACCAGAATCGTCTTGCCATCCGGATGAGTCAGTTCGTAAGCCGTTTCGATGACCCGCGCCTTACCGGTTGTGTCAATAACCACATCCGCGCCTTTTTCCCCAACGATTTTATGGATTTGGGCTAGATAATCCTGCGTATTCTGAGAATTAAGACAATGGGTGGCTCCAAAACGCTTAGCCATATCTAATTTTTTATCGAAAAGATCGATGGCAATAATTGGATTAGCCGAGACCATGTCAGCCGACTGGACAATATTTAGCCCAACGCCCCCAGCCCCGAAAATAACCACCGATTGCCCAACTTTCACCTGAGCGTCGTTATTAATGACTCCCATGGCTGTTGTGACAGCACAGCCAAATAATGGAGCGATCTTCATGTCAAAATCATCAGGAATTACCGTTAATCTGTTTTCAGAAACAATGGCATGGTCATTAAACGTCGTGACCCATCCTGCGTTGACTTTTTTACCGTTCCAGTTATAGCTCGGAGGTTGGCATTGAATGCCGTCGCTTTGACGCCAATGCATGACAACATGGTCACTTGGTTTAACTCGTGTTACTCCTTCGCCAACGGCCAGAACTGTCGCTGATCCTTCATGGCCCAATAAATGCGGCAGAAATTTATCCGGCCCCTTAGCGCCCTCGATTTCATTAAACTGCGCCCCGCAAATACCGCTGTAATGAACTTTTACCAAAACCTGCCCGAAGGATAACCGGCTTGGAAACTCGATATCGGCAACAACCAAGGGTTTATTTAATTCAATCAGAATCGCCGCTTTCATGGTCTTAACCGGTAATGTTATTTTTTCTAATTCCATTTGTGTTTGGTTCATGATATTTCCTTTTGCCAATGTGGCGGTTTATTCAAAATAAATGAATTCGTAGTCTCCGGTATATCCAAAATGTTTCAACAACCAAATCCAGGCCTCGTTATCAAAAAAAGCCTCAGCGGTCAAAGCCCAGCACTGCAGGTTGAATAATTCCTGCTCATTACGGTAACTTTCAACCATAATAAATTTATTCCTACCTACCCGCTCGATTTCCTTGACGGCTTTCTCGAGTTCCATAATCCGTAAATTATGAAGACACCCTAAAGAGATAACGAGATCAAAATATTTATCCGCCCATGGATAAGATACATCCTGCGCTTTACGACGGGCAATGGACTTACGGATCGCCGGTGGGGCATCAGCTAACCCATGTTGCGAAATATCAAATCCGTGCAACTCTGCATTGGGCAAAAGCTGTTTTAATTCATAAAGAAGATGAGCCTTGCCGCAGCCGACGTCCAGAATCTTAGAGCTGCTGGTAAGGCCGTATTGCTTAATGAGTTTTTCCGCGACGGGTTTCCAGCGCCCATCATATTTATATCCGCCATAACCATAGCGGCGGTCACCGTCCCAATAATCGGCCTCATATTCCTTGGCCTTGAGCATGCAATGGACTTTATCGTCGATCATGCGGTCAATATAGTTTCTCTTAGTCTGTTTGTGAAGCGGTGTGAAAACCTCAACCAAATTTCCCATATTTACTCCTTTACCAATTCCTGTTCAATGAACTTGCCTGGTGAAAATTCCAGCCCTGCTAAATTCTTTATGGTCGCGACAACGTTTTCCGTCGTAATCCCAAAACCATGCATAAGGCTTGCCTGCGACCCGTATCGGTCAGCGAAGACATCGGGGATGCCGATACGCTTAAACCGTTTTTGGGAAGGAAAGTTCGCTTCGCTGATGATCTCCGCGACCGCTCCCCCAAGGCCTCCGATAACCGTATGCTCCTCAACCGTGACAATGACCGGCGTATTTGCCGCATATTCTTTTATAATCTCTTCATCAATGGGTTTTACCGTTGGAACATGCACAACGGCGACTTTTACCCCTTGGTCTTTTAACTGGTCGGCTGCCTCCAAGCCGTTACGTAACGTAATTCCCGTCGTAATAATCAAAGCATCTGAGCCTTCACGCATTGGCAGCGCTTTCCCTATCTTAAAAGAAATCTGATCATTTGTGACGATTGGATCGCCTCCTTTGGCCACACGAATATAAATGGGTCCTTGATGATCCATAGACTGCAGCATGGCCAGGCGCATTTCGCTAGCATCCGCCGGTGCGATGACCGTCATATTAGGAACTGAGCGCATAATCGCGATATCCTCGATCGCCTCATGCGTTGGCCCCAGCGGCGCGTAGACCAATCCGCCGCCATTGCCCAACAACCGGACGTTGAGATTATGCAAACCCAGATCGACTACAACTTGCTCAAAACAGCGACGGGTCAAAAACGTCGCGATCGTATTAACGTAAGGAATTTTTCCTTCCATGGCCAAGCCGGCGGCCATGCCGATCATGTTGGCCTCGCTGATGCCCTCCATAAAAAAACGATCCGGTATTTTTTCTTTAAATTTCTGCAACGTGCCGATCCCCAGATCAGAACCGATAAAGAAAACACGCTTATCCTGACGCGCAAGCTCATAAACCATCTCAAGACACATCTTGCGCATCAGTAGGCCTCCGATTCCGCGAAAAGCTGACGAATCTCTTCATCCTTGATCCCGCTTTTGTGATGCCATTTCATGTTGCCTTCCGTAGAGTTCATTCCCTTGCCTTTGAGCGTATGGCAAATGATCGCCGTCGGCTTGTCTAATGCCAAAGGCACACCAGTAAACGCGGCGCGCAAAGCATCGACATCATGACCATCCACTTCCTTGACGGCAAAACCAAATGCCTTCCACTTATCCGCAAATGGCTCCAGGTTTTGCACATCCCGCGTCGGGCCGTAGGATTGATACTTGTTGTAGTCGATGACAACTGTCAAATTGCTCAATTTATGTTTACCGGCACACAGCGCCGCTTCCCAAATAGATCCTTCGTTGCACTCCCCATCACCGATGATCACAAAAACACGATGGTCGGCTTGTTCATGCTTGGCACTTACGGCAAAACCAACCCCGATGGGCAATCCATGTCCCAAACTTCCGGTGGAAGCCTCCACCCCCGGAACCTTGACCTCCGGGTGCCCGCCTAAAATTCCGCTGGCCTCGCAAAATTTCCATAATTCTTCCTCGGGGAAGAATCCCTTGTCCTGCAAAACAACGTACAGCGCAAGACATCCATGGCCTTTGCTTAAAATGCAGCGATCCCGCTCGCTCCATTTCGGATTACGGGCATCATATCTAAGCACATCGTCATAAAGCACCCGGATAATTTCGACCAAAGACAACGCTGCGCCCACATGCCCGCGACGGGTGGCATCAAGGGTCTCAATGATCCTGCGACGTAAATATTTCGACCGCTGATCCAGTTTCGCGGCTTTTGCTCTATTTATCGGCATAAGGGAACCTTAAATATGTTTCTTTTATTTTCTGACACAAACTCTTGGCTTTCCGTAACTGCTCTTTACGTATCTTATCTGTGTCCAACGGGTCCCCGGCGGCATAAGCGCGGCGCGAAAAATCGTCCGGAATAAATTCATTTAAAAATATCATGCACCACTTCAGGCCAAACAACGGATATGCAATCTTGACCCGCTGCGCCAATTGTCGATCTTCCGCGAACGCATCCAGCATTTTATGGACAAAATTTCTTTTCAGCGGATCGCTCAACGCCATGGCTGGATGAAACAAAAAATCCGCGATCGTCTTAGAAGGGTCATCCCATCCGAAATATTCGAAATCCAAAAATACAATACGGCCGTCGCTGGCGCGCAAGGCATTATGAAATCCGAAATCCGATGGACTTAAGGTTTTCTGTTCCAGAGGAATCTCGACATCAAATGAAATACCGCTTGTTGCACACTGCTTACGAACCCACTGCGTCAAGACAGTCAAAAATGGCTTGAAATCGTCCCGAAGGAAACATTCCAATTCCCCATGCCCTTGCTTTTGTTCTTCAAGTGAGGCAAAACGGTTTAAACGTCCCTCTATATTGACGATAATTGCCTTAATAGAAAAACAGGCATCAGAGGCCGGCGATATATTTTGAGACTGCGCGATCCCGTTCAATTTCTTTAAACGTCCCAGGAAATCACCAGCACCCTCAATGTCTTGGTCGGTGATATCTCCCGGCATAATTTTTTTACCTTCAATGAATTCGTAAACAGCACAGGATTCTTCCCGGTTTACCGCAAGTGGACGCGGGATATCGGTCACCCCCTGTCCCCACAAAAACGCAAGGCTAGAAAATTCAGCCTCTAAACGGTTACGCTTATCCGCAGGATGGCGGAAATAAAACTTGGCAGCATACGGTTTGGAATTATCGCACTGTAAGGAATACACGCGATTGTTCCCGCTGCCGCCAACCCTTTGAGCCGAAATAACGGGAACGCCCAAAAGATCCTCGGCTATGCGGCAGACATCAGAAAGGACATTATCTGCCGTCTCCGTCGTATAATGTGTAGCCCTCACGAATCTACCTCCAGATACTTATATTCCTCACTCATAAAATACTGTTCTATTTGCGCCCAAGTCTTCATAATTTTCACACCACGCAATAAAAAATTTTCCTTATGTGGGCTGTAAAGTATCTTATTTACGCCTCGCGGAAACGACTCTTCCCTAAAAGTCTCTTCCAAATCATCAATAAAATGTGTACAGCCCAGTTGTTTAATCCGCTCAATCTTCTTTGGGCGGGTCGATTCAAAAAAAACCTGGTCCTTCGAAAATCCCAATCCTTTTGATTCAAAAAATCCTTTTTGCGTCATCCAATCCAGTGCCGTCCGCCTCAGGTCAATTTTGTCCGTATCTTGCGCGGCAAATTGAGTTTTATGACTGACGATATATACCGGCACGTTGGCGCGCCGGCACGCGTGAAGGAATTTCGCGACGCCGTCGATCAACATCGCTTCCGCCATCGCCTTGCCATACACGTGCGCCTGCACTTGCTGCCACTTCTTTTCGCCGTCCGGCAACGGGCGGATCGCGTCACGGATACCTTTTTTATGCCACGTCAGCGAGCCGGTGATGAATCCCATGCGCTGGGCCGTTTTCCAAAGAACGTCGTCGTAATTAACGAGCGTATTGTCAAAATCAACGCCGAGTATGAAACGCCTCATCCTGTGCCTTGCGGATATCCCGCCTTGAATAGAATTCCCAAATGGACTCGATCACATAAGACATCTGCTCATCGGTCAAATGCTGATGCACCGGCAGGCTGATGATCGTCGCGCAATCCTGTTCACAGACCGGGAAGTCGCCCTTTTTATACCCTAAATAAGCTGCGGCTTTCTGCAAATGCACCGGGATAGGATAATGGACCTTTGCCTTGATGCCACGCTCAAGTAAATACGCCAGCAGGGCATCGCGGCTCTTGACCCTAATGACGTAGGTATGATAAACCTGCTGCACATTAGGATGCCGCGGCGGAACCGCAATATATTCTTTCAAATCCCGGAACGCCTCATCGTAACGCTTGGCATTGGCGATCCTCTGACGGGTGATCGACCCGACCTCATGGATCAAACGGTTACCGACAACGGCCTGAAGCGAATCCAGACGGCTGTTATGACTGAAAAATTCGATCTCATCACGCGTCGACATTCCATGATTGCGGAACAATCTCAATTTCCGGCACAGTTCCGCCGAACGGGTGACGATAACACCACCATCTCCCCAGACGTTCAAATTCTTTAAAGGATGCAGGCTAAAACAAGCCGTTTCCCCCCAGGAACCGACGTGTTTACCATCGATCTTGGCAAGGATCGCCTGTGCGGCGTCTTCGATAACGAGCAACTTATGCCGCTGGGCAATGTCCATGATCCGCGGCATGTCCGCCGGGCACCCGGTCAAATGGACCGGTAAAATCGCCTTTGTTTTTGAGGTAATAGCCTGCTCAATTTTGTCAACATCGATGGTGTACTCCTGATTATTGTCGACAAATACCGGACGAGCCCCCACCATCGCGATCGCCCCAACGGTCGAAATAAAGGTGTTCGGTGTTGTAATGACCTCATCGCAGGGCCCGATGCCAATCATCTTTAATGAAAGGATCAGCGCGTCGGTACCGGAACCAACACCGATCGCATACGGCAACCCGCAGAGCTTGGCGAAGCGCTCTTCGAATTCCGTAACCGGTTTGCCCAAGGTAAAATCGCCGCTTTGTACGAGCTTGCGGACATCTTCGAGATAATCGTCGACGTTGGCGAATTGTTCATCCAGATAAGAATACGGTACGTTCATACCCTTCCTTTATTTTTGATAAAAATCACGTATTGAGTTGACCACATATTCCAGCATTTCCGGCTGTAACGACTGGGCAACCGGCAAACTTAAAACCCGGCCCGCCTGACGTTCGGTAGCCGGCAAGCTTCCCTTTTTATATCTCAACTCTTTGGCGACCGGCTGAAGATGGATCGGCACCGCATAATGCACCTTTGTTCCCACACCCTTCTCCGTCAGGAACGCCTGGAGCTGGTCCCGGCGGTCGGCCTGAATGATAAACGTATGATAGACGGCGCGTATATTTTTCTCTTCAACGGGTACCTGAATTTGAGATAATCCCTGCAAATATTTTTGATAAAAATACACGTTGGCGCGGCGGTTTTGCGTCCATTCTTCCAGATAATCCATTTTCACCAACAGCATCGCCGCATGGATCGTATCAAGCCGCGAATTGTTGCTCCAGTAAATACAGGCATTACGCTGGTAAAATCCGTTATCGCGCAGCGCCAGTATTGTTTCATACAGATCTTTGTTATTGGTCGTCAAAATGCCGCCGTCGCCGCAGGCATTCAGTGTTTTCAAAGGATGCAGGCTGAAACACCCGGCATCAGCGAACGAACCGACTTTTTGCCCATGATATTCAGCGCTCACTGCCTGCGCGCAATCTTCAATCACAAACAACTTATGTTTCTTGGCAATCGCCATGATCGCCGCCATATCACACGGTCGCCCCGTCCAATGAACCGGCAAAATCGCTTTAGTGCGCGGCGTGATCGCTTTCTCAATGAGCGCGGGGTCGATCAGATAATCTCCCCCCACATCCACAAAAACCGGTTTGGCGCCGGCACAGACGATACAACTCGTTGATGAAACAAATGAATTGGAAACCGTAATGACCTCATCGCCGGCACCGACTCCAAGGGCCCGTAAAGCCAAAATCAACGCGTCCGTTCCCGAATTAAGCGCCACCGCATATTGAACGCCGCACAATCTCGCAAAACGCTGTTCGAATTCAGCAACTTCTTCCCCCAAAACAAACTTCCCGTGGTCGAGAACTTTGCTGACAGCCTCAAGCAACTTTTCCTTGATCGGAGCGTGCTGCTCGACTAGGTCAACATAGGGAATATTCATTAAACAGCGCATTGAGACTCCGCAGCTTTAAGCGTCTTGATATTAAAATACCTGGCATTATTCATCGGGTCATTGAATTTGCCCGCCTTAAAGGCCTTGATAAGATCACGCACAGCGTCTTCGATCGTGTGCCGCGGGACAAAATTGAGTTCGCGCTTGATCTTCTCCGAGGAGATGCGATAGGAACGAATATCATCGGAATGGCGCGTTTCGACAGTGACCTCCGGCCGCTCTGGGAATTCTTCAGCCATTACCTTGCGGACAATTTCCGCAATATCGGCGACCGAACGGTTCTGATACCCGGCATTGTAAGTCTTCCCGGCAATTTTTTCGTCAGGCAATTCGAGCAACAGGCAATACAAATCCGTCATGTCCTGAATATGAAGATTGGGCCGCTCCTGTTTACCGCCAAAAACAAGGATATGGTTGTTGTTGTACGCATGATTGGTCAGGATATTGACCGTCAGATCAAATCTCTGCCGCGGGGAATACCCGCAAACCGTGGCTGGCCGGATCGTGACAGCGGTAAATTCGGGAGACTGATATTTCCAGAGCAAGGGTTCACACAATCCCTTATATTTGTTGTAATCCGTGATGGGAAGAAGCGGATGATCTTCGGTGACATTCTCGGCGTCACTCACCCCATATACGCTGCAGGTAGAAGCGTAAATGAACCGGTGCACGTCGCTTTGTTTACTGATACGCACCAGCGGTTCGAAGGCATCGTAATTGACCTTGCGGCTTAACGCAGGATTCAATTCGAACGTCGGGTCATTGGAAATGCAGGCGAGATGAATCACAGCATCACAGCCCCGCAAACTTTGCTCAAGTAAATCCGTGTCGCAAATATCACCCTTGATCTCTTCAAGGCCGGATTTGTCCTTGATACAATCGAAAATATCCGTCCCGTAGGTGTATAAATCCAAAACTTTGATCTTATATCCCTTATGCAACAACTTCGGAACCAAGATCGCTCCGACATATCCGGCCCCGCCGGTTACTAAAACGGTTTTAATGGGATTCATGGACAGTCGCTTTCTCTGTTAATTTTGATTTGTTTTGAATAATCACATCAATAAAACAATGGCACAAAGCGTGATGAATCACTTCCACGAAACCATAATGCGCTACCGGAACATAGAAATTGATTTCTCCCGTTTTTCTCAAAAGGTTATCTTCTTTAAACCCGGAAAATGTGATAATACGCCCTTGTTTCTCTTGCGCCGCCACAACGCCACGCAGGATATTCTCGGAATTGCCGGAGCTACTAAAGGCAAGCAATACATCATTGTATTCAGCGAACATTTCAATGGATTTCTCAAAAACATGGGAATAACCGTGATCATTGCTGACGCATGTTAAAAGAGCTCCGTCATTGAAGGCCAGGGCCTTAATGCCCGCATTTTTCCAAAAATCAATGGCCATGTGGCTAGCGATCGCTGCGCTGCCGCCATTACCGATGACCATCAGCTTTCCCCCCTTATCGGCCTGTTCAAGGATGATATTAATGGCATTTTCAATCGCTTCCTCGACCAACAGCATGTTGCCCCGCTGATCAGTGGCTTGAACGGCATTAAGAAACTCAATTAATTTCTGACGATGGATTTTAATATCATTTCTCATTTTAATAACCTCGTAATGAACTTTGTTAGATCAACAAGATTTACTGGTTCCCGATTACAGACGATCTGCACCGCCAGCGACCCGACGGCATTGCCGATCAAAGACACCACTTCCTGCGGCATGCCGTCGGCAAAACACGGCGCGATGAACGCGAAAAAAGCGTCTCCGGCGCCGATAGCATCAATGACCCGGCTGGAAAACGCCGGCGTTTCATGAAAACCATGTTTCTGTGAATAACACAGCGACCCGTGGGACCCGCGCGTTGCGATGATATGTTCACACTTAAGCTGCCGATATATTTTCTTGGCGTGCGCGCGCAGGTCGCTAAAGCGCTCGTGCGTGGCATAACGCAGTTCCAGCTCGTCGATACAAACACAATGGGCCCGTGGATATTTGGTCACCAGGTTAAACCCGATATTGGCACTGTTGGTCTGGACATTGAGGGCCAGATATTTTGCTTTGGCACAAATCACATCACGAATCCTCTTGGTCAAAAATCCATGGCCGTAATCCGAGACAATCACCAGATCATAATTTTTGATGACTTTTTTCAGATGGGCGATGACCTCCCTTTCTTCACGGGGCGCGATGTCCTTGTCTTCCATAAAACATATTTCAAACAATTTTCTGTTTTGCGTCTTGCTGACATATCGTCGCTTGACGATCGTACCCGTATCAGGACGATAAAAAAAGACGGGTCGGACGTTAGAACTTAATTTACTTTCAATAAAACTCTTGCAAGATTTCTTCTGGCCAAGGATGGTGACCAGATCAACCTGGCCGCACACACTCGCGGCGTTGTTGGCCGTGGCCAAACTTCCCCCCGCGAACATCTCTTTAGAATCATAGTGGTTGACGACAAGATGCTCTTTGGAAGATTTCCCCAGCGGAAAACAGTAATGATATTCGTCGATGATCGTGTCCCCGATGACCAGCACTTTTAATTTCTTGAGCGCCTCGATGGATTCGATGATGTAATCGATGGAATAACGTTTGTTCATCGCCTTTAAATACTTGACCGTGCGCGGCGGATACGCATCGAGATAATCATTGATCAGCTTGGAGGAACTAAAGGTAATGTCATCCGTAAGAAATAAGCGTCCTCCCACCGATTTAATCGCTTCTTCCTCATCAAATATCTTTCCGGTGACGTCTTTGTCCTTGGCCTTGTAATCGGGGCCTTTGGCATAAATGTCGGGCCTGACTTTACGGATAAATTCTGTCGCGGTGGGCGCATCAACAATGGACACATAATCCGTCATGGCCAGCGATGCCAACGTCTCGGCGCGCAGACGATCGGTAAAATACGGACGGCCAGGCCCGCGCTTGACATATTTATCCTGGGTAACCGAGGCAATCAAAACGTCCCCCTGCTTTTTGGCCTGGTTAAAGTGCCGGATATGCCCGAGATGCACGATATCGAATACCCCATGACATAAAACAACCTTTTTCCCTTTTTTCTTAAGATCGTTGACGATTTTAGCCAACGAGGCTGATGGTTGTATTTTTTTCGAGATTTTAGAATCCATCTTTAATCCTTCACCAAGTATTTAAACCAGTCTTCGGTTGCTTTTTCGATTCTTTCCGGCGTCCAAACCGGCGCGTCCTTCCAATAATCAATGTGCTTGAGGATTTCCTGTACGCCTTGCGCGAAAGACACTTTCGGTTCCCAATTTAGAACGGCCCTGATCTTGCTGATATCCGCCCAAGTGCAGTCCGGTTCACCGGGACGTTTGGGGATATGAATTTTCTCCCCGCCTAAAAGTGAAACGAGCGTATTGACACTTTGTGGCTTCCCGGTCCCAACGTTAAAAACCTCATTTCTAACTGAGGAAAACCCGGCGGTGACCATCGCGTTGGCCACATCGGTGACGTAAACAAAATCCCGCGTCTGATTGCCGTCGCCGACGACCGTAAATGGTTTACCATTGAGCTTTTGGGCCAGAAAGACACCAAATACGGCGCCATACGTTCCTGACGTCCTGGAGCGCGGGCCATAGACATTAAATAAACGCAACGAAACGACCGGCAAATCATACACCTGCCCCCAATGAAGAACCGTTTGTTCTCCCAAATATTTCGTTAACGCATAAGGATATTGCGAGTCAAGCGGCGCCTGTTCTGAAGTCGGATAAAATCCTTCCTGGGGAATCCCGTAACAAGACGATGAGGCCGCATAAACCAATTTTTTAACTCCCGCCAGCCGGGATGCCTCGGCCACATTCATGCTCCCCAATACATTCGAGGCATAATATCCACGTGGATTGACGATCGAGGGAACAATATCCGCCAAAGCGGCTATGTGAAACACGGCATCCTGTCTCCGAAAATAAGGCGAAATGGCGTCAAAATCCATGATATCGACTTCGATGATGCGGACATTACCTTTTTGATGAGCAAGATTTCCCGGCCTGCCGGTCGAGAAATTATCAATGACCGTCACCGTATGCCCGTGGGCAAGAAGCTGGTCGACCAAGTGGCTTCCGATGAATCCTGCTCCGCCAGTGACTAGAACATGACCTGCCATAAAAACTCCTGTAATTTAATCTTCCAGAGGAACATAATTTTTGGCTAATTCTTCAACCAGATTCATAACTTTGCCATTTAGAAATTCTTTATCACTATCTAATAATTCCTTGCAGATCAAAAGAATTCCTTCCATTCTTTCTACCGGCATTTCCTGAGCATACCGCACATGGCATTGACCATGACAAATTTCTCTTAAAATCATCTCAACCATAACAGCAAAATCCGATTCTCCCAAAATAACAAAATGACGTTCGCCTTTGACCACCAATTCCTGTAAAACTTTTTTCAATCGATTTTTGATAACGCCGATCGAATGAATTGTTTTGAGAGTATATTTAAAAGACTTGCGCATCTTTTCGGAAAATCCTTTGGGAGTTAAAAGATATTCAACTTTGCGTTTATTAAGCTGATTAATGCGGATATATCCCTTGGCAACCAACCGGCGAAGAAGGATATTGACCATTCCGAGGGAAAGCTCCATAAGACGGGACAAATCGCGCTGGTTTGGCCCCAGATTGGCGCCAACAATATTAATCAGTTCAAATTCTCGTTCGTTAAGGTTGTCTTGGAGCATAGCTTTAAACTAAATTTACCTTTTCATAACTCTTATAGACCAGCGGATCGGCACTCACCACATTTAAAGAAAGATACTGTTTTCTTATTCGCTGCTTTAAGTGGACCCCCTTCATCTCGATCAAATCATCGAACTCTTTAAAAGAGCTATTTTGACACAATAAACATTGATCCATGGAAATCAACGATCCGTATTTTTAATAAGTTTCCTGTCCAGGTCCAAACAATCCGATATCCTCTCAATGCACTCAGCCAAGGTCTCATGCTCAGAATCTAAAAGAAGATACGGATTGATCGGTTCCTCGTAAGGCACGTTGGGATCGATACCGATGAAATTGTTAATTTCCCCGTTTAAGGCCTTTTTGTACAAACCCTTCGTATCCCGCCGAATAGCTTCCTTTAAAGAAATTTTGACATAAATTTCTCTAAATCCCTCTCCGATAATCACCTTGGCCTGCTCACGGCTCTGCTTAAACGGTGATATAATCGGGACCAGGATATAGTCGTATAGGCCACAGTGCTTGACGCACAGCTCGGCAACCAGCCGATTGTTCTCCCTGATATCACCCGGCGTGAATCCCAGATGTGCATGCTGCTCCGCTCTAACAACATCCCCGTCAATAATCTTACTTGTCAGATCTTTTGAGGATAAAACCTGGCTCAAGGCGTTGGCAATGGTCGTTTTACCGGCACCCGAGATCCCTGTAAACCACAACACCCTTGTCCCTTTCACCGTACAAAAACCTCTTTTTCCTTGTCCAGCCAATCAAAAATCAACTTAGAAATATCCGGCCGCATAAACCACTCCGGGGGATATTGTCCGGAACGAATGAGTTTGCGGGCTTCACTTCCGCTGATATAAAGGGCTTCGGCGCGGCCGTGGTCGCAATTCTCCGTATACAATTTACATTTGCTGCAATAATAGACCTCATCAAAGAATATGATCCGAATGCCAATGTCTCCGACCGCATCAAAAAGCCGGCGAGATTCATCAGGCTGATAAAATCCCGCCACACCGGTATGGTCTCTTCCTACGATAAAATGCGTACAGCCGTAATTTTTCCGGCAGATCGCCGTAAAAACAGCTTCCCGGGGGCCCGCATAGCGTGAATAAGACAACAATCCGGCGAGAAAAGTATTGCAGGTGTAATATTTTTCCATCATCAACGAATAGCTTTTTAAAATAATATCAGCGCTAAAATCCGATTCTTTCTTGGGACCTATTACGGGGTGCACAAAGAGCCCGTCGATATGATATTTATCCAAGGCCGAGAGTTGTAAATATTCATGGGCCCGATGGATGACGTTACGGGTATGAAAGCCGGCGATCGTGTTCCATCCTTTTTTTTCAAAAACATGCCGCGTCTGTGACGGGGTTAGCGTAAAACGCCGGTGAGGCGTATCAATTCTTTTGATCAAGTCAATTTTACCTCCTAAAAAATATTCACCGCTTGTTCTAAGCCGCTGAACGCCAGGGTGATTGCTATCATCGGTCTTAAACCAACCTTTGGCGATATCCTCAAAATTAAATGCATAAATATCCTCCAGATGCAGGATCGCATAAGCCTGGTTATCTTTGGGAGACACCAAAGCGATTTGATCGCCTGCCCTAAAATCTTTCAACTTTTCTCCCGAAGCCTGCAGAACAATAGGCAAAGTCCAAATGACGCCATTGGGCAGCCGATAATGGTCGAGAACGCTATGAATTTCATCCCGGGTCATAAAGCCCTCAAGCGGAGAATATCCGCCAGTACCGATCTGCTCAGCATCAAAAAGCACCGTTTCATCAACAAACAACGATCGCAGTCCCTTGATCATGTTACGATCGACATCATATTTCATCCGATTAATAAGCTGCCCGCCATATGGTTGTACGAATTGCAGATGAGCATCTGAATGTTTCAATATATTGCCAATTGTCTTCTGCTCTGTGGAGAGCTCAAAAACATTGATCAACCGTCTGACCATTTTCACACATTCGACAGGGTAATCACCGATGGCCGTCTCGGCGGCAAGGACAAGGCCGTCGGCGCCATCAGCCAAAGTATTGGCAATATCATTCACTTCGGCTCTCGTTGGGATTTTTCGATTTACCATGGATTCAAGAAGATTTGTGGCCACGTAGGTAGGCCGTCCAAGTTCGTTGGATCTTTGAATGATCTTTTTCTGCAGAAGCGGAATCATTTCAATGGAAATTTCACGGGACAAATCTCCCCGGTCCAAAAGGCAAGCGTCGGAAAGTCCTAGAATTTCATCCAGATTTCTCACCCCCTCTTTACTCTCGATTTTGGAGATAATTTTCATTTTTGAGGCAACAAGGTCGCGCAGTTGAATAACGTCGCTTTTCCTGTTCGCAAAAGAAAGCGCCACATAGGGGATGTTATATTTTAAAGCTACTTCAATGGCATATTGATCTTTCGGTGAAAGTGGCGGCAGATGGATGTCTCGGTCTACGGTCACGGCTTTATTATTTCCTACAATTCCTCCACTAACGACATAACCTACCAGATGCGATTCACATTTTTCCTCAACTTTTAACAACAGCGTGTCAAAATCAATGCTGATCAAGTCCCCGACCGCGATTTCTTCAAACGCCACTTCGGGGGCCAGCGAAAGATTATTTTGATCGCCGAGAACAGGAGCGCGATAAATTTTGACTTTATCGCCAACTTGGTAGAAAATCTGGCCACCTTTCATGTGACCGTTTCTAATTTGCGCTCCTTCTAAATCAATACACAAAGGCTTGGATGTGGATTGAAGAATTTTCTGGATATTCGGCTCAATATCGTCTTGCGTAGTATGGGAAAGATTGACGCGGAAGATATCGACCCCCATCTGGTCTAGCTGCTTAATGCACTTTGCGTTTAACGAAGATGGTCCTACCGTACACAAAATCTTAATGCTCTTTTTCATTTCTTAGCCCTGAATTGATTTTGGCAAGAACGTATGATGGTTTATCCTTCGCCAAAAACATTTTGTATAGATAATATAACGTCGGACAATATTCATGGGGAAAACGCATATCGACAACAAAAACCGGCTGTACTGTATACTCACATAGCATCCTCGACTCGTCTTAAGGGACATCTTGGCGAGGAAAGATTTAGAATATTGTTCATAATACTGTCCCGAAAGGCCCATCTTAGTTAGAATCCAGCTTGGTTCGAAACTATTGAGGCGCTCAAATTCTCGCCTAAACAATCTCGCGACAGAGGACAATTATGTTCAAATGTTGAACATAATTATACGGCCTTTGATAATTATGTCAATAACTTTATAACTCTAACCGCTTATAATTAAAGCAATTTAACGCTTACAAAAATGCAGCCTGGCTTGAAAATGTCACAACTTTCGTGACATAACTATCCTTTTATGTTAAAATTTACACCATTATGAAATCTTCCCCGGTTCCTTCAAATAACTTTTTCTCTGCCCAAAGCCCTGTTTTAGGGGCATTCGTTTTGACCCTCGTCTATTGGATATATCTGTTTTTTTCAACATCCATGGAAATTAAACACGATGCCCTTGGGTACCAAACGCTCGGCACCGCCATATATAACGATGGGATAGCGGGATTTTTTAAAATCCATGGAAGCAATGTTATTTTGTATCCGCTCATCATAACTGCGTCGATGTATATCGCTGATTTCTTAAAAGCCGATCATTTGGTTGTCCAAAAATTCATCCAGCTCCTTTTCTTTTTTGCCGCCCAAATTTTGCTCTACCGATTATTAAGGCAGCTTAACGTCCGAAAAACAATCGTCGCGCTGGCCATCTTATACTTTGGATTCTCTCCGGCCCTTGTCAATTCGGCCCTATCCTCATGGAGCGAAGTGATTGCCTATCCCTTTGTTCTGGGGATTATCCTGATCAGCGTCTATTCCTGGGAAATGATTCAAAAAGGCGCTTATCGGGAACTTTGCTTTCCTATCCTCGGGTTAAGCCTCGTTTTCTTCGCGGTAAGCATGGTCCGGGAGGTCTATGAATATGTCTTTTTATTATTCATCGCGGCCTATCTTTGTTTGTCTTTTGGCTTTTTTTTCCAAAGGCAGCAAAAGTGTTTCTTCAAGGCGATTATCTTATTGGCCGCAGTCTTTTCTCTCTACCAAATGTCCCTTATGCCCTATAAAATGATGAATTTAAAATATAGCGGCTATAAGAGCCTGGTGCTCAAAGGCGGAATGGCCCTGACGGGTGGCGCAATAATGCGCAGCCAAAAACTTACCCCCATGGAAATTTTAAGCTTTTTATCCAACGTTCCAGGGGATAATATTATTAAAAAATTCTTTGGGGAAAAGGAATACAAACATTGGTACTTTGACCAATTCAGGTACGGATATGATATATACCAAGATCTATTGGCACAAGGTGTCCCTAAGGACGAAATAGATAAAAAACTTTATCAAATCAGCATCCAGCATGTTCTCAAAAATCCCCTGCAGTATTGCTTCTTGACCACCGCAGAAGGCATGAAAATGCTTTTCTGGGAGTCCACAAAAATAGGCTTTGTCAATTACCCGCAATGGCTGGCGGGAATATTTAATTTTTCGCCTTTCAAGAATTTCATAAGACTTTTTATGTTCCTTTTGACCTTTTGGGCTGTCTTTTCCGCTTTAAAATATTTATTTGTGCACCGTCGAGAAATTCACAACAGGTCGCAAAATACAGACAAGGCAGTTCCAATTCTTTATTTTGTGTTGGCAGTCATTATTGCCAACATCGCTCTCCATGCTCCCTTCATCATTGAAACAAGATATGCTTTGCCAATTGCGCCCCTGTATCTAGCTTTAATAGCTTTCACGCTCGATAAATTTGCGATCAAACACTGACGGCATTAAATACTTTCTAAAAATCCAATGACCGAAAAAATCGATTTTGACCAATACGCTCAAGATTACGAAGGAATCCTAAAGAACCAACTTAATTTCTTCGATGGGAACACGGATTATTTCGCAGAATATAAGGTGCAGACCATTTGTGAACAAATCCGAGAAAGGCCGCAAAATATCCTGGAGTACGGCTGCGGGACAGGCAGAAACTTAAGATTTCTGATGAAAATGTTCCCCGGCTCGAATATCTACGGCTGTGATATTTCCCGGAAAAGTTTGGCAATAGCTTCGCAAAATGCCCCGGCAGCACATCTTTTCCAGAACAATACAAACGATGACGATAAGTATATTGAACACTTCGATTTAATATTTTTAGCCGGAGTGATGCATCACATCCCTCCGTCCTCAAGGGCAAACAGCTTATCTCTTCTTAAGAAATGGTTAAAGCGAAACGGGGAAATCTTCATTTTTGAACATAATCCTTATAACCCTGTCACCCGGCACCTTGTTAACTCTTGCCCTTATGACAAAGACGCTGTCCTCCTGGAGCCCAAGGAACTAAAATCCTTGTTTCTAAAGAATGGGTTTAAAATTTTATCAATGAAATACGCCCTATTCTTCCCGTCGTTTTTGAAAGGACTGCGCCCCCTGGAGAAAAAGCTTGCTTATTTACCGCTTGGCGGGCAATATTATATTCAAACGATCAAAGGTTTAAGTTAACTGGAGCCGCTGATGAGACATGTCGACTTATTATCCATTGTCGTCCCGTGTTACAATGAACAAGAGGTAATATCGTCCACCCATAATCGCCTCTCGGACACCCTCTCCGACCTGGTCAAAAATGGCAAATGCAGGAATTATGAAATAATTTATATTGATGACGGCTCCCGCGACAGCACACTCCAGATCCTGGAAAAGATTTTTAAAACAGATTCCCATGTCCAGATCATTTCCTTAAGACGCAATTTTGGGTTTCAAGGGGCTATTTCGGCGGGCATGTTGCACGCAAAAGGAGACGCCGTCGTGACCATTGACGCGGATCTGCAAGACCCCCCCGAAAGGATCGGAGAAATGATATCTCATTATCAAAAAGACTATGATTTGGTATTGGGCGTGCGCAAAGACCGCTCTTCGGATTCTTTCGGAAAACGATTTTTCGCCGAAAATTATTATCGACTGTTAAGGACCCTGGGCGTAGAGGTCGTGTATAACCACGGGGATTTTCGGTTGATGGCGCGACCCTTAGTGGATGAATTCAATAATCTCTCGGAAAGGAATCGATTCATCAGAGCGATGATCCTGAAACTGGATTCACACTACGCGACCGTTGAATACGTCCGCGAACCCAGAAACGCCGGCCGGCCAAAATTCAATTTTAAATCTTCTTTTTCGCTCTCTCTGGATGGGATCACGTCTTTTAGTTTCATGCCGTTGCGCCTGGCTGCGCTGGGGGGCCTTTTGATGTGTATCTGCGCTCTCATCGGCGTGATTTGGGTTATTTATGTAAAATTGACCATAAAGGTCATCCCCGGCTGGGCCTCCACATTGCTGCCGCTTCTTACCTTCAACGGATTTCAGCTTTTTGTTTTAGGAGTAATCGGCGAGTATATCGGAAGGTTGTATATGGAAGTAAAGCAACGTCCTTTATTCTTAGTCAGAAAAAAATATTCCCGCCCCTAAGACCTCATTGACGTGGTTTATTTCCGCACAGAAGATATTCCAGGGATGATTCCCAGCACCACGCCACAAATAAAATAAAATAGGGAATTGCCCATACAAACTGTCTTTGCACAAACCAGTAAGAACTTCTTAAATCCGCCACGATCAGCAAAGCGATGGGCAAAATAACCAGAATCAAGAGAAACCCCATCTGTTTGTAGCGGTTCTCCTGCGGTAAAAAGAACGCCAGCGCAGGCCCCAAAAGCAGAAAATAAAGCCGGCGGTCTCCCACAAGATTCCCGACAACCGACTTCAAAAATCCCACAGGATTGACCAAAGGATCGGGAAAGTACTCAAAAGTGTAAAAAGGCGGCATGGAAAGATGCTCTCCAAAAACGCTGAAAAGCCACAAAGGTGCGCAAATTAACACCAGCGGCAAGAAAAACCTTATAGCCCCCTTCAGAACGTTTACAAATTTTTTTTCACGCAAGATAGTTCCCAAGAAATACAACAGAGGAAGCCCGACAATAAGGATTCCGTAAAGATGCCATAACATCGTCACAATAAAGAAAACCCTCATCCCCCATTTTTGTTTTGTGGTTATTTTTTCTGGCTCCATGACTATCCTATCTATAAAGTAAAATGACGCTAAAGCCAGCGTGGGCAGCACGGCGTAAGTACGGATTTCAAAGGCGTGGAATCTAAGCACGTCATGAAAACAAACAAGGGCAAACACGATGGCGTAACCCCATATAGATTTCAGATATCTCTTGCACAAAATATAGATCAGATAAAATCCTATCAACGTCGAGATGATATGAGGAATCGCGAGGCCCCATTTATTAGGGCCGAATAGCTTGAAAAATGGGTAGGTAAGATAATAATCCCCGGAAAGAAAGGCGCAAAATTCCCCTTTTTGGATGACTTTCAAAAAATCCCAAAGCGGCAGATGCATATTGATTATTTGAGCGCGCTCGTCGAGCCAAAGCTCATGGTTCATGCGCCAATATACCCTTCGATATAACCCCCAGGAACAAAAAGACAGGGCAACCAATAACGGATTGATTCTCAAAAAATAGATCCTGCGAAGGATGGCCATGATATTTCCCATTTTATTGCTTTCTTGCCTCAAAGATGATGGTCCCTCCGCCATTGCGCAAGAAAGATGTCTTGGAGAAAAAATCGTCGGTTAATTGCAATATTCTACCTGCGGCAGCGGGTTGCAAACAATTGAAGAAATGCGGCGGGAGAAAAACATGCGTTCTGAAATCTACAACAAACTTTGAACACAAATTTTCTATATCCTTGGGAGAAAAAAGCTGTTCTTCTCCGGCTTTTTCATGCCACAGGCTATAAATTCTCATAAAAAAATCAAACAATGGCCTGAAAGATGTTTTATTGTTCTCATGGCCGAAATAAATTCCTTGTGGCTTAAGACATGCGTGAATGCCTTGGACAACTTTTGCCGCGTTATGAACATGGTGAAGGATCCCTATCCCTATGCAATAATCAAAAGCGTTCTCCCGAAAAGGGAGATCTTCCGCGTCAGCAATAAAAAAGAGGTGTTTATTCACCTGCCCCGGCTGGATACGTGAAACTGCCTTCTGAAGCATCCCCCGGGAAATGTCAATGCCGACGACCGTATAATTCTCATTAAGGAAAGGTCTTGTCCCTAGCCCCGTGCCGCATCCTAAATCCAGGATCCTCGATCCCTGTGGGATCCTTTTTGCGAACTGATTCAACATAAACGCATAATATGCTTTCCAAAAACTCTGGGTTTCCATGACATAATCGCCGGAAAACTGATCAAAAAAATCCATTTGACTCTTCTTCTGCGTTATTTCTGGCGAACCAAACCCATCCTTCATCTGATATCGAATGCCCAAATCCGTTAATCTATTTTTATGCTTGTTGAAAAAAAGCATTTTACGATCTTTATTCACCTGTTCTTTGATAAGTTCTAAAATATTATTCTCTATTAAAAACCAGGCACTGCAGGAACGGCACAAAATTATTCCCTCCTCAAACCGTCCTTGGCCATTACCCTTAAGGTCGATCGACTCCAAAGATGACCCCCTGCATTCCGGGCAGATAAAAATCTCTAAGATGTCTTTTCCCATTGTTTTATCCGCATTCGAAATACTTGGCATAGGTTGTCGCCGGGAATAAATTCAGTTTGGAACAAATCTTGATGGGGACCCGGAGCCATTTTATCAAATCATAACTTGTCGCGTAATCCCGGAAGGTTTTGGGAGGAAGGGCCATGATTTCTTCAAATTCAGCCTTTGTGATACCTAAACGTTTTAGACATAAATCGATGACTTTAGGATCCTCGATGACATGCACTTCCTTCATGCGCTCCATGGCCTTATCCCGCGCCATCTGACCGGAACGCACCAGCGTGGCGTAATTATACCTGCGACGATCGATCTTAAACTTGACACGCAGCACATACCCCATCAGACTCTGATAAAGATCGTCATAATAGTGCGCCCCGGGATAAACCCAGTCCAGTTCTTTTGTAATGATCTCTGACGCCTCCCGGCGGATATAATTTTGGTAATAAAGAAGGGGCACCGTCTTGATCTTTTTTAATATCGTGTAATACGCCATGTGCCAGCAGGTCAAGTTAAACCCCGGATCAAGAGGCCGCCACGGTCTTAACGGATATTTGCCGTAAAGCCCGTGAACGGTTCTTAAATATTTTCCATCCAGATAATTCCATTCCAAAGGAGCTATCCCCTCGGTGCGAAAGGATTGTCCAATGATGATATAGCGAATATTTTCTTTAAGAGCGACCGAATAAAGAGCTCCCGCGATGCCAATGTCGGTAGCCGTTCCCAAATCTGGCGTGGAAGCTTTTAAATAAGCGAGGCGGATATCTTTTGACTCTCGCCAATCCGAGGTAATGGTTCTTAGTTCAACGCCTAAACGCCGCATTGCCTTGCTCATATTCTCGCCGGCTATGGGGTTACCAAACCCGTCGTTAAAATGCACCGCCAGGGGATTCAGGCCCCATGCCTTCTTGGCCATATACAGGGTATAAATGCTGTCACGGCCACCGCTTATTCCCACAACACATCCGTATTTCTTACCTCTGGCTTCTCTTTTGATTGCCTCGACAATTTGCTTAAAAATTTTTCGCCCTTGCACATTAAGCGGAAATTCCTTCTCTAGTTTATCGTGCAAACGGCAATACGCGCAGATGCCATCCTGGATATTGTGGCCGGGAACGGTAGTGTCGATGATACAACGCTGACACGCCTGCACCTTTTGTCCTTCTTTCGGTTTTTCCATATAAATGGCAGGCATAGTTTGTTTACGAAAATCGATAACCTTTTTGCAGCAGCATGTCGCCTATGGCCGTTCCCTTTTCCCTGTGGATCGGAACCGTAAATTCGGCAACAATTAATTCTCCCGCGAACTCGTTAAACCCACCTCCTTTGATGATCCCCTCCGGGCCAACCGCCAAAGAACATCCAACCATTTTCTTCCCTTCATAAGGTCCGCCGACAAGATATCCGACGCTGGTTGTCCCTACAATCACAAGATTATATAATTTTGCCAATATGGAATAAGGCTTGATCCATTTCTCCCCATAAGGATCATTTTCTTCCGTCAAAGAATAATCGACAGTCCAGGAAGAAGGCGATAATACGACTTGCGCTCCCATGCGGGCCAACGTATGCCCTATGGGCAAGCCGCTCATGTAATTATCCGCACAAATATTGACACCAATCGTTCCCAAAGGCGTCTCAATAACAGAGAGCGTGTGACCTAACTGATAAAATTCTTGCTCGACAACCAAGATATTAATCTTGCGGTATTTCAAGATAATTTCTCCTGATGGGTTAACAAAGATAGCACTATTATATACTTTGCCGTTGTCATTTTCAGTTAACCCGCCGCACAAATATATGTTGGATTCTTTGGCATATTGACAAAGTTGTTGACTATACGGGCCGGGGATCGACAGCGCCTCTTTTTGGGCGCTAGGATGCGTCCATGCCAGATCCATGCATTCGGGAAGAAGCACAATATCGCATTCTTGCCGGGCCGCATTTTTGACCATAACGCCCGCACGTTCCAGATTTCGTTGCGGTTCTCCTCCTTCGACAAGCAATTGTCCCATGCCAACTCTTAATTTCCTGGTTTCAGCCGTCATAAAGATTCCTTTAACTGGCCTTATGTAACAAATAAACGCCGGCAAGCACAAAAATAATACCCAAAATCTTGTAAAACGTGAATTCTTCACCCAAAAAAATAACGGCAAGCAAGATTAAAAAAAGAAAATTTAACCCTACCTGCGCTGGATAAGCGACCGCTATTTCCATCCGCGAGAGTGCAACAGCGAACAAGAATGGCGCGATGAAAAAAAGGATAACCCCGCTGATGACCAAAGGAGATTTGAGCAACACAAAAAAATAGTTTAGCCCCATAGATACTGTATCCAAAGGGATTGGCCCTAACTTGTTGATTTTCAGCTTAATGACAAAAACACCGTAAACATTAAAAAAGATGCTTAAAACAAGCATCCCCCAACTAAGAATTAGCTCTTTGATGGTCATACCCTTACTCTATTTGATATTCAATAATGTACCGGGGTCTTCTTCTTGTCTCGTCAAAAGTACGCCAGAGATACTCCCCTAAAACACCAAGTATCATCATCTGAATGCCGCCGATGAGCAGAATCGCGATCATTAAAGAAGACCAACCTTCCACCGGAGAACCATTCAAGAAATTCCTGATAACAAAGAAAGAATATATAAATCCTAAAAAAGCCGTGAACAACCCTAGAACACTTATATAGCGAATGGGAATATCACTAAAAGCCAATATCGAATCGATAGTCAACTTTATTTTCTTGGCTAAAGTCCATTTAGAACAGCCACGGCGACGGCCCCGTCTAACGTATTCAATACTTTGTTGTGGAAACCCAATCCAGGCCAAGGCCATAAAAACAGAGGTATGCTTTTCATGCATTTGTTTATAGGCATCGATGACGATACGATCAATCAGAAAAACATCGGCGCCTGACGGCGGGGTTTGCACATCGGTCAAAGAATTCATCAATCGGTAATATAGTTGTGCAAAAAACTTTTTAGTCGCGGTTTCTCCTTCTCTATGTGCGCGCACACCCCAAACGACCTTGGCGTTATTTTTCCAACGATCCAAAAGACGCGTAATAAGCTCCGGCGGATCCTGGAGGTCCGCAGACATATTAATCGCACATTGGCCGCGACAATACAGCAATCCTGCAGCCAAGGCCGCGTGGCTTCCGCTATTACGAACGAAACGAATGACCTTAACCCGCTTGTCTTTATTGTGAAGGCTTCTAAGAATCCCGGGGGTTTTGTCATTCGAACCGTCATCAATGAACACAAACTCAAATTCATGTCCACGAAAATCCTTGATGACAGAGAATATGTCTTGATACAGTTCTTCTATATTTTCTTCTTCGTTATAAACTGGAAAAAGCAAAGAAACCATATTATTTCTTTCGTAAGATTTGGGCGGGATTTCCTGCCACAGTTAAGCCCTTACCGACATTCTTGACAACATTGGATCCCATACCTACTAACGCGTTACCACCGATCGTGGTCCCGTCGCGCACGGTTGTCCCGGAGCCGATATAGCAGTTTTCCCCCACGATAACGGATCCTGAAATGGCCACTTGCGAACCAATGCAAGAATAATCGCCAACAACAGCGTCATGGGATATTGTTGTATTCGGCAAAATAATGCAATGGTTACCTACACGAACACCAGTTGTTATCGTGACCTGGGACATAATTAAGGTATTATAACCTATCTTGCTATCGGAACCGACAGCAACGCCCGGATGAATAATTCTGGCAAATTTTGCAGAGTCCCACTGAAGACCACCAATTAGTTGTTGGCGTTTTAAATAGTTCCCCGGATTCCCCGGCACCGCTAAAATAAAAGCCTCTTTGTATTTTCGCAAGACGTCCCTTCCGCCCAAAACCTGGACGCCGCAACACCCTTTGCCCTTTAAACTTTTATTATCGTCGATAAAACCGGCCACATCCCACTCTCGCTGAATCCGGTTAATTGCTTCAATAACGACAACCGCTTCACGGGCGTTACCTCCAAACGGGAATAAAATTAATTTTTTAAATTTATAGGCCATAGCTAAGCGGTCTCAAGGCGAGCCCAGGGATACCATTTCAAGGAGTTCCCCTCGGTGACATCCCGGCGCACATAAATATTTTTCACTTCCCCCAAAAACATGACATGGGTTCCTAATTTTATTTCTCCGGCCACCTGGCATTCAAAAGAAATCGGCAAATCCGGCAAGATGGGTACATCAAAAGACTCATCCACCGCAAGCCCGGAATTAAAAAGTTTTTCCTTGTCATCTCTGATCGAACGGTTTCCGGCATAAGTGATCGCCCCAACAATCTTGTCATTGACAAACGGAACTGCGCACCCGAACTTGCCGGCTTTACGGATAATTTCCAGAGAAAATCGCGGTTTATAGCGTTCGTTAATCGAGGCGTACACAACGCAAATGCCAATGGTAAATGGAAATCGTCCCACGACCGCCGTCGAGCCGCAAGGCATCAAATTGGGTGTGCCATCCTCCAAAAACGAAGTCACCATGCCACACGATGAAGGGAAAAAACAAGGCCAGCGGGAATCGTCATTGTCGGAGACAATCCCGGAGGACATTTTCTTGACGGCCATGCCATGGTCCACATAATCCTCCACAAAGGCAATTGTATTCTTGCTTGGGAAACGATAATCAGGATTGTATCCTTTTTTATATCGTCCATCGTCAATTTCTTTAGGGGACATCTTTTTTTGTGATGAAACCTCGTATTGGGGCGTCCAGATGGGAAGACTCTGCCAGCAAATCTGACTTTTTCCTTGAGCGATGTCATTTCTAAGCTGGATCACATTAATTTCCAAAAAATATATCCGGTGACTTCCAGCATCAACATACGATTGGGGGAAAATAGAATTTCCATGATAATCGTTCATTGGTTTTACCAATTTAGCTTCATAAACCAGGTAGGCTTCTTCAAAAACCAGAGCTTGATTCGAAATCGCAGAACGCGTGGCTAAACCAGTGGTAGCGATGCGCTGTTGTGTTTTATCATCTGCAACGGAGACAATTGTATCCATAATCTTATCCAATGATTCTCCTGGATCGAGAAATTGCACGGCCACACCTTTCCCCTGTTCCAAGAGACCCATGAAACTTTGGCGCGAATAATGCCGTCTGGATAAATCTTCCCGACAAAAACTTAAGGCTATTACATAGGGAAATCGATTGACAATAACGGGCGCAACAACTTTTTCCAAGGCGGTCATGCTGCCGTCAGCGGTTGTCACCAGGCATATGGGGGAAGGGAATAACGCTGGCCAACGGCTATCCTTGCGCAGATTTTCTTTATCCTCCGGCAGATTCTTTTGCCAAAGATTCTTCTCCAATAAATTCCAATCCGAAGAAGCCGAAAAATCAAAATCCGGCCAAGAATAAGCATAACGGTCTTTTATAAGTTCCATATTCACCCCTGCTTTAGCTGGTGTAACAAATGCCCGATGCGCTTGACATCGGACTCCTTCAGATCAACGTAAAATGGGAAAATAATGACTGATGTTTGCGCCTGATTGCTCATGGGTAAATCATAAGGAATACGATTATACGGGGCTTCACTATAGCTATTTCGTATCCCCGGGATGCAATACACTTCTTGTTCAAAAAGATATTGGATAATCTCGTCTCTGGAACGTGGCGCGGTATCAAGGACATTTACCGAATAACTCTGCCAATTGGATTTTGCATAATCCGGCTCAAAGGGCAGCTCCAGCCACGGGATATCTCCCAAATACTGATGATAAAAGTCATTAATTTCCCTTCGTTTAGCGATAAATTCCGGCAAGCGGCGCAATTGGGGTAATCCAATGGCGGCCTGGAGATCAGTCATGCGGTAATTAAAAGCTGTAAACAAATATTTCTCGACAATAACTTTATTGGAGTCTTTTCTTTCCACCCCAGAGATATTCATCCCATGGTTACGCAGCAATCGCAGGTGATGATCGTAGTCGGCATTGTTCGTGGTCAACATTCCTCCATCGCCTGTTGTAATAATCTTCCGCGGATGAAAAGAAAAACAGGCGATATCTCCTCGGGGCCGGCCGATTCTTTCCCACTTATCATCGATTTTGATCTCGCTTCCCAGGGCGCAGGCCGCGTCTTCGATGACAGGAAGATTGTATTTTCGGGCAACACGCAAAATCGATTGAATATCGCAAGGCATGCCTAGTTGATGGACCGGCATAATCGCGGCAATACGGCCAATTTGAGCACGGTCGATATAAACAAAAGGGGATTCCCCCGCGATAAGTTTATCGGCACTCTTGTAATAAATATGTTTTCCCCTTGGCTCGCATTCCCCGGACAGGAAATTTTCGAGCTGCGCGGGGCCCATATTATAAGTTTTCTCTTCAATATCAACAAAGACCGGCTCGGCTCCGCAGCAACGAATACTATTGGCCGTGCCGATAAAAGAATAACTGACCGTAACAACGATGTCCCCGGGCTTGACGCCTACGGTTAGAAGGGCCATATGAAGCGCTGCCGTACAATTCGAAACAGCGCAAGCGAATGCGGAACCCACATACGAAGCAAATGCCCCTTCAAATTCTTTAACTTTTGGGCCTTGGGTTACCCATCCAGAGAGGATCACTTCTTCTGCAGCCTTAACTTCTTGTTCCCCCAGACGGGGTTTAGCCAGCGGGATCATGAATTTGTCACAACCTTTTCCTGTTTATCCAGCCATTGCACCAATTTGACAAGCCCTCTTTCCAGGCTGACCTTCGACTCAAAACCGATTTTCTCTTTTGCTTTTTGAATATCGGCCAGCCGTCGCATGACCTCGACTTTCTTGCGGTCCTCTGGCATAGGCACGTGCTTTGGCTGCAAAGAAGAATGCATCGCTTTAAGCAACAATTCACATAACTCTTTTAAAGATGTTTCCGTGCCGGATGCGATATTAAAAACTTCATTTTGGACATCGGCCTTCAGCGCCAAAATGCTGGCCCTGGCGACTTCTTCGATGTAAATAAAATCCATAGTCTGGTTGCCTTCCCCAAAAATCAAAGGCTCTTTTCCATCTTTGATCAAATGGTGCCAACGGATGAATACTTCCGTGTATTTGCCGAAAGTGTCCATTCGTGGTCCGTAAACATTAAAATAACGGACCGCATTATAAGAAAGGCCAAACATATAATAAAACGAACGCAGCATCAGTTCATTGGCTAACTTTGCCGCTCCATAAAAAGTTTGGTTATTATAAGGATGATGAGATTCCTTGGTGGGGAATGTGTCCGCCTGGCCGTACACAGAAGCTGAAGAAGCAAAAAGGACCTTTTTAATTTTATGTTTTACGCAGCTTTCCAAAACATTAAACGTTCCATCATACATAATCTCCAAAGCCTGCCGCGGCTCGATGGCGCAATGCGTAATGCGTAGTGCCGCCAAATGGAAACAGTAATCAATGCCTGCGAATTGCGCGTCGATTAAATCCCTGTCCCGAATATCTCTTTCAAGGACGACGACACGCTTATCTTTAAGGCATGCTTGCAAGTTCTCTCTTGAACCTCGGAAGAAATTGTCGATAATGACAACTTCTTTTACGCCTTCCTGCAAAAGCTGTTCAACGACAAAAGAGCCGATAAAACCGGCTCCCCCCGTCACAAGTATTCGGCTATTTTTCAAATCAGGCATAGCTTATGCTCATAAATTAATTTTGACTAATTTACCGCCGCTTTTAAGCGATTTACTCGCCACTTCGAGCATTTTCACAACGCGAAGTCCGGCGTGGCCATCATTAACAGGCTTTTTATTTTTCTCGATGCACTCGACAAAATACAGCAATTCCGTCTTCAATGCCTCCTGCACATCCACATGCGGCGACCACATATCGCCGAAACGGTAATCAACCATCAGGCGGTAAATCCGCTCCCGATTATCCACCTTGACGCCTTTATCATAAACCTTGATCTTTTCGTCGGCCTGCAAATCATCCCATACCAACATTTTCTTAACCCCTCCGATCAGGGTGGTCCTGACCTTGATGGGAGAAAGCCAATTGACGCTGATATGAACAATCAATTTTTTGTCATAATAAATCGTAATAAACGCAATATTTTCCTGTCCGCTGCCGACGTGATCAATGCCTTGCGCCGTTAAAGCAACCGGCTTATTTTTGATCACGTAATCAATGATGGAGAAATCATGCGGCGCCAGATCCCAGATGACATTAGCATCATGCTGGAAAAGCCCCAGGCTTACACGCGTCGAATCATAATAAAGCAGGTCCCCCAAGACATCGTTATCGATCAAGTCTTTAATTTTGCGAACCGCCCCATTAAAGACAAAGGTGTGATCTGTCATGATCTTCAGTTTTTTCTTCTCTGCCAACTGAATCAATCCTTCGGCTTCTTTGGCGGTCGACGTAAAAGGCTTTTCCACAAAGATATGCTTGCCATTCTGCAACGCTTCTTTAGCTAAAAAAAAATGCGTTGAAACAGGCGTGACAATAGCCACGGCATCGATATCGGGAGAACGGAAAATATCGCGGCTATGCTGGGTAAGGCGGATATGGGGATATTTTTGCTGAACTTTCTTTAAAACTTCCGGGTTGGTATCACAAACGGCCTTGATGCTCGCTCCATTTATATCCGTCAAATTCCGGACAATATTGGGCCCCCAATATCCATAACCGATAACACCAATATTAAGCATCTTTCCCTCGATAATAGCTCAATTATTTACGGTATTTTAGTGTCCATATTTGGGGTATTCTACATGAGAGTCCCTAGTTAAACAAGGTAAAATTCTTTGGAAATTCTTTGGAAAAATTCTGTGGAAACTCGGATAGCTTCAGGAATAGTGAGTCATTAGTCGCGGGTACGATGAGGCGGGCTTGTAGATATAAAACAACGTTTCCTTGCGTGCTAATAATCAATCCCCGGCTGGGCTTTGATGCCTTTGGCGTAAGGATGTTTGATGCATTTCATTCCCGTCACCAGGCCGGCGAGATCAATGAGCTTTTGGGGCGTGTCGCGTCCGGTGAGGATAACGTGCTTGGGGCCGGCTTTTTCCTCAATTCCTCAACGACCTTTTTGACGGAATCCTTGATGCCTTTAAACTCCTGCGGCGATTTGTCACAATTCTTGGTCAGCGGGCGACACCCCTTGATTTACCAGCACGGCCTTATTGTAGTACAGATGCCTCCCTCATCAAAATTTTAAATTAACACCGGCCGTAAAGTTCGTTTCCGGAGCCGGGAACTCGTCCCTTGTCGTAGTACTCGCTGATTTGACGACATAGGAAGAATATTGTTCGTTTAAGATATTATTAATAGTGACATATATCTCCAGCAGGTCCCGCCCGTAAGACAACTTGACGTCCATCACATAATATGGTTTCGCCTGTGACGTGACGTTGGTGGTGTCATTGATGGCGAACCGCGCCCCCGTGTAACGGCCAATCAGCCCCGCACGATAATAATTCCAGAACCCGGCCATGGTACCGCTGACGATCTGGTGGCGCGGCGTCATGGGGATGTACTTGCCGTCGCTGGACCCTTCGGCAAAACGCGCGTCCTGATACGTATAATTGGCGAACACGTCCAGTTTATCCAGGAAACCGAACTTCAGGAAATGGTTGGCATCGACGTTGCTGCCGGCCTCCACCCCGAAGCGGCGAGTCTTGTCGTAATTGCTGTTGGAACCGAAAAAGCCGTTGGTCGGGTCGAAAAAGATCTCATTATCGTTGACCATCCAGTACGGCGTGACGCTGACCAGGGCGACGTCGTTGAAGTTATGTTTGACCCCCGCTTCATACTGGATGCCGGTCTGCTGTTCGAGGCTGGTGTTCAGCCCCGCGAACGTATCGTACCATTCATCCGTCGCCAGGAACCGAAACGTTTGCTGCGCGTTCACGTGAACGGTGGATCCTTTCCCGTATTCATATTTGACGCCGCCCATCGACACCCATTCGTCCGGATGTTTTTTTTCATCCCGGACCACATTACGCTGGTTGAAGGCGTAGTCCGCTTTATGAAAGCGGGTCCCGCCGTTGGCAAATAATCTGGGCAAGATTTCCAGTTCGGCGAATCCATAAACGCCGAACTCGTTTTTGGAAATCGTGAGATCGTCGGTATTGCTGCCGCTGCCGACAATCTTATTCTCGGTCTCATAATAATCGATCCCGGCAACAAAATTGACTTCCCGGTCAAACACCGTGTGGTCAAAGATGTATTTTGGCGTGACTCCCAGCGTACGGATGCCGCGGTTGGTATCCCATCCGGAAAATGAGTCGAACACGTCTCTCTTGCGGGCATGCAGATCGACGACAAACCTGCCCAGATAAATATCTTCGGGCCATGGCGTCACATCGAAGGACAGCTTCATGAAGCGGTCCTCGGTGTCCGCGACGTCGGCCGGGTTCGTGGAATCGCGCCGGCCCGTGGCCGCGATCTCCGCCCTCGTCAGGCCTCCGGGGAGGTCATAACTGTCTTCATGCCAGCCGAAATCCAGCCCCGCGGACATCTTGTCGGAAAATTTATACCCCAGACGGCCGTTGAAATCTTTGGCCAGGACATCGCTGTTTTGGCGGTAACCCCGTTCATCCGCGTATTTTGAATAAAGAAAATACGACACGTTTTTCCACTCGCCGGAAAGTTCGGTATCAGTCCCCTGGGCGTCGTAACTGCCATAATAGCCGCCCACCCGGCCGGAAAGGTCTCCCTTGCCCTGCCTGGTGATGATGTTGACGACCCCTCCGACGGCATTGTCGCCGTAAAGGACCGACCCCGCCCCGCGGATGACCTCAATACGCTCGACGGCCTCAACAGGGATCTGCATCAGATCGGGCCCCGAAGTGTCAACAGCGTTAAGCCTGCGCTCATTGACCAGGACAAGGACGTTGCGCATCGCCGTGTCGCCAAACCCGCGGATATCCAGCACCGAGGTTTTCGCCGTATTCTGGTCATAGACAAACGCCCCCAGGACCTGCTGCAAGACCTGCGGGACATTCTGGGCGTGCGAGGCCTCAATCTGCGCGCGGTTGATGACCGTGACGTTGCCTGCGATCTTGTAGTCATGCTGCGCCATGCGGCTGGCGGTGACGATGATCGGTTCCAAATCGACGGTGGATGACCAGACGTTGGTTGAAAATAATACCAAAATTGTGCATAGAAAACTAAGTGGTTTTTTCACCTTATCCTCCATTAATAGGGTCATCCCCGCTGGTTCGTTTTGGGTTATTTGATGGCACAAAACGAAACATGTCGCGGGGCGGTTACCCCCCCACGGTTTCATTTTGATTTAATTGACAGGACAAAATGAAACAATGCGTGGAGGGTTTTGCCGGCTAATCCAGCCGGCAAGAAAAATCCCCACCCCGCAAAACGCGGAATGGGGAATGCACCCTGTATCTTTTTCCCTATTTATGTTCAACCAATACCGTCTCGCGCGGCATTATTGAATCATGAACTACATCGGCAGTGTTCTGGCTAAAAACAGTCGTAAGTCATAAGTCGTACGTCGTAAGCAAAAACTTACCACTTACGACTTACCACTTACCACTGTTCATTACAGCGGCGGGACCGCTCCTGATTCCCCCTGCACCGTATGGTGCAGGGTCCACAGGATTTCCTGACCGACATAGAGAAAGCGGATGACCTTTAAAGAACGATGTGCGCCAGACGCGTCTTTTGAAGACGCGCGGCCGCCCATTCATAACCGCCGAACAGAACAGCCGTATAAACAACCGTGCTCACCAGCGTGGAACCAAAAAACGGGACCGCCATCACATAACACTCGACGAGGCCGGCCAGTGTGCGCGGATACATATTCTGGACCAGCCAAACCCCGAAATTGCTGACTACAAAGAAAAGGACCGCTGAAAGCAAACTCGATCCGGCAACCGTTGTAAAACTCTTGCGCCTGCGCACCCAAAGCCCCATAAGCGCGATGGCGGCCATCGAACCCCAGGTAAAAGGGAATGTCGCGTCAATGCCAATGAACAGATCCGCGATGACCATCATCAAAACCGGCAGGATAACAGCTTGCTGTTTCTTCAAATAAACGCCGCCGAACAAGGCCAGCGCGATGACAGGAGTAAAATTAGGGATGTGGACGACCAGTCTGGAAACGACCCCGAAAGCCAGCAATAAAATAGCGAGCATATATCCTCCTTAAAAGTAAATTTGTCCTCACTATATCAACGCGATTCTAAAAGTCAAGACAAAAACTTACGCCCTCCAGCGGCCGACGCCGGATTCATGGATCTGGCGCAACGTATCTTCGAGGGCGTATTGCTGACGCCAGTCCGGATAATGCGTCTGGAATTTTTTGAGCGAGCTGATGTACCAGATGTGATCGCCGACGCGGTTTTGGGGAGAATACTTGTGCCGCATCTTTTTGCCGGAAATCTTTTCGCACATCGCGATCGCTTCAAGGACCGAACAACTGTTTTCCCGCCCGCCGCCGATATTATAAACTTCTCCGCAACGAGGACCCCGGTAAAACGCGTCAAAGGCCGTGATCAGATCGAAACTGTGGATATTATCCCGCACCTGCTTTCCCTTATAACCGAAGATAGTATATTCTTCGCCGGTGACCGCGCATTTCATCAGATACGCCAGAAATCCGTGCAACATCGCTCCGGAATGATCGGGCCCCGTCAAACACCCGCCTCGAAAACTGGCGGTGTTCATCTTGAAATAACGTCCGTATTCCTGCACCAGAATATCCGCCGCCACCTTCGAAGCGCCGAACAATGAATGCGTGGACTGGTCGATGGACATCGTTTCATCGACGCCGTTAAAAAAAGGATGGCCTTCGGGAAGTTCCCAACGCGTTTGCTGTTCCACCAGCGGAAGTTGGTTCGGCAGATCGCCGTAAACTTTATTGGTGCTGGTAAAGATAAAAATGGCCTTGGGGCAGTGGCGGCGGGTCAACTCCAGAAGGTTCAAGGTGCCGTTGGCGTTGACGCCGAAATCGGTCAGCGGCTCCCGGGCGGCCCAGTCGTGCGACGGCTGCGCGGCGGTGTGGATGACAAGTTTGATATCCGTCGTGTATTTCTTGAAAACCTTTTCAAGGCCTTTAAGATCACGGATGTCCAGATTGTGATGCGTGTACCCTTTGACCTCTTTCGCGAGAATTTTCCTGTTCCAGGCGGTGGAGGCCCCGGCGCCGAAGAAATATTTGCGCATGTCGTTGTCGATGCCGACGACCTTCAGTCCCTTGCCGGCAAAATACCGTGCCGCCTGCGAACCGATCAGCCCCGCCGAACCTGTAATGAGCGCTACACCCATGTTTTGATAAAATCCGTTGCTAAATTTTTAATTAACAAATATGATGGGGACAATAAACTTAACTTAATCATAACGGCCGATGGCAAAAATAAAAGAAATTTTTCAACAAAGACAAAGGACCTATTCCTTCGAGCTCTTCCCGCCTAAAACGGATCAGGGGTTGCAGAATCTCCTTGGTACCATCGGGGAACTCGCGGCGCTCAAGCCGGATTTTATCTCCTGCACCTACGGCGCCGGCGGCGGAAGCCGCGGCAAGACCCTCGACGTCGTCCAGCACATTCAGGACAAGCATAACGTCACCGGCCTGGCCCATTTGACCTGCATTTTGCATACCAAAGAAGAGATCAGGAATATTTTACAGGATATCCGCTCCCGCGGGATCGCGAACGTGCTGGCGCTGCGCGGCGACCCGCCGAGGGAAAACCCGGGCTGGGAACCGGGGAAGGATAATTTTCGCTACAGCAGCGAACTGTGCGCCTTTATCCGCGAACATTTCGGAGAATATTTCACGATCGGCGTGGCCGGTTTTCCGGAAGGACACGTTCTATGTCCCGACCGTGACCAGGACGCGCGATACTTGAAGAAAAAGACCGACGCCGGGGCGGATTTTGTGATCACCCAGCTGTTCTTCAACAACCGGGATTATTTTGATTACGTGGGACGTTTGAGAAAACTAGGCGTGACGAACCGCGTCATTCCGGGGATCTTGCCGATCACCAACTACCCGAGCCTCGTCAAATTCTGCGCGTTATGCGGAGCCACGGTGACCGAAGAGATACACAAGATCTTCAACCCGATCCAGAACGACCACGAGAAAACACTAAAAGCGGGGATCGATTTTGCCGTCCGTCAATGCCGGCAACTCCTGGATGGCGGCGCGCCCGGCCTTCACTTCTATTGCCTGAACAAAACCAGCCCCACGGATCAAATCCTCAAAGCAGTCAGGCGCTAAGAAACTATTTCCGGGCAGGTGCCGACAGAACCTCGTCATAATCAGGCGGCAGGCTGTACTGGACATCACGGACAATCCCCTCTTTGTCGACCAGCCAAAACATCGGGACACCGACGACATTATAGGATTCGGCGACCGCGGTCTCATGGTCGAGAAAAACCGTAAAATCCACCTTGTTCTTCTGAAGATATCCTTTGACCGCCGCCGCGTCTTCTCCAACGTCCACCAGCGCGATCTTGATCCCTTTCCCGGCAAACTCCTCTTTCTTTTGGACAAGGTTCCCCAATTCTCTGCGGCAATGCGGGCACCATGTCGCCCAGAAGAAGATGATGGCCTTGTCTGTCCCCCGGAATTGCGCGAAGCTCGTGGCGGTGCCGCCGACGGTCGGTAAAGTAAAATCCCGCGCGGGTTTGCCGATGGATTCATTCTCCATAAAGAAAAATTGTCCCATCGCCTGTGACGGACGAAACACCGCGAACAACAAGCCAAGAATCAATAGAACGCGTAATGAATTTTTCAAGGTGATCCTCCCTTTAAGGCCGCGACAAAACAACGGACTGTTTGTTTTCATAGATAAAACGTGATGTTGCCTCATCAAAATATTCGATCCTGGGCAGAACCGGCTGACGCGTCAACGGACACCTTAGACCTTGCGCGTGGCGTTTAAAATCTTCAGGGAAGGCCTGGATGATGCTGGTAATGACTTTCGCTTCCTGCTGGGGCAAGAAGCAGCGCGTCTGGTCGGTGCAATGCCCACTTTCGTAAAAAATATTATCGAGATCTTCCCGGGAGCCGCGGTTGCTCTCAAGATTATCCAGATGTCCCGTAATGACCCGGCAACCGCGTTTGCAGGGAATGCATTGTCCGCAGGACGATTCGGCCAGAAATGAGGAAAACATCAAAGCGACTTTGACCATGCAGTGGCTCGCGTCATAGACCATAAACCCGCCCGAGCCCAAGCCCGCGCCGGCGGCGCGCAGCGAACCGAAATCCATGACCGTGTCGAACGCTTCGGGCAGGATGACGGCGTTGGAGACGCCGGAAAAAACCGCCTTGAACGGCTCGTCCCCCGCCGGCCCGCCGCCGATATCGTACAACAACTGCCGCAGGGTCAGACCCGTCGGCAATTCATAAATGCCGGGACGTTTCACGTCACCGCTTAAGGTGATCATCATCGTTCCCGGCGTGTCTTTAGTCCCAAACGAGCGGAACCATTCCGGCCCCCTGGCGAAAATATTGGGCAGATGGCTCATGCTCTCGACATTATTGACAAGGGTGGGATTACGTTCTGTCGGCGTCGCACGGATACCGACGTAAAATGGCGGGAGGTTACGTGGCATGGCGTCGTAGCCGTCGATGACCTCCAGCAGGGCCTTCTCTTCGCCGAACAGGTAATCGTCGGGGCCAAGGACAATTTCCAGGAAGCCGCGCGGCGCGGCCCCGGCCGCCTCGAATTCGGCAACGGCTTTCTGAAGGCGCTCAACCGGATGGGTAAATTTTTTCTTGGTGCCAATGATCGCGGCAGGTGCCTTCATCGCGTGCGCGGCGATCAGCATCCCTTCGAGGACCCAATAAGGATTTTTACTGATCAGATACCTGTCTTTGTACGTTCCTGGCTCGCCCTCGGCGCCATTACAAACGACATATTTGGTTGTGCTGGGGTCGTCGTAAACGGTCTGCCACTTTACCCCGACGGGGAAACCCGCCCCGCCGCGGCCGCGCAGGCCGCTTTGCTTGACCACATCAATGGCTTGCTGCGGGCCGAGACTGCGGGCCTTCTGCAATCCGGCCAGACCGCCGGTCCCCCTGTATTCTTCCAGGGTCTTGACCGTCTTTAAATCCTGCGGCAATAAAATTCGTTTTTCTTGAGGCAGCATAGATTAAAGTTAGAGCTCTTTGAAGAACCGGACGATTTTCGTGAGCTCTTCCAGGTAGTCATCGATAGAAGAAATCCGGCTGGTCAGGTCATGATAACTGGGGATTTTCCTCTCTGCCGGATGAAACTCCAGGATCATCAACCCATCCATAATCTTCCAGCTCATGGAGGGGTATCCCCGGGAATCGACGCTGCGGAACTCCAGCAAAACGTCGACGATTTTAGGATTGGCCAAAAGCTTGTTCGCCAACCGGATATTATTCGTTTGAACATCCAGCCCTTTCAAAGATGGCGGAAGCGCGACCCAGGCATCCGGGCGGGTCGGCCCATCGGGCACCTGGGAAGAAATAAAAACATCGGTTTTGATGGTCGTGGAACGCGGTTTTTCACTAAAATACAAACTAAAATCCGCATGGATCCTGGTTTTTAGATAGCCTTTACGGGCCTCTTCCTTAAACCCGCGGTCAATGACATCTTCGTACACAAACGACTGCCCTTCAAAAAAGAAATCGATCTGCGAACTGCCCGGCTGGCCTTCGACAGGCCTCAGTTTTCCCTCCAAATTTTTTTCCATAGACTGCAAAAACTGTTCCCGCGTCGGTTTACGCGACAGGACATTACTGTTCACCAGGATGATCCCTGCCAGAAAAACGAGAACTATGATAATGATCCAGACCATTTTATTCTTCTTTAGGAGAATGTATATCGTACTTATAAAATTTTCCGGCGACCTGGGTGGGCACCAAGGCGCGGATATTGACCGTATCCGCGTAATATTTGACCGAATACACCTGCCCTTCTTCATGCGCGAGATTGACCAAATCCATCCGGTTGATCGGGATGTCCACGTTGATCTCCTCGACCATGGAGGAAAGCATCCGGCTGATTTTCTCGACAAGAAACGGCGTGTTTTCTCCCGTTTTCGCCGAGATGCACACCGTGTTATTCTGGCTGCCCTGGAATTGGTCGAGGCCCTGCCGGTTTTCCCCCCAAAGGGGGCCTACCGGAAGGCGGTCGATCTTGTTGAACGCGATAATCGCCGGCTTTTCAGAAACTTCCAGTTCCTTTAAAACGACCTCAACCGCCTCGCGCAGATGATGGAAATGCGGATGGCTCACGTCAATGACGTGCAGCAAAAGATCCGCCTCCCGGACTTCCTCCAGCGTCGCCTTGAACGCCTCGATCAAATGGTGCGGCAATTCATGCATGAACCCGACCGTGTCGGAGATGATGATCTTCTGATGGTTCGGTAAAACGAACTGGCGGGCCAGTGAGTCGAGCGTGGTGAAAAGAGTTTCGCGCGTCACTTGGTTGGCCCGCGTCAGGGTATTCATGAGGGTGGACTTGCCGGCATTGGTATATCCAACGAGCGCGACGGTCGGCACGCCTTTATCTTTACGCTGTTTGCGCTTGAGCGCGCGCTGGGTGGTCACTTCCTTAAGCTCGTGCCTCAAGCGCGTAATCCGCTCTCCAATGCGCCGGCGGTCCATTTCGAGCTTGGTTTCCCCGGGGCCCAGGGTCCCGATGCCGCCGCCCAGACGCGAGAGCTCAATGCCGTGGCCGACCAATCTGGGCAAAAGATATTCCAGCTGCGCCAATTCCACCTGCATCTTGCCTTCCTTGCTGGTGGCGTGCCTGGCGAAAATATCCAGGATAAGCTGCGTACGGTCGATCGTTTTCGTTTTTATGGTTTCCTCAAGATTACGCTGCTGGCTGCCCCTTAGATCATAACTGAACACGACCGTGTCGATCTTCAAATGGCTGACCGCCGCGGCGATGTCCTGCACCCGCCCCGAACCGATCAAATACGTGGCTGATGCTTTTTCCAGAGGACAGATCATGCGCTCAATGACTTCCCCGCCGCAACCCGCGATCAGGTCCTCCATCTCCTCGAGGACTTCCTGGGCCGGCCAGCGCTGCCGGTCATTTTTGAAATCAACAATGACCAGCAGGACCTTCTCTTTTCCTTCTTGATACAAAATATTATCTCCCTGTTCTATCCAAAATTTAGAACAATATTATATATCAATGCTAGGGGCAAGTAGCAGGGGTCAGGGGTCAAGATTTTTTATTCCTTGACCCTTGTTCCTTGCCCCTTGACCCTGCAATTATTTTATCCGTAATGTCTTTCACCGTATCATTTTCCTGCACCGCAATCCACTCCAATCTTTTTTCTTTTCGAAACCACGTCAATTGCCGCTTGGCAAACCGGCGCGTGTTCAGCTTTATCAATTCCCGGGCGTGGGCCTCATCGTACGAACCGTCTAAAAATCCGCGGATCTCCCGCAGTCCGATGAGACGTTCCGCCATCGGGCTCAAAGAAACACCCCGCAGATGTTCGATCTCCTGGACGGCACCGCGGGCAAACATATCATCTACCCGCCCATTGATACGACGGTAAAGGGCGTCTCTGTCCATGGTCAGGGCAACAGCCTTAATATCGTATGTTCCCCAAAGCCCGCGGCGTTTCTTGCGCAAACTGGAGATCGGCTCCCGGCGCGTCTTGTAAACTTCCAAAGCGCGGATAATCCGGCGCGCATCATTGGGATGGGTTCTTAATGCCGCCGGGGAATCGACCTTTTGAAGTTTCTTGTAAAGATATTCACTGCCATAACGCCCGGCTTGCTTTTTCAATTCCTCACGGATAGCATCATTTTTGGGCGCGGACGGGAAAATCCCGTCCAGAAGAACCTGCATATACAATCCACTGCCCCCGACAACGATCGGGATATGATCACGCGCATGGACCGCGCGGATGGCCTCAAGGGCGAGGGTGTTGAACCGGGCGACGTCAAATTCCTCCCCCACTGAAACGCAACCGATGAGATGATGCGCCGCCGTTTTGAGCATCCGCGCGGAAGGTTTGCTGGTCACGACACGTAGTTCCTTATAGACCTGCATGGAATCGCAGGATATGATTTCACCGTTGATACGTTTTGCCAGAGAACAGGCGACTTCGGACTTTCCAATAGCGGTGGGGCCGACGATGAAAATAATCTTATTAGAGTTCATAAGAATTCGGGACTAAAGACAGAAGACTAATGACTAAAGACTTTATTATTTTTCATTGAGGGTCTATGGTCTTCAGTCCTGTTTTATTACGGATATATCTGGGCAGGATAACCGAATTTGGCCAATCTGTTCTTCAATGCCTGCGCGTCCTTGAGCATGGCCAGCTGGCCGACGCGCACGCGGTAAAATTTCCGGTTTTGGGAATCAAGCGATTCGATGATATAAGCGTATTCCTCTTTCTGCTTCAATTCATCGACCAGCGCCTCGGCCAGCCGGCGTTCCACAAAGGCGCCCACCTGCACGGCGAAGTAATGTTTCTCGTCCAGCAACTGTTTGGCCGCGGGCACCTCAAGGCTATTGGGAAAAGACCGGACGATCTTCTCCAGACAATCCGTCGCCTGCCCCCAACGGGCGAGTTTCATATTGACTTTCGCCAATTTGAAATAAACCAGACTCACCGCCTCCGGCTTGTCGCCTTCCTTCAAAAGTTCCTGCAGCGTCGCGTCGGCCTGCGGGTATTCTTCCAGCAGGTAATATGCGTCAAAAAGCCCCAGATAAACGCGCTCGCGCAGTTGCGAGCCCAACTTCTCATTCTTGATCTTGTTGAACGATTCCAGGGCCCCCTGATACTGCGCCTGTCTTAACTGACTTAACCCGATGTAATACTGCGCTTTCTGGCCCACCGGATCTTTGGGATGCGCGGCAAGAACATCTTCCGCCAGTTTCTGCGCCCTGATATAGTCACGGTTAAGAAGAGACGCCTCGATATCCCTCATGTCGGCATAAGCGGGTGTGCCGATGGCGAAAATAACGCAACTCCATACGGCGGCGAAAAATATTTTGCTGACGAGATCTTTTTTCATAACCGTTATCTTAACAAAAATAAAGGAAAACTCCAGCAACTTTTCCGCGGACCTAACGGACCGCCAAAAGCACAAACGCACAAGAACATGCGTGTCATGTGTCTTGCGCGCTTGCGCCCCGGAGTTTCGGCCTTTAAGAACCTATTTTTTCCGACGCTGACCTGCGGCGGCCTTAACCCTGCCGGGATGTTTTGCCGCCGCTTTCACGGCCCCGGAATTTTGTTTCCCGGCACGATAAGCTTTTTTAGCCGCGGCGGGATGGTTGTCAGCCGCCCGGTAAGCCTTCTGTGCAGCACCGGGATGTCGCTCGGCGGCGTTGTAAATTTTCTTCGCCGCGTCCGGATGTTTCTGGGCATCCTTGTAAAGTTGTTTTGCCGCGCCAGGATGTTTTTCAGCCGCGCGGTAAACCTTTCTGGCGGCATCCGGATGTTGTACGGCATCCTTATATAATTGTTTGCCGGCACCGGGATGTTCCTGATACGCCTTCTTTACGTCCTGAGGCGATAATCTCTCAGAAGGAGGCAATGCCCCGCGGTCCCTTCTATCCTCACGGTGATCGCGCACATCCTCACGCCGATCAATAACATCTTCCTTGCGGTCACGCACATCTTCACGCCGATCACGGACATCCTCTCTTTGGTCCCATACGTCCTCCCTCGCGTCGCGGATATCTTCCAGTTTGTCTTTCCGTCCGCCCTCATGCCGCGCGTCCCAGACATCTTCCCGCGCGTCGAGGACATCTTCTCGACGATCCCAAACGTCCTCCCTACGGTCACGGACATCCTCCGCACGGTCCTTGTAATCCTCCCTGCGGTCACGCACGTCCTCTCTACGGTCACGCACATCCTCGATCCGGTCTTTAAAGTGAGGACCCGTCCCCGGCCCGCCGACGGGTCCGGGCGGATTGACGCCAGGATGCTCCGCTAAAAACTTGCGGTGTTTATACGCCTCTTCGGCCACCTCCGGATGCCGGTTGATCCACTCCCTCTTTTCATAAAGTTTCTTCGCCACATCAGGATGGTTCTCCAAAAACTCCCTATTCTTGAAAACCTCTTTCGCGACTCCCGGATGCTGGCTCAACCACTCGCGGTTTCCGTAAACCTCCTGGGCCACGCCCGGATGTTCCTTAAGCCATTGACGGTTGGCGATCAACTTTTTAGCTACTTCAGGATGTTCTTCAAGCCATTGGTGATCTTTATAAAGATACGGGAGCTCCCCTTTATGCTCAATAAGCTTCCGCTTCTCGGCCTGTTTGTACGCCTTGGCCTCATCCAAATCCAGGGCACCGTCACCGTCGGCATCGAACTGGACGGCCTGGTCCCAGCGCTCATCCCCAAAGGCCTGGGCCTCTCTCTGCGTACGGTTGTTCGTCCAGTCTTGTTCCGTCAAAAGTCCGTCGTCACCGGCCAGTTTATCAAATTTGCCTTTGTCATAATATTCATCATACTTCTCAACAATCCCCTCGCCCGTCGCGCCGGCGTGTCTTTCCTTGAAGTCCTCCAGCCTTTCCTGCCTGGTTTCGATGACATGCGCCGCGCCGGGATGCTTTTCCTTAAACGCCTCGATACGTTCGGCACGCTTTCCGATGGCGGTGAAAACCCCGCCGCCTTCCTGCGCCCCCGCGGCCGGCACCATCCAGATGCCGAACGCTAAAACAAGGAACAATCTTTTCATGGTTTTACCCTCCCTTTCCGATTTTACCGCATGCTTTGCACGCTTGTCATATCCATTCTTTTAAACACAGCGTTTGCAAAAAAGTTTCGCGAAAATTTTACCGGCTGTTCCGGCGGTCATTTACTTTTTGCCTGAACTTCTCTCTTAATTCCTGTTTCCGTTCCGGCGCAAGACTCTGCCATTTCTCCCTGCGCTCCCTTAATCGCTGCCTTTGTTCGGGCGGTAATTTTTTCAAGCGATGGAACTTTTCCCGGATCCGTCGCTTCTGCTCCGGCGGCAACTGTTTCCATTTCTTGTACTTCTCAACGATTTCCCGGCGCCTTTCCGGCGGCAAATTTTTCATTTTCTTCCAATTCCGGCGCACCTTTTCTTTTTGTTCAGGGGACAACTGCTGATATTGCTGGAATTTCTGTTTGATTTCAGCCTTGCGCTCCGGGTCCAGATTCTTCCACTGTTCCAACCGTCCCTTCAACTTCTGTTTCTGTCGGGGGCTCAATTGTTGCCACCGGCGCAGGGCCTCCGGGGAGACTTTCCCGCCTTTGGCGGTGCTTTCTTGCCCTTCAGCCGGTGTCTGATCTGCACCGGCGTAGCCGGTTCCGCAGGCCAGCGCGGCAGTCAGAATAAAATAAAATATATACGATCGAAATCGCCTATTATTCATTTTGCTCTCCCTCCCATTTATCTAAAGCCTCGTAGTCGTCCACCAGGGGCACCTCTTCTTCCAGAAATTCCAGACTCTCCAGAAACTCCAAATTCGCGATAACCTCCGTATCCTCGCCGGAAGAATCCTGCGCCGGCTGAAGATGGTCAGCCGCGAGAGGCGATATCCGCATAAAAAAACTCAAAACAAACGGCCCCAGGATGAAGATTAAAAGATTCCTTTGCAATTTACAGGTTGATCTCATGTTACGTCTCCAGACTGCCCCAATTTTCGATCACTTCCAGATCCTCAAGGAAATCCATCTCTTGAATAATATCAAAATTCTCAGCGAGCTCGACATCCTTGGCCATATCCAGCTCCTCCTGATTCAAACTGGCGGCCAGATCCTGCCCCTCCCGCATCTGCCAATAATTGCGCAGAGAAAAAACCCCGGTAATGAGCAAGACACAAACCGCTACATAAACAGGGGCTAGACGTCTGCGGCGCAACCTGTCCAGCGCTTCCCCAACTTTTTGAGCTGCCTCTTCATGCCAGGGCCGCTGGATGGAAACCTTTGTCCAGAATCGGGAGACATAGCCGGGGGCAGGATCAATATTCTTCCACTCCCCCAGCATCTTCCAGGAGCGTTCCAGGGCATGCAGTTCCTTTTGGCAGGCCGCGCACGAAGCGATATGTTCCTTGACGAGCAGGGTCTCTTCCTGCCCAAGCTCACCGTCCAAATAAACCGGAATCAATTTCTTAATCTCGGTACAATTCATTTTGATTACCCCCATCCATTGAAACACCGCGCTTATGAAAAAGTTTCGGTATTTTTGATCAATTTTTCTTTCAAATTTTCCTTCGCCCGGCTCAAAAGAGACTTCACCGCTTCGACAGAGACACGCATGGTTTGAGCGATCTCCTCATAAGAGAACTGTTCATACCGACGCAAAATGACCGCCATACGCTGATTCTCCGGCAAGGCATGAATCGCCTGGCGCACGGCCCTCATCGTCTCCTGCCGAAGAAGATCTTCATCCGGCCTTACGCCGGAAGGATCTTCCACGTCCCGCTTGAGTTCTCCCTCCTGTGATGAAAATGGTTCGTCCAATGAAACAACTGACCCGCGATTCCGTCTCAATTCATTGAGACTAATATTTTTGGCGATTGTATAAATCCACGTCTGAAATTTGGATTGAGGACGGTAAGCAGAGACGGCTTGATAAACTTTCATGAAGACCTCCTGAGTCAGGTCTTCGGCGATCTCTCTTTGACCGACAAAACGGTGAATGAAATTGAGGAGGCGGGGGTAATACTTATGCATGAGCGCTTCAAAGGAGGCCTTGTCGCCTCCCTGGAACTCAAGCATCAAATGAACGTCGGGGTCGAAAAGATACGGATTGGTTTTATCCTGAAAGAGCATTGTCCAGATCACCAATGAGGTCTTGGGCTCCTTCAATGCCGACGGATACGCGGATGGTTTCTTTGGTGATCCCGGAAGCTTTCAATGCTGGCTCGCCCATAGAAGCGTGGCTCATGGACCAGGGATGCTCGATGAGCGATTCCACGCCGCCGAGAGACTCGGCGAGGGAGAAATATTTCAGGCGCTTGAACAACTGGTCGGGCGTGATCTTTTTCGTGTCCAGCTCAAAGGCCAGCATCCCGCCGAACCCGCTCATCTGTTTTTTGATCAAGGCATATTGCGGGTGGCTTTCGAGGCCCGGATAATAGACTTTTTTGACATGTTTGTGTTGCTCCAGATGCCGGGCGATGGCCAGGGCGTTGGCCTGATGAGTTTCCATCCTGGGGACGAGGGTCTTGATCCCGCGCAACACCAGCCACGCGTCGAAGGGCGCTTCGGAAACACCCAGGGCGTTGACCAGAAACCGGCCGCGCGTTTCCAGGTCTTTGTTCCCGTAGATGACCGCTCCGCCGACGACATCGCTGTGACCGTTCAAATATTTGGTCGTGGAATGGACAACGATGTCCGCCCCGAAATCAAACGGACGCTGGAAATACGGGCTCAAGAACGTATTATCCACGACCGTCAGGATTTTTTTGGATCTGGCAAGCCCGATGACGCCCTCCAGATCGACGATATTTAACAACGGGTTCGAAGGCGTTTCGATCCAGACCATTTTTGCCTTCGCGGTTATGGCCTTCCTGACCGCCCGCGGATCCCGCATGTTGATAAAATCAAAAGAGATCCCCCCCCGGGAAAATACCTGGGCAAAAAGCCGGTAAGTGCCGCCGTAGATATCATCTCCGGTGACCACGTGATCCCCCGGTTTTAAATAGAACAAAACCGCCGTGATGGCCGCCATGCCGGTTGCCGTGGCGGAACAACCCACACCGCCTTCGAGCGCGGCGATATTTTCTTCAAGGGCGCTCCTGGTGGGGTTGCCGCTGCGGGTATAATCATATCCCTTGTTCTTGCCCAAGGCGTCGAAATAAAAGGTGGACGTCGGATAGATCGGTGTGGTGACCGAATTGTAGCTCGAATCCTTGTAAACGCCGGTATGCACGGCTTTGGTGCGCAGATCAGGTCTGTTTTTGTTCTGCTTGTTCATTCGCGTGTCCCGTCATTTTTCCTCATTCCCTTTCCAGAAGGAAATGACGAGGCTCGC
>Ga0209211_10001144_pt1 | contig 51667 bp, 46 predicted proteins | sample RifGroA2_FD_183992 | JGI IMG/M metagenome (GOLD analysis project Ga0209211, IMG submission 183992) | Groundwater microbial communities from Rifle, Colorado, USA - Groundwater A2 (SPAdes) (version 2) | ecosystem: Environmental > Aquatic > Deep subsurface > Groundwater | place: Rifle, Colorado...
TTGCACCACCGCTTTCCCGGCAAACCCTTCTAACACTGCGGTCAAGGCCGCTCCCTCCGGTCGCTGGACGCTGCGCGATAAAGCGTCGCGCAGCGCCCCTTACCTACAACGTTAGCCATAATGAAACTCTGGCTTCCAGGCAATCCAAACGGCACGATTAAATCTCAGTGGCGCACGCTATCCAGTAGCGCATTTATTGGCTTGCTCAATAATCTCGCAGCCAGAGAACGCAAAGCGTTAATTGGTTCATCTAGGGCGCGTTGGCGGAATCGCAGGCTAGCTGCGGTCTCGCTATATCGTCAAATGTACGGAGAGGCTGAAATTCTTGAGAAATTTTCCAAACGCCATGCGGTGCCCCGCAATCCACCGTGGTTCCCACTGCGAAAATCGCTCGGGTGCCGTCGTGGCTAACATCCCGCTCCAGCCGACCGTCAAAAAGCTACGCTTTTTGCCGTCGGCTGAGCTTGCACGTTAGGTTTCTCTGTGGTCATAAACACTAGAAGTGGAATTTATCTATTTGGAGCCATAGCGAGTGTGGCCATTTTGGGCGTTGCGGCTTGGTATGCTGGCTATTCCTCAGGTATCGAGGCGGGGATGCGGGACTCCTTCTATTGCCAGTCGCTGCACATTCGGCAAGAAATCTCCGCACTACAACGTATGCAAAGTGGTGATCTCGAAAAGAGTCGTAGCAATTTGGAAACTGCTGTGAATTTTGGTATCGCACAACTAACTCCAACTGCCATGCAGTCGCTTATGAGCGATGAAACAAAGGCGTATGTCACCGATTCGCTACGTCAAGTCAAAGCATACCGAAAAGCGAATCCATGGCCTGGGTATGAAGAAAATCTTCGTAAACGGTTGCAAGAAGCACTAGACAAGATTCCTGATGCCGACACGCGCTAAAAAACCTAACCCGGCGCTCAACCTCGCTCCTTTCAGTCGCTGGACGCTGCGCGATAAAGCCGCGCAGCGCCGGTTAGCTCCACGTTAGGTTTCACGACGTGTTGCAGCCAATAACGATAAAAGTTGCCAAGTGGTACAGCATATGGATTGGTTTCTGGGTTCTAGTCGCAATTTATGGCAACACTTTCAAGGGCAGCGCCGAGTTCGGCCTAGGTGCTTGGTTTTGGCTAACCATTTCCGGATTGCCTTTAACGTTACTTTCTTGGCATATTGAAGCTAACGGTTCATATTTTTGCATTTTCATGGTCAGTGCTATTGGACTGGCGGAGTGGTGCACTGTCGCAGAACTAAACGCCAGATTTGGCGCTTGGAGAGAATCAAAAAATGCAAAAACCTAACCCTGCAATCAACCCGACCGGCCTGACGGCCGTCGGGTTATTTCCACGTTAGAAGGCTCCGGTTTCTCATGTCACTTCGCTTCCCGTCGCTTGCTCTTGGCTCCGTGCCGGTTTTGGCCCGTCGGCTCAGGGTTTTCGGCGTTGCTACGGTCAACCGGAAATTTCAGCCAAATTCAAAAGCCTCGGGTTTGGCGGCTTTCCCGGCTGCCCGGCACTTTCCGTTCGCCGCCAGCGGTCGCGGCTGCATGCCGTTCGCTTGCGCCACCGCTTTCCCGGCAAACCCTTCTAACACTGCGGTCAAGGCCGCTCCCTTCGGTCGCTGGACGCTGCGCGATAAAGCGCCGCGCAGCGCCCCTTACCTCCAACGGTTAGAAGGCTCCGGTTTCTCATGTCACTTCGCTTCCCGTCGCTTGCTCTTGGCTCCGTGCCGGTTTTGGCCCGTCGGCTCAGCGTTTTCGGCGTTGCTACGGTCAACCGGAAATTTCAGCCAAATTCAAAATCCTCGGGTTCGGCGGCTTTCCCGGCTACCCAGCACTTTCCGTTCGCCGCCAGCGGTCGCGGCTGCATGCCGTTCGCTTGCGCTACCGCTTTCCCGGCAAACCCTTCTAACACTGCGGTCAAGGCCGCTCCCTCCGGTCGCTGGACGCTGCGCGATAAAGCGCCGCGCAGCGCCCCTTACCTCCAACGTTAGGTGCATATGAGCCATCAGTACGTCCATAGGACATTTGAGGAGGCGAAAGAGCTCGCTCGGCTGGCCTTTAAAAGTGTTGCAACCGAGCATCTCACTAAGGCCGAGCTTGAAGAAATTAGCTCTCATGCCCTCCTTACAGGGGGTACTGTCGGTCCTGATTGGGAGCAGATCATTGGCTTCGTTCCAGACGACCAGAATTTCTATGAGCTTCAGATTTATATGCCTGCAGATGAGAAGCCCTACATAGAGAAATCATATGTTCGTATTCTCTCCCCAAGAGATCGGGCAACTGAGAAGGTGCATTTCATGTGGCGCCCGCCAATATGCACCTAACCCTGCGCTCAACCTCGCTCCCTTCGGTCGCTGGACGCTGCGCGATAAAGCCGCGCAGCGCCGGTTAGCTCCACGTTAGGCAACAACAACATCGTGTTCGATGGACAACCGAAAAACACCCAAAATGATTGAACTTGGCACCCATTCAATTTCGAGTTGGAGTCAGTCGCTCATTTCAGGTGGTTTACTAGCGGCCTCACTAGGTCGAGCCGCAGTATCTGTCGAGGTTGGCAGTGTTGCTCATACCGCAGTGCTTGTTGGGCTCTTGAGCAGTCTCTTGGTTATGTTCTCGCACTTGCTGCTCTCAAAATCAGTTACCGCAGTTGCTACACCACGGCCCCAGATAGTTTTTTGTTATCGCTTCTTCCGCTTTGTTTTGCGCAACAAGTCAATTCCACTACACAACATCGCATGGGTCCGTGCCCGGCACGATGGCTACCAAGAAATTTTCGTTGAAGCCGGCACTCCCGGCTTCGAAACAACCGAAATTCTGCGGGTTCCATACAACAACGGTTTAGGGGTAACTGCCGCTGAAGAAAAAGCAGCTCAGTTAGCTGCTCTCTGGTCTGTCGAAAACAAGGGATACCCCTTTGTTGCCTAACAACCCGCTCCAGCCGACCGCCAAAAAGCTGCGCTTTTTGCCGTCGGCTGAGCTTGCACGTTAGGCACCCGCAATATGAGGCACGTCATCGGTTTGGCCACCGCACAGGGCAACGAATTCGTCCGACCTCTCGGGTCCGAAGATCGCATACGGTTTGACTCCGACGACTTCCATGCACAGGGGTACTACTACTTGATTGCCCCTGCCTTCGAACATTTCGCCCAACGAGACGCTGGAATAGGCATCACATCCATGAACGTCATGCTCTGCCTGAAGAAAGATGATCTCACCGCAGTTGAAGAAATCTTGAAAAAACTTGAAGGTGTTATTGGCGTGCGTCCGAAACAATGGAAAGAGTTGCTTGGTAGCGTTCAATACCCGAACGAACAACCATACCCCATCAACCCTTTGCTGTTTAGAAGCCGTGCTCTCAGCCTCCTTGATGTCCTTCGTCGCCTAGTCGCGAAAGCCCGACTAGAGGGGAAATGGGTGGTTTATGGCAATGGTGTTTGTTATCGCGCTTTGTGTGGCATCAAACTGCCACCAGGCACCGTGGAGTACTCCTAGTGCCTAACAATTCGGTCAAGGCCGCTCCCTTCGGTCGCTGGACGCTGCGCGATAAAGGGCCGCGCAGCGCCCCTTACCTCCAACGTTAGGTCTTTCAATGTCTAGCATCGACTTCCACCACATGACCGACCGCCTCAGAGCTTCAGCTAGGCGAGCGAACGCTTTGCGAGAGTTCGAAGCGGTTGACCGCGCTAGCCTTTCTGAAATGACAGATAAAGCCCTGGCCGAATGGCAAAGTGGGTTTGACCCGGACACTCCGCAGTCCATCCTTGCGGAACATGAATGGCAACGTCGCCTTACCGCAAAGCAGGTTGGTGCTATGCGGTTTGCTGCGTGGTTGTCAATTGCGGGGGTCGTCATCGGTGCATTCCTTGGTTTTGGTCTGTCATCTCTCTCAACATCCATGGCCGATGAAAAATCTAAAAAATCCTTTACAAGCGAGTGCAGTCCCAGCCCCCGCGCACAGGTGCAAGGGCCAGTAGAAAAACCAGAAGGGCAACCCGCCGTAGGGGTAGCGCCACAACAACCACCACACGCCGCAAAGGGCAAATAGCGGCATGAGCGCACCCAAAACCCCAAGACCTAACACTGCGGTCAAAGCCGCTCCCTCCGGTCGCTGGATGCTGCGCGATAAAGCTCCGCGCAGCGCCCTTTACCTACAACGTTATGCATTCCGATAAACGAGCCCTTATCGCTACACTTGCAGCGGTCGTCTGCGCGCCTGCCATTTTTTGGTTGGCTGCTGAAGGTGTCGTCTGCTACGAAATGTTTGCAACCGGAGCCAGTTCTCGCGCTGAACTCGGTGACGATTTGGGCCTTGGCATACTCCTATTTATGGTTGTTCCGCCAACAACTCTCGTCGGCATCGTCGTCGTTTGGCTCGTTGTCTGGTTTTGGCTTCGCTCCAGAGGGAATTCAAAACAACCGCCATCCCATCCATCCTGTGTTGGTTCAGAGTAAGGCAAAACCAATTCGATGATCACACGCGCTATGCATAACACTACGCTTAACCTCGCGCCCTACGGTCGCTGGACGCTGCGCGATAAAGCGCCGCGCAGCGCCGGTTAGCTTCGACGTTAGAGAGCACTTGGACATGCGTTTTCTCGCCAATTTAGTCAAATCAGCCGCTCCCGCTGCGAGCTACCTAGCGGTGCTTGCACTGGCCTTGTTGGCGCTGAAAATCCTCGTTCTTAATCGCTGGCCTGCTTCCGCAACAACAGTTTACGAACTGGGACTTCTCGGAGAAGCCGTTTTGGCATCGGTCGTTGCAAGCTACGTCTTCTATCTGTTGGTGGTTCACCTGAAGGAAGTCAGCGACCGAGCAGTTGTCTCACCCTACATTAACCGACATACAAATCGGGTGGTAGGGAACTGCGAGCATCAGATCGGCGATATTGGGCGTGCGGCTGGGTACTCGCTCTCGCTTGAGACGCTTACCGAGCAAGAGGTCACTGCGGCGTTCTCCAAAATTGCGCCATATTCGCCGGCCCCCTTAGTTATGGGTGCAATTGGCAATAACGCCAACTGGCTGCAGTACTTTGACTTTCAGAAGAATCGTACGAGAGAAAGCATCGCCAGGATCTTTGGCCAGCTTATCTACCTAGATGCCAGGCGCGTGAGTTTGCTGGCCGAAATTGACGACTGTGATCACTTCTCCTCAATCGGGCACATTCTCCACATCCCGATCCGGAACACCGATCTCGCGAACTTCGCGTCATCGTTCTTCGCGTACTGCGAAGTGTGTCTAGAGTTGAAGAAGTACATGATAGGCCAAGAGGGCGGTCGTGCTCTCTAACTCTTTGGTCAAGGCCGCTCCCTCCGGTCGCTGGACGCTGCGCGATAAAGCCGCGCAGCGCCGATTAGCTCTACGTTAGCCATATGGGTGACTTCGCTATCGCCGTAATCCTTTCAATTGGCGACCTGTTTGCCTTTGTTATCGGAAAGGTGCTCGGTCGGACGCTGCAACTGGATCGAGACAAAGCGCACAAAATCGGCCAACTCGTGCTTGCCTCACTAATCATTGGTGCAGGCATAGTCATCACCGTTTTGTACTCATAGCCCGCATATGACTGCATCACTTTCTCCAGCCTCGATGGCTAACATACAGGTCAAGCTCCAGTTTCTCATGTCACTTCGCTCCCCATCGCTTGCTCTAAGCTCGGTGCCTGTTTTGGCCCGTTGGCTCGGCATTTTTGGCGTTGCTACGGTCAACCGGAAATTTTGGCCAATTTTCCAGTTGGGCTTGTCGGCTTTCATGACCGCCCGGCGTTTTCCGTCCAGCGCCGCTCAGTCGGCCCTCTTCCAGCATTGGCCAGCCTGCACGAATCCATGATGAAAATTGAATATCGAGATGATGCGGAAATCGCTGTCGAGCTTGCGATTGATCTCTACAAGCGGTCGACGCTCGGCGAAAGACGGCCGGTTGATCGTCCCGACATTTTTGCCGGCATGCTGAAAAATGCCAACCTTACGGTGTCGGCTTGGCATGACCAGCGGTTGGTGGGGATTTCGCGTTCGATGACGGATTTCACCTATGTGGCCTACCTTGCAGACCTCGCGGTGGATTCCGAGTATCAAAAACGAGGGATTGGCAAACAGCTCATCGAGGAAACGAAGCGCCGTCTGGGGCGGGAGTGCATGATCGTTCTGCTGGCTGCCCCCAAAGCGAACGATTACTACCCGGGGCTCGGCTTTGAGCACAATCCTCGGGCATGGATGCTGAAAAGCAGCTAACCACCGGCGCCGAAATCGGGAATCCGGACATGCCTTGCGCCAGGGCTGGTGGTGTTGCTGTTTTGACCTTGCTACGGTCAACCGGAAAAATCGGCCAATTTTGAAATCGGCTTTGGCGCAACCTTCCGGATTTGCCGCGGTCCATGCCTGACTGCGAACAAATAAGGAGACGGGACCATGAGCACAGGAACGGTCAAGCTTCACCGCGTGCTGCGGGCAGACCCGGAGCGCATTTATCGGGCTTTTCTCGATGCCGACGCGATGGCCAAATGGCTGCCGCCTTATGGGTTTACGTGCCGGGTTGAGCATCTGGACGCCAGGGTCGGCGGCTCTTTCCGGATGTCGTTCACCAACTTTACGACGGGCAACGGCCATTCGTTTGGCGGTGATTACCTTGAACTGCTGCCCAACGAGAAGATCCGCTACACCGACAAATTCGACGACCCGAACCTGCCCGGCGAAATGCAGACGACGGTGAGCCTGAAAGCCGTCTCCTGCGGCAGCGAGCTGAGCATCGTCCAGGAAGGCATCCCGGCGGTCATCCCGACCGAGATGTGCTACCTCGGCTGGCAGGAATCGCTCGAACAGCTGGCCAGGCTGGTCGAGCCGAACATTCCGGACTGACTAGCCAGCCTTCAGCCAGCCGAGCAATTCGTCCTTGCTCGGCATGCGGCCGGAGACCTTGACCTTTTCATCGACGACCAGCGCCGGCGTGGTCATGATCGGATAGGCCATGATCTTGTCCATCTCGGTCACGTGTTCGAAGCTCGCCTCAATGCCGAGTTCGGCCACCGCTTCGCGGGTCAGTTGTTCGAGGCGGTTGCACTTGGCGCAGCCGCTGCCGAGTATCTTGATCAGCATGATTCACTCCTTTCTTGTGGCCTGGCGGCCACGTTCGATAAGGTGCAGCGAGGTGACGATCAGCGCCACGAAGCCGATCACGCCCGGCGCCAGTATGAGCAAGGATGTGCCATCGACCCAGGCGCCGTAGGTCAGCCCGGCCAGCGTCGAGAACAGCGCGACCAGACCAACGTAGGTCCACGCCTTGAGCTTGCCGATGATGGCGGCGGTGATCAGGATGCTCTGCAGTGACAGCTCGGGGTCGGCCATCAGGTAGGCGATGAGCGGCCCGGGGTGCATGCCGAGCGACAGGAACATCTTGGCGATGGGCACTTCGACCAAGGTTGGGAAGTACATGAAGACACCGAAGACGACGCCCGCCATGTTGGCGAGCACGGTATTGGCGCCGGCGATGCTGCGTATCCACTCGGGCTGGATGAAGACCCGGATGATGCCGACGAGGAAGACGCCGACGACGAGCAGCGGGAAAATCTGCTTCACGAAGCGCCAGGTTTCCCACAGCCATTGCTGCACGTCCCACCCATCGAAACGCCGGGCCAACGGCCAGATGGCCAGACAGAGAGCGGACACGGCGAGCGTTCGGCCGGTCACGGTGAGCAGCACGCCGGTGTCGGTGACGCGCATGCCGAGCGCGGCGAAGGCCAGGGTCAGCGCAGTGAGCGCCAGGGCGACCGGGGTCAGGCGGTTGAAACCGTTGTCTACCTGGCCCAGCCCTTTCCAGGCAAAGACACTGATGGCGCCGAGCAAGCCGATCAGGATCAGGCCCTGCAGGCTCAGTCCTTCGGCGCCGGCTGCCTCGTTGACCGGCACCAGTTGGTCGAGTCCGGCCTGAACGGCGGCGGCGCCGGACCACGGCATTTCGACGTGCAGCAGGCCGGCGGTCAGGAAATCGAGTTTCAGCGTGCCGGCAATCAGCAGGGCGACGAGGGCGCCGAGGAAAAGCAGCGTCCGGCCGGGAATGCCGCCGCCGGCCGCGAAGGTTTCCACGTCGGCCAGCCGGGCCACATCGCCCTCGCGATAGAGCGCGGCCATGATCATCCCGATGCCGATGCCGAAGGACAGGGCGAGCACGATGCGGGCAATGGCGAAGTCGGCGCCGAGCGCCACGCCGGTGTAGGCCAGGGCCAGGATGTTGGCGGCCGGGGCGAAGAACAGGAAGGTGACGGCCGGCCCCAGCCCGGCGCCCTTCTTGTAGATGCCGGCGAACAGCGGCTGGATGGTGCACGAGCAGACGGCAAGCAGGCTGCCGGCCCCGGCGGCGGCCGGGTAGGAAACCCATTTCGAGGCATCCGGCCCGAGAAAGCGGATGATCGACTGCTGCGGCACCAGTGCGGAGAGCGCGCCGGCGATGAAGAAGGCCGGCACCAGGCAGAGCAGGACGTGGGCCGCGAGGTAGGAAGCCAGGCTGGCCATGCCGCCCTGTAATGCGGTGATCATCCAATCCATCTCAGCCCCCTTTCTGCCCTACCCCGCTTCGTACCAGCCCTTGGTCGAATTCACCACCTTGACGACGAGCAACATGGCCGGCACTTCGATGAGCACGCCGACCACGGTAGCCAGCGCCGCCCCCGACTCGAAGCCGAACAGGCTGATGGCGGCGGCGACGGCCAGCTCGAAGAAATTCGAGGCGCCGATCAGCGCCGACGGGCAGGCGACATTGTGTTTCTCGCCGACCTTGCGGTTGAGCCAGTAGGCCAGCGCCGAGTTGAAGAAAACCTGAATCAGGATGGGCACGGCGAGCAGGCCGATGATCAGCGGCTGACGCAGGATGGCTTCGCCCTGGAAGGCGAAAAGCAGTACCAGCGTGGCGAGCAGCGCGGTGATCGACCACGGGCCGATTTTCTCCATGGCCGCGTCGAAGGCACCCTGCCCCTTGGCGAGCAAGGCTTTGCGCCAGAGCTGGGCGATCACGACCGGGATGACGATGTAGAGCACGACCGAGGTCAGCAAGGTATCCCACGGCACGGTGATCGCCGAGATGCCGAGCAGGAAGGCGACCAGCGGCGCGAAGGCGAAGACCATGATGGTGTCGTTGAGCGCCACCTGCGACAGCGTGAATAGCGGATGGCCGTTGGTCAGCCGGCTCCAGACGAAGACCATGGCCGTGCACGGCGCGGCAGCGAGCAGGATGAGGCCGGCGATGTAGCTGTCGAGCTGGTCGGCCGGCAGCATGGGCGCGAACAGCTGGCGGATGAACAGCCAGCCGAGGAAGGCCATCGAGAACGGCTTGACCAGCCAGTTCACGAACAGCGTGACGCCGATGCCGCGCACGTGCTGCTTCATTTCGGCCAGGGCGCCGAAATCGACCTTGACCAGCATCGGGATGATCATGACCCAGATGAGCAGGCCGACCGGCAGATTGACCTGGGCGAACTCCATGCGGCCGATGGCCTGGAACAGCGTCGGCGCGAACTGGCCGACGACGATGCCGGTAACGATGCAAAGAAAGACCCAGATGGTCAGATAACGCTCGAAAAAGCTCATCGGCACGCCGGCGGCGGATTTGGCGGTGATTTCACATTGGACGGACATGGCGGCTCCTTACAGGCCCAGCGCCAGGCGCACGGCGGGGATCAGGCGGGCGCGGATATCGTCCCGGACGGTGATGAAACTGTCCAGCGGCTCGCCGTGCGGGTCGTGGAAAGGAAGATGGATACGCGGCACCGGGCGCGGGAAGATCGGGCAGGTTTCCTTGGCGTTGTCGCAGACGCTGACCACGAGGTCGATGGACTCACCCATGACGGCTTCGACATCCTTGGCGTACAAGCCCTCGGTCGGCAGGCCAGCCAGCTTCAAAGCCTCGATGGCCCCATCGGCCACCTTGGGCTGCGGCTTGGTCCCGGCCGAAATGCCGCGCACGAGGCCGGCCAGGTCGTGGTTGATGATCGCTTCGCCCATCTGCGAGCGACAGGAGTTGCCGGTGCACAGCACGAGGACGGTCTTGAGTGTCGACATCAGGCGGTCTTTCGAATTTTGGCGCGACGCTTTTCGGTGGTGTCGCAGCACGTGGTTTTCGGCAGGCAGGCTTCGCCCTGGCAGCAGTTGCTGGTCAGGAAGGCGATCAGTTCGTCCATCGTGGCGAAATTGGCCGAGTAATGGATGAAGCGGCTTTCGCGTTCGCCGGCAATCAGCCCGACCCGGCTCAGATGCGCCAGGTGAAAGGACAGCGTGGCCGGCGCCATGCCCAGTTGTTCGCCGATGGCGCTGGCGTTGATGCCAGCCGGCCCGGCTTCGACGAGCAGACGGAAGATGGCCAGACGGGATTCATGACCGAGGGCGGCGAGAAGTTCGGCGGCGTTTAACGTTTCCATAGTTCGAGTATCGTCGAACTATCAGGCGAAGTCCACCCCGGAATCCGGGCGAGAGCGATTGCTACGGTCAACCGGAAAAAATGGCCAAAAATGAAATTCCACAAATTCAACAATTATTGAATTCCATTTTCATAACCAGCGGATATGAAGCTGATAATCGACATCAATATGAAATATTCCATCGCTACTCTGCAGTCATTCCAGTACGCGGGGTTTCCCAATGATGTTGTTCGACAAACTGTCCATCCGCCAGAGATTGCTCGTCATGGTTGGCATCGGCGCCTTATTTGGCGTGATTTTGCTGGCCACCGCGCTCTATTCGCTGAATGCCTTTCGTGACGACACCCGGTCGGTAGCCCGTGAGGTCGAGCGCGCAACCCACGCCCTGACCCTCGTCAGCGGCGCCCAGAACGCCTTTCAGGCCCAGTTGCGCGGCCTGAAGAACATGGTCATCCGCAATTTCATGCCGGCCGAATTCGACAAGGCCCGGGAAGAATTTCTCGCCGAGCGCGCCAAATTCTGGCAACACATCGAGGCGCTGGAAAAAACCGACGGAACGGGAGCGATCATGGGGATCGGAAAGTTGGCCGAAATCCGCCAGCAGGCCACGGAGCTGAATAAGCTCTACGACGACGTGATCGCCGAGAACGAAGCCGGCATGCCCAAATACACGGTCATGGTGGATGCCGCCCTGCGCGGCACCGAGCAACCGCTGACCGATGAATTGGCCAATGCCTACGGGGCGATCAGCGCGGCAACGACCGAACTGGCCAGCGCCGCCTCGCAGCTTGCCGACCGCCGCTTCAGGGCCAGCCTGATCCTCGTCCTCGTCGTCGGCCTCGGTGGTTCGGCCGCCTCGCTGGTCCTTGCCGCGACGCTGGGCGGGCGTATCCTGGCCCGCCTCGGCGGTGACCTCGAACCGGTGGTGGCCGCCACCCGTCGCGTTTCCGAAGGCGATCTGACCGGCACCATCCAGTCCGGCAAGGCGGCGGCCGACTCGCTGGTCGCCTCGGTCGAAGCCATGCAAATTCGCCTGCGCAGCCTGATCGGGCAGGTCAAGCAGGGCGCCGAAAAAACCTCGGGCAATGCGCAGGCGCTCAGCACGTCGGCCGACGAGGTCGCCCACGCCGCCAGCGCCCAAAGCGATGCCGCGGCCCTGATTGCCGCCGCTATCGAGGAACTCACCGTGGCCATCACGGTCATGGCCGAAAGCGCCGGCGCTGCCGCCGATGCGGGACGCCAGACGCGCGACAAGGCGAGCGAAAGCGGCCGCATCATTCTTGAAGCGATCGGCGAAATCGGCAACATCGCCGTTCAGGCCCAGCTGTCGACCCGGACGATCGGCGACCTCAACCAGCACACCCAGGAAATTGCCCGTTTCGCCCAGGAAATCAAGGACATTTCCGACCAGACCAACCTGCTCTCGCTCAACGCCGCGATCGAGGCCGCGCGTGCCGGCGAAGCCGGGCGCGGCTTTGCCGTGGTGGCCGACGAAGTCCGCAAGCTGGCCAACCACACCGCCGGCACCACCCACAAGATCGAAAATCTGGTCAAGCTGCTCGATGGCGCCGCCCGCCAAACCGCCGAAGCGGTCGCCACGACAGCCCATCTCGCCGGGCACGGCACCCAGCTCGCCTCGAACGCCAGCGAGGCGATTTCCGACATCGAGGAGAATTGCGAGCGCACCATGCACGCCACCAACGACATCGTCGATGTCCTCGCCGAGCAGCGTCAGGCCGCCGAACAGATCGCCCGCAACACCGAGCGCGTGGCGCAAATGATCGAGCAAGGCGCCGGCGCCGCAGTCAAATCGTCCGCCACGGCCAGGGAAGTTGCCTCGCTGGCCGAAGGCCTGCGCCTGGCGACACTGCAGTTCAGCGTCTGAGACCAGGGCGGTGCAGCCAACCCGGTTGGCCGTTGCAGGATCTTTTCGGCGCAAACTAAAATCGGGCGGTTCTGGGCCGGCGCCCCTTTTCGTCGTATCCTGCCCCGGCCAGCCCTCACCCCGCTCCTCCACCGAATGCCCGACCGCACCCCGCTGAAAGCCCTTCGCAAGCTGCTCGCCGTTGCTGCCATCGCAGCCGGTCTGGCCGGCTGCGCCGCGCTCGACGGGAAAAAGGACAGCCCGGACAACGCCGCCCCGGTGGTTGATGCCATCCCCGACAGGGCGGCCAGCGACATCCGGAAGATTGCCGATCTGGAGCGTCAGTTGATCAAGGAGCAGCGGCAGTGTTACGCCGAAAAACGCCGGCTGGACTTTTCGCTCAGGGAATCGCAAAAGCAGAACGAAGCGTTGCAGAAAAAATTCGACGACCTGCAGCACAAACTCGACGCCCTGCTCGCCATCGACCGCGACCTGCGCAGCCGCCGACGCAACCGTTGACCCCGGCCGGGTGGGCAGTAGCGGGAAGCGAACCGGTTCATGACAATAGGCTCCAGTTTGACGACGTGGCTGGCAAACCTCGGCTGGCTGGGTCAGAACATGCAAAAACAAAGAAATGGCCGCTCGCTGACCAGTTTCGGTAATGCGAGCGGCACTGAGACGACAACCGCCACGCGGGCGGCAGCACTTGCCGGGAGAGCGTCGCCGCCCTCCCGGTCAGGGCTTACTTGGCAGCGCGGCGGCGGGCGGCGAAGCCGACCAGGCCGAGGCCGGCCAGGAACATGGCGTAGCTTTCCGGTTCCGGAACAGCGGAGATCTGGATCAGGCGATCGACACCGTCAGCCGGGTGCTGAATGTTCAGGTAAGCCACGTTGGCATTGAACTTGTCGAAGTACAGGCCGGAGATTTCCGAACCCGGGGTACCGTTGGAAACCCAGCGGGCCACGCCTTCGCCGGCGTCGGTCAAGTCACCGTCGTGGTTCAGGTCGAGGGCCAGCCAGACGTCGTCGTCGCTTGCACCGTTGCGGTCTTCGATGAGGTAGATGTTGCCGGCAGCGTCGATGGCCAGGTTGTCGGCATTGCGCAGACCACCGCCGACGGCCTGGCCGGTGGCCAGGTCGATGGTGCTGGCGTCGGCAAACAGCTTGACTTCGCTGGTCACGGTGTCAAACAGATAGACGCGGCTGCGGCCATCGGTCGTGTTGGCGTTGGTGTCGGAGTCGGTGGTGGCGAAGAAAATGGCTTCGTCGCCGTTGGCCAGCGTCTTGGTCTCCAGGTCTTCCGGACGGTTGTAGCCGGTGGCAGCAACGGAAGAGACGTCGGCCGTGACGCGACCGTCGATGGTGCCATCAGCGTTGACAACGGAAACACCGGCAATGGCGCCGCCGTTGACGTCGCTGATGGCCACCCAGGAGGCGCTGCCGGTGATGGCAGGGCCGTTGTTGCCTTCGAACTGGCCACCGTTGCCCACCTTCAGCGCAAAGGTCTGGCCGGCGGCGAAGTAGTCGTCACCGGTGGTGGCGTTCGCGTTGGCGGAAACGTACTTATAGATCGAGCCGCCGTTCAGCTCGTCGACGAAGTACATCGACTTCTGCTGGTCGAAAGCCAGGCCTTCGTGGGAAACACGCGGAATCACGCTGCGCTGGACGAAGTTGCCTGCATTGGCGGCGGCGGTCGTGGCATTGGTGACTTCAAACAGACGGCCCTTGGTGCTGCCCGTGCCCCAGGATTCTTCGGCCGTCAGGTAGCTGCCCCACGGGGTCCAGCGCGAGGCGTCGCCGGCAACGAAGCCTTGCGAACCCGGCGCGACGATGGTCACGGTGCGGGTGTTGTAGTTGCTGTCCTGCAGGTCGACGCGCTGGACGCCACCGGTGCTGGTTTCGAACGGCATGAACAGGTAACGACCAGCATCCGGGCCGGTTTCGTTGGCGGTGATCATGTCCCAGTTACCGGAATTGCTGCCCGGAACCAGGGTGTTCTGGGTCAATTTGTCAGCGATGGTGGCCTGGGTGAAGTTCGGGCTGGACAGCGTCAGCGGCGTCGCCGGGGTAGCGGTCGCACCTGCGGAGGCGGCGAGCGGGGTGATGTTGTCGAAATAGGTGTCGGCGGCGTGGGCGCCGACAGACATGGCGGCAAGGGCGCTGGCTACGGCAATGTTTAGAACTTTCTTTTGCATTTTGTGATGCTCCTGGCTGGCGAGTGTACGAGTTAGGGTCAATTTCAAGGGGACAGGATCCAACTGCCGGCCGGCTGCGCCATACACAAACCGCGCATGCCCGCTACGGCAACCAGATCGCTCTCCCCCTGCCCGCCCATGATGACGGCCATTGATTACAGATGAATGCTCGTCCGCGCCCCAAGACTAGTACTTTCGGACTATTCAACGAGCGGTCCGGCCGCTTTGGCTGCTTGATTGCAGCTCCGGGTCGCAACTTAAGAAAGGCTTAAGCTGCGGTGAATAAACTGCCAACAACCTGTTACGGATGAACCCCATGTCGCGTCGACCTTTCATTTTTGGCCTTTTTTTCCTGTTGACCGTAGCACCCCAGCTCCAGGCGCAGGAAAGCCGCCTGACGCTGCAGCCGGCGCAACTCAAGGCGCTCGGCATTGAAACGGCCGTCGCCGGCGAGCTGCCGGGCGGCCGCGCTGGCAGCTACCCGGCCCAGGTCCGCGTGCCCAATGCGCAGATGCGCGTCGTCGCCGCGCCGGTCGGCGGCATGGTTGAAATGCTCGCCGTAGCGCCCGGTGCCACCGTCAAACGCGGCCAGGTCGTCGCCCACCTGAGCAGCCAGCAGGCCCTCGAACTGCAACGCGATGCGCTGCAGGCCGGCAGCCAGTCCTCGCTGATGCAACAAAACCTCAAGCGCGACGAACAACTTTTTGCCGAAGGCCTCATCGCCGAAAGCCGCCTGCAGGCCACCCGCGCCGCCGCTGCCCAGGCCGGCGCACAAGCCAGCGAACGGCGTCAGGGCCTGGCCCTGGCCGGTGGCACGGCAGGCAAGCTGGGCGGCCAGCTGGCGCTGACCGCGCCGATCGACGGCGTCGTGCTCGAACAAGGCGCCCAGCTCGGCCAGCGCGTCGACACCTCGGCGCTGATCTACCGCATCGCCAAACTCAGCCCGCTGTGGATCGAAATCCAGGCGCCGGTGGCTATCGCCGCTACCCTGCGCGAAGGCAGCGTGGTGAAGATCGCCGGCAGCGAGGTGACCGGCAAACTCATTGCCATCGGCCGCGCCGTCGATCCGGCCAGCCAGACCGTGCTGCTCCGCGCCGAAGTCGGCACGGGCGCCGACACGCTGCGCCCCGGCCAGGTCATCGAAGTCGAGGTGGCCGCCCCGGCCGGCCAGCAGCAGCGCCTGCCCGCCGCGGCGCTGGCCCGCAACGAGGGCCAGACCCTGGCCTTCATCCAGATTTCGAGTGACGACAAGGGCGTCGTCTTTGCCGCCAGCCCGGTGCGCGTCGTCAGCCAGGGCGGCGACAGCGTCACGGTGGACGGCGTCAAGGCCGGCGAGAGGGTCGCCGTCAAGGGCGTCTCCGGCCTCAAGGCGATGCTGACCGGCGTTGGTGCCGAATAATGCTCGACGCCCTGATCCGTTTTTCGCTGACCCAGCGCCTGTTGGTGCTGGTCCTCACGGTCATGCTCATCGGTGCCGGCGTGCAGGCCTTCCTCGGCCTGCCCATCGACGCCTTCCCGGACGTGTCGACGACGCAGGTCAAGATCATCCTGAAAGCCCCCGGCATGACGCCGGAAGAGGTCGAAACCCGCCTCGCCGTGCCGGTCGAGCAGGAACTGCTCGGCATCCCGCATCAGAAGCTGCTGCGCTCGACGTCGAAGTACGCACTGACCGACATCACCCTCGATTTCGAGGATGGCACCGACATCTACTGGGCCCGCCAGCAGGTCGGCGAGCGCCTCGCCGCGGCGATGGGCAACCTGCCGCCCGGGGCGACCGGCGGCATGGCGCCGATCACCACGCCACTCGGCGAAATGTTCATGTTCACCATCGAGGGCGACCTCTCGCTGGCCGAAAAGCGCAACCTGCTCGACTGGGTGATCCGCCCGCAACTGCGCACCGTGCCCGGCGTCGCCGACGTCAATAGCCTGGGCGGCGAGGTGCGTACCTTCGAGGTCGTGCCCAATCCGCAAAGTCTGGCGGCCCGCGGCCTGGCCCTCAAGGATCTGCAGGCAGTGCTCGAAGCCAACAACCGCAACGACGGCGCCGGCCGCCTCAACGATGGCGAAGAATCGCTGCTGGTCCGCGCCGAAGGGGCGATTGCTACGGTCGACGACGTCAAAGCCATTGTTTTGCAGGCCAGGGACGGCACCGTCGTGCGCATCGCCGACGTCGCCGAGGTCCGCCTCGGCGCCCTCACCCGCTACGGCGCGGTGACCAAGAGCGGCCAGGGCGAGGCGGTGCAGGGCCTCGTCCTCGGCCTGCGCGGCGCCAATGCCCAGGCCGTGGTGGCCGGCGTCAAGGCACGGCTGGCCGAAGTGGCGGCGACCCTGCCGGCCGGCGTCACCATCGAGCCGTTCTACGACCGCAGCAATCTGGTCGGCCGTGCCGTCGGCACCGTCTCCAAGGCGCTGCTCGAAGCCATCGTCCTCGTCGTCCTGCTCCTGCTCGCCTTCCTCGGCAACCTGCGGGCGGCGCTGGTGGTTGCCCTGATGTTGCCGCTGTCGGCGCTGGCCACCTTCATTCTGATGCGCACGGTCGGGCTGTCGGCCAATCTCATGAGCCTCGGCGGCCTGGCCATCGCCATCGGCATGCTGGTCGATGCCGCCGTCGTCGTCGTCGAAAACGTCGAGAGCCAGCTCGCCGAGGCACCGGAAAACCTGCCGACATTGCACCTCATCTACCGGGCGGCACGCGAAGTCGCCGCGCCGGTGACCTCGGGTATCGTCATCATCATCATCGTCTTTCTGCCGCTGCTCACGCTGCAGGGGCTGGAAGGCAAGATGTTCGGGCCGGTGGCGCTGACCATCGTCTTCGCGCTGGCCTCCTCGCTGCTGCTGTCGCTGACCGTCGTGCCGGTGCTCGCCTCCTGGCTGATCAAGCGCGGCGTGCATCACGAACCATGGCTGGTCAGGAAGCTGGCCGCGATCTACGACCGCACGCTGAGCACGGCCCTCAACAACAGCCGTACTTTCGTGATCGCCGCCACCATCGCGCTGGCCGCGGCGGCCGGTGCCTTCCTGCTGCTCGGCAAAAGCTTCATGCCGACCATGGACGAAGGCGACCTGATCCTGCAGCTCGAAAAGCTGCCGTCGATCAGCATCGACCAGACCATCGCCATCGACAGCGCCGTGCAGAAAGCCGTGCTGGCACAGGTGCCGGAAATCAAGGCTATCGTTGCCCGGGCTGGTTCGGACGAACTCGGCCTCGACCCGATGGGCCTCAACCAGACCGACACCTTCATGGTCCTCCAACCGCGCAACACCTGGCGCAATCCCGACCCGGCCTGGTTGGCCGACCAGTTGCGCGCGGTCATGGAAAACTTCCCGGGCGTCGGCTACGCCTTCACCCAGCCGATCGACATGCGCGTGTCGGAAATGTTGACCGGGGTGCGCGGCGATCTGGCCATCAAGATTTTCGGGCCTGATCTGGCGACGCTGAACCACCTGTCCAACGAGATCGCCGCCACCGTGAAGAAGGTGCCCGGCGCCGAAGACACCTTCACGCTCAAGAACGACGGCGTCCAATACCTCAAGATTGCCGTCGACCGTCTGGCCGCCGGCCGCTTCGGACTCAACGTCGATGACATCCAGAACGACCTGAAAGCCCTGCTCGAAGGCCGCCATGTCGGCGTCGTCATCGAACAGGGGCGGCGCGTCCCGGTCGTCCTGCGCGGCCCGGCCAGCCTGCTCAACTCGCCGGCCGACTTCGAGGCGCTGCGCCTGAGCCTGCCGAACGGCGGCAGCGTGCCGCTGGCCAGCGTCGCCAAGATCGGCCGCATCGACGGCCCGGTCAAGGTCGACCGCGAAAATGCCGAGCGTTACGTCGTCGTCCAGTCCAATGTACGCGACCGCGACCTGGTCGGCTTCGTCGACGATGCCAAGGCCGCCGTGGCCCGCGACATCAAGCTGCCGGCCGGCTACCGGCTGGCCTGGGGCGGCCAGTTCGAGAACCAGCAACGCGCCGCCGCCCGCCTCATGGTCGTCGTCCCGGTTGCGCTGGCGCTGATCTTTTTCCTCCTTTTCTCGACCTTCGGCTCGGTGCGCCAGGCCTTGCTGGTCCTCTCCAACATCCCGTTCGCCATGATCGGCGGCGTTTTCGGCCTGCTTGTTTCCGGCGAATACCTGTCGGTCCCGGCCTCGGTCGGCTTCATCGCCCTGCTCGGCATCGCCGTGCTCAACGGCGTCGTCATGGTCACCTACTTCAACCAGTTGCTGGCCCGCGGCATGGCCATCGGCGAGGTTGTCGTCGATGGCGCCAAACGCCGCCTGCGGCCGGTGCTGATGACCGCCAGCATCGCCGCCTTCGGCCTCGTCCCGATGCTCTTCGCCAGCGGCCCGGGTTCGGAAGTACAGCGTCCGCTGGCCATCGTCGTCATCGGCGGCCTGCTCACCTCGACGGCGCTGACCCTCGTCCTGCTGCCCATCCTGTTCCGCCGCTTCGGTGTCAAACCGACCGTCTCCTTTACCGAGGTCCGCCGCCATGGCTGATGTCCTGCTCTCGCTCACCATGCCCAACGACGTTGCCCAGCACGTCGAAGACCTGCTGCTCTCGCGGCCCGATCTCGTCCGCGGCTTCACCGCCACGATGGCCGAAGGCCACGGCGCCGTCATCCCCCTGGTCGAAGCGGCCGAACTGGTCAGCGGCCACTCGCCGCGTCTGCAAATTCGCCTGGCCGGGACGGAAGAAGCCATGCGCGCCGTGCTCGAGCTGATCAAGGCCGAGCTGCCGAGAGCCAATGTTTTCTACTGGCTGGTACCAATCATCGAGATGGGGCGTTTATGAAAATTGGCCTTTTTTTCCGGTTGACCGTGGGATTGTCCGTGGGCGGCATCGGCGCCACCGGTTTCGCCGCCGACGCCCTCCCCAACCTGCCGCCGACGGAAGTCGTCGCCCGCGTCCTCCAGTCCAACCTCTCGGTGCAGGCCGCCGCCGGTCAGATCCGTGTCGAGGAAGCCAACCGCAGCCGTCTCGAAGCCGGCCATTACGAATGGAACGTCCGCCTCGGCGGCCAGCAGCGCCGGAGCAAGCCGGCGGCCGGCCCGGACGAGCGTTTCAACGAATGGAACGCGGCCATCGAGCGCCCGTTGCGCCTGCCCGGCAAGGCCGGCGTCGACGGTGAAATCGGTGCGGCCGGCGTTGCGCTGGCCGAAACGGCGCGCGGCGACGCGCTGCATGAAACCAGCCGCAACCTGCTCAAATCCTGGTTCGTCTGGCTCAAGGAAAGCGCCGGCGCCGCGCAATGGGCCGAGCAACTCGCCCTGCTCGACCAGCAGACCAAGGCCATCCAGCGCCGCCAGCAACTCGGCGATGCGGCGCGGGTTGAAGCCATCCAGGCCGAAGCCGCGTTGGCCCAGGCGGAGGCCGCCCTGGCCCAGGCCCGTGTCCGCCAGCAAACGGCTGGCGAAGACCTGCGCCGCCGCTTCCCCGAGCTGCCGCTCGTCGCCCAGGGGGCAATCGCCGAACCGACCGCGATCGACGGCAACCCAGCCGACTGGATCAACACCATCCTCGAACACAGCCATGAGCTCGATCTCGCCCGCGGCGAAACCCGGCGGACCCAACTCCTGGCCGGCCGCGCCAGCCGCGACCGGCTGCCCGACCCGACCTTCGGGCTGCACGTTTCCAATGAGCGGGCCGGCGAGGACCAGGTTTTCGGCGCCTACATCAGCATCCCGCTGCCCGGCGGCGCCCGCCGCGCCGGCTCCGATGCGGCGCTGGCCGAGGCCGACGTGGCCGGTCGGCGCGAAGCGTTCACGACGCAAAAGATCACCGCCGAAGCCGCCATGCTCTACCAGTCGGCCAATGCCGCCGTATCGACCTGGCAAGCCAGCCGCAGCGCCGCCGAACGCCTCAACCAGGCCGCCGACATGACGGCCCGCGCCTACCAGCTCGGCGAAGGCAGCCTCAACGACCTGCTCGCCGCCCGCCGGCTGGCCAACGAAGCCCGGCTGGCCGCCCGCCTGAGCCAGCTCGACGCGCTGGAACTGCGCTACCGCCTGCTGCTCGACGCTCACCGGCTATGGGTCATGGACGAAGAAAAACACGCCGGCGACTGAAGCTTTCCCGGCGCCAGCGACGTATCATGGCCGGACGCCACACCGGATGAGGCCACACCATGACACTGCATCTGCGTCCGAATCTGCGCCCGAATCTGCGCCCGCTTGCCAGCCTGCTCGGCGGGCTTGTCGCCATCGCCCTGGCGATGCCGGCCACGGCTTGGGAACTAACCGGCAGCAAACTCATCACGCTGCACACCCGGGACGGCCAGTCGATTGCCATTGGCCACGTGGACTTCACGCCCCAGGGTGAGCAAAGCAGCTTCAAACTCAATCTCGACCACGCCAAACTCAAGGATTTCTTCCTCTCCATGAAGGAATTCAAGTGTCTCGAGGGCGAGGAAATTCATTGCCACGTCCCCTACCCCTACGCCAACCCGGGCACGGTGAGCCGCACCGACCTGCGCTGGCTGGAGCATTCGCTGCTGTTTCTCTACAAGCAGCCCAAGGATTTCGGCGCCCGGCTGTGGAACGGCCTTTACTACGAGATGGCGCTGACGGAAAAAGGTCTCGTCGGCACGCCGCAAGCCGTCGATCTCGCGCTGATCGGCGCCCCGCCGGACGACACCTCGATCCCGCCTTACGGCCCGGGCGAGCGCAGCGAAATCACCCCCGACTCGCGCTGGATTCGCAGCCTGAGCATCGAGTAGGCCGGGTTCAATCCGGCAGGCGAGCGCTCAATTCGCCACCTTCTGCCAACCCTTGGCCAGCATGCAGGCATGCATCCGGCGCACGCTGGCCCGGGTGACGACACCGTCGGCCGTGGTGTAGACCTGCTGCTTGCAGAAGATTTCATCGCGTTTGTAGTCGCCGTCAAGCGCCCCGCGCTTTTCCCAGTGCCACGATGAGCAGGCCGCGAGGCCCATGAAAGCGATGATCAGTAATTTCATGGCGGGAATTCTACGCCGATCATGTCACCGCACCGCCCGGCCAGACCTTCTGCAGAGCGAACAGAAGCCCGAAAGCCACGTTTTTCGCTTCGCCTGAAAATATTCGAAACGGATTGAACCGCCAGACTACGGGTGACTCCAATACCAATCATTTCTGTTTTGGAGGAAACGATCATGAGCAATCCCGTTGGCTGGTTCGAGATTTACGTGCAGGAAATGGAACGCGCGAAAGCGTTCTACCAGGCGGTTTTCGAAGTTGAACTGACGCGCCTGGAAAGTCCCCCCGAACTGGAAATGTGGGCTTTCCCGATGCAGTCCGACAGCTACGGTGCGCCCGGCGCACTGGTCAAGCTGGAGGGCTGCGGCTCGGGCGACAACAGCGTCCTGGTTTACTTCAGCTGTGCCGATTGCGCCGTGCAGGTAGCCAAGGCCGTCAAGGCGGGTGGCAAGATCCACAAAGACAAGTTTGCCATCGGGCAGTACGGCTTTATCGCGCTGGTCGTCGACACCGAAGGAACGATGATCGGCCTGCATTCGATGCAGTAGGCACCGGCCCGCAGGTTTTCAGTTTTGGCCGATTTTTACGGTTGACCGTAAGAATCGCGCAATTCCGGCTTACTCGCCCACCACGTCGGTACCGGCGGGCGGAGTGAACTTGAAGGTGCCAGTCGGCAAGGCGGGATTGCGTTCGATCCTGGTGAAACGAATCAGCGTTGTCTGGCCGAAGCTGTCCTGCAGTTCCATGGCTTTCAGGTCGTTGCCGACAAAGCCGAGACGAACCGCCTCGAACCCGCTGTCGCCCGCCTTCGGTGTGGCTTCCACCCAGGCCATGCCTTCGGCCTCGCCGGCTTCCTTGAGCGTGAAGTTCTTTTCCAGCTCGTTGCTGCCCGAGAGCAGCGCCGCCGGCGATCCACCGATGGCCTGGCCGACCTTGCGCACGGTAACCTGCTGCAGATCGGGATCGTGAATCCAGACTTTCTCACCGTCGCCGACAACCAGTTGCGGGTACGGCTTGAGGATTTCCCAGCGCAGCTTGCCGGGTCGCGCGATGGCCACCGTTCCCGACGACTCTTGCGGCTTGCGGCCGTTCTTGCCGATGATCATCTGTGAGAAGTCGGCCTTCAGCGTGCGCGTGCTTTTCAGGAAGTCGTGCAGTTGATCGACGGCGCCGGCGTTGGCCAGCAGCGGAAAGAGGGCCAACGCTACGGTCAACCGGACTTTTTGGGCATTTTTCATAGTTGAAGCTTAGCGGTTTGGGGCGTGGCGCGCTGTTTCAGGGTGTAACAAAAATACCGGGGATACTCACTCCGCCGGCTTTTTCATGAGCACTTCGCGCCCGCCGCGACCGTCCATGGTCGACACCAACCCGGATTTCTCCATCGCCTCGATGAGCCGCGCCGAGCGGTTGTAGCCGATGCGCAGGTGACGCTGAACGAGCGAAATCGAGGCCCGCTGGTTCTTGAGCACAATATCGACAGCCTGATCGTAGAGCGGATCGCTCTCGGCATCACCGCTCTCGCCGCCTTCGCCGCCGCCCTCCTCGTCGTCGCCGCCGGCGCCGGTCAGGATGTCCTCGATGTATTCAGGCGTGCCGGTGGCCTTGAGGTGTTCGACGACGCGATGCACTTCGTCATCGGAAACGAAGGCGCCATGGACGCGCGTCGGATAGCCGGTGCCCGGCGCCAGGTAAAGCATGTCGCCCATGCCAAGCAGGGCTTCGGCGCCCATCTGGTCGAGGATGGTGCGCGAATCGATCTTGCTCGACACCTGGAAGGACAGGCGGGTCGGGATGTTGGCCTTGATCAGGCCGGTGATGACATCAACCGACGGCCGCTGCGTCGCCAGTACGAGGTGGATGCCGGACGCCCGCGCCTTCTGGGCCAGGCGGGCGATCTGTTCCTCGACCTTCTTGCCGACGACCATCATGAGGTCGGCCAGCTCGTCGATGATGACGACGATGAAAGGCATGGTCTTCAGCGGCTCCGGCGTTTCCGGCGTCAGGGTCAGCGGGTTCGGGATGTGCTCGCCGCGCTTTTCGGCGTCGCGGATCTTGGTGTTGAGGCCGGCGATGTTGCGCACGCCCATCGCCGACATCAGCTTGTAGCGCTTCTCCATCTCGGTGACGCACCAGTGCAGCGCGTTGGCCGCCTGCTTCATGTCGGTGACAACCGGCGCCAACAGGTGCGGGATGCCTTCGTAGATCGACAGTTCGAGCATCTTCGGGTCGACCATGATGAGACGGACCTGATCCGGCTCGGCCTTGTAGAGCATCGACAAAATCATCGCATTGACGCCGACCGACTTGCCCGAGCCGGTCGTCCCGGCGACCAGCAGGTGCGGCGTCTTGGCCAGGTCGGCGACCACCGGCAGGCCGCCGATGTCCTTGCCGAGGCAGACGGTCAGCGGGCTGCTCATGTCGTTGTACGGCTTGCTGGAGATGATCTCGGACAGCTTGACGGTCTGCCGCTTGGGGTTGGGCAGCTCGAGCGCCATGCACGACTTGCCGGGCACCGTCTCGACGACGCGGATCGAGACCATGGCCAGGGCGCGGGCCAGATCGCGCGCCAGATTGACGATCTGGGCGCCCTTGACGCCAACCGCCGGCTCGATTTCGTAACGGGTGATGACCGGGCCGGGCATGGCGGCCAGCACCTTGACCTGGACACCGAAGTCGGCCAGCTTCCGCTCGATCAGGCGCGAGGTGTATTCCAGCGTCTCGGCACCGACCGTCTCGGTAGCCGGCGGCGCCGGGTCGAGCAGGTGGAGCGGCGGCAGTTGCCCGCCGAAGATGGCCTCCGGGAACAAGGCCACCTGCTTTTCGCGCTCGATACGCGCCTCAGCCTTTTTCGAGACCGGCACTTCGGGCGGCGGCGTTTCAATGATGATCGGCTCGTGCAATTCGACCCGCTGTTTTTCTTCCTTGACGACGACTTCGCGCTTCTGCGCGACTTCCTTGCCGATCTGCCGATCGCGCCAGGCATCGACACGGCCATAGAAGAAGGCAACCAGGGCTTCAAGGATGAGGCCGAGTTTCTCGAAGGCCCAGACCCACGACATGCCCGAAAAAATGCTCCAGCCGGCGGCCATGACGGCGAGCAGGAAGAGCGTCGCACCGGTGTAGCCGAACTGGGTGGCCAGCACGCGGCCAACCTCGATGCCGAGCATGCCGCCCGGCGCCAGCGGCAATTCCGCCTTGAGCGAATAAAAGCGCAGGGCCTCCAGCGATGAACTGGCGATCAGCAGGAAGGAAAAACCGCCGAGCGCGATGATCAGCGGATGCTGCTTGTGCTCTTCGGGCGAATGGTACTTGCGGAAGCCCCACCACACGAACATGCCGAGCAGCACGATCCACCACCAGGCCGACAGCCCGAAAACATAAAGCATGAGGTCGGCGATCCAGGCCCCGGCCCGGCCGGCCGGATTGTTCAGGCTGGCGGCGCCAATGGCATGCGACCAGCCCGGATCTTCCTTGCTGAACCCCCACAGCGCCATGGTCAGGAACAAGGCGACAGCACCAACCCCCAACCAGCGCGACTCCTGCAGCAACGAGCCAATTTTTTCCGGCAGCGGGCTAGGTGCCGCCGCGCGATTCACCATCCGTGCTCCCACCGTCAGGCGACCCCGGGAATGACCAGGACGTCATTCTCATAACGGATGTAACCACTCAACTCCAGATCACGCATGACCTTGCTGACCATTTCGCGCGAGGCGCCTATCATTTTCGCCATATCCTGCTTCGACATCTTTTTCTTCACAACACGATTACCTTCGACAACCTCCGACATATCGAGCAGGAGGCGGGCTACACGACCATAAACGTCCAGCAGGGCGAGGCTTTCGATCTTGCGATCGGCCTCGCGCAAACGCAGGACCAGAATCTTCATCAACTTCTGGGCAACCTGGAAATTGTCCTGCATGCAGTGTTGCAGCGAATCCTTGTCGAGAAACAGCAGCTCGCAGGCTTCGGCCGCGACGACGTTGGCCGAGCGCGGACTGCCGTCGATCAGGCCCATTTCGCCAAAAAACTCGCCAGGCCCCAACCAGGCGAGAATGATTTCGCGCCCCTCTTCGTCGGTATTGGTAACTTTCGCCCGACCGCTGATCAGGACATAGAGCGAATCGGTGCTGTCACCGGCCCGCACGACAGACGAACCGCGTTCGACGCGCTTGCGTCCGGCAACCCTGGAGAGTTTTTCCAGCTCATGCTCGTCCAGCCCCGAAAACAAGGGGACATTGCGCAAGACAACCAAGCTCAAACCGCATGGAGTTGCTGGCATAAATCAGTTTCCGTTCATAGAGTTACGAAATAATTATAAACCGCTTTCCCAAATTACATAGGAACTTCGAAAAATTTGCAGGCTCAGAGAACGCTATAATTTTCCCATTAATCACCCAAGAGGATGTCCATGTCCCAAAACGCCCGCCACAACCCGCTCATCATTCTCGGTTCCGGCCCAGCCGGCTACACCGCCGCCGTCTATGCCGCCCGCGCCAACCTCAAGCCGGTGCTCATCACCGGCATGGCCCAGGGCGGCCAGCTCATGACAACGACCGAAGTCGATAACTGGCCGGCCGATGCCGACGGCGTGCAGGGACCCGACCTGATGGCCCGTTTCGAAGCCCACGCCCGCCGCTTCGAGACCGACATCGTCTTCGACCACATTCATACCGCCAAGCTGACCGAAAGACCCTTCACGCTGATCGGCGACGCCGGCACCTACACCTGCGATGCCCTGATCATCTCGACCGGCGCCTCGGCCCAGTACCTGGGCCTGCCGTCCGAAGAAACGTTCATGGGCAAGGGCGTTTCGGCCTGCGCCACCTGCGACGGTTTCTTCTACCGCAACAAGCCGGTCGCCGTCGTCGGTGGCGGCAACACGGCCGTCGAGGAAGCACTTTACCTGGCCAATATTGCCAGCCATGTGACACTGATCCATCGCCGCGATAAATTCAAGGCCGAAAAGATCATGCAGGACAAGCTGTTCAAGAAGGAAGCAGAAGGCAAGATCACCATCCTCTACAACACGACGCTCGACGAAATTCTCGGCGACGACTCCGGCGTCACCGGCCTGCGCGTCAAGAACAAGGAAAGCGGCGCCACCCAGGATGTCTCCGTACATGGCGTCTTCATCGCCATCGGCCACAAGCCGAATACCGACATCTTTGCCGGCCAGCTGGAAATGGACAACGGCTACATCGTCACCGAAGCCGGCCGCAACGGCAACGCGACGCAAACCAGCATCACCGGCGTTTTCGCTGCCGGCGACGTTCAGGACCAGATCTACAAGCAGGCGTGCACCTCGGCCGGCACCGGCTGCATGGCAGCGCTCGATGCCGAGCGTTACCTCGACGCGCTCGCCTGAATTTGATCGACCCGGAAGACCTGGCTGCCTTCCAGGCGGCGGTGGCCGACATCAAGCCACTGCCGCCGGTTAACCGTGTTCAGCTGGAAAAACCCAAGCCGCCGCTGCCGTCCCGTCCGTCCGGCAACGAAAAGCCTTCGGAAGAACCGAAGAAGTCACGCCAGGATGCTCTGCCGGCACACTGGAACCTCCCTGCCGCGGAGCCTGAACAACAACCACTGGCCCCCGAACAGGCCGAATTCCGCGCCGCAGTCGCCGGCGTTCGACCGCTTCCGCCCGCCAACCTCGTCGAGCACGACAAACGGCCGCCACCGCCCCGCCCGCTGCAGCATATTGCCGATGAACGCGCGGCACTGCACGAAAGCCTGCACGGTTTCATCGCGCTGCAGGATCGCCTCGAAGGCGGCGACGAAGCGCATTACCTGCGCAACGGGCTGGCCCAGAACGTCCTGCGCGATTTGCGCCGCGGGCGTTGGGTGATCCAGGACGAAATCGACCTGCATGGCCTGAACCGCGACGAGGCCCGGCATCTGCTCGCCGGCTTTCTCGCGGCGTGCCTGCATCATGGCAAACGTTGCGTCCGGGTCGTCCATGGCAAGGGACTCGGCTCGCCCCAGAAAACCTCCATCCTGCGCCAATTGGTACGCGGCTGGCTGGCCCAGCGCCAGGAAGTGCTGGCCTATTGCCAGGCCAAGCCGCCCGATGGCGGCGAAGGCGCGCTGATCGTCCTGCTGCGCAATCAGAAATAGCAAAGGGCAGCCGAAGCTGCCCTTTTCATTTTTGGCCGTTTTCCCCGGTTGACCGTAGGAATTCGACCGCTGGCCGGAAAACAGCGATCAGATTGCCGCTTCGTCGGTTTCGCCGGTACGAATGCGCACCACTTGCTCGACCGCCGTCACGAAAATCTTGCCGTCACCAATCTTGCCGGTACGTGCCGCCTTGATGATGGCCTCGATCGCGGGTTCGACGTTATCGGTATTGACGACAATCTCGATCTTGATCTTGGGCAGGAAATCGACCACGTATTCGGCGCCACGGTAGAGCTCGGTGTGCCCCTTCTGGCGACCGAAACCCTTGACCTCGGTGACGGTCAGGCCGGCAATGCCAATCTCGGACAGCGCTTCGCGGACTTCGTCGAGCTTGAACGGCTTGATAACGGCTTCGATCTTTTTCATGGGCTGCTTCCTCTCTACAGGTTCTTAAAATTCGTCCGAATATCGGTTGGTAATAGGATACCGCCAATCCTTGCCAAAACCACGCGGCGTGATGCGGATGCCGATCGGCGCCTGGCGGCGCTTGTATTCGGCGATGTGCAGCAGGCGAACGACCCGCCGCACCGCGTCTTCGGGCAGGCCGGCCGCGACAATCTCGCGCGGGCTGCGATCTTCTTCCATGTAGGCGCGAACGATGGCATCGAGCACCTCATATTCGGGCAATGAATCTTGGTCAGTCTGATCGGGTTTCAGTTCCGCCGATGGCGGTCGGACGATGATGTTTTCCGGAATCACCGGATCGCCCTGACACAGCGTATTGCGATAACGCGACAGGCGATAGACCAGCGTCTTGTAAACGTCCTTGATCACCGCAAAGCCGCCGGCCATGTCGCCGTACAGCGTGCAGTAGCCGACGGCCATTTCCGATTTGTTGCCCGTGGTCAGCACCAGCGAGCCGGTCTTGTTGGAGATGGCCATCAGGATGTTGCCGCGAATGCGGGCCTGGATGTTTTCTTCGGTCGTATCGGCCGGCAGGCCAATAAACAACGGATCGAGCATGGCGCCGTAGACGTCCATGGCCGGCGCGATGGCAATCTCGTCGTAACGCACGCCGAGGACGCGAATCATCTCGCGCGAATCGTCGAGGCTCATCTGCGCCGTGTAGGGCGACGGCATCATGACCGCCCGCACCTTGTCGGCACCGAGCGCATCGACCGCCACGCAAAGCGTCAGCGCCGAATCGATACCGCCGGACAGGCCGATGATGGCGCCCTTGAACCCGGTTTTGCCGATGTAGTCGCGAACGCCGAGAACCAACGCCTGGTAGGCTTCGGCCTCGATCGACAGCTCATCGGCCAGTTGTTCCGAATAGAGGTGGCCGGCATCGAAATCGACGATGCCCAGCGCCTCCTCGAATGATGGCAGGCGCATGCAGCATTTTTTCCGGGCATCGAGCGCGAACGAGGCGCCATCGAAGACCAGTTCGTCCTGACCGCCAACCAGATTGCAGTAGATGGCCGGAATGCCCGTGGCGTCGATGCGCTCGCCAAGCACCTGGGCGCGCTGCTGATGTTTTTCGAGATGACAGGGCGAGGCGTTGAGAACGAGCAGCAACTCGGCCCCTTTACCACGAGCCAGTTCGGCGGCGCCCTCTTCCCATATGTCGGCGCAGATATTGATGCCGCATCGGACGCCACCCAGGCTGACGACACAAGCCTCGGTGCCGGCCTCGAAATAGCGCTTCTCGTCGAAAACCTCGTAATTCGGCAGGCGAATCTTGCGATAAACCGCGATTTTCCGGCCATTTTCAATCACTGTCGCGGCGTTGTAGCAGCGACCATGATGTTCTTCCGGATGACCGACAATGACGGCGATGCCGTCGACCCGGCGGGCCAGATCATCCAGCGCCCGGTTGCAGGCCCGGTAAAAATCCGGGCGCAGCAACAGGTCTTCCGGCGGGTAGCCACACAACGCCAGTTCGGGCGTCAATAGAACCTGCGCCCCGCGGGTTTTCGCCTCGGCAGCGGACTGGATGATGCGTTCGACGTTGCCCGTCAGATCACCGACGGTGGCGTTGAACTGGGCAACGGCGATACGCAGCATGGCTTAGTAAGCGGGCTTGTCTTTCGCTTCGTTGTAACGCTGGATACCGGTCAGAATTTCGTTCCGGGCGGCATCGATGCCTTCCCAGCCATTGACCTTGACCCACTTGCCCGGCTCGAGATCCTTGTAGTGCTCGAAGAAGTGCGCGATCTGCTTGCGCAGCAGTTCCGGCATGTCTTCGTAGCCCTGGATGTCCTTGTAGAGCGGGGTCAGCTTGTCGACCGGGACGGCCAGCAGCTTGGCATCTTCACCACCTTCGTCGGTCATCGACAGCTGACCGAGCGGGCGGCAACGCACGACAACGCCCGGCGGCAACGGGAAGGGGCTGACGACCAACACGTCGACCGGATCGCCATCGCCGGCGATGGTGTGCGGGATGTAGCCGTAATTGCAGGGATAGTGCATCGAGGTCGACATGAAACGATCGACGAAAATCGCGCCGCTTTCCTTATCGACTTCGTACTTGACCGGATCGGAATGGGCCGTGATTTCGATGATGACGTTGAAATCGTTGGGCAGGGACTTGCCGGAGGGGACGTTATTAAGAGCCATCGTTATCTCTCTGCGGTTGGGTTTGAGAACTTGCAATTATAACGTTGAGCCACAGCATATTTACTGCCAGGCGGCGAGAAACTCCTGCCAGTGGGGCGCGCCGATGCGGGCCAGTTGGGCCTTGACGAAATCGCACTCGGCCACTTCTTCATCGGCGGTCAACTCGCCGCGCATGCGGCGGAAACGGTTGTAGACCAGGTAGGTATTGATGACATCCGTCTCGCAATAATCGCGGATTTCGGCGCTCTTGCCGGCCTGCCAGGCTTCCCAGACCTTGCCGCCATCCATGCCGAGCTTGCCGGGAAAGCCGTAGAGCTTGGCCAGATCGTCGAGCGGCGCGTTGGCGCGGGCATTGTAGAGGGCCAGCAGATCCATGAGATCAAGATGGCGCATGTGGTAACGGCTGATGTAGTTGTTCCACTTGAAATCGCGCGAATCGGCGTAGTCGCCATCGCCGAGATCCCAATAGCGCGGTGCGGCGACGCCATGCAGCATGCCGCGGTAATGCAGCACCGGCAGGTCGAAGCCACTGCCATTCCACGACACAATCTGCGGCGTGAATTTCTCGATGCCGTCGAAGAAGCGCTGGATGATGGCGCCTTCGTTGAGGTCGGGCTCGGAGAGCGACCAGACTTTCAGCCCCTCGCTGGTACGCAGGACGCAGGAAATGGTGACGATGCGCTGCAGGTGCAGTTGCAGGAAGTCATTGCCGGTCTTGGCGCGTCGCTGCTGGAAGGCGAGTTCGGCGACTTCATCGTCGGAAAGCCCGGCCGGCAGGTCGTTCAGGCGGCGCAGGCCGGCGACGTCGGGAATGGTCTCGATGTCAAAGACGAGAACAGGCTTCATGCCGGGAAAACGCCCGTAGACAGGTAGCGATCGCCACGGTCGCAAACAATGGTGACGATCACGGCATTTTCCAGCTCCTGCGACAGACGCAGGGCCACCGCCAAGGCACCGCCGGAGGAAATGCCGGCGAAGATACCCTCTTCCATCGCCAATCGGCGCGTCATGACCTCGGCATCGGCCTGACTGACGCTCTCTACACGGTCAACCCGATTTTTATCGAAAATTTTGGGCAGGTAAGCTTCCGGCCATTTGCGGATGCCGGGGATCTGGCTGCCATCTTCCGGCTGGCAACCGACGATCTGGATGGCCGGATTCTGCGTCTTGAGGTACGCCGAGGTGCCCATGATGGTCCCGGTGGTCCCCATGCTGGAAACGAAGTGCGTGATCTTGCCGTCGGTATCGCGCCAGATTTCCGGGCCGGTGCCTTCATAATGCGCAATCGGGTTGTCCGGGTTGGCGAACTGATCGAGGATGATGCCCTGGCCTTCGTCGCGCATTTTCTCGGCGACGTCGCGGCACAACTCCATGCCGCCATCCTTGGGCGTCAGCACCAGTTCGGCGCCATAGGCGCGCATGCTCTGGCGGCGTTCGATACTCTGATTTTCGGGCATGACCAGAATCATCCGGTAGCCCTTGATCGCCGCCGCCATGGCCAGCGCGATGCCGGTGTTGCCGGAAGTCGCCTCGATCAGCGTGTCGCCAGGCTTGATGTCACCGCGCGCTTCGGCATGAACGATCATCGACAGCGCCGGGCGATCCTTGACCGAGCCGGCCGGGTTGTTGCCCTCCAGCTTGGCCAGAATGACGTTGTTGCGCTTGTCGTTGTCGGCCCCCGGGATGCGCACCAGGCGTACCAGCGGCGTGTTTCCGACAAAGTCCTGCAGGGTTTTATACATTTTTATGAAGCCACTCGATGTATTGGGAGACGCCTTCCTCAACCGTGGCCATCGGCGCAACGTAGCCGGCCGCCCGCAGGCGCGTCAGATCGGCCTGGGTGAATGCCTGATACTTGCCTTTCAGCGCCTCGGGGAAGGCGACGTATTCCAGCAAACCCTGTGCCCGGAGTTCGTCGAGTCCCAGCGGCGCTTCGCTTTTTGCCTTCCGGCAGCCGTTGACCGCAGCAACCGCGACATCGTTGAAGCTCTGCGCGCGGCCGGAACCCAGGTTGAAGATGCCGGACTTTTCCGGATGATCAAGGAAGTACAGATTGACCTTGGCGACATCGCCAACGAAAACGAAATCGCGCATCTGGCCGCCGTTCTCGTAGCCGTGCGAGCCCTCGAACAGCTTGACCTTGCCGTCGGCCTTGAACTGGTTGTAGTTATGGAAAGCCACCGACGCCATGCGCCCCTTGTGCGTTTCGCGCGGGCCATAAACGTTGAAGTAGCGGAAGCCGACGATCTGTGAAGACGGGTTCTGTGCCAGTTTCTGGCGAACGATCTGGTCAAACAGGAACTTGGAGTAGCCGTAAACGTTGAGCGGCCCTTCGTACTGGCGGTCTTCCTTGAAGACATTGCTGGCGCCGTAGGTTGCGGCACTGGAGGCATAGAGGAACTGGACATCCTGATCCAGGCACCAGTCGAGCAGAATGGACGAATAACGGAAGTTGTTCTCCATCATGTAGCGACCATCGGTTTCCATGGTGTCGGAACAGGCCCCCTCATGAAAAATAGCGTCGATCTCGCCATCGAAATGCCCCGCCTGGATGCGTGCGATGAAATCGTTCTTGTCGATGTAATCGGCAATTTCGCAATCGATCAGGTTCTTGAACTTGTCGGCCTTGGTCAGGTTGTCGACCGCGATGATTTTCGTTACGCCGCGCTCGTTGAGCGCCTTGACGATATTGGAACCGATGAAGCCGGCAGCGCCGGTAACGACTGTGTACATGATTATTCCTTACAAGGCTGCGGCAAGTTCTTCACGGCTGACGACAGCAGTGCCAAGTTTGCCGACAACGATGCCGGCGGCGATGTTGGCGACACGAATGGCTTCGGCCCAATCGGCACCGGCCGCGATCATGACGGCCAGCGTAGCAATCACCGTGTCGCCAGCACCGGAAACGTCGAACACTTCGCGGGCCAGGGCCGGCTGATGATGGGTCTCGTCGGCGAACAGGGTCATCCCCTCCTCGCTGCGGGTAACCAGCAAGGCTTCGAGACCGAGCTCGCCGCGCAACTTGCGCGCCTTGGCGGCCAACTCCTCGTCCGACGACCAGCGTCCGACAACCTCCTTGAGCTCCGAGCGATTCGGTGTAATGACAGTGGCGCCAGCGTACTTGCCCCACTCGTCGCCCTTGGGATCAACGAGTACCGGCTTGTCGTGGGAGCGCGCGATGCGGATCATCTCGGCAATATGCATCAGCCCGCCCTTGCCGTAATCGGAAAGGACGACCACGTCGGACTGCACGACCCGGGTTTCAAAATCGGCCAGCTTGGCCTGCAATACTTCGTGCGACGGCGTCGTCTCGAAATCGATGCGCAGCAGTTGCTGCTGACGGCCGATGACGCGCAACTTCACCGTGGTGTCAATCTCGCGGTCAACATGCAAATTGGCATCAATTTGATCTTCCTGGAGCAGCCGATCGAGGGTGCGCCCGGCCTCGTCGTCGCCAACCACCGACAGCAAGGCCGAAACAGCCCCGAGCGAGGCCGCATTGCGGGCGACGTTGGCCGCCCCGCCGAGTCGCTCTTCCATGCGCTGAACCTTGACCACCGGCACCGGCGCTTCCGGCGAAATCCGGCTGACCTCGCCGAACCAATAGCGGTCGAGCATCACGTCGCCAACAACCAGCAGGCGAACCTGCGAAATCTTTTCCAGCATGCTGCCGCTCATTGATCAGCGCCCGATTGCGAAATATTCGATGCCCGAAGCGCGGACGAATTTCGGATCGTAGAGGTTACGGCCATCGAAGATCACCGGGTTCCTGAGCGTTGCCTTGATGGCATCGAGGTCCGGACTACGGAATTCCTTCCATTCGGTAACGATCAACAGCGCATCGGCGGCGGCCAGGGCGCCCATCGGGTTCTCGGCATAGTTCAGGCGCGGATCATCGCCGAAAATACGCTGCGTTTCATGCATGGCAACCGGATCGTAGGCCGTCACGGTGGCGCCTGCGGCAAAGAGATCGGCGATCAACTCACGACTCGGCGCTTCACGCATGTCGTCGGTATTCGGCTTGAAAGCCAGGCCCCACAGAGCGAAATGCTTGCCCTTGAGGTCACCGAAGCGCGCCTTGAGCTTCCGGGTCAGCACGTGCTTCTGGGCATCGTTGGCCTCCTCGACGGCGGTCAGCACCTTGAGGGTGATGTCGGCATCATCCTTGGCCGTCGCGATGAGCGCCTTGACGTCCTTGGGGAAGCAGGAACCGCCGTAGCCGCAACCGGGATAAAGGAAGTGATAGCCGATGCGCGGGTCGGAACCAATGCCCTGGCGGACCATTTCAATGTCGGCACCCAGAACTTCGGCCAGATTGGCCAGCTCGTTCATGAAACTGATGCGTGTCGCCAGCATCGCATTGGCGGCATATTTGGTCAGTTCGGCGCTCTTCACGTCGGTGATGATCAGGCGCTCATGGTTGCGCTGGAAGGGCGCGTAAAGGGCACGCATGAGGTGGATGGCCTGCTCTTCTTCGGCGCCGACGACAATGCGATCCGGCCGCATGAAGTCCTCGACAGCAGCCCCTTCCTTGAGGAATTCGGGATTGGACACAACGCTGTAAGGGATATCGATGCCGCGCTTGGCAAGTTCGTCGGCAATGGCTGCCTTGACCTTGGCACCGGTACCGACCGGCACCGTACTCTTGTCGACCACAACCTTGTAGTCAGTCATCAAACGGCCAATATTGCGGGCGGCACCGAGCACATACTGAAGGTCGGCTGAACCGTCTTCGTCAGGCGGGGTACCGACAGCGATGAACTGGATGGTGCCGTGCAAAACCGCTTTTTCAACGTCGGTCGTGAAGTGCAGACGCCCAGCAGCAACATTGCGGCGGACCATCTCCTGCAAACCAGGTTCGAAGATGGGGATACCCCCCTCTTCAAGAATACGAATTTTCTCCGGATCGACGTCCAGGCAAAGGACGTCGTTACCCACTTCAGCCAGACAGGTGCCACTGACCAGACCGACATAGCCGGTGCCGACAACGGTGATTTTCATAAGGCTTCCTACAAGGATTGATCGAATTCTTCACTGCGCCGTGGCGGATAGGTTTCCCAACCGCCGCAGGCCGGACAACGCCAATAGAACTGGCGGGCCTTGAAACCGCAATTATCGCATCGATAGCGCGACAGCCGTTTCGTGTAGCCCTGGATAATGCTCCTCGCCAGCTCGACATCCGGACGAACTTCCGATGCCACCAACGGCAAACGCGCGCTCATCAGCTTTTCCAGGCCAAGCAAGGTGGGATTGCGCTGCAGTTCGGCCCGCACCAGGCGATACGCCGCTTCGACGCCTTCGCTTTCAAGAATCAATTGATAGACCACCTCAAGCAGGTCAAGCGAGGGATAACGCTCAAGATAACCGCTCAACAGCGCAATGCCTTCGCCCGGCCGTTCGAGCTTGCGGTAGGCTTCAAGCAGTCGCTGGGCAACCAGCGCCAGGTAAGCGGGATCCTGTTGTTCAATACGCTGCCAGGCTTCGATGGCACCGTTCAGATCAACCTCCTGCATCAACAGATCCCCTTGCAGGAGACTGGCCCGCACGCACTTGCGATTCTCCTGGGTGGCGACCTCAAGGTATTCGCGCGCCGAATCCGGGCGAGAACGCATGATTTCGTTGGCTGCCAGTTCGCAGTAGTACTCGGCTATATCGCGATGCGAGGCGACATCCGGCAATTCGCGGGCGATCTGGATGGCCTTCAGCCACTCTTTCTCGACCTGATAGATCTCGAGAAGATTGCGCTTGGCCTCTTCCTCAAAATCGGTTCCCAACAACTTGTTGAATATCTCTTCAGCCCGGTCGAGCAGGCCCGCCTTCAGATAATCCTGCCCGAGTTCCGAAAGCGCCTGCAGACGCACCTTGTCGTCGAGGTCGGGCAAATCGATGAGGTTCTGGTGCATGCGGATGGCACGCTCCGTTTCGCCACGCCGACGAAACAGGTTGCCAAGGGCAAAATGCAGTTCGACAGTCTGGGAATCGACCTTGGCAACCTCGAGGAAAGAGTCAATCGCCTTATCCGGCTGCTCATTGAGCAGAAAATTCAGCCCCTGAAAATAGGAACGAGGCAAGGTACGCGACTCATGCACGACCTGCTGCATATCGACGCGGGCAGCGATCCAGCCCAAGGCAAAAAAGGCCGGGATCAGCAGTAGCTGCCAGTATTCGAATAATTCGTTCATGCGTTTGGCGGCGCGTCCGGAGTAAGCAAAGCTGGCTTTTGCACAGCCTCACTCTTCAAACGGGAGATTTCACGGCGCTGCCGGAAAATGACGCCAAGCAAGGAGAGCGCACCAAGTATCACGCCACCGATAAAGAAGACCAGCAGGGCAATCACCAAAGGCGTCTGCCAGACAACTCCAGGCAGAAGACGAAGGCTTGCCGGATCGGTGTTCTGGGTCGCGAACACAACCAGAAAAACAAAAATAATGGCCCGTATGGCCCAAGTCAGTGCTGTCATGACATTCAATAAAAAAGGGCAGTGAAATCATTCACTGCCCTGAATCTACCACATCGGGCCAAGCCCGAGGTCAGATCGCCTGATCGACCCTTTCGCGCAATTCTTTTCCAGCTTTGAAGTGGGGAACCCACTTGGCCGGGACGCCAACCTTTTCCCCTGACTTGGGGTTACGGCCAGTACGCGGCGGCCGATAGTTGAGCGCAAAGCTACCGAATCCACGGATCTCGATACGATCCCCTCGCACAAGTGCTTCGGACATCGCATCGAGAATCATCTTGACCGCAAAATCAGCATCTTTCGCGACCAGCTGGGGAAACCGTTCCGCCAGCCGGGCGATGAGCTCGGATTTGGTCATGCTATTGCCTTATCAGCCTTGCTGGTTAAGCTTGGCCTTCAGAAGGGCACCCAGGTTGGTCGTACCGGAAGCGGCGGCGGAAGACTCGGCAGAAAGTTTCTGCATGGCTTCGTGCTGTTCGGCATTGTCCTTGGCCTTGATGGAGAGATTGATGCCACGGGTCTTGCGATCCACATTGATGATCATGGCTTCAACGGTATCGCCCACCTTGAGGTGCTGCGACAAGTCGTCGATACGATCACGCGAGAATTCGGAAGCACGCAGGTAACCTTCGTTCTCACCATCCAGCGTCAGCACGGCGCCGCGAGCATCAACCGTCTTGACGGTACAGTTCACGATGCTGTTCTTCTCGTGGGTAGCAATGAAGTTGGTGTACGGATCACCTTCCATCTGCTTGATACCGAGGGAAATGCGCTCCTTCTCGACGTCGATGCCGAGCACCAGCGCCTCAACTTCGTCACCCTTCTTGAAGTTGCGGATGGCTTCTTCGCCAGTCGCAGACCAGGACAGGTCGGACAGGTGAACCAGACCGTCGATACCACCAGGCAGGCCGATGAAGATGCCGAAGTCGGTGATCGACTTGATGGCACCCTTAACCTTGTCACCCTTCTTGTGGTTCATGGCGAAGTCGTCCCAAGGATTGGCTTGGCACTGCTTCATACCCAGGGAGATACGACGACGCTCTTCGTCGATTTCGAGGATCATGACTTCGACTTCGTCGCCGAGCTGGACAACCTTGGACGGATGAACGTTCTTGTTGGTCCAGTCCATTTCGGAAACGTGAACCAGGCCTTCGATGCCTTGTTCGATTTCAACGAAAGAACCGTAGTCGGTCAGGTTGGTGACCTTGCCGAACAGGCGGGTACCAGCCGGGTAACGGCGGGCAATACCGACCCAAGGATCGTCGCCCAGTTGCTTCATACCCAGCGAGACGCGGTTCTTCTCGGCGTCGAACTTGAGGATCTTAGCAGTAACTTCGTCACCGACGTTGAGCACTTCGCTCGGGTGACGGACACGGCGCCAGGCCAGGTCGGTGATATGCAGCAGGCCATCGATACCACCGAGGTCGACGAATGCGCCGTAATCGGTGATGTTCTTGACGATACCCTTGACGGTGGTGCCTTCCTTGAGGTTCTCGAGGAGCTTTTCGCGATCTTTGTCAGCGGTAGCTTCGAGCACGGCACGACGAGACATCACGACGTTGTTACGTTTGCGGTCAAGCTTGATGACCTTGAACTCCATGGTCTTGCCTTCGTACGGCGTGGTGTCCTTGACCGGACGCATGTCGACGAGGGAACCCGGCAGGAACGCGCGAACACCGTTGGACATGACGGTCAGACCGCCCTTGACCTTGCCGGTGATGGTGCCGGTAACCAGGGAGTTGTTGTTCAGGGCTTCTTCCAGGAAGTTCCAGGCGGCGATACGCTTGGCGCGATCGCGGGACAGGCGCGTTGCGCCGTAGCCGTCTTCCAGCATTTCGATAGCCACTTGGACGAAATCGCCCACCTTGACTTCGAGTTCGCCCTGATCATTCAGGAATTCTTCGAGCGGAACATAGGATTCCGATTTCAGGCCGGCATTGACCACAACGAAATTGTGATCGATGAGCACCACTTCTGCAGTGATGACTTCGCCTTGACGCATTTCCTGGCGAGCCAGGGATTCTTCAAATAGTTGAGCAAAAGATTCCATTGACGGAGAGAACTTTCATGCTGCCGCGAATCGTGAAATCCACAGCGGGTTAGGGTTTAAAACAAATTACCGGCCAACTGGCCGGCAACACCTTACTGCAACGCTTCCCTGCTCCATGCCAGCACCTGATTCACCGCTTGTTCGATGGTGAGATGCGTGGTGTCAAGCAGCTTGGCGTCTGCTTCTTGTCGGAGTGGGGCAACGCTACGCTGCGAATCGCGCTCGTCACGTTGCTTCAAGTCCAATAGAAGGACCGCGAGATTAGCAGAGAATCCTTTTTCGATCAACTGCTTATAACGACGTTCAGCGCGCGCTTCAGGACTCGCCGTCAGGAACACCTTGAGCCCAGCATGCGGGAAGACGACCGAACCCATATCGCGCCCGTCGCCAATCAGGCCAGGCGTCTTGTTGAAGGTCCGCTGACGAAAAAGAAGTGCTTCCCGAACAGCAGGCAGGGCCGCGACTTTCGAGGCACCCACCGAGATTTCTTCTGTACGGATGGCATCACCGACAAGCTCACCATTGAGGCGGATATCGCTTCCGGAAAATTCGACGTTCAATTCGGCAGCAATGGCTGCCACAGCGGCCTCGTCCGCCCAATCGACAACAGCTTGCTGAGCGGCCAGCGCGGTCAACCGGTAAAGGGCGCCGGAATCGAGATAGGCGTAACCGAGCGCGGAGGCAACCAGTGCAGCGACAGTGCCCTTGCCCGAGGCCGAAGGTCCGTCAATTGCTATGACCGGCGCCGCCTTGGTGGCCGCCGCGAAGCGTTGAAAATAATCCGGGAACGTCTTGGCCACGCACCTCGGATCGTTGATACGCAGCGGCGTACCGAAAGCGGCCAATGAGAAACACATCGCCATGCGATGGTCGTCGTAAGTATCAATAGCGGCCGGTTTGAGGTTGGCCGGGGTGACGCAGATAAAGTCTTCGCCCTCCTCAACCACGGCGCCCAATTTCCGTAATTCGGTCGCCATCGCCGCGATACGGTCAGTTTCCTTAACCCGCCAACTGGCGATATTACGCAACGTAGTCGTACCCTTGGCAAAAAGTGCGGTCGTAGCCAGCGTCATCGCCGCATCGGGAATGTGGTTGCAATCGAGATCAACCGCAACCAGGCCTGATTCTGGCGCCCGTGCCTCCATCCAGTTTGGTCCCATCTCGACCTCCGCCCCCATTTTGGCCAGCGCCTCGGCGAAACGTACATCACCCTGAATCGAATCACGACCAACGCCCTCGACCCGAACCGGCCCGCCACCAATGGCACCCAGTGCGAGAAAATACGAGGCCGACGAAGCATCACCTTCAACATAAATCGTTCCCGGGGAAACGTATCGACTCCCCGCTGGCACGGTAAACCGCTGCCATCCATCACGCTGAACCTGGACGCCAAAACGCGCCATCATCGCCAGCGTAATCTCGATATAGGGTTTGGAAATCAGCTCTCCAACGACGTCGACCGCAACAGTCTGCCCGGTCAGCGGCAAAGCCATCAACAAGCCAGTCAGAAACTGGCTGGAGACATCGCCGCGCACCTTGACCACGCCACCCTGTTTGATATGCGCCGGTTTCAGGTGCAGCGGCGGATAACCCTCGTTGCCCAGATAAGTAACATCTGCCCCGAGTTGCCGCAGACCATCGACCAGATCGCCGATCGGCCGCTCATGCATGCGGGCGACCCCCTTCAATACATAGTCACCACCGGCCAGCGCCAGCGCGGCGGTCAGCGGCCGGAAGGCGGTACCGGCATTGCCGAGAAAAAGCTCGGCCTGCTCGACAGAAAAACGGCCACCGCACCCCTTGACCAGCCAACTTTGGCCTCCTAGCGCTGTGACACTGAGGCCCAGCGTCTTGAGAGCCTCAAGCATGCGCTCGGTATCGTCTGAAACCAGCAAGTCGCGAACTTCGGTTTCGCCGTTCGCAAGTGCCGCCAGCAAAAGCACCCGATTAGAGATACTTTTCGAACCAGGCAGGCGGATGGTCCCCTCAGCGGAGACGAGTTGGGGAAGATCGAGAAATTCCATTGGGGAAATTGAAACAGAAGAATATTGCAGTCTACCTCAGAAAACATGGCAGAGCCGGCCCGGGAAATTCGGACATATGGATAAGTGACGGCCTTGCTCAACCACGGGGCGCGCAGCGACCGAGATTTTGTGAAGGCCGGCTGATCCTTGATGAGCGAGCCGCAGACTTTGTCGGTGGAGACACGGAGAAAACGGAATTCATTTTTGGTCGTTTTTTCCAGTTGCCTCCGGAAAGGCCGCGCGACTTCGAGTGGGCGAAAGGTACAGACGATACCGCTCGAAATGAAGTGCCCCAGGCCATGAAATACAGCAATCGACAAACGGTTCAGCTGCTGTACAGGATGGCCCGTAGAGCTGATGTATGTTCAAAAGGTGGACGACGAGATCGAAGTCGCCGATGCTGCCGTCGACGAAAACCTGCCGCGCATCTTGATCGGTCGATGCAAGGTTCTCGAAGCCCCCCGGCAGGTCAGCACATCGAGGTCAGCGATGGATTCGCCGAATCAGGCCAGTCAGTTCAATACGATGGTACTGCGATTGAAGCACACGGCACCGACAAGCAAATTGTTACTCAAAATTGCGTTTCAATCACCGAAAACCATTCGGATTGTTGCTTTGCCAGCGCCAGGAATCGACGCACATGACTTCCATATTCCGTTCAGCACGCCAGCCGAGGAATTCTGCAGCAAACGCCGGTGCGGCATAGCAGGAGGCGACATCGCCAGACCGGCGTGATGCCAGTTCGTAAGGTATCGGGCGGCCGCTGGCCTTTTCGAATGCTTTGACGACGTCAAGCACGCTGTAACCGGTACCCGTACCAAGGTTTACTTCGAAACATTGCGCTTCATTCAGGCGCTCCAGAGCCTTGAGATGGCCAAGAGCCAGGTCCACGACATGGATGTAGTCGCGCACCCCGGTGCCGTCCGGGGTTGGGTAGTCGTTGCCCCATACCTTCAGTTGCTCGCGCCTGCCGACGGCGACCTGGGCGACAAAAGGCATGAGGTTGTTCGGGATGCCTTGCGGGTCTTCGCCGATCAGGCCGCTTTCGTGCGCGCCGACCGGATTGAAGTAGCGCAGGATGCCGATTCGCCATGACGGGTCGGAGCGGTAGAGGTCGCGCAGCATGTCTTCGATGACGAGCTTGGTGCGGCCGTAGGGATTGGTTGCCGAGAGCGGGTGATCCTCAGTCAGCGGAAGGCGTTGCGGCTCACCGTAGACGGTGGCGGAGGAGCTGAAGACGAGGGTCTTGATGCCACACTCGGCCATGGCACCAAGCAGGCGGTGCGTGCCGATGACGTTGTTGTCGTAGTATTCGAGCGGTTTTTCGACGGATTCACCGACCGCTTTGAGTCCGGCAAAATGGATGACGGCCTGGCAATCGAACTGGCGCAATGCGGCGGCCACGGCGGCCTGGTCGCGGATGTCGCCTTCGACGCAGTGAACTTTCTTGCCGGTGATGGCCTCGACGCGCTTGAGCGCTTCCGGATGGCTATTGGAGAAGTTGTCGAAAACAACCACTTCCTGACCGGACTGGAGAAGTTCGACGCAGGTGTGCGAGCCGATGTAGCCAGCTCCGCCAGTCACGAAAATCATCGCAGTTCGCCGTGGAAAATAAAGATGGGATTTTACCCACTGGCACCCCGCCGCGCATTACAACCGAGGCAAAGAATTTGCGTTGTCCGGCCGCCGAATTACTCGACCCGAATACGCAGGAAACTGGCGAATCTGGGGAGGCCTTTGGCCGTCAGGGCACGATAGCGATAGGTCACTGTCGTGCCGAGGGCCGGTGGCGCTCGTCTTTGCGCCTCCGAGAAACCGGTGCCGAGCAAAAACTCCTGGCCCGCCGGGGTTCGCACCTTCAAGGCGCCCAGCATGCCGGCAAAGCGCCCCTTGCCCGGCTGATGGCCGATGACCACGGCTTCGGCGTCCTGCCACGGTTTGACCTTGAGCAGCACGTCGCTGCGCCCGGTTTCGTAGGGTGCGTTGGCCAGATGCAGCATCAGCCCTTCGCCACCAGCCCGAACGACCTCGTCGAGGCGTTTTTTGAGATTGCTACGGTCAACCGGAAAAAACTGCCTAATTTCAAATAGCCACGGGACGTTGGCTTGGCGCACCAGATGCCGAATCTGCTCGGCCCGCTCGCTGAACGGCCCCGGCGCACCCGGCAGTTCGAAAATCATGTAGCGGACATCTCGCCAGGCCGCATCATCGGGAATGTCGCGCCGGACGATGCCGGAAACCCGCTCGAACTGGCCGCGGGCGATCCACAGTTCTCCGTCGAGCGCCTGTTTCGGCAGACCAGCGAGAAACCAGCCCGGTGCGTTGATGGTTTTTCCGCTGCGGAAACGCAGTACCTGCCCATCCCAGATGGCCCGCACGCCATCGAGTTTTTCGCTGGCCAGATAACGGGAGACATCGATCTGCTCACGATAGACATTGGCCAGCAGGATGGCCGGCGCTTCGGCCGCAGCGAGGATTGGCAGCATCAGCGCCAACCCGAGGAGCAGCGCGCGATGCAAGCGGGACATCAGCTCTCGCCAGCCCAGTCGCGGCGTGCCCGGCGGGCGATGCCGAAGACTTCTTCAAGACGTTCGCCATCGTTGCGGGCCAGTGCCGTGCGCAGTTCGTCGAGTTGCGCCCGGTAGCAGTCCAGTTCGCCGAGCAGCGCTTCGCGGTTGGCGAGGCAGATGTCACGCCACATTTCCGGATGGCTGGCGGCGATGCGGGTGAAATCGCGGAAGCCGGACGCGGCGAACGTAAAGAACAGGTCGGCATCCTCGCGCACGGCCAGTTGATGCACCAGCGCGTAGGAGAGCAGGTGCGGCAGATGGCTGACCGCCGCGAAGACCCGGTCGTGCATTTCCGGCGTCAGTTCGTAAATGTCGGCGCCGCACAGCGACCAGGCGCGCTTGATGTGGTCGAGGACATCGTCGCTGTTTTCCGCCAGGGGCGTGACGACGACCTTCTTGCCTTGGTAGAGATCCCAGCGCGCCGCCGCCGGGCCGCTGTTTTCGGCGCCGGCAATCGGGTGGGCCGGCACGAACTGGCCGATCCGGTCGCCGAGTGCAGCGCGCGCCGCTGCGACGACGTCGCCTTTGGTCGAACCGCCGTCGGTGACGATGGTGTGCGGGCCGAGATAGGGTGCGATGCGTTCGAAAATGTCGGCCATCTGCGCCACCGGCGTCGCGACCAGGACGATGTCGGCATCCTCGATTTCGTGCGTCGGGTTGATCCCCGCCCGGTCGATGACGCCGAGTTCCTGCGCCTTGCGCAAGGTGGCCGGGGTGCGGCCGAAACCGACCACTTCCTCGACCGCATCTGCCTCCTTGAGCGCCAGCGAGAACGAACCGCCGATCAGGCCGGTGCCAAAGACGACGACTTTGCCGAATTCGGCCATGATCTTAGAGCGCTTTCTCCAGCGCTTCGAGGAAACGGGCGTTTTCCGGCTCGGTGCCGATAGTCACGCGCAGCCATTCCGGCAGGCCGTAGCCGCCGATCGGCCGGACGATGACGCCCTGCTTGAGAAGCTTCTGATTGACTCCGGCCCCATCGCCCACCTTGAAGGTGACGAAATTGCCGTGCGGCTTGATGTATTCGAGGGCCAGCTTTTCCAGGCCGGCAACAATCTGCGCCATGCCGCGCCGGTTCAGTTCGTAGCTGGCTTGCAGGAATTCGTCGTCGTCGAGCGCGGCCAGCGCACCGGCCAGTGCCAGGTTGTTGACGTTGAAGGGCTGGCGAACGCGGTTCATGAGGTCGGCGACCTCGGCCGAAGCCAGTGCGTAACCGATGCGCAGGCCGGCCAGGCCGTAGATCTTGGACAGCGTGCGGCAGACGACCAAATTGGGAAAGTCCTTGATCCAGCCCGCGACGTCGACGCGCTCAGCCGGCGGCAGGTACTCGTTGTAGGCCTCGTCGAGGACAACCACGACATCCTTCGGCACGGCTTCAAGGAAGGCGCGCACCTCCGGATACGGCACGAAATTGCCGGTCGGGTTGTTCGGGTTGGCGATCCAGACGATGCGCGTGTCGGGCCGGATGGCGGCACGCATGGCGTCGAGATCGTGGCCGTAGTTTTTGGCTGGCGTCGCGATCAGTTCGCCACCGATCGACAGTGTGGCCAGCGGATAAACGGCGAAGGCGTGTTGCGCGAAAACGGCTGAGCGGCCCGGCGCCAGGAAGACGCGGGCGATCAGGTCGAGCACATCGTTCGAGCCGTTGCCGAGCACCACCTGGTTTTGCCCCAGACCGCAGCGCTCGGCCACCTTGGCGATGAGGTCAAACTGATCCGGATAGCGCTCGACGCCGCTGATCGCCGCCTCAACGGCGCGCCGCGCTTTCGGGCTCATGCCCAGCGGATTCTCGTTGGACGCCAGCTTGACGATCTTGTCGACCGGAATGCCCGTTTCGCGGGCCAGTTCGGTTATCGGTTTGCCCGGCTGATAGGGCGAAATGGCGCGGACGTAAGGCAGCGCTTGATCGGCAAGGCTCATCGAGCTTTCCTTAATAAACGGCGACCGGGTAGGACCCGAGAATTTTCAGATAGGCGGCGTAAGCAGCGAGTTCTTCCAGGGCAGCCTTGATCGCCGGGTCATCATGATGGCCTTCGATATCGACGTAGAAGACATATTCCCACAGGGCGTTCCTGGCCGGGCGCGATTCCAGCCGACACATCGAGACACCGGCCTGCGACAGCGGACGGAGCAGCTCGTGCAACGCCCCCGTGCGGTTGGGTGCCGACATGATCAGCGAGGTCTTGTCGCGACCGGAAATGGCCGCGTCGTGCTTGCCGAGGATCAGGAAGCGCGTCGTGTTGTTCGGCTCGTCCTCGATATTCTCGGCCAGCTTGGGCAGGTTGTAGCGTGCCGCCGCCGCTTCGCCGGCGATCGCTGCCGTGCCGGGTTCGGCCGCAGCAAACTGGGCGGCCTGCGCATTGCTGCCGACCGAGACCCGCTGCGCCTTCGGTAGCATGCGGTTTAGCCATTCGTGGCACTGCGCCAGCGACTGGGCGTGCGAATAAACCTTGGTGATGCGGCCCAGGCTGGCCTCATTGGACATCAGGTTCTGATGCACACGAACGACGACCTCGCCGCAGATTTTGAGCGGCGTCGTCAGCAGCAGATCCATGGTCCGGCCGATCGCACCTTCCGTCGAATTCTCGACCGGCACCACGGCATAGTGGGCGTGTCCGGCTTCGACTTCGCGGAAGACATCGTCGATCGAGCCTTGCGGCAGCAGATGCGCCGCATGGCCGAAATGCTTGGTGGCTGCCGATTCGGAAAAGGTGCCGAGCGGGCCGAGGAAGGCGATGCCGAGCGGCTCCTCGAGCGACAGGCAGGCCGACATCACTTCCCGGAAGAAGAAGGTGATGTTTTCGTTCGGCAGCGGGCCGGGGTTGGCATCCTGCAAGCGGCGCAGGACCTGGGCTTCGCGCTCGGGGCGGTAGATGTGCCCGGCTTCGCCATGCTCGGCCTTGATCGCGCCAACCTTCTGCGCACAGCGGGCGCGCTGATTGAGCAGGCGCAGCATTTCGCTGTCGATGCCGTCGATTTCGGCACGCACGCCGGCCAGGGCTTTCTGCAAGTCGGTTTGCTGCGGGTCGCTCATAAACTCAACCGTTACGTTTGGCGAAATCGTTCATGAAGGCCACCAGGGCCTGCACGGCCTCCAGCGACACGGCGTTGTAAATGGAGGCACGCATGCCGCCCACCGACTTGTGGCCTTTCAGGCCGAGCACGCCGGCCGCCTTGGCCTCGGCCAGGAAAGCGGCGTCGAGATCGGCGTTGCCGAGGATGAACGGCACGTTCATGGCCGAGCGGCAATCCGGATCGACCGGGTTGGTGTAGAAGCCCTCGGAGTCGTCAATGGCGGAATACAAAATTCGGGCTTTTTCGGCGTTGACCGTAGCAATGCCCGACAAACCACCCTGCCGCTTGAGCCACTGGAAAACCAGGCCGGCGATGTAGATGCCGAAGGTCGGCGGGGTGTTGAGCATCGAGCCGTTTTCGGCCATCACGGCGTAATCCATGACCGTCGGGATGTTCAGCGGTGCCATGCCGAGCAGGTCGCGATGGACGACGACCAGCGTCAGTCCGGACGGCCCGATGTTCTTCTGTGCCCCGGCGTAGATCAGGCCGAATTTCTCGACGTTCACCGGCCGCGACAGGATGTGCGACGACATGTCGGCGACCAGCGGCACGCCGGTATCGGCGATCCGTTCGGCCGGGATTTCGACACCGTGGATGGTTTCGTTGGTGCACACGTGCAGGTAGGCGGCGAAGGGATCGAGCTTGATTTCCTCGGCCACCGGCAGGCGGGTGAAGCCGCTGCTCTCGGTGGTCGCGGCACAACGGACGTTGCCGATGCGCTGCGCTTCCTTGAACGCCTTCTTCGACCACGAACCGGTCACGATGTAGTCGGCTGAGCGGCCGGCCAGCAGGTTCATCGGAATCTGCGCAAATTGCTGCGTCGCCCCGCCCTGCAGGAACAGGACCTTGTATTGCTCGGGAATACCCATCAGTTCGCGCAGGTCGGCTTCGGCCTGGGCGAGGATGGACATGAACTCCTTGCCGCGATGGCTCATTTCCATGACGCTGCAACCAGCGCCATGCCAGTCGAGCAGTTCTTCCTGCGCCTGACGCAGGACTTCCTCGGGAAGAGCAGCCGGACCGGCGCTGAAATTCCAGATGCGGCTCATTTAGGCCTCTCCACCTTCGTTGGGTTCGGACGATGCCGAATTTGGCTCATTTTCCGGGTTGACCGTAGGATTCGCCGTTTCGGCCTCGGATTCGCCCTCCGCCTCGACCTCAGCCACCGATTCAGCGACCTTCTCCAGCCCGGCCAGCTTCTCGCCATCATCGAGCGAGATCAGCGTGACGCCCTGCGTCGCCCGGCCCATGCCGCGGATTTCGGCAACCCGGGTCCGGATCAGCACGCCACCGGTGGTGATCAGCATGATTTCGTCTTCATCATTGACCAACTTGGCGCCAACGACGATGCCGTTGCGCTCGCTATCGGCAATGGCCCGCACGCCCTGCGTGCCGCGACCGGAATGGCGGAAATCGGCCAATACGGTGCGCTTGCCAAAACCGTTCTCGGTCGCGACCAGCACGGTCTGTTGATCGCTTTCCGCAACCAGCAGCGAAATCACCGACTGGCCCTCCATCAAGCGCATGCCGCGCACGCCACGGGCACCACGGCCCATCGGACGGACGTCTTCTTCGTCGAACCACACGGCCTTGCCGGCATTGGAAACGAGCACGATATCGCTCGTCCCGCTGGTCAATTCGACGCCGATCAGGTAATCGCCCTCGTCAAGCGCGACGGCAATGATGCCGGCCTTACGCGGGTTCGAGTAATCGGACAGCGGCGTCTTCTTGACGGTGCCCATGACGGTGGCCATGAAGACATACTGGTCGTCGGAGAATTCCTTGACCGGCAGCACGGCGTTGATCCGTTCGCCTTCTTCAAGCGGGAAGAGATTGACGATCGGCTTGCCGCGGCTGACCCGGCTGCCCTGCGGCGCTTCGTAAACCTTCAGCCAGTAGCAACGGCCGCGGTTCGAGAAGCACAGGATGTAGTCGTGGGTATTGGCGACGAACAGGTGATCGACGAAATCCTCGTCCTTGATCGCCGCCGCCTGCTTGCCACGACCACCACGTTTCTGGGCGCGGTAGTCGGCGAGCGGCTGGGCCTTGATGTAGCCACCATGCGACAGCGTAACGACCATGTCCTGCGGCGTGATGAGGTCTTCGAGGCTCAGTTCGTGCGTCTGCAGGATGATTTCCGAGCGACGCTCGTCACCGAACTGTTCGCGGATCGCCACCAGTTCGGTCACGATGATTTCGGTAATGCGTTCCGGCTTGGCCAGGATGTCGAGCAGATCGAGGATCTTGGCCATGACGTCCTTGTACTCGCTGACGATCTTGTCCTGCTCCAGCCCGGTCAGGCGCTGCAGACGGAGCTCGAGAATGGCCTGGGCCTGGGCATCCGACAACCGATAGCCCTGCTCCGACAAACCGAACTCGGGGGCCAGGCCATCCGGACGCGAAGCGTCGGATGCCGCCCGCACCAGCATTTCCTCGACTACCGGGCTGCGCCACAGGCGCTCCATGAGGCCGCGCTTGGCGTCGGCCGGCGTCGGCGCCGCCTTGATCAGGGTGATGATGTCATCGACGTTGGACAGCGCGACGGCCAGGCCTTCGAGGATATGGCCGCGTTCGCGCGCCTTGCGCAATTCAAAGACAGTACGCCGGGTGATGACTTCGCGGCGGTGCGACAGGAAGCACTCGAGCATCTGCTTCAGGTTGAGCAGGCGCGGCTGGCCGTCGACCAGCGCCACCATGTTCATGCCGAAGGTGTCCTGCAGCTGCGTCTGCTTGTACAGGTTATTGAGGATGACCTCGCCGACTTCGCCGCGCTTCAGTTCGATGACGATGCGCATGCCCGACTTGTCGGACTCGTCGCGGATGTCGGAAATGCCTTCGATCTTCTTCTCGTTGACCAGCTCGGCGATCTTCTCAATCAGCGACTTCTTGTTAACTTGATAAGGAATCTCATCGACGATCAAGGCCTGACGACCATTGCTCTTTTCGATGTCCTCGAAGTGCGTCCGGGCGCGCATGATGACGCGGCCACGGCCGGTCTGGTAGCCCTCGCGGACGCCCGTCATGCCGTAGATCAGGCCGGCCGTCGGGAAGTCAGGTGCGGGGATGAAGGCAATCAATTCTTCAATGGTGATCGCCGGGTTTTCCAGCATGGCCAGACAACCGGCAATGACTTCATTGAGGTTGTGCGGCGGAATGTTGGTTGCCATACCCACCGCGATACCGGACGAACCGTTGATCAGCAGATTGGGGATGCGCGCCGGCATGACCAGCGGCTCATTTTCCGAACCGTCGTAGTTCGGTCCGAAATCGACCGTTTCCTTGTCAAGATCTTCAAGCAACTGGTGGCCGATCTTGGCCATGCGCACTTCGGTGTAACGCATCGCCGCCGCGTTGTCGCCGTCGACCGAACCGAAGTTACCCTGGCCGTCGACCAGCATGTAGCGCAGCGAGAAATCCTGCGCCATGCGCACGATGGTGTCATAGACCGCGGTGTCGCCGTGCGGGTGGTACTTACCGATCACGTCACCGACGATACGCGCCGATTTCTTGTACGCCTTGTTCCAGTCGTTGTTCAGCTCGTGCATCGCGAACAGTACCCGGCGATGCACCGGCTTTAGGCCGTCGCGCGCATCCGGCAAGGCCCGGCCGACAATCACGCTCATCGCGTAATCGAGATAGGAACGCCGCATCTCGTCTTCGAGGCTGATCGGCAGTGTTTCTTTGGCGAATTGGTCCATGTCTCACATTCGCACCGCTTGCGCGATGCCTTATTAGTTGATTCAAGCGTAATTTGCTATTTTAACACGCCAACTTAACCGTACAGACCCCGTTTTACATGACAACAACACCCCAAGCCATCGACCTGATGATCGACTCCCGCTGGATTGCCACGGTGGAATCCGATCTCGTGCTGACCAACCATGCCGTTGCCGTCGACAAAGGTCGCATTTTGGCCATCCTGCCCAGCGGCGAAGCACACACCCGCTATGCGCCGGACAAGCACGTCAACTTGCCGGACCACATCCTGATCCCCGGCCTGATCAATCTGCACGCCCACGCCGCCATGACTCTGATGCGCGGACTGGCCGACGATCTGCCGCTCATGGACTGGCTGCAAAAGCACATCTGGCCGGCCGAAGCTGCCCACGTATCGGCCCAGTTCGTCTACGACGGCACCCGACTCGCCTGTGCCGAAATGCTCAAGGGCGGCATCACCTGCTTCAACGACATGTACTTTTATCCCGAGGCCGCCGCCGCAGCAGCCTCCGAAGCCGGCATGCGGGCCATGCTCGGCATCATCGCGCTGGACTTCCCGACGCCCTACGCCAGCGATGCCGACGACTACCTGAACAAGGGATTGGCTGTCCGCGAAGCCTGGCTGAACGACCCGCTGATCGGTTTCTGTCTGGCCCCGCACGCGCCCTACACCGTCGCCGACAGCACCTTCGACAGAATCCTGATGCTTTCCGAGCAGATGAACCTGCCAGTGCATTGCCACATCCATGAAACGCGACAGGAGATCGAAGACAGTCTCAAACAGCACCAGCGCCGCCCACTCGAACGCCTGCATCAACTCGGCCAGCTTGGCCCCAATTTCATTGGCGTGCACGCCGTCCACCTGAACGAAAATGAATTGCAGCTACTGGCCTCCACCGGTTGCAGCATCGCCCATTGCCCGACATCCAATCTCAAATTGGCCAGCGGTTTTGCGCCTGTGGCGCGGATGCGACAACTTGGCATCAATGTCGGGCTGGGTACCGACGGCGCCGCCAGCAACAACCGCCTCGACCTGTTCGGCGAAATGCGCCTGGCCTCCCTGCTTGCCAAAGGACTGACAGGGGATGCCAGCGCCCTGCCGGCCCACGAAATCCTGCGCATGGCAACCCTCAATGCGGCCAATGCATTGGGCCTGGGCAAGGAAATCGGCTCGATTTCACCCGGCAAATCCGCCGACCTTTGTGCCGTCGACCTCGGCGCCCTTGAGATGCGCCCGTGCTTCGACCCGGTGTCACATCTCGTCAATGTGGCCGGACGAGAATGCGTCAGTCATGTCTGGGTCGCCGGCAAGTGTTGCGTGGAACACAAAACTTTACTCAATAACAACCAAAACAACTTGGATTCGGCGATAGCGCTATGGCAGAATGCTTTGGAAGTCTGCCGACGGCCTTGAGCTTTGCCATTGCGCAGATTAAAGATTTTTAAAGATTTTCAAATTTTCTTCAACGAGGGAAAACAATGATCAAGAATATTGCCAAGAAGTCTCTGGTTCTGGCCCTGCTGGCCGGTGTTGGTTTTACCGCTGTGGCGCAGGAGCGCGTTTATCTGATCGACGGTCGTGACGTCGTTGCCAAGTCCGGTACCGGCCTGTGCTGGCGTGATGGCTACTGGACCCCGGC
>Ga0209211_10001145_pt1 | contig 51614 bp, 49 predicted proteins | sample RifGroA2_FD_183992 | JGI IMG/M metagenome (GOLD analysis project Ga0209211, IMG submission 183992) | Groundwater microbial communities from Rifle, Colorado, USA - Groundwater A2 (SPAdes) (version 2) | ecosystem: Environmental > Aquatic > Deep subsurface > Groundwater | place: Rifle, Colorado...
TTAAAGATTTTTCCACGGCTTCTTCTTCGCCGGTGAGAATTGCTTCGTTAACCAGCAGATTAACTGCTTCTTTTAGAACGCCGTCAGCCGGAATTTTATCGCCCGAGCCCAAAACAACGAGATCGCCCGGCACTAATTGGGAAATTTCTATTTCTTGCTGCCGGCCGTCCCGGATGACCAGGGCGGTCGGTTTTAAAATCCTCCTTAAAGCAATTAAAGTTTTTTGGGCTTTGTATTCCTGAAAGAAGCCCATGGCCGAATTCAAAATTACGACAAATCCGATTAATAAGACATCCATGTATTTTCCGAAAATGGCGGAAAGAGCCGCAATGGCAACCAGAATATAGATTAGCGGGCTTTTGAGCTGATTTATTAAAATAAAAAACCACGAATCACCCTCTTTTAAAGAAATGACATTTTGGCCGAATTCTTTTCTTAATTTTATCGCTTCCGCTTCGCTTAAGCCTTGGTAATTATTCGCCATGGCGTTTTTTGATTTATTTTAATAAATAAATTTTTTAAATAATTATCAGAAAATTTTAGCCAGGCCGATAATGCCTAAAATGCCCAGAGTATTCAAAATAAAAGTCAGGATTATAAATTGCCAGTTTTTAACGCGGCTCAAGCCCATCAAGGTTATGCCGACTTCATCCGGAAGCGGGGAAGCGATTATTGTCGCCCCAACTACAGGCAATACCCAGGCAAAATATGGCGTATGAAGCAATTTATGAAAATATGTTCCTTCTATTTTTTTAAAGACAGGCTGAAGCTCTTCAAATACTTTATTTTTTAAAAATTTAAAAATAAGATAATCGCCGGCTACGGCGCCCATACCCGCAAAGATAGCCGTTAAGAGGGGATCATTATTTTCGGCCAAATAGAATAGAATTACACTGGCGGGGACAACGGTGAAAATTGATACGAAAAATATACCGATGATAAAAGCGCCCAAATATTGCAATTCGCCAATTTGGGTTATCAGGTTTTTTATCAAGTCGGTTTCGGACAGAAAGAAGAATAGCGCCAAGCTCAATAAAAGCATGGCGGTGTTTGTGTATTTCCATTTTTTAAAGTTGATTTTCATGTTTGGTTGCCTCAGGGTTTTTAATCCCTTTTATTTTATCAAAAAACCGCCTGGTTGACGAGGCGGTTGATTATTTTTACAATTAGCCATTCATCGTTAAAAGGATTATGGCGCTTGTTCTTTTTTTATTTATTTGTTTCTGGTTTTATTTGCGCTTTAACATATGGCGTTAGGGCGGTATTCCAAAATTCAAACATTTTTTTATATTCATATTCACAGCGGGCGGCTCTTTCTTCCGGCAAGCCATAGGTTCCCACAAAATAATTAAATTTTTGCGGATTGCTGCCATAAACCCAGCATAGAATATTATAATAGCGTTGTTTGTTTAAAGAATGTTCGTCCCAAAAAGGGGATTCTTCGCCTACCTGCGGGCTGGTTATATAAAAATAATTGGCGCCGGTGATGGCGACTTTAGGCCCGTCTTCGCCCATCCCGGTCAGGACCACCGAGGCCAGCTGATCCGCCACATCTTCTTCCTTTCCGGAATAAGGCAGATTATAGATATCGATCAGACCATGCCCCAATTCATGGTACATAATGAAAAAAGTAGCGCCGCTGACGGCATTGTTCAATTCTTCGCCCGGGCTGACGATATAGGAAAAGTTTTGAAAAAGACTTTCCAGCAATTCATCGCAGATGACGATATGCTTGTCTTTTAAGCTATAGAAAGCGTTGGCAGTGTCGCATTGTTGGATAATGATCGGAAAATCTTGCTTGAGGATTAATACATTATTCAAAAAAACAGTAAAGTTTTCAAAAATGTGCGCTTTTTTTAGAAGTTCGTTATATTCGGTGTATTTAGGATTTTTTGTTTTGCCATAGACAACTTTAAAATCACCCGTATCTTCAAAGGCCAATTTGCCGGTCTGGCTATTTTGATTAGGCGTTTCGTTGGTGCCCAAATAATAAAGCGCAGATACAACCAGAATAATTGATAATGACAAAATAACGCCTTTCTTCTTGCTCATACAATTATATTTTACTGCGTCCATAAGCGGATAACAAGAGTGTATAAATGAAAACCGCCGGCCACGCTATATAAGCTGTCTATTGACTAGTAGGCCTGGCTTAATTTATGCTATGCTTATATAAAGGTTAATAATTAATAAATAATAATTAAATAAATTTATGGCAAATAAACCTGGTTCAGCTTTTATGAAGCCACTAAATATTAGCTCCGAATTGAGCTTGATAGTTGGCAAGGGTCCGATGCCTAGGTCCGAAGTCGTAAAAAAACTTTGGGTATATATAAAGAAAAATGAACTTCAGGATCCAAAAAATAAACGCAACATCAATGCCGATGAAAATTTGAAAGCAGTATTTGGTGGCAAGGGAGTTGTTAATATGTTTGAAATGACAAAACTTGTTTCAAAACACCTTTCATAATACTTTTAAAATTTTCTCAACAAAAACCCGCTTTATAAAAAGCGGGTTTTATTTATGAGTTTTTTTTGTTGGGCGGGGAAAAATAAATGGTTTAACCGGAAGTTTTTTTCTGCTTCTTGCTTTTTATTATCCCAACAATACTGCCGATAACCAGCAAAAATCCAAGCCCTTGGGCTCCGGGACTATCATCATAGCCGCCATATATAAACATAAAGACACCGAATAATATTGCGATAATATATATGTAAAGCATTTTATTATTATTTTATTATTTTGTTAATTTTTTAAAAACGCCGCGGCAATAAACTCGCAACATACAATTTGGCTCCGGGGGTGGGATTCGAACCCACAACCAAAGGATTAACAGTCCTCTGCGCTACCGTTGCGCTACCCCGGAATGAAGCTGGTATTTAATATCTTAAGAACTTTTTTATTTTGCCTAACGAGGATAATGCGTTACACGAAGTGGGACATATTATCCGAGTGACGGCAAAATACAAAGTTTTTTAACACTTTTTATTATATAAGTTTATGGAATTTTTTTCAATAGGCGAATTAGTCTATGGGCATATTTATGCTTTAATGGGCGACTATTGACATAATCATTAAAATAGGATAAAGTATAAAATCCTTAACAATCTAAAGAACAACGGTTTCTCTCTTGCCTTAAGCCTTCGGGTTTGGGGCAGGAGAGAAAGGCTACATTATAGCCGGGGCAGCTAGTCGGGCTGCCTCTAAGATCCTCTCTTTGCCAAACTGCGATGTATAAATTCATAAGTTTGGCGGCTATGGTTGTAGTTTTGGGAGTGCTATTGCCTCTTATTCACGCAATGGTATCTTTCCTGCTCACGTTCTTTAGCCAAGCCACGCGAGTTCTGGAGTCGCTTCCTGCTTCATCGGGAATGCCTCTAGGATTCTAGACATATTAAAGGCATCTATTTATTAGATGCCTTTATCTCTGGAGCGCCTTTTTCGGGGCGTTTTTTTTATTTGATATTCAGATAGACAGCCAGTGTTTTTTATGCTTAACTTAAATTAAATTTAAAAATTATCTTATGCCGGAAAAATTCAAGATAAATATTTTTTTATTGGCTTCGTCGTTTTATATTTCTTTCCAGCTTTTCGCCAATATTTTATCAACTAAAATCGCGCTGCTGCCGATACTCAATATGTCCATTGACGGCGGGACGGTGATTTATCCGCTGACTTTTACGCTCAGGGATTTTGTCCATAAAACTTGCGGTAAAATTATTGCCCGGCAGGTCATCTTTATCGCCGCGGGATTAAATTTAATCATGTTTGGCCTTTTTTGGCTGGTAGGCCGGATGACGCCGGATCCGGTTTGGGGTTTCCAGGCCGCCTATGAACAGATTTTATTGCCGATTGGTCGGATTGTTTTGGCGAGCATTATCGCACAAGTCATTTCGGAACTAATTGACACGGAAGTTTTTTCTATTATATATAAAAGGACAAATGACATATTGGCGGTTTTGGGTTCAAATTTTATCGGTTTATTGGTAGACAGTTTTATTTTCGGTCTGATTGCTTTTGCTGGCGTCTTGCCGTTAGCCACGGTCTGGCAGATAATTCTGACGAATATTGTGGTAAAATTAATCATGAGCTTGGCCAGCGCGCCGAGCATTAAATTAATAAAAAGGAAAGTTAAATTTGAAGAAATATAGCTTTAGTTATTTGGTTTTTTTATGAGTTCTTAATATTGATATTGATGAAAGGAGGGCAAGAGTGAGTCAATTTTTCCCTTATATGGTTTTTAACCGGTTTTATCATCCGAGATTTCCCGAGGGAGTTTCTTTGCCAAAAGATCCGGATGAGCCAGGATTTTATTGTCCGATTATAAAAGACAGGACATTCGGCGGCGTCTGTGCCGATAAATCGGGCAGGTTCAGTTGCCGGGAAGTTTGCGGCAAATGTTCTTCACCGTTTAAGCGGGCAGTCGTTTTTAAGGGGAGAAAATTTAATCGCGGGAGGTGATGGAATTAATGATGAGAATAAAAATTGTTGAAATCATAGTTGATGGAAGGAGATTTACGGCGCTCCAGCCCGGCGGCGCGCCAGCAGTTTCGGAATTAATTATAAACGGGGCCCTTTTTCAGGCCGAAAATTCAGGTGGGGGAATATCTGAGGCGCTCTTAGCCACTCCTGGCCGTGACTGCCGGCAGATGGTTGTTATTGGAAAGCTAATTTAGTCTTTTTATCTGCGGTGATTGGTTCGGTTTAATAAAAACTGAACCAATCACTGCCATTATTTTGTTCCGCAACTGCGGGGCTTTTTTTATTTATATTGAGACTGACGAAGTATTTATGCCGAGCCTGACGAAGCGTTGACTTTATCAGCTCAGGCGGTTAGATTTATATAATGGATAAAAGGGTATTTTTTGATGTTGGGGCGGTTTTTTAAAATCAGAATACAACTTTAGTTATTTTTTTATACTGAAAATTATTTTAGAAAAGAAAGGGGGTGGCGGACCATGGCAATGGCGGAATACAGAAAAGATTTGAAGTGTGCCATCAGAAAAGGATTGATGGTCACAGAAGTCTTTTGTTTTGAGGCTTCGCGGATAAAAACCAATCAATTGCAATTTTGCCTGCCGGAGCGATGTGATTCATTATTTCGTCTGTGTCCTGCTTGCATGGTACAATTATCGTCTGATCAGATCAGAAAGATAATTGAGAAGCATGCTAGGCGCGAAATTACAATCGTTAGCAATGGTAATGGAATTCTATTATGTAAATTTCACTTAACCTATGGCCCGGACGCCACTCGTGAGACGCGCGATGGCATGATCATTGTCCAACCAATGGGCGAAAAACTTTGGTCCCTCATTTTTGGCCAGAGCCGAAAAGAAACGGATATTCATTTTGAGCCATATGATTTTGAGCAACCTTTCAGAGTGGAGCCCGTTGTTCAGACTGCAGCCGAAATTATTAAATCCCAGCCCGTGATCCCAAGCGTTAACTTCAAAATTAGAAAAGTCGCTGATTTTCCTAATTTTGTGGAGTTGGCCAAGGCGATGAAGGAAGTGGCGAGGGAAAAGAAATTCGACGACTATCCGTTGGATAATCAAACATTGGAAATCGCAGAGGTTTTTTCTTGCGCGCCGCCTTTAGCCAAAGTTTTGCTGTCGGAAAATAATGACTGGCTTATTAAAAGGATGGGGCCGAGCGTGCCGATAAGGGATCGGATACAGCTTGACGTTGCTTATGTTTTGATGAAGTTTTCTCTTGAAAAAAGAATAGAGCTGGCTGGCAAATGCGTCGGCAAAGAATTTAAAGAATGCTCTTTTCTATTAGGTCAAGAATATTCAAAACTGAGAAACAAGGCGGTCTCTCAGTCAAATAGAGAAAAAAAGGCGGCGGGAAAAAATGTTGGAACAAAGCCAGCTAAGCCGCTGCGGCTAATGCCATTTAAACCGAAAATAGAAACTGATTTTTCGCCGGGAGAAATCTTGGAAGACGAATTAGAGGAGAAAGCTATGGGCGGTCAAGAAAATAAAAAACCGGGATTTTTGGATTCCGGGAAATTGGCTGAAATAAAAGAAATAACTTTCGGCCATCGGCTTATCCAGCTCGTTAAAGAAGTCAGCGATGAATCGGGATTAAGCGCCGAGCAGTTGGCTGAAAAGATTAATCAAGAGGCTTCTTGGATTAGGGCTGTTCTGGCGATTGAGGATGAGATTAATTTTGCCGCCCTTGACTGGCTGGATTTAGCCGAAATTCTGACTTTTGAAATCGGAATGCTTTTTCGGCTTATACCAGCAGGAGACCAGGAAGCGGAAGCCGAAGAACTGGCGGATATTTGTGACAGCCAGCCTAAAGAGGCACTGGTTGAATTAAAAGACAAATTAAGGCAATTAAAGGTTGATGAAGAGGATATTGAAGCCATAGAAAAATTATTATCCGAATCATCGGCTTTGGGGGCAGGTGCGGGAAAAAAGAAAAAAAGCGCTATGCCGGCGTTGCCGCCTTCATCGGATCCGGTGGAGGAAGAAAAGAAATCTCGCCAGCCCAAATCGCATTATAATCTGACGGAAGATGACAAAAGAATATTAAGCGGCGTCAAGAGTTTAGGGTGGGGCGAATGGCCGGAAGATGACTTTATAGAAAAAGTCAGGGCCATTAAAGAAAAAGGCGCTGCCATAAAAGACATTTTGTTTGAAACCGGCATATCTTGGCCGAAGCTAAGTGCTTGGCTGGCCGGCGGATACAAAAAAGACGGTAAAATAATCTCTAAAGCGGTAAAAGAAGCCGCCTTGGAGACAGTGCCGTTTTCTCCGATACCGGAAAAACAGGCATTGCCGGATGTTGAACCAATGCTGGAGGCGATTAAGAATTTAGAGATTGGATTTAAAGAAACGCAAGACGACGAACATATCGGGGGAGGTGATAATGAGGAAAAAGTTGTAACGGGGGAGCCGATTATTCCTGTTTCCGTTTTGGAAGCGGAAGCGGCAGTTATCTGGAACGAACTTTATGATCCGTTCAAAGGGATCGAGATTTCTTATGAGGAGGGGGTCATGGGAAGAAAAAAAGAAGTCGAATTAACAGAAGAAAGACATAAAGGGTCTTTCTTTCGGCGAATCGCCCAGTCAATCAGTTTTAGAAGGCGTTAAAGTCATCTTGGAAAAGGGCATGAAGTTAAGCGTGCTTGGCAAGCTCGCCGGGCGGTCTTATTCATACATTCGGGATCTGAAAGATTTGGCTTTCACCGGGCAAAAGAAAAAGTACGGCGCTAAAGCAGATTTACCGTCAAAGCCTCGCCGCACTAAAAAGAAAATTGTTCCCGAAAGCCCCGCCGTTAACAAGAAACCAACGATGCCGGAACAACAAGGCGACCCTGGCCTTATTGCGTTAGCCGGACTTTTATCGGTTCCGGCCAAAATGGAAAAAGTTGTCTCGATCGTCAGGGCCTTTTTAAAGATTGAGTTTGATTTGGCTATCCAGAGACAGATACAAGGCAAAAAGACCACTGATGATGCTGGAGATGCCATCAGGCAGCTCAGGGAGCTGATGGACTTTATTGATAAAAAGGAGTAAAACAATCAAATTCGGCAACTGATTCGGTTTTTATTAAACCGAATCAGTTGCCACCATATCTCGTCCGCGAAGCGCGACGGGTTTTTTATTTACCCCCAGACCAATGCCTAGGCGTAGGGGTTTACTCTGTGTTTATTGGGGTGTTAGAATAGATTTAGAAACATTATGTATATAATGGTTTTATTTTTAATTTTAGCCGTTTTAATTCTATTCGGCGCGCATTATCTGATTTGGTTTTCCGCGGTGCGTTTTTTCGTCTTGAGCAAATTAGCCAAAAATATTTTAGCGGTTGGGCTGGGTTTTTTGATGGTGAGTTTTGTTTTATCATCGCTTTTGGCGCATTATTGGCAGGGTAATATATTCGCGCGGTTTCTTTATGGCGTATCCGGTTTTTGGCTGGGTTGGCTGGTTAATTCATTGCTGGCCTCTGCGGCGGCGTGGCTGGTTATTTGGCTGGCACGGCTATTTAATATTAAGGTTAATCGGGCCACCTTGGGCGCGGGGCTTTTTGGCATTTCCTTGGTTATTGCTGTCTACGGCGTCTGGAATGCGTTTCATCCGATTATTAATAATATCAGCGTAAAAATCAGTGATTTGCCCGCAACGTGGCAGGGCAAAAAAATTATCATGATTAGCGATGTCCATCTAGGCCATATTTATCGGGCGGATTTTATGGATAAGATGGCTGAGAAAATTAATGCCCAGCAGCCGGAAATGATTTTAATTGACGGCGATTTATTTGACGGCATTGACGGCGATTCATTGGACGAGTTGGTTGAGCCATTGAATAAATTAACCGCGCCGCAAGGCGTCTATTTTGTCACCGGCAACCATGAGACATATCTGGGTTTATCGCGGGCTGAGCATGTTTTAAATCAGACGAAAATAAAAATTTTGGATGATGAGATAGAATTAATCAATGGCTTGCAGCTGATAGGCGTCAGTTATCCGGCGGGCAACGCATTTAATAAAGACGTGGCTAGGGCAATTCAAGAAGCCGGCTATAATATTGATTTGCCGAGCATTTTAATGTATCATCAGCCGACTAATATTGCTGACGCGAAAAAATTAGGCATTGATTTGCAATTGGCGGGACACACTCATAATGGCCAGATCTGGCCGATTAAATTTTTTGTCCAAATGATTTTCAAGGGTTATGAATATGGGCTGCATGTCGAGGAAAATTATAGCGAATATACTAGTGCCGGTTTGGGTACCTGGGGGCCGCCGCTTAGGACCGGCAATCGGCCGGAGATAGTGGTGATAGAATTAAAATGAAAAAGTATCTCGGTAAAGAATTAGTAGAAATAATTATAGGCTTATTATCCAGTCTAGTTTTTATTTCCGGCCTAGTAAGTTTTGCGATTTTTGTGTCTGGATTTTTATATTAATAGTGGAATTTTTTAGCGGGTATAGTACAATGGCAGTACACTTGCTTCCCAAGCAAGATACGCGGGTCCGATTCCCGCTACCCGCTCCCAAAAATCATATAACACAAAACATATAACATATAACAAAAATGCCGGAGTAGCTCAGTGGTAGAGCAGGCGCTTCGTAAGCGTCAGGTCGTGAGTTCAATCCTCACCTCCGGCTCAATTTGTTTTTTAGCCGTTTTTATGTTAAATTTAAATTACTTATGGAAAATTTGGCAAAAAATTTAGAACTGTTAAGCGACCGGGTCCAAAAGGCCAAGGACTGTCTTTGACTTGGCCGAGAAAATCAAAAGAATCGCGGTGATTGAAGGGCAAATGGCGGATGCGGCTTTTTGGCAGGAACCGGAAAAAGCGACTAAATTAAGCCAGGAGCTGTCGGAATTAAAACAAGAGCGGGAGAAATGGGAAGATATTGATTTACAGCTGGAAATGCTGGCCGAAGAAGGAGCGAAAATCGGCGACGCGGTTGATAATAAAAAAACCGAGGCGCTGGAAAGGGAGTATATCAAGCTAGAGCACGAAATAAAAGAAGAGGAAACTAAAGTATTTTTTTCCGGACCTTACGATAAAAATCGGGCAATTCTTTCAATTTATGCCGGCGCTGGCGGCACTGAAGCCCAGGATTGGTCGGCGATGCTGCTCAGAATGTACGCGCGCTATGCCGAGAAAAAAGGTTTTAAGCCGAAAATTTTACATGAGCATTTTGGCCAGGAAGCTGGCATAAAAAACGCTACGTTGAAAATTAACGCGCCTTATGCTTACGGGTATCTTAAAAACGAATCCGGCGTGCACCGGTTGGTGCGTCTATCACCGTTTAACGCCAATAATCTGCGCCATACTTCTTTCGCCCTCGTTGAAGTTTTGCCGGAGATAGAGGAGGCGGGGGATATCGTTATTAAGCCCGAAGATTTGAAAATTGATACTTTCCGTTCATCGGGTCCGGGCGGGCAGAATGTTAATAAAGTGGAGACCGCGGTGCGACTGACGCATTTGCCCAGTAATATTGTCGTGGCGGCCCAAAGCGAGCGTTCGCAGAGCGCCAATAAGGAACAGGCGATGAAAATTTTAGTCAGTAAATTATACTTATTGGAACAGCAAAAAAAAGCAGCGGAAATCGGTGGCTTGAGATCAGAAATTCAAAGCGGTAAGGGGACAGCCGAATGGGGTTCGCAAATCAGAAATTATGTTTTGCATCCTTATAAATTAATTAAAGATCTGCGCACGGGCGTCCAGTCCGGCGAGCCGGAACAGGTGCTGGACGGTGATCTGGATGAATTTATTGAAGCGGAAATTAAGGGCATATAAAAATATTAATATGATAGTCTACCAAAATGTTTCCAAAATTTATAACGGCTGCAAGGCCTTGGACCGGGTTAATGTGACCATTAAGGCCAAGGAGTTTGTTTCTATTGCCGGGCCGTCGGGCGCTGGCAAATCAACATTTCTCAAATTACTGATTGGCGAAGAGAAGCCGACTATGGGCAAGATTTTTTTGGATAAGCAAAATATCCATTTTTTGAAGGATGCTGATATGCCACGTTTGCGCCGGAAAATCGGTATGGTCTTTCAGGATTTTCGGTTGCTGCCGGACCGGACGGCTTATGAAAATGTCGCTTTTGCCATGCAGGTGGTCGGCGCTTCCGACAAGGAGATAGCGCAGGATGTGCCGCAATTGCTGGAGTTGGTTGGTTTAGTTGATAAATTAAACCAATTTCCGCCGCAGCTGTCCGGCGGCGAACGCCAGCGGGTGGCGATCGCCCGGGCTCTCATCCACCGGCCGCCGGTGATTTTAGCCGATGAGCCAACCGGCAATTTGGATTTATTAAATACTTGGGATATTATTAGAATATTGCAGAAAATTAATCAGTTGGGCACAACCATAATTTTAGCGACGCATGATCGCGAAGTGATTAATAATTTAGGCAAGCGAGTCATAACTTTTGATAAAGGCCGGATTATCAGGGACGAGGAGAACGGAAGATACATACTTTAGAATTTTCAATTTTCAGTTCTCAATTTTCAAATAATAACTAAATTTTTTATGTTTAAAACGAATCTTATTAGAATTATTAAAGCCGGCTGGCAGAGTTTTGTCCGCAATTATTGGTTGTCAACCGCGACGGTGGCGGTCATGGGTTTAAGCTTGATGGTAATTGGTTGTTTAATGCTTTTTAATGTGACCATTCAATCCATTACTGACAATTTAGAAAATCGGGTTGATATCAGCGTTTATTTTAACGGTGATGTCGAAGAAGCCAAAATTTTAGCTATCCGGCAGGAATTAATTGAACTGGAACAAGTGAAAAATGTTGACTATATTTCGCAAGAGCAGGCGCTGGCAGATTTTCAAGCTAAACATAAAGGCAATGAGGTGTTACTCCAGAGCTTGCAGGAATTTGATCAAAATCCGCTGGAAGCCAGCTTGAATATTAAAGCAAATCAGGCCTCGCAATACGAATCGATTGCCGAATATTTATCGCAGGACCGGTTCGGCAGCGTCATTGATAAAATAAATTATAAACAAAACGAGGAAATTATTAACCGGTTAATGCGCCTCACGACCAACATTCAGCGCGCCGGCTGGATAATTTCGCTGGCGCTGGCTTTGTTGGCGGTTTTGGTTACTTTCAACACCGTGCGCCTGACAATGTTTAATTGGCGCGAGGAAATTTCCGTCATGCGGCTGGTTGGCGCCGCCAATTGGTTTATCCGCGGGCCTTTCGTGGTGGAAGGCGTGATTTATGGCATTGTTTCATCGCTCGGCACCCTGCTTCTGCTTTTTCCGATTCTATTTTTAATCTCGCCGAAAATCACCAATTTCCTGCCGGATATTGATTTGCTCTATTTTTATCAGGTTAATTTCTGGGAATTCCTATTTTTACTGCTCGGGGTCGGTATTTTATTGGGCTCTCTTTCCAGCATCATCGCTGTCCGTCGGTACTTGAAGTCTTAATAAAATGATGGTATAAATTAAATAGAAAAAAATAATCCCTGAGTTCGCCTGAGGGATATTTTTTTAAGGTTTCTTGCGGGATCATCTAATGGTAGGATAGCGGACTCTGAATCCGTTCATCTAGGTTCGAATCCTAGTCCCGCAGCCGATGAACGAAGGTGAGGAGGTGCTGAGCGTAGAAACGCGAAGCGCTTTTCGACTCGCTTTGTTTTTATTTGAGCGAAGCCGAAGGACAAAAATATGTATTATGTTTATTTAATACAATGCGAAGATGAAAGTATTTATACTGGTATCACTAATAATTTAGAGAGACGATTTAAAGAGCATGCAGATAAAATAGGCGGCCATTATACCAGAGCGCACAAAGTTAAAAAAATTTTGTATTCCGAGAAATATCCAACACGTAGCGATGCTTTAAAGCGCGAAGCGCAGATTAAGAGTTGGAAGAGAGAAAGAAAATTGGCTTTAATTAGATTAAAAAATCAATTTTAGAATAATTATTAAAAATAAAAACCTATGGACAAAATAACAAGAGAAATGCAAAGTCCGGATGCTCAACGTGGTCTGGAATATAAAGAACAAAAAGAATGGGAAAGCCGGCCGGAATTACTTTTGGAAAAGATTGGCTTGGCGCGGGAGAAATTGGTTAAAATTATTGATGAACATCAGGAGGGGGATTTTTTTAACCAAGGCATTGGCGAGGCGGGGAAGAAATTATCGGATCATGTTTTTGAAAAACAGGGGCGGGGGATTAATAATTTATCGCTCTCTGAAATTGACGAGCTGAAAGAAAAATTGGGCTTTGCGCATTATGAAAATATTTCTTTATTGATAATCGCCGAGGCCTATGAAGCGGCGCAAAGAGATGCCGCCAAGAGGCATTAGCAATTTAGTATGATAAGAAATCTGTTTATAGATGCAGACGGAGTAACTGTTTTGGAGAGAAAGAGATTCGGCAATCGTTTGGCGGAAGAATTTAATATTCCTTATGAAAAAATATTGCCTTTTTTCAAAAAAGAATTTGCAACCTGTGTTAAAGGGAAGGCAGATTTAAAAAAAGAAATCATCAAATATTTTTCAGATTGGGGATGGACTGATTCAGCAGAGGCCTTGCTTAGCAATTGGCTTTCGGGAACAAAAGCGAATGAAAATATTTTAGAAATTATTGACCAGTTGAGAGAAAATAAAATAAATTGTTACCTTGTTTCTGATCAAGAAAAATATCGGGCAGAATATATTACTCAAGAGTTAAATTTTAAAAACCGTTTCGATAAATGTTTCTTTTCTTGCGATTTGGGTTTTCGGAAAATTGAGCGTGATTTCTATTCGGAAGTTTTAAAACAAATAAAAGTATCGCCGCCGGAAGTGGTTTTTTGGGACGACGATGAAAAAAATCTTAATGTTGCTAAAGGGTTCGGTATCCAAGCCGAGCTTTATGTTGATTTTGATGATTTTATTAAGAAAATAAGAGAATCTTTTGGGGTGGGGTTGTAAAACCCGTTTATATTAATATGAAATTGATGTGGTAGCCAAACGGCAAGGCATATCTCCGCAAGAGATATTTAGCAGGTTCAATTCCTGCCCACATCTCAAATAATATGACCGCTAAAGAATATATAGAAAATAGTTTAAGTGAATTAAAGGCGGGCATCTCTTCGCCGGCAAGATTTGAATCAAAAGATAATTTGGCTGATTTTATTTTTAAAGCCATTATGTCCAAAAAATTCCGGAAATTAAGCGTCTCGCCGGAATATCAATCCTATGTCCGCGAAGTTATCGAAAAAAGCATTGTTAATGATGAGCCGATTAAATTTGTTTTTCCTTTTGGCGCCTATAAATTATGGCGGCTGGAGGAAACTCCAGAAGCGGACTGGGCCGAATTATTTACTTTAATGTACTATGCTAAATGGCTGAAACCCATAGTCGAAGCGTATAAGCCCGGCGTTTGGTTTGATTTCAGTTCAGATGCCGTCATTGTTGAAAGAATGGATAATATCCCCAAAAGCCAGACGGAAGCGTATGAAAAAAGTTTCAATACGATAATAGATTTCCTTAAAAAATACTTGCCGGAAAACTTAAAATTTACTTTAACACCAGTCGCTTCGCGCTACACGCCCGAAGAATTTGAGGAGGATTTAAAAGAAAAAGTTGTTTTGATGCAAGAGAAGTTGGGCGGTTTGCCGGTTTTGGATGAAAAGCATAAACGAATGGTTGAGCTTAATGTTAAATTAAAACCCGGTCAGGACAAAGACCCTTTGTGGCGGGAGAAAGTAGAGCTGATACATCAGTCATATTATACGGTCAGCAAGCGCCGATCATATAATAAAGCTGATGATAAAATCGTTGCTTTCACGCTCAAAACGGCGGATGGCCGATGCGTTCCCATCGGGACAACAAAAACCTCCGTGGCAAAATTTTGGTGCGGTGTCGGCGTGCTCAAAAAAATAAAAGACGGATTTATTGAATATATCCTTTCGCCATCGCAATTAAAATCAAGTGTTTTTAATAAGGAAAATATATTGATTGATGGTTTGGGGCTAAAAAATTTTAAAACTATTAGGATAATTGATTAGGATTTAAACAACATGAAACCAGCGTTCGTTGTTATCGATATGAATATTGATTTTTTCGAGGAGAGTCCGGCGCTCATGGAGCGGAAGGATTTTTTGGTTAAAAATATTAATGATTTGGCGGCTTATTTCAGGGATAAAAAAATTCCCGTCATTTGGATTAGGCAGGAATTTAAGGCGGATTTATCGGATGTTTATTTATTTATGAAAAAAACGGGCCGGCGGGTGACAATTCAGGGAACGCGCGGCGCAGGGCTTTTAGATGAGTTGGATAAAAGAACGCAAGATTTGGTTATTGTTAAAAATAGATATAGCGCGTTTTTTAAAACCGAATTGGAAAAATTTTTGGCGACTAATAAAATTGATACTCTTGTTTTAGCGGGTATTAATACTCATGCTTGCGTCCGAATGACGGCGATCGACGCCTACGAAAGGGATGTTGAAGTTATGTTGGCCGAAGACTGCGTGGAATCATGGGATAGGGAGCACCATGATATCACTTTACGCTATTTTGAAAAAAGTATGGGGATCGAGGCATTATCAAACGAGCAGTTGAAAAATAAATTTTAAGGCATCAATCGGATAACCTATAATTTTTTGGCAATAGTTAAAAAATTTATGAATGCGTCTAAAATAAAAACTAGCGCGAGCATTTTATTTTTTATCATTTTGGCCGGAACCGGGTATGTTTTTAGAGACCAATTGTCTCAAAATTTTGGGCGCCTGTGGAATCGATATTTGCCTTGTACTCAGCCGATAACTTATAAGATCGGCAATTTTGATGAAAGATTTAATATCAGCCAAGATGATTTTTTGGCCGCTGTTGCGCGAGCCGAGCAAATTTGGCAAACGCCGGTTAATAAAAAACTTTTTACGTATAGTCCGGATAGCGCTGTTTTGACCATAAATTTGGTTTACGATTTTCGCCAAGAATCAACTCTTCAGCTGCAAAAATTAGGGATTGCTATCCATGACGACCGAAGTTCTTATGATGTTTTGAAGGCCGAATATGACTCTTTGCAAGCTGCTTATAATCAGCAGAAAACCGTGTTAGATATTTTAAATAATAATTATCAGGCTCAAGAGGCGGCTTATGAGGAGGCGGTGGCTTTTTGGAATAGCCGTGGCGGGGCACCGGTTGGGGAGTTTAATAAGTTAAATCGAGAAAAACAAAAATTAAACGACCAGGCTATTATTATTGAACAAGCTCAAGGCAGTTTGAATGAATTAGTTAATTCCATTAATGCCGTCGTTGATGCCTTGAATAAACTAGCGAGAGAATTAAATCTGGGTGTCAGCGATTATAATAATATTGGCGCCCAGCGGGGCAGTGAATTTCAGGAGGGGCAATATAAAAGCGATGCGACGGGACAGGAAATTAATATTTATCAATTTGATAATAAAAACAAATTAATCAGAGTTTTGGCCCATGAATTGGGCCACGCCTTAGGGTTGGACCACTCAGATAACCCCAAATCAATTATGTATAGGATAAATGAAGGTAGTAATGAAATGCCAACGCCGGATGATATCGTTGCTATAAAAAAAATATGCAGGGTTGAGTAACCAATAAGTTGGATTATTCATTTGCCATTTATTGAATTTTGTGCCATACTTTAATTAGGTAGGATTATATGAGATATCTGCCCAAGGGCGGATTTTTGTTTTAAAATCCTCCCCAACCCTCCCTAGAGGGAGGGAGTAAAAAAGTTCCCCTCCTTTAGGAGGGGCTAGGGGAGATTTGAACTTATGGAAATACGCAATATCGCTATTATCGCTCATGTTGATCATGGAAAAACCCGTCTGACGGATGCTTTGATGCGCCAAACCGGCATGGTCGGCGAGGGTGTGAGCATGGATTCTAATGATTTGGAAAAAGAGCGGGGCATTACGATTTATTCTAAAAATACTTCCGTTTTTTATAATGACAGGAAAATTAATATTGTGGATACGCCTGGGCACGCGGACTTCGGTTCGGAAGTGGAACGCGTTTTGCGTTCGATTGATTCGGTTTTACTGGTGGTAGACGCCCAAGAAGGGCCGATGCCGCAGACCAAATTTGTGCTGAAAAAATCGCTGGAATTGGGCTTAAAACCAATTGTCGTTATTAATAAAATAGATAAGCCGGCTGCCCGGCCCGCCTGGGCGCACGAAGAAGTGCTGGCATTATTTATGGATTTAGGCGCCAATGACAAACAACTTGATTTTACGACTGTCTATACTAACGCTAAAGAGGGTATCGCTAAAGTTAATTTAACTGATGAATCAAAAGATTTGACGCCGCTTTTGGAAACTATTTTACGGGAAGTGCCGGCCGCATCTTCAGCGGAGTTGGCTGAGCGGCCGTTTCGTTTCCAGCCGTTTAATTTGGGCTATGATAATTTTTTAGGGCGGCTGGCTGTCGGCCGGCTTTATGAAGGGACATTAAAAAGCAACGCTAATGTTTTAGTTAAAAAAGCGTCGGGCGAAACCCGAAGCGGAAAAATCACTAAGCTTTTTACTTTTCGGGGATTAAACCGCGAGGAAGTGGCCGAAGCTGTGGCTGGCGATATTGTGCTGGTGGCCGGCTTGCCTGATATTTATATCGGCGAGACAATTTGCCAGAATGATGATCAGGAGCCATTGCCGGCGATTCAGGTTGATGAGCCGACAATTTCGCTGAATTTTTTAGTCAATAATTCGCCTTTTGCCGGCCGCGAGGGTAAATTTGTGACCACCCGCCAAATCCGCGAACGGTTGGAAAAGGAATTGGAAGTCAATGTCGGTTTAAAAATTGATTTTTCCGCTAATGATTATTTTAAAGTTTATGGCCGCGGCGAATTGCACATCGCGATTTTGCTGGAAAATATGCGTCGGGAAGGGTTTGAGTTGCAGGTTTCCCAGCCGCAGGTCATTATTAAAGAAGCAGATGGAAAAAAATTAGAGCCTTTTGAAGAGCTGACCATCGATGCTCCGAATGAAGCCGTGGGCATGGTGATTGAGAAAATTTCCCGCCGGCGCGGCGCGATGCAGGAAATGAAGGTTGAGCCAAATCATACCAGGCTGATTTTTACGATTCCGACGCGTGGTTTTTTGGGCTATCGCAGTGAGTTTGTTATTGATACCAAGGGCGAGGGCATTTTATGCAGCCGGGTGATTGGCTTTCAGCCGCACGCCGGCGAGATTGAGCGGCGGGCGACCGGTTCCATGGTTTCCATGGCTACCGGCAAAGCGCTCGGTTTCTCTCTTTATAACCTGCAGGATCGGGGCGCACTTTATATCAATGCGAGCGTTGAAGTCTATGAGGGTATGATTATCGGCAATGTCGCCAAGGGCGATGATTTGAGCGTTAATCCGACCAAGGGCAAGCAATTAACCAATATGCGCTCTAAGAGCTCCGATGAGGCGATAACGCTCACGCCGCCGCTGGAATTGACTTTAGAGCGGGGGCTGGAAATAATGAATGAAGATGAATATTTAGAGGTGACGCCGCAAAGCGTCCGTTTGCGCAAGCAGTTTTTAACCGCGTTGGAACGGACGCGGGCCAAGCGATGATTTAAAATAATAATACTTTTATTACTCTTTATGCGCGATAAAAGTTCTAATATAAAATATCCCGACGTGTCTTTTAAAGATGTGGCTGTTTCATTTTGGCAGGTGACAAAGAAAAACTGGCTGTCAATGATTCTAACTATTGCCGGTGTTGCCGTGGCCAGCGTTTTTGAAATAATCATTCCGCTTTTTTATAAGCGGTTTTTTGATTTGTTATCTTCCGGCCAAGATAAAAATATTCTTGCGCCCCAGATGGTGCATACTTTGCTGATTATTTTATCGTTATATGGCTGCGTTTGGTTTTTTTGGCGCTTTGGATCTTTTGCCACGGTTTATTTTCAGGCTAATGTGATGGCCAATTTGCGGCGTCAGGCTTTTGATTATCTGGTCGGTCATTCTTATAGTTTTTTTGCCAATAATTTTACCGGCGCCTTGGTCCAGCGCGTCGGCCGCTACGCGCGGGCGTTTGAGCGGCTAGCCGATCGTTTAACCTGGAATTTTTTGCCGATTATGGTGCGTCTGACCGGCATTACTATTGTTTTATCGACCTTTGAGCCCCGTCTGGCGTTTATTGTTTTAGGCTGGGCATTTTTTTATATTTTTATCAATTATTTATATTCTCTTTGGCGCTTAAAATATAATATTAAGATGGCGGCTGCCGATTCGCGGACCACGGCTGTTTTGGCCGACGCTGTTTCCAACCAGAATAATATTGAGGTCTTCAACCAATACGCGAGCGAAAAGAAAAATTTTAAAGAAGTTGTCGGGGACCAGAAAAAAATTACCATGGCTAATTGGAATGTCGGCAATGGTTTAGATGCGATTCAATCCGCGCTGATTATCCTGATAGAATTTTTTGTGCTTTATTATACCATCCGTTATTGGCAGGCCGGCCTGGTGACTATCGGCACTTTTGTTCTGATTCAGCTTTATATTCTTGGCCTTGGCTCGCGGCTTTGGGAATTCAGCCGTATCATCCGCGATGTTTATGAGAGTTATGCCGATGCCAAAGAAATGGTAGAAATTATGAAATTGCCTTATGAAATAAAAGATACGCCCTTGGCTAAGCCGCTGGCAGTGGCGGCCGGCGAGGTCGCCTTTCAAGAAGTTAATTTTGCTTTCAATCAAACCCGTTTGGTACTGAAAAATATAAATTTAACGGTCAAGGCCGGCGAAAAAATCGCCCTGGTCGGCCCATCAGGCGCGGGCAAGACGACTTTTATCAGGTTGCTGTTGCGGTTTTATGACGTGGCTGACGGTAAAATTTTAATTGACGGCCAAAATATTCAAAAAGTGACGCTGGCGAGTTTGCGCGATAATATCAGCTTGGTGCCGCAGGATCCGCTATTATTCCATCGGACGATCCGGGAAAATATCCGTTATGGCCGGCCGACGGCCACCGACCAGGAAGTCGAAGAAGCCGGGCGTTTGGCGCATTGCGACGATTTTATAGATAATTTATCCCAAAAATATGAAACTTATGTCGGCGAACGGGGCATCAAACTGTCTGGCGGCGAACGCCAGCGGGTGGCGATTGCCCGGGCAATTTTGAAAAACGCGCCCATTCTTATTCTAGATGAAGCGACATCGAGCTTGGATTCGCATTCAGAAGCGCTGATTCAGGACTCACTGGATATTTTAATGAAAGATAAGACCGTTATTGTTATTGCCCATCGGCTTTCCACCATCAGAAAGATGGACCGGATCGTCGTTTTGGATAATGGTCAAATTTGCGAAACGGGCCGGCACGAGGAGCTCATCGCTAAGGAAAGTTTATATAGAAAGCTTTGGGAGCTGCAGGCTGGCGGCTTTATTCGGGTGGACGAAGATGAGGAAAAAGAATAATTGTCGTTGAAAATTTTTCTGTTCTGGCAAAAAGTATGCTGGGTATGCTAAAATGGTATGGTCTAAATATAATCATTAATTTTTAAAAACAATTTATGACAGACAATAATTCAGAAACAACGCCGGCCGTTTCGGCGCCGGAAAATAATCAGGAGCAGAAGAAAAAAATAGTTATTAACAAGCAAACTATCATTATCGCCGCCATTATCGTTGTCGTCGTTGCCATAGGCGTGCTGGCTTATTTATATAAGGGCTTATTTGTGGCGGCTACGGTCAACGGCAGTCCGATCAGCCGTTGGTCAGTGATCAAAGAGTTGGAAAAAGTTTCGGGCAAAAACGCGCTGGAAGGGATGATTAACCAAAAATTAATTGATGATGAAGCTCAAAAAAAGGAAATTTCAATCAGCGATGATGAAATAAGTACGGAAATAAAAAAGATAGAAGAACAGCTTCAGGGGCAAGGCCAAACGCTTGATGAGGCCTTGGCAACGCAAGGCATGACGCTGGATGATCTGAAAAAACGGATCAAGACCCAAAAGCAGCTAGAAAAATTATTAGCCGATAAGACGCAAGTTGTTGACAGCGAAGTTGACCAGTATATTAAAGATAACAGCGTGGTTATCCCGGCTGGGCAAGAAGCCAGTTATCGGGATCAGGTTAAAAATCAGCTGGAGCAGGAAAAATTAAGCGCGGCGGCCCAAACATTTCTTGATTCTTCGCGCTCGCAAGCCACTATTCGTTATTTCGTGAACTATTAGTTTTCCCATTAAAATTATTTTATGGATGAGGCTGGTTTTGAAAAATTAGTCAATGAGGGCATTAAACTGATTCCGGAAAATTTTTTGCGGCAATTGGAAAACGTGGCCATTGTTATTGAGGACGAACCAACGCCGGAACAAATCGGTAAATTAAAATTAAGAAAAGATATAGCGTTATTTGGCTTATACGAAGGCGTGCCGCAAACTCGCCGGGGACCGCACTATGGCATGACCTGGCCGGATAAAATAACGATTTTCAGAAAACCGATTGAAGCATACGCGGCTTCGGCTGAACAGATAAGAGAAATTGTTAAAAATACGGTTTGGCACGAAATTGCCCATCATTTCGGTTCTGACGAAGGCCGGGTGAGAAAAGCGGAGAAGGAAAGATTAAAAGCCGATAAATTGTATAATAAGGGAAAGTTTGCGGTGGCGGTGATGGTGGAGACGCCGCAGGGGCTGCCGCTGGTTATGGATTTTAAAAAACCGGCGCCTTTTTGGAAATTTCCCGGCGGCCGGAGCGAAGCGGGCGAAAGTCCGGCGGCGGCGGCAATTCGGGAAATAGAAGAAGAAGTCGGTTTGAAACTGAAACAATCGGATCTAGAATTGGTCCATCATGAAAAGAGGCTTAATCATGAATTTTATTTTTATCGGGCGCGGGTGGCCTCGCTGGCGGATTTAAAAAATAAAGGCAATGACGGGGAAAGCGTGCGCTTATTTACTTTAGAGCAACTAAAAACGATGATTGATTTTTTCCCCAATCATCGGAAATTGATTTTATGAGTATTGTTGAAGTAAAAAATCTAAGTAAAAAATATAAAGATTTAACTGCCGTTGATGGCATTTTTTTTGATGTCCAACAAGGCGAGATTTTTGGTTTTCTCGGGCCCAATGGCGCCGGTAAATCAACTACCATCAGCATGTTGGCAACTTTAGTGGCGCCAACCGGTGGGCAAGCGACAATTAACGGCTATAGCATAGCTGATGAACGCGATGAAGTTCGCAAATCTATCGGGTTGGTTTTTCAGGATCCGTCGCTGGATGAACGGCTGACGGCTAAGGAAAACCTTTATTTTCACGCCGAGCTTTATCAAGTGCCGAAAAAAGAGCGCAGCCAGAGAATTAAAGAAGTTTTGGACCTGGTTGATTTATGGGAGCGCAAAGATAATTTAGTCAGGACATTTTCCGGCGGTATGAAGCGGCGGTTGGAAATTGCGCGGGGATTAATTCATTATCCGGCTGTTTTATTTCTGGACGAACCGACGCTTGGGCTTGATCCGCAAACCCGCTTCAGCATTTGGGAATATATTTTACGGCTTAAAAAAGAACGGGGGATGACGATTTTTTTAACCACGCATTATATGAATGAAGCGGAATATTGCGACCGGATAGCGATAATTGATTCAGGGAAAATCGTGGCGCTGGATTCACCGCTTAATTTAAAAAACATGATTGGCGGCGATATTATTTGTTTGACCGGAGAGAATCGGGCGGCGCTCAAGGCCGAATTAGAACAACGCTATCAGGCGGAAGTTAAGGAAGAAGGGGAAACGGTTTTTATGGAAGTTCGGGAGGGAGAAAAATTTTTGCCGCGGCTGTTTAATGAAATGCAGGCCAGAATCAATTCTATTGAATTGCGCAAACCGACGCTGGATGATGTCTTTTTAAATTTGACCGGCAAAAAAATTCGCGAAGAAGAAGCTTCCGGTAAAGATTTAATGAGGCGAAGCGGCCGGCCTTTTAGAAGATAATTTTATAATTATGGCCAATTTTATATTAGCAATTAAATCTATCTGGCGGCGGGAGATTATTCGTTATTGGCGCGATAAAACGCGGCTGGTTTCCACTTTTTTTCAGCCGTTGATGTTTTTGGTGATTTTTGGCGCTGGTTTGCGCCAATCCTTGGCTGGCGGTAATTTGGAAATTGATTTTTTGCAATTTATGTATCCGGGAATTATTGCGATGAATGTGATGGGGATTGCTTTTTTTTCTACTGTTTCCACGGTTTGGGACCGCGAATTCGGTTTTTTGCGTGAAATTTTGGTGGCGCCGGTGCCGCGCCTGTCTATTGTTTTTGGAAAAATTTTGGGCGCGGTAACCATTGCTTCTGTTCAGGCGCTGATTCTTTTAATTTTAGCTCCCTTCATTGGCGTTAAGCTGGAAGTGCTGGTGGTCTTGCAGTTATTTTTATTAATGTTGCTTTTATCTTTTGCTATTTCCGGCATTGGTCTGTTTATCGCTTCTCTCATGAAAACAACCGAAAGTTTCGGTATCATTATGCAAGTGCTGATTTTTCCGATGTTTTTCCTTTCTGGTGCTTTTTTCCCCTTGACTACCGCACCTGATTGGATGCGGTTGCTGTCCGAAGCCAATCCTTTGACTTATGGCGTTGACGCTATGCGGCAGGTTTTATTGGATCCGCAGTTAGGTCAGGCGGTTGTCTCTAAAATTGCCCTGCATTCGGTATTTTTTGATGTTTTGGCCTTGATATTTTTTGCTATAATTACAGTTTCGGCGGCAGTGCTGACCTTTAACAGAAGGGATTAAATTTTAAAAAATAAGAGGGGATAGGCCAGGGGATAAAGTTTTTTTGCGCTTGGGCGATAGCGGGGATTTATTCTTTATATTTTTTTTGGACTATTGCTTTTTATTTAAATTGTTATATGATAAAATAGTTGGTAACATTTTTACACGATCGTGAAAAAATGTTACCGAGAGGGCAGTGATATTTTATATGGATCAAAAAGAAACAATAAAAAATTTATTCCTGACGATGGGGAAAATATTGGAAGCTGGATCAATCGCCTTCTCCCGTGAAAGCCTTTACGCTAAAATGGATCGTTTGTCCGGCTTAGATCACCACGGCAGCCGGCGTTATCTGAACCAGGCGACCAGGCGTTCGTGCCAGCAGGGCTTGATAAAAAAGAAAGAAAAAGGCGGGCAGGTTTATTATGAATTAACGCCCAGCGGAATAAAAAAAGTAAAAATTTATCAATTAAAAGAATTGTCTTTTGCTAATCGTGGCTGGGATGGCAGCTGGCGGGTGGTGATTTTCGACATTCCGGAAAACCAGCGGGGGTCGCGGGACAAGGCGAGGCGATTAATGAAAAGTTTGGGATTTTATTCTCTACAAAAAAGCGTTTTTGTCACGCCGTATAAATGCGAAAAAGAATTAAGCTTATTGGGTGATTTTTTTAATATTAATGAATATTTGGAGATATTTTTGACCCGGTCTTTTGAACGGCGCCGAGAAGAGGAGCTAAGGCAATTTTTTGGTTTATAGATTTGGTAACATTTTTTCACGATCGTGAAAAAATGTTACCAAGGCGCGGATTTGACCGGCGAGGGTCTTTTTTGTTAAAATATTAGAGTTAAAAACATCATTTATGGAAAAAAATAAAACAAAAATTTATTTAGATAATGGCGCGACTACCCCGGTTGATCCGGAGGTTTTTGAGGCGATGCGGCCGTATTTTTCCGAGATATACGGCAATCCGTCCTCAGTGCATCAATTCGGTGTGGCGGCGCAGGAGGCTGTCGTTAAAGCCCGGCAGCAAGTGGCGAAATTTTTGCATTGCGAGGCCAAGGAAGTGATTTTTACCAGCGGCGCGACCGAAGGCAATAATACGGTAATCAAAAGCATCGGCGAAAACCAATCGCTGGCGCCGGCTGGCCAAAAACCTCATATTATCACCAGTCAAATTGAGCATGATTGTGTTTTAGCGTCAACGGAAAAATTAGTAAAAAATGGCCGGGTTGAAGCGACTTTTTTGCCGGTGAACCGCGACGGACGGATAGAATTAGCAGAATTGGAGAAAAACATTAAGCCGAACACGGTTTTAATTTCCATAATGTACGCTAATAATGAAACCGGCAGCGTGCAGCCGATTGCGGAAATCGGTAAATTATTAAAAAAGTTGAATGCTGATCGGGAGCATAAAATATATTTCCATACGGACGCGGCCCAGGCGATTAATTATCTAGATTGCGATGTGCAAAAACTCGGTGTGGATTTGATGACTTTATCGGCACATAAAATTTACGGGCCGAAAGGCGCAGGCGCTCTTTATGTACGGAGCGGCATGCCACTCATGCCTTTTATGGATGGCGGCGAGCAGGAATTTAAATTACGTTCCGGCACTCATAATACGCCGGGCATCGTCGGTTTAGGCGCGGCCATAGAAAAAGTTTCCGCTCAGAGCGGAAAAAATTTAGAGAAATTGAGAAATAAATTAATTGACGGCGTACTCGATAAAATTTCCGGGTCATTTCTAAACGGCAGCCGTGAAAACCGCTTACCCAATAACGCCAATTTTCGTTTTGAAGGCGCTGAAGGCGAAGCGATAATAATAGCGTTGGACATGGAAGGCATTGCTGCTTCAACAGGCTCGGCCTGCGCTGCTAAATCGCTTAAGCCATCGCACGTGTTAAAGGCCATCGGCCTTAATGATTTAGAAGCACACAGTTCCGTGCGGTTCACTCTAGGGCGTTTTACCACGGAAGCGGAAATTAATCAGGTTTTAGATGTTTTGCCGCCGATAATTGAAAAGTTGAGAAATATTAGTGGTAATTTAGGTAATAGCCCGGTGGAGCGCGGTAAATTACCGGATGATTTTGGTTGTTAATTATTGCGAATTTGGAGCTAATTTAAAATAAATTATAATTGATGTTTAATAATAACTCTGGGGAAAAGATAGAAAACAAAGAGATTAAAAAAGAGGACCTTTTAGAGACGCGTCTTTTTTATCGTTTAGCGGACCTAGATGAAAAAAGTGTAAGTAATTATGAGAAAAGAATACCAAGTAATTTGGCGGCTAATTGGGCGAAATTAAAAGAAGAAGTGAAAATGACAGTTGTTCTAATAAATAATATGCCGGTTGAAGAAGTTCGAGCTATATATGAAGAAGGTAAAACATTTAAAGGGCCTATGTTTGGAATTCATAAATTTTTAGATGCCTTAGCGTTCTTGAGGGATATGGACGATGCTAAGTATTCTTTTTATAAGAGGTTGTCTGAAGATGATTAATTATGTTTATAAATTAAATTAATAAAACAATGTACACGGATAAAGTTATTAAACATTTTAAGTCACCTAGCAATATGGGTCAGATGAGTAATCCCGACGCCGTGGGCGAAGTTGGCAACCCGGTTTGCGGCGATTTGATGCGGATATATCTCAAAGTGAAAGAAAATAAGGATGGGGAGAGTATTATAAAAGATATCAAATTTGAAACACTTGGTTGTGTGGCGGCGATTGCTACTTCGTCAATGGTCACGGAATTAGCCAAGGGCAAAACCTTCGCCGAGGCGTTGAAAATTAAGTTTTCCGATGTGGCGGCGGCTCTCGGATCATTGCCGCCGGTGAAAACGCACTGCGCCGATTTGGCGGTGCGGGCGTTAAGGGTGGCGATTGAAAATTATAAGAAAAAATAATTCATGCAAATAGATAAATTTACAATTAAAGCTCAGGAGGCGTTGAAAGATGCGCATAATTTTGCCAGTGAGCGTGGCCAAACGCAAATAGACGTGCTGCATTTAGCGCTGGCTTTGGTTTTACAGGAAGGCGGTTTAGTAAAAACAATTTTGGAGCGGCTCGGGGTTAATTTGCCGTTTTTAGAAACGGAATTAGAAAAAGAAATAACTCGCCTGCCTCGGATTTTGGGTGAAATTCCTTTCGGGCAAGTTATGTTGAGCCAGGATTTAGGCCGGGCGATTAATAGCGCCAGCAAAGAGGCAAAAAATTTAGGCGATGAATATGTTTCGGTTGAACATCTGTTGCTGGCGGTGATAGAAGCCGGCGGCCACGCTAAGGAAATTTTCCGAAATTATGGCGTTGATAAACAAGCTGTTTTGAATGTTTTGGAAGAAGTGCGCGGCAGCCAGCACGTGACCGATCCGGAACCGGAAAGCAAATATCAGGTACTGGAAAAATATGCGCGCAATCTAACGGCTTTAGCCCGGGGCGAAAAATTAGACCCAGTGATTGGCCGCGATGAGGAAATCCGGCGTGTCATGCAGGTACTTTCCCGCCGGACGAAAAATAATCCGGTGTTAATTGGCGAAGCCGGTGTAGGCAAGACCGCGATTGTTGAAGGTTTAGCCCAGCGGATTATTGCCGGCGATGTGCCGGAATCTTTGAAAGAAAAAGAATTAATTGGTTTAGATTTGGGGGCATTGGTGGCCGGCACTAAATTCCGCGGTGAATTTGAAGATCGGATAAAAGCGGTGTTAAAAGAGGTTGACCGTTCGGCTGGCAAATATATTTTATTTATTGATGAATTGCATACTATTGTCGGCGCTGGCGCGGCCGAAGGTTCAATTGACGCGTCTAATTTATTAAAGCCGGCTTTGGCGCGGGGTGAGCTGCGGGCGATTGGCGCCACAACTTTGAAAGAATATCAGAAATATATTGAAAAAGATCCGGCTTTGGCGCGGCGTTTCCAGCCGGTATTCGTGGCTGAGCCGTCGGCTGAAGACACTATTGCTATTTTGCGCGGCATAAAGGAAAAATATGAAGTTCACCATGGCGTGCGCATTACCGATGTGGCGATTATTGCGGCCGCCACCTTGAGCGCCCGTTATATTTCTGATCGGTTTTTGCCGGATAAGGCAGTGGACTTAATTGATGAAGCGGCCGCGGCTTTGCGCATGGAAATTGACAGTATGCCAGCTGAACTGGATCAAATTAAGCGTAAAATTATGCAGCTGGAAATTGAGCGTCAGGCTTTGAAAAAAGAAAAATCAAAAGAGGCTAAAGCCCAGCTGCGGAAACTGGAAAAACATTTGGCAGATTTGAAAGAAGAAGGCAAGGAATCGGAATTGCGTTGGAAAAATGAGCATGATATTATCGTAAAAATCAGCGAAGCTAAGAAAAAAATTGATGGTTTAAAGCAGGAGGCTGATATTGCCGAACGGCAAGGTGAGCTGCAGAAAGTGGCGGAAATCAGATACGGCCGGATTCCGGAATTGGAAAAAAATATTAAAACGCATCAAAAGCGGCTGGTGGAAGTGCAAAAAAATAATCCGCTGCTCAAGGAAGAAATTGGCGAAGAGGATATTGCCAAGGTAGTGGCGCGTTGGACCGGCATCCCGGTCCGAAAAATGCTGGAAGGCGAAATGGAAAAATTATCGCGGATGGAAGACGAACTGCATCAGCGGGTGGTGGATCAGGAAGAAGCGATTAAAGCTGTGTCTAATGCCGTGCGGCGGGCGCGGGCGGGCATTTCTGAAGAAAAGCGGCCGCTGGGCTCTTTCCTATTTATGGGGCCAACCGGTGTCGGCAAGACCGAACTGGCAAAAGCGCTGGCTGCTTTTATGTTTAATGACGAAAACGCGATTGTCCGGCTGGATATGTCGGAATACACCGAGAAGCACACCGTGGCGCGGATGATTGGTTCGCCGCCGGGCTATGTCGGTTTTGAAGAAGGTGGACAATTAACTGAAGCCATCCGCCGCCGGCCATATAGTCTGGTGCTATTTGACGAGATAGAAAAAGCCAATCCGGAGATTTTTAATATCCTGCTTCAGATTTTGGACGACGGCCGCCTGACCGATGCCAAAGGCCGGGTGGTGAATTTTAAAAACACGGTGATTATTATGACTTCTAACATCGGCAATGAAATCGTCAAGCGTTACGTCTTGGGTTTTTCCGAAGAAGGCGACAAACAAGAACAGATGGAAATGAAAACCAAGGTCATGGAGAGCCTGCGGACGCGCTTTAAGCCGGAATTTTTAAACCGGATTGATGAGATTATTGTTTTTGATAGCTTAAGTAAGGAAAATTTAACGCAAATTGTGGATTTACAGCTGGCGGAAGTGCAGAGACGTTTGGCTGAAAAGAAAATTAGAATCAAGGTTTCATCAAAAGCCAAGAAATTTTTGGCGGACAAGGGCTATGACCCGAACTATGGCGCCCGGCCGCTCAAGCGCCTCATTCAGCAAAAAATTCTAGACGAAATCGCTAGAGGCATCGTCGCTGGCCAAATTAAATCCGGTGACACAGCACAAGTTGACGCGGACGAAAAAGGAATAAAGATAAAAGTTTAATTTAATTTTCATTTGATTTTTTATCCCCATGTCTATATTCGGGCACGGGGATTTATTGATATTTTGGCGGGATTTGGGTATGATGATAAAAGAAAGAAAATAACTTTTTATTGAATAGGGGTTATGTCTAAAAAAACTATTGGTTGGTTGTTGGTAATTTTTTTTATCGGCGGGGTGGCGGGGATGCTGGGCAGCCAGCTGTTTTTGCCGTGGCTGGCCGGTATCGCGCCTTTTGATAGAATAGATTGGATTGCGCGCTCAAAGGACGGGACGACAATTATTAATAAAACCGAACGGATTATTGCTGAGCGAAGCAGTGTGGATTTGGAAACTATCGGCCGGCTGCAAAATAGCGCAGTCGCGGTGCGCAGCCAGCGGGCGAATAAAATTTTAACCGAAGGTTCGGGATTTGTTTTAACTTCTGACGGCCTGATCGTCACCGCTGATATTTTAGTGCCGGAAAAAGCCGACAAGATTTCTATTTTTTGGAATAATAAGGAATACGCCGTAAAAATTATCAAACGTGATCAAATAAACGGTCTAATATTATTAAAAATAGAAGAAACAAGCTTGCCGGTGGCGGCTTTGGGCAGTAATAATTTAAAATTAGGGCAGGAAGTTTTTTCCGTTGGGGCGCGTATTTCTGATTTGGGTATTTTTTCATTATTTACTCATCGGGGATATTTGGCATCATTGGCGCCGGAATTAACTGTTGACTTTAAAGCTAGCCAGCTGTCTAATGGCAGTTTTATATCAGATATTAGCGGTAGTATTATTGGTTTGGATTTAATTGATACGGCCGGCGATATTATAATTATCGGGGCGGATAAAATCAGGGAGTTGTTGAAATAATATGATTCAAGGCGTGGTTATAAGCCAATTAAAAAGATATGACGATGAACGCGGCTGGCTGGCGGAATTTTGGCGCACCGATGAGAGCGGTTATCAGCCGAAAATGGGTTATGTGAGTTTTACAAAATTTGGTGTTGTCCGCGGACCGCATGAACACATCAAACAATCTGATTATTTTGTTTTTATTGGGCCGGGTAATTTTGAGTTGCATTTATGGGATCGGCGGGAAAATAGTGCCACCAAAGGTGAATATCAAAAAATACAGGTTGGCGAAAATAATCCGGCGAGCGTCATTGTCCCGCCGGGTGTGGTGCATGGTTATAAATCAATTTCTGCCGTTGGTTCTTATTCTATTAATTTAGCGGATGAACTTTGGCGTGGTGAAGGGAAAAAAAGGGAAGTTGATGAGGTGCGGTGGGAGAAAAAAGAAAATTCTGAATATAAAATAATTTAATCTACAATTTATAATTGATGACAAGAATAAATTTATGAAAATATTGATTACCGGTGGCGCCGGGTTTGTCGGGTCTAATTTAGTTGACGCTTTTATTGAAAAAGGAGACGAAGTTATTACTATTGATAATTTATCAACCGGCAAAAAAGAAAATATTAATCCGCAGGCAAAATTTTTCCAGCTGGATTTGCGTAATTTAGACGAAATCAGGCCTTTATTTGAAGGCGTGGATTATGTTTTTCATGAGGCGGCTTTGGCGCGGGTCCAGCCTTCCATTCAGGATCCGGTCACTTATAATGACCATAATGTTAATGGCACTTTGAATGTGCTGGTTGCGGCTAAAGACGCAGGAGTCAAAAAACTGATTTATGCCGCTTCTTCTTCCGCTTATGGCGATCAGAAAAAGATGCCTTTGACTGAAGATTTGCCGGCTAATCCCCTGAGCCCTTATGGGTTGCAAAAATATATCGGCGAAGAATATTGCCGGCTGTTCAGCCATGTCTATAAATTGCCGACTCTTTGTCTCAGGTATTTTAATGTCTTTGGCCCGCGCATGGTTCGGGAGGGCGCTTATGCTTCCGTGGTGGCGATTTTTACTTCACAAAGAAAGAATAATCAGCCGATGACAATCGTTGGCGACGGCGAACAGCTGCGCACCTATACTTTTGTTAAAGACATTGTTCGGGCAAATATTTTAGCCGCCGAAAGCGATATTAACGATGGCCGGCCGATTAACGCCGGACAAAGTAATGAATATACTGTTAATCAAGTCGCCGAAATGGTTGGCGGCCCGACCGTCCATATTGAATCGCGCATTGAACCGCGCCGTAATTTGTGCAGTAATGTTTTGGCTAAGAAATTATTAGGCTGGGAACCGACTGTTAAATTAGAAGATTGGATTAAAGAATATAAGAAAGAAATAGGATTATGAAAATACTAATTACCGGCGGCGCCGGCTTTATCGGTTCGCACCTTTCTGAATATCTTTTAAATCAGGGCCAGCAAGTTATTTGTTTAGATAATTTCTTTACCGGTTCTAAAAAAAATGTCGCCCATCTTTTAAAAAATAAAAATTTTCAACTCGTTAAACATGATGTTGAAAAGCCATATTTTTTTAAAGTCGGCCAGATTTATAATTTAGCTTGTCCGGCGGCGCCGATTTGGTACCAAAAAGATCCGGTGAAAACTGCGCGCACTAATGTGCTTGGGGCGGCTAACGCGTTGAATTTAGCTAAAAAATTATCCTGTCCGGTTTTGCAAAGCTCAACTTCCGAAATTTACGGCGATCCCAAGGAACACCCACAAAAAGAAACTTATTGGGGCCATGTCAATCCTATTGGTCCGCGCAGCTGTTATGATGAAGGTAAACGCTGTGCGGAAACGCTTTTTTTTGACTATTGGCGCGAATATGGCGTTGACATAAAAGTGGTCAGAATCTTTAATACCTATGGTCCGCGGATGGCAGTTGATGATGGCCGCGTAGTTTCTAACTTTATTATTCAGGCATTGAAAGGCGAAGCTATAACGGTCTATGGCAGTGGCAATCAAACCAGAAGTTTTTGTTATGCCGATGATATGATTAACGCGCTTACAAAAATGATGGCCGCGAAAAAATTTACCGGGCCGGTCAATCTGGGCAATCCTAAAGAATTTACCGTAAAGGAACTGGCGGAGAAAGTTATTGCCCTGACCGGTTCAGCGAGCAAAATAATCTTTAAGCCTTTGCCGCAGGATGACCCTCAACAGCGCCAGCCGGATATCAGTTTGGCTAAAGAAAAGCTGGGCTGGCAGCCGGAGATTAATTTAGAGCAAGGCTTGATAAAAACTATAGAATATTTTAAGGAAATAATTTAAAGCTATGAAAATACTTATTACCGGCGGGGCCGGATTTATGGGTTCCAACATAATCCATTATTTATTGGAAAAATACCCGGATTATGAAATTATCAATCTGGATAAATTAACGTATGCTGGCAATTTGGATAACCTAAAGGACGTTGAAAAAAACCCGCAATATAAATTTATTAAAGGCGACATTGCTAAGTCCGATGATGTTAAAAAAGCCATTGGCAGCGGAGTAGATTTGATTATCAATTACGCGGCTGAGACGCATGTTGATCGGTCAATTCTAGAGCCGGACGCGTTTATTAAAACTGATATTTTTGGCACTTATAATTTGTTGGAAGCGGTCCGTGCGGGATTGGCGAAAAAAATGGTGCAAATTTCAACGGATGAGGTTTTTGGCATGGTGCATGAGATGGGTGATGAGTTCACCGAAGAGTCAAAATTTGACCCATCCAGCCCTTATAGCGCTTCTAAGGCCGGAGGCGACCATTTGTGTTCGGCTTATTTCAAAACCTACGGCACGCCCGTGATTGTTACCCATTCTTGTAATTTTTACGGGCCGAACCAATACCCGGAAAAATTAATTCCCCTGGCGATTACTAATTTGATAGAAGGCAAAAAAGTGCCGGTCTACGGCGCTGGTGACCAGTTCCGCGAATGGATTTTTACGGCTGATCATTGCCGGGCAGTAGATTTAATAGCGCATAATGGTAAAGTCGGCGAAATTTATAATATCGGCACTAGAGAGCGTAGAAAGAATATTGAAACAGTAAAAATTATTCTAGATTCATTAGATAAAGACGAATCAGGCATAGAATATGTTAAAGACCGGCCGGGCCATGATTTTGGCTATGCGGTTAATCCTGATAAATTAATAAATGAACTCGGCTGGCAACCGCAGATTGATTTTGAAAATGGCCTGCGGGAAACGGTTGCGTGGTATAGGAATAACGAGGCGTGGTGGAAGAAAATCAAAAGCGGGGAATATTTAGAGTATTATAAAAAACAATATGGGCATTAAAAAAGTTTTAATTATCGGTTCAAAAGGCATGCTGGGCGGCGAACTCGTCCGGCTTTTTAACGCGGATAAGAATTATGAAGTTATCGGTTGGGATAAAGAAGAAATTAATATAACGGATAGGGAAGAAGTAAGAGAAAAAATTTTGGCGCTCTCTCCACAAATTATAATTAACGCGACAGGGTATAATGCGGTGGATCAGGCCGAGGCGCCGGCAGAATTTGAGCAAGCGAAATTATTAAATGGTTATGCGGTCGGTTGGCTGGCAGAGATAGCCAAAGAGATAAGGGCAATTTTTATTAATTATAGTTCGGATTATGTTTTTAACGGCGAGAGGCGAGAGGGGTATAAAGAAAATGATAGGGTCTCCCCTATTTCTAATTATGGAATTTCCAAGGCTTTGGGCGAGGAAGAAGTTCAACGGGCTGGCGGCCGGTATTATATCATCCGTCTGCAAAAGCTGTTTGGAAAAGCAGGCGACTCCCCCGCCGCCAAAAAAAGTTTTTTTGAAACAATGCTGGAATTAGCCAAAAGCAGAAAAGAGTTTGATATGGTGGATGATGAATTGGCGAACTTTACTTACGCACCGGACTTGGCAACGCAGACAAAATTGTTGATAGAAAAAAAATATCCGGCTGGCATTTATCATATTACCAATGAAGGCCAACCGGTCACCTGGCACGGCGCCGCTAAAATTATGTTTGATTTGGCGGGTATAAAAGATATAAAATTAAACAAAGTTGATGCCGATAAGTTCCCCCGGCTGGCTAAACGGCCGAAATATAGCGTTCTTTTAAATACCAAACTGCCAGCGCTCAGACCATGGGATGAAGCGCTAAGGGAGTTTCTAAACTTTTAAAGTTTATATGAAGGACATAGGAGGTATAAAATGACACAAAGGAAGGGCGTTGGAAGCAATTTATCAACAAAGGAGAAAAATAATCTGATTTGGCTCCATGAAAAATTTGGCCGACGGTTAAAAGTACAGACCGGTCAAAAAATCGGTGATCCCATCATGGCCGAATCCGGCAGTCAGCGATTACCACGAGGAGCGTATTCCTTGGCGGCATTAATGTTGGTGGCAATTATTGTAACAGTTCTTTTTCTTATTTCTAAGATGGAAGGAAGATGATCAATGAAAATTAGACGGTCTTTAATAAAAGAAAAATGGATTGAAGCTGCTAATGGCTATTGGAGGGCCCATGTGGGTTTGGTCAATGGCAGTATAATAATTACTATTGGTCTTGTTGGGCTAATAACTATATTAGTCGGCCCTCAGGCCCTCACTACTGCGATTGCCGTGATTTTCTGTCTTTTCATTATATCTATTGGTTTTATAGTTCTATAATATAAAATTCAACAATATAGATTAGCCCCAGCCGGGGCTAATTTTTTTTATTCGACCCCCACACTTAAATTAAGTGTGGGGGTTTGACTAAAAAAATGTAAAAGTATAGGATAAAAATATATGAAAGGCATTATATTAGCCGGCGGAACGGCGACGCGGCTGTTTCCGCTGACTGCGACAACTTCCAAGCAATTATTGCCGATCTATGACCGGCAGATGATTTTTTATCCGTTAAATACGCTGTTAAAGGCAGGAATAAAGGATATTCTAATAATTGTGGCGCCCGAGCACAGCGGTCAGTTCTTGAATCTGCTTGGTTCAATTTTCAAAAAGCATGGCGTTAATTTATATTTTGAAGTCCAAAAAACGCCGCGCGGTTTGGCCGATGCTTTTATCGTCGGTGAAAGCTTTATTGATAATGACAGCGTTACTATGATTCTGGGCGATAATATATACGAAGATGATTTATCGCCGGCTATCAAGAAATTTAAAAAAGGCGGCATGATTTTTGTTAAAGGAGTGCCTGATCCGCAAAGATTTGGCATTGCTGAGTTTGATAAAAAAGACAAGGTAATTTCTATTGAAGAAAAACCACAACAACCCAAAAGCAATTATTGTGTGACTGGCCTTTATGTTTATGACAATCGGGTGGCAAAAATCGCTAAAAATTTGACGCCATCGGTCAGGGGTGAAATAGAAATAACTGATCTGAATAATCAATATTTGGCGATGGGCGAGCTCGTGGCGCAAAAAATCAAGGGTGAGTGGCTGGATGCCGGCACCTTTGATTCGCTTCTTGAAGCGAGCAATATTGTTAAAAATAAAAAACTTTATAAAAAATTTGATCCGATGGTTGATAAAGCCATTGCGGAATTTAATGAGGAATTGAAGGGAATTGCAAAGAAGAAGTTGGTTGGCTAGGAGCTCGGCAAATGCTTCCAAAAGCGTAAAATTTTTCCCAGCGTGGAAAATTTTACTCGCCAGTTTTTCTCGCTCTTTCCCGCCTTCAGCGGGAAAACCGTGCCCGCTCAAAAAACTGAGCGTTTTGGAAATCATCCGCCTCGCCCCCATAATATGCATTAAAAGAATACCCCAGCCGGGTGTTTTTTTATTTGATAGTATTTTTAACGGGGTTGACTAAATGTTTCTAATTCACCTACAATAAAGCCAGCGTGATGGAAAAAGAAAAACTGGTGGAGGCGGTGGAATTGGCGGCGGCTGTTTATCGGCTGACCGAAAAAATTCCAGCGGATGAAATTTTGAAAAGAAAAATCAGGGAGGTCAGTTTGGGTTTGCTCAGGGATTTTATTTACCGCGCGCAAAATGATATAATGGATAAAGTCAGATTGCTGGGCACATTTTTTATTTTAGGCCAAAAGCAGAATTGGCTGGATGGCCAGGATTGTCGGCTGATTTTTGAAAAATATAAAGCTTGGGCAAAGACGATTGGCGAGGCGCCGCAGGAAAAAGAAATCACAAAAGTTAAAGCAGAGAAGCCGGCTAAAACAGTAGCGGCATTAGCAACGGGGGAATTTAATAAAAGAAAAATATATTTCAAACAGCGCCATTCGGCCATAATTGACGTTTTAGAAAAAAATAATTCCGGAATCGGATTTGGCGAGTTGATGAAGCTGTTAAAAAGTTTGTCTTTAGAAAAAATTTCACCGCGGACCGTCAGAAACGATCTTAAATGGCTGATTGAGCAGAAAGTTATAAAACAAAATGGTTGGGCCAAGCAAAGCCTGTATAAATTAGAAAAATAACTTTAAGGCAATTAAAAAAATACTAAGGCAACTAAAATTTCATTAAGGCAATTTAATTGCCTTAATGAAATGCCTTAAGGCAAAAGTATTGCCTTAATAAAATAATGAAAAAAAACGACAAAAAGATTAAAAAGGCGATTGTGGCGGTAGCTGGTTCTGGCACCCGTTTTTTACCCGTGACTAAAGCTATGCCGAAGGAAATGCTGCCTATTGTGGATAAACCGATTATTCAGTTAGTCGTGGAAGAATTGGTAGCTGGCGGCATTGAAGATATAATTTTAGTCACTAAATGGGATAAAAAGCCGCTGGAAGACCATTTTGACCATAACTGGGCTTTAGGCGAAGAGCTAAAAAAGGCCGGCAAAGATAAACTTTGGGAGGAAACGAAAAAAATATCGGAATTAGCCAATTTTATTTATGTGCGTCAAAAGGGTCCTTATGGCAATGGCACGCCTATTTTATCGGCTGCCAGCTTGGTTGACGATGAGCCATTTGTGTTTGTTTGGGGTGATGATTTGGTTAAATCCAAAGTTTCATTTACTAAACAAATGGTTGATGATTATGAAAAAAATGGCCATTTGATGATTGGCGTGCAGGAGGTTAAGCTTGAGGAAGTCGTCAGATATGGCATTGTTAAAACAAGGCCAGGCACCATGGAGATAGAGGATATTATTGAAAAGCCGTCAATTAAGGAAACGCCGTCCCGTTTGGCTGATTTTGGCCGGATGATTTTAAATCAGGAATTTATTGATATTTTAAAGAAAACAGCGCTGGGCAAAGGTAATGAGCTTTGGGTGGTTGATGCGATTAAAACTTATGTTAAAAATGGCGGTATTTTCTTAGCTAAGCCGGTTAAAGACGGCCGATGGCTGACCACCGGTGATCCGTCAAATTATCTTAAAGCTGTTTTAACTTATGCCCTGGATGATCCGGAACTCAAGGCGGATTTAAGCGGTTTTATTAAGGGGCGGTTTGTATAAGAGAAGCATATAAAAATGCCTTTAATTGATGAAAAAAAATTCTTGGAAATTTATGATGAAAATGTCGGTAAAATCTACCGATATATTTATTTTCGGCTTGATTCCGAAGAATTGGCGCAGGATTTGACCAGCGAGGTTTTTTTGAAATCATGGCAATATTTCAGCAATCCGGCTAGCGGTTCAAAGAAGATTTTTTTTAGGCAGCGGCACTGGGAAAATCCCCGGGCCTTTATTTATCAAGTGGCCAGAAACCTAATCGTTGATTTTTATCGCCAAAAGGATAAAAATCCCCTTTCTTTAGAGGAAATTAAGAGCAGTGGAGAAATGGTGGATAAAAAAGGCAATCCCGAAGAAAAGATCTCTAAGGAACTGGAAAAAGATTCAATAAAAAAGGCGCTTTTAGCCTTAAATCCCGATTATCAGGAAATCATTATTTGGCGTTATTTGGATGAGATGGAAATTAAAGAAATAGCCGAGATATTGAATAAATCAGAAGGAGCGACGCGGACGCTATTATCCAGGGCCTTAGGGCGGTTAAAGGAAATCTTGAATTAAAAATTTACGTCATCCGATGACGTAAATTTTTATCTGCTGGTGTCAATCGGGGTCATCTGGACCATTTATTGTAATACTTTTCGTTTTTGTCCGTCATCTTTAGTGATGGAGGAAAAAGATCTCGTTAGAAAAATAGTGCAATTAAAAGACATAAAACCCAATGATCAATGGGTTGTTTCTTGCCGTTCGCGTTTGGCATTCAGGATAGAGATGGAGCGTAAAAAAGCTTTATTGAATAAAGACTTTTTTGCTTTAGGAGAAATATTTTCTTTTTGGAAGGATTATAATCCTGGCCGGGCTTTTAAGGCAGTTTATGCAATAGCGATTGTTTTTGCCTTAATAGTTAGCGGCAGCGGTTTAACGGTTTTTGCCGCCATGAACAGCTTGCCAGGCAGTAATCTCTATCAGATTAAATTAGCCATAGAAAAGGCGCGGGTAATGATAGCGACTTCCGGGGATAATAAAGTGCAGCTGCAATCGGAAATGACCAACCGGCGCCTGGCCGAGCTAAAAAAGATAGTTGAAGCGTCGGGACCATCTGAACAGAAGAAAGGCAGGGTTGAACAGGCGGTCAGCCAGGTTCAGCAGCAATTAGCCGATTTTAAGGAGCAACTGCCTAAATCAAATGACAATGAGACAGAGAAAATAGTCGCCACAGCCAAGATTTTGAACGAGAAGGCCGGTCAAGTGGAGAAGGCATTGGTTGAAGCGGGTAAGACCTTATCCGGTGAAGGGGGGCAAAATTTGAGCGATAAGATAAGCGAAGCGGTGGAAACAGCGGATAAAACCGGTATTGAGGCATTAGAGATTATTATTGCCCAGGAACAGCTGGATAATGCTAGCCGGGAAGAAATCGCGATTAAGGTTGGAGAGATAATAAGTGATATTAAAGAAAGATTAGCTTCTATTGAGGCAAAATTAGTTGCCTTAAACGCCTTTAAGGCAAGTTCTACTATTAGGGCGGTTTTAATTAAAGATCAGACAGACAAAGCATCAGAATTACTTGAACAAGCAGAGCAAAATATGGAAGAGGGAAAAATAGTGGCAGCCATAGAGAATATAAAAACAGCGAAAGAGATTATTCGGTCAACGGAAAGAATTGTTGAAATAAGCTTGGGATCGGTTATTGGATCGGATAGTTCGGGGGATAACGAGGCAGCCGCCAGCTCAACAACGGTAGTAAAATGACCTTATTTTAAAGGGGATTTATCCACAAAATCAGTTCATTTGACAATTTAGGCGTAAAAAAGCTATTATAGAGGCAGGTAAAACCCCTTACTTGATTGGGATATTAAGCGTGGATGCAGAGCTTAATTCTAATCAAGTAAGGGGTGAAAAACCATTAAAAGCCAAAAACTGCCTTTTGGCGGTTTGTTGTTTGGTATGAAATATGGGACCTCTTGTATAGTGTTTGTCAAAACGGAGAAACATTATGCGAGAGGTCTCAAGAGACGAAGAAAAGGTCGACAAATATTTTAGGTTTAAATTCCTCAGATATTTGCTTTTCGTCTTGTAATGGCTTTTTTACGAGAGAAAGATAAAAAATAATAAGTCGAAAATTCAGGAGGCCAGCAATTGAGGCCTTCTGAAATAAAACTTCGTTGATTAATTATTAATGTCGCGCTGCGCGCGATCACGCGAAGCGTGAAAAATTAATCGCGAGGTGAATCAAAATTAAAATGAGTAAAAAAATACAGAAAGTTATTTCTGTTACCACGAGCGTAGCGACTATTGCCTGGCTTTCAGGCATCGCGGCTTTAGTTCCAATGGCAGCAATGGCGACCACCATCAATGAAGGTGACACCATTAGAGTTGCCAATACTTATGATATCTATATTGCTAAATATGTCGGTTCAAAAAAGTTTAAACGGCTTATTTTGAATCCGGAAGTATTTAACAGTTATGGGCATTTAAGTTGGAGCGCAGTAAAGACCGTGACGCAAGCCGAAATGGATTCGTTCACGAATTCTGATTTGGTTCGCGCTTTAGGTGACACGAAAGTTTATAAATTAGTTCCGAATGGTGATGTGGGTTCAAAGCAGTGGATGAATATGACTGCTGAGGCCTTCACCGCCGGCGGTTGGGATTGGGATTCTATCTATGTTATCAATAACGTAGACAGAGACAATTACACCACTGGCGCTGACATCACCAGCGGGACAAGCACTTCTCCTTCAACCAGCGCTTCAGCCGGCTCAGTATCGGTTGCTTTAGCTTCCGACACTCCTGCGGCTGGCATTGCGGTAGAAGGTGCGGCCCGGGTTCCCTTCACCAAGGTAACCATGACAACCGGTTCTGAAGCTGCGACTATCAATTCTTTGACAGTTCAGCGCGCCGGTTTAGCCGATGATTTAGGTTTTGCTTCGCTTGTTTTGGTTGATCAGGATGGGAACCAAGTCGGTCTTTCACAGACTTTGAATTCGGCCCATCAGGTTATCTTTAACGAAGCATTCACTATTCCGGCTAACACCACCAGAACTTACACTTTATCCGGTAATATGGCAGCCAGCTTGGATTCTTATGCCGGCCAAGTGGCTTCTTTGAGCTTAGTCGCTGTTTCAGCGGCGGGCACGGTTTCCGGCTCTTTCCCGATGACCGGTAATGGCCAGACCCTTAATGCCACTTTGACTATTGGCACAGCCACAATCACTGCTGGCTCTTTGGATCCTGGTTCTGCGTTTACGAAAAATGTCGGCACTACTGCCTACAATTTTTCCGCTCTTAAAATTACCGGCGGTTCAGCGGAAGATGTCACTGTTTATTCCATCCGGTGGAATCAATCCGGTTCAGCTGCTACTTCTGACTTAGCTAACGTTAAGGTTTCAGACGGCACCACCGATTATGCCACCACTGTTTCTTCCGACGGCAAATACTATACCGTTAACTTCGGTACCGGTATTTCTATCGGCAAGGGATTAAACAAGGAATTCACCATCAAGGGCGATATCATCAACGGTTCAGCCAGAACCGTATCGTTTGATATCTATCGCACCACCGACATCGTCGTCAAAGGCAATGTCTATGGTTATTACATGACTCCGACTTTCACGGATAATGGCGCGACGCACGCGACAGCGAATGCTACTGATATTTCGGCCACAACTTCGCCTTACTTCCAAGGCGCGCACGTGACGATTGGCGGCGGTTCGTTAAGAATTGATAAAAGCGCTTCTGGCGCTCCTTCCGCGAATATTACTCGCGGTGCGACCGGCCAGATTTTAGGCGCTTTTGACTTCGTTGTTCAGGGCGAATCAGTCAATGTGGCGAGTATTCGCTTGGACTTTGATCACACCGGCACCGGCTCAACCTCTGATATCACTTCTATCACTTTGAATAAAGCTGATGGAACCGTGTTATCCACTGGTGGAACCGCGGCTGATGATACGACTGCCCATGCTGCCACATTAGATGGCACATTAGACGGCCATGTCACTTTCTCGGGAACAATTACTTTCCCGGTCGGCACAACTCAAGTTATCGTCAAAGGTAATTTGAACACCGATTTCGCGGCCAATGATACATTTAGGACTGGTATGAATACGCCTGACGTCAGAGCAACCAGCATTACCGGCGCGACAACCGGCAATACTATCACTGCTACTCCGGCGGCGGCTGTTTGGGGTAATTCCATGACAGTCAAAGGCGGCGCGTTAACAGTTAATGTTTCCGCGACACCAGTTGCCCAGCCAGTTATTGCTGGAACTCAGGGCTTTACTTTCGCCAATTATTTATTTGATGCAACAACATCAGGTGAAGACATTCGCGTGACCTTAATGACCCTGCGCTATCAGCATACTAACCTCTTGGGTGCTGATCTGAATACGATGTTCCTGTATGATGGCGCCACCAAATTAAACACCACCGCCGTTGACCCGGTTGCCGGGGATGGGGATCAAGAGGTGACCTTTACTTTGGATGTTCCGTTGATTATTACCAAAGGAACGCAGAAGACCGTGACTTTGAAAGGTAATGTTTTGGCGACAGCCACATTAACCAATTCCGCAACTTGGGGCATGACTGCTTCCGCGGCTTTGACCGCGACCGGTGTTTCCACCGGCAATAACATTGACGAATCCACTCCGGGCGGAGGGGGCCAGGCAATGTCGATTGACGCTTCAGGCCAATATAGTGTTGCTTTGGATGCTTCTACCCCGTCCAGTAAACTGGTCGCGGCGAACACCACCGGCAATGTTATTACCACTTTGCGCTTCAAAGCGACTGCTGAGCAGATTACCGTTGACAAAGTAACCTTGGCTCTATATACCGCTTCTTCAACGACTCGGGATATGACCAATGTTTCGTTGTATAATGACGCGACTTTGCTTGGTAGTGGTTTCTTGGGTGTCGGCAATGCCACTGGTTTGACCAGTGAAAATGCGACCACCACTTATACCTTGAGCACCCCATTGGTCATTCCGGCCAATGAGGAAAAGATTGTCACTGTTAAAGCTGACATTGCGCCAATCACGCAAGACAGCACAATAGCGACAGCTGGCGACCGAATCATTATTGCTTACTACAACACCAATAGTGAAACCACTAACGGCGGTGATGCCGCTTCTGGTGTAAGAGTTGCTGGTTTCAGCACAACGGCGACCCACATTCCTGGCAATTCAACTTATATCTTTAAGTCAGTGCCGACTGTGAGCGCGGTTACCTTGACTAATAGTTTGACTTCGGGTAATGGCGTGCCGTTATTCAAGTTTAAAGTAGCGGCGGACGCCAAAGGCGATATTGACCTGTTTAAGGTAACATTCAGAATTTCCACTTCTTCTGTCGCGGCGATGTATGTTCTCAACCCGACTTTGGTTGATGTGACAAATGCGGACGAAACGGTTCAGAACGATGCTACCACGATTGTCAGTGGAACAACTGACCTCAACATGGTGCTTGAGTTATCCGATGTAGCCAACACGCCGAGAACAATTGCGGCCGGTTCATTCAGAACGTTTGAACTGCGCGGCGATGTTTCCGGTTCTGTGACTACTGGCAGCTCGGTTAGTACTATGTTGATGGGCGATGCCTTCTATGAACAGCCGAACGGCACTGAAATGCAGGCCGCGGCTACGGTTGACGCTTGGACGACCCACGATGACTTCATCTGGTCTGACCGCAGCGCTACCGGCCATGGTGTTGGTACTGCTGACTGGACGAACGGCTATCTGGTCTCCGGATTACCTTCGACCAACATGTCTACAGTTACCATTAGTTACTAATTGGACTTTCGCCTTAATATAGAATTTCTATTTTAGGGCAACTCCTCACTTGTGTGCGCCTCGCGGCGCAGAGAAGGAGAGTTCAAAAAAGCCCCCCGATTTCAATCGGGGGGCTTTAATTTTGTTTAAATATTTGGTAAGATAAAGCGAGAAAATAATCAGTGATTTTTTAAATCAAATGCCAAAAAAAATAATTATTTCGATTATAGCAGTTTTAATTTTAATCGCCGGCTATGCAGTCACGGCCTATCAAATGGATTTTTTCCCTTTTGGCGAGGGGGGCTGGGGAAATATTTTTAAGGATAAGGAAGTCAATCCGGCTGATTTGATTGTTTTTAATCCTAAAACTCCCAACATTCCCGCTGGCGTGCTTGAGGTCTATCAGCAAAGATTCAACGATATCAAGAATATTCTCCAGAATGATATGGACAATATGGCTGGCTGGCTGGCTTTGGGCGTTATCCAAAAAAGCATCGGCGATTATGAAAGCGCGCGCGACACCTGGCTTTATGTCAATAAAATCAGGCCCAAAAACAGCATTTCATTCGCCAATCTCGGCGATCTCTATGCCTATAACTTAAACAATCCGGGCGAGGCGGAAATAATGATGCAAATTGCCATTGAAAATGATCCGACTGATATAAATTATATTTTGAATTTAGCCAATATTTATCGTTATAAATATCCGGGGAAAGAAGGGCTGTTTGAAAAAACCTTGCTGGACGCCGAAAAAAAGTTTTCCGATAATGTTGATATTATTTCCACGCTGGCTGCTTATTACCGGCAGACGAAGCAAAAAGATCAAGCCATCTTTTATTATGAAAAATTGGTGCAGCTGGATCCCAATAATCAGACAGCAAAGCAGGATTTGGAGGAGTTAAAAAATGAATAATGTTAAATCCTTTATTTAAAACTGATAATAAAATTTTGCTGCTATTAAAATTTCTTCTGGCCGCGCCTCTGCTGCTGCCGCTTTTCATTTCCCCTATACTTCCATCAAGGCATTTCTCTTCCGGATAATTATTGAAATCGCGGCGGTTTTGTATTTGTATCTGGCGCTAAGATACCATTTTTTTCTTCCTTCTTTTAGAAAAAAAGGGGAGAGTATTCTAAATTTGGCGATATTGGCATTTTTTATTGTTTCTTTTCTTTCGGCTGTCTTTGGTCTTGATTTTTTTCAGAGTTTCTGGGGCGATCTAGAACGGATGAATGGCGTTTGGAATTTAGCGCATTTTGTGGCTTGGTTTTTGATGTTATTCTCCCCCCTTTTAAGGGGGTCCGCCAGCTGGCGGAGGGGGGATTTAAGAAACAATATTTTTTTTCACCAATTACTGCGACTCTCGGTTGCGGTCAGCTCACTGGTGGCCTTATTAGCCATTCTCCAAAGATTCGCTTCGCTGGGTTTATTATTGCCGCAAGCCGGCCGGGTTTTTTCCACTATCGGCAATCCGGCTTTTCTGGGGACTTATTTATTATTTAATATTTTTTTCGCCGGGTATTTGCTGTTATCTGGAAACCCTTCGACGCGCCCCGCAGCTGCGGGGCTTGCTCAGGGAGTAAAAAGTTTATCGCCTGAGCGTAGCGAAGCGAAGTCGAAGGCTAGTTGGCTTTATTTTTCCCTTTATTCATTGTCTATAATTTTAAATTTAATCGCTTTATTACTCACCGGTACCCGCGGCGCGATATTAGGTTTGGCAGCCGGCGCGGTTATTTTTTTAGCGCTATTGGAGTTGGCGCCGCTTATTAAAGGGGTTCGCCAGCCGCCAACTGGCGGAGGCGGCAGGGGATTTAAAAAATGGCCGATTATTTTTTTAGCCGCGATTATCATATTTGCCGGCGCGCTATTTTTATCGCGCGGCACGGCTTTTGTCCGCAATAATTCTTTTTTATCACGTTTAACCTCTATTTCTCTTGGTGACGCCTCGACGCAAAGCCGCCTGATTTTATGGCAAGACGCCTGGCGGGCTTGGCAAGCGCGCCCGATTTTGGGCTCGGGACCGGAGAATTTTGAAACGGCTATTAGTCCATATTTATCGCCGAAGTTGGCCGGTTATGAAGCTTATAGTTTTGATCGCGCCCATAATTTTATCTTTGATTATGGCGTGGCCACCGGCTGGCTGGGATTGTTGGCGTATTCGGGCATTTTCGCGGCGGCGGGCTGGAGATTAATAAAGAACATAAAAGATGATTATTATTTTTCTATTATTTTTTTATCTCTGCTGGCGGCTTATTTAATTCAAAACCTTTTTGTTTTTGATACTTTTATTTCTTATTTAATGTTATTTTTTGCGCTGGGAATAATTAATATTATGCCATTGCGAAGTGTGGAGCGACAAAGTAATTCTGTGGATGGCGATAAAAATACGGGATCGCCACGCCCCTTTGGGGCTCGCGATGACAAAATTGATTTTTATAAAAAAATCGTTTTTGCTATTTTTATAATTTTTATTATTTTTTCTCTTTATGCTTTTAATTTGAAGCCGCTTCGCGCCAGCTATCTGGCCAACCAGACTTTAATTTTGCCGCCCGAGGCATTGGGCGAGACCGGCTTAATCAATCTGACTAAAATTTTAGCTTTAAAAACTTTCGCTTCGCCGGAAATTATTTATCAAATTACTCTTGATTATTTGGATAAAATAAACCAGGCGCCGCAATTGACGCAGGATGAAAATTTTTATAAAATTTTATCTGATGGTTTGGCTGCCAATATCAGCCGTTCGCCCAGCCAGCCAAAAAATTATATCGCGCTGGCTTGGCTCAATCTCTATTTTTCCAGCCGCAATAATGAACGGATTAATTCAGCCATTAACCTTGGCCGGCAAGCTAAAATTTTGTCGCCGGCTAAAAAAGACGCTTATCTGATTTTAGTGGCCGGCTACTCCATGAGCGGCCAGCCGGGGTTGGCTCTAGAAATTGTTAGCCAGGCGGAGATAATTGATGGTAAGATAGGGAAAGATGTGAGAGAGTATTGGGAGAAGATAAGATAATAGATAAAATTTTTCAATTTTTAAGTACCAATTTTCAATAATTGAAAATCGCAAATTGATAATTGAAAATTAATTTCTGTGCCCCAAAAATTAATTAAACAAAATTTTTCCGCTAATTGGCTTTTATCTGCTATCAGATATGGCCTTTACGCTTGTCTCCTTATGCCCCTGATATTCAGCGGCCGGTTTATTTTCCCTTATATTTTTCCCAAGCAGGCCTTTTTCCAGATTATTGTGGAAATTATCATGGCTTTATATATATTTTTGGCGCTGCGCCAGCCGGAATATCGGCCGCGTTCCTCGTTGATATTCAAGGTCCTGCTGGCTTATTTCTGCGTTTTGGTTTTAAGTTCTGTTTTTGGCTTTAACGCTTATCATAGTTTTTGGTCCAACTATGAACGCATGGCCGGCGTCATCTCGCTTTTCCATTACCTCGGATTTTTATTTGTCGCTTTTAATGTTTTTAAGACAAAAGAGGATTGGTTTGGGTTTTTTAATGTTTCTATTATCGCCAGTGTTTTGGAGGCATTTTATGGGCTAGGACAGATTATGGGCTTTTCTTCATTTATGCACGCCGGTTCGGATAATAGAATAGACGGCACTATCGGTAATTCTTCTTTTTTGGCCGGCTACATGTTAATAAATGCCCTTTTTGCTTTTTGGCTATTACTGGAAAGAAAGCGTGTTTATTGGCGGTTTTTCTATATCGCCACAATTTTTCTCAATCTGTTTATTCTATACAAAACCCAGACTAGGGGCGCTGTTTTGGCGTTGGCTTTCAGTTTGTTGATTTTGCCATTATTTTTTATTTTCGCGCCGGCTAAAGAATTGGCTTCTTTGCCGATGAAAAGACCGGAGCGGTTGAAAAAATACGCAATTATTGCTTTAGTGGCGTTTTTTGTCGTTGTCGGTATTGTTTGGCTAGCCAGAGACACGCAATTAATCAAAGGCAATCCCACGCTGGCCAGAATTACCCATATTTCAATTAGCGAGGGCACCGGCCAGACGCGTTTGCTTTCTTGGGGCATGGCTTTGGAGGGATTTTTAGAGCGGCCGATTTTTGGTTGGGGTCCGGAAAATTTTAATCTGCTTTTCAATAAATATTATAATCCTCGCCTTTATCCGACAGAAAGCTGGTTTGACCGTTCGCACAACGCTTTTCTGGATGTTTTGGTTAATACCGGCATTATCGGTTTTACTCTTTATCTATCTGTTTTTGCGTTGGGCCTTTGGTTTTTATGGGGCGCTTGGAAAAAGAAAAAGATAAATTATCAGACAGCCGTTATTTTCACCGTCATTTTAGTTGCTTATGCCATTCAAAACTTTTTTGTCTTTGATACCCAAATAACGCTGTTGATGATTTATCTCATCCTGGCTTATTTGGTTTATTTAAGCTTGAAAGACAGGCAGCCAAATGATTCAGGCAAACCGGTGAGAACAAATATTCTTTTTGCCATTATTATAGGTGCGGTTTTTTTCTCGTTTTTTTACTGGTTTAATTTTAAGCCTGGTTTGGCTGGCACAACCGGCATTGAAGCGGTGAAATATTTACAGTTGAGCCAGCCGGCTAAAGCCGCCGAGCAATTTAAAACGGCCTATGGCATGGGTACTTTTGGTTTACCGGAGATTGCGTCCCGCGCCCAAGAGGCGGCAGTCGGTTATTTAAGCAGCGGCCAGGAGTTAGATGAAAATAAAAGAGGGATAGTTTTGTTGGCGGGTGAAGGGTTGGAAAAATCATTAGCCGAATATGAACCAACTAATGTCCGTTATATGTTAATGCTGGTTAATATTTATTTGATGTCGGCGCAAAATGATCCGACTTCTTTATCCCAAGCCGATGCTTGGCTTGAGAAAGCGGTGGAATTAGGGCCAACGCGCCAAGACGTCTATTTCGCTTTAGCACAATTAAGATTGCAGGAAGGCAGAAAAGACGAAGTATTGGCCGCGTTGAAAAAAGCCGCTGAACTTAATCCAGCCGCCGAAACCCCTCATTTTAATTATGGGTTGATGGCTATCGTTTTGGGAGAAAAAGAATTAGGCCAGGAAGAATTGAAGAAAGCCGGTTCTGAGATGCGGAACGTTGCCAATCTTCAAAAATTAATTAGTATTTATACGCAGAATAAGGATTGGCCGGAAGCCATTTCGTTGCATCAAAATTGGATTAAATTGAGGCCAGCTAGCGCTGAACCTTATGCCAGCCTGGCTGCCCTTTATGTGGAAATGGGTGATAAGCAAAAAGCGAAGGAGGCGGCCTTAGAAGCCGCGAGAGTTGATCCGACGACCCAGGCGCAGGTTGACGAATTCATCAAAGGGTTGGGGATATAAAAAGCTATTTGATATAAAAAATCACCCTTTATTTTTAAGGGTGATTTTTGTTTTTGGTAATTAAATTTTGCTAGAAATATATACCTTCTGTTGCGGCTATCATTTTTTCCAACGAGAAGTTTTTGGCCTTGGCGAGAGAATTCTGGCTGAATTTTTCCTGCTGTGCCGGATTAGCCAATAATTCGGCAATTTTTTGTGCTAAAATTTCCGGTTTAGCCGGCGGAACCAGATAACCATTAAAATCATTTTCCACTAATTCCGGAATGCCGCCGATGTTACTGGCGATAATCGGCAGGCCGGCAGCCATCGCTTCCAGAATTGCATAAGGCAGGCCTTCTTTGATGGATGGCAGGATAAAAATATCAAAAGCTTTGAGATGTTGCGCGGCCAAAGCGCCGGGCAGGCCGCTGTTAAGCAAAATATTTTCTTGCAGATTATATTTTTTGATTAAATTTTCTAAAATCACGCGTTGCTCGCCATAACCGATAATAATTAGTTGCGGTTTTTGGTTTTTGGCTTTTAATATATTTACGGCTTCTATCAAATAAATCAGCCCTTTTTCCGGATAGAAATTGGCAATAGTGCCGAGGAGGGCGCCATTAGCCATTAGCCATTGGCCATTGGTTAATTTAGTTTTCGCTTCTTCGCGCGGCAGAAAACTTAAATTATTTAAATCAATGCCATTATGGATAACGACTAATTTTTCCGCTGGCGCGACGCGATATTTTAACCAAAGATTTTTATCATTTTGCGAAACACAGATAATTTTATCTTTATATCTGGCTGTCCATTTTTCCAGCCATAAAAACAAACGGCGCGAAAAAAATGAGAAAGCGGCGGTGAAAACCGCGCCATGCACTGTATAGATGACTTTTGTTTTCGGCAGGCGGCGCGCGGCCAGCGAGCCCAGCACGCCAGCCTTGGAGCTGTGCAAATGCAAAATATCCGGCTGAACTTGGCGCAGGAGTTTTTTTATTTCCCGATAGGCCAGCCAGTCGCGCCGAGGGTTAATAAATCTCGCGAGATTTTTCAGCTGATAATTTCGGATATTTCTTTTATCCAGCTGTTCATTTAATTTATAGCCGCCATCATTGCCGGCTGCCACTGAAATATCATATTTAGGCGACAGGGCAGTCGCTAAATCCAGCACATTTTTTTGCGCGCCACCGAGATCCGACTGGGTGATTAAATAGAGTATTTTTTTCATATATATTTAGAGTTTAGCTCAAAATTAGCTAAAAAGCCATACAGCCATGTTACGGATTACTTTCGGAAGCTAGGCATATGCAATTTTGACATCAAGGGGAAAATAATGCTATATTTTATTAAGAATATTAAGAAGTTTTTTCGGAGAACAAAGTCTCTTGGTTTTGGTTTTTTTACTGATTAAATAATAAATAATTAAATCCAGAAAAAATGGTTAAGCCTAGAATCGGTGTGATGGGCGTCGGTATGGTGGGAGGGGCTGTATCGCGTTATTTGAGAATTAGGGGTTTTGAACTTTATTTTTATGATAAATATAAAAATATCGGTTCGTTGGATGAAGTCAATAAAGCGGATGTGGTTTTTGTTTGCGTGCCAACGCCATATCAGCCGGAAACAGGCTTTGATTTTTCTTATGTAGGAGATGCTTTTAGCCGGCTGAAAGGCAGAAAAATAGTCATTTTGAAATCAACGGTTTTGCCCGGTACTACTGAAAAAATACAGAAAATTTTTAGCCAGCATGCCATTTTATTCAATCCCGAGTTTTTGAGCGAATTAACTGCTGATAAAGACATGCAGCAGCCGGATGTCCAAATAATCGGATATACCGAAAGAAGCCGGGAAGCGGCTGATATTGCAGTGAAAATTTTGCCTAAGGCTCCTTTTACCAGATTGGTTCCGGCCCAGGAAGCGGAATTATTCAAATATTTTCATAACGTCCACGGTGCGGTTAAAGTTGTTTTTGCCGAACAAATGTATGATTTATGCCGCGCTTTGAGCGCCAACTACGATAATATAAAAGAATGCGCCGCGGCCAGTAAGCATATTCTGACTGATGAATACCTGCGAGTCGGGCAAGGAAATTATCGGGGGTATGGCGGAACTTGTTTTCCCAAGGATATCCGGGCGCTGATTCAATTCGGTGAAAAAATAGGCGTTGACTTGGAGCTTCTAAAGACCGCTGAAAAAATTAATAACGGGCTGATTAAACAGCAGGGGATTAAGAATCATGAAAAGTTAGGCCGAGAAAATTTATAGGCTAGAAAGCTTAAATAATGAAAAAGAAAATTTTAATTTTTTCCACTGCTTGTCTGCCGATGATCGGCGGCGCGGAAATTGCGATAAAAGAAATAACTGATCGCCTGGGCGGCGATTTTGAATTTGATTTGATTTGTCCGCGGATTAATAAAAATTTGTCGGTTCGCGAACAGATTGGTTCCGTGGATATCTGGCGGGTCGGCAGCGGCCGCTGGGGCCGGTATGACAAGTTTCTGTTCCCTTGGCGGGGATTTAATTTGGCCAAAGAAATGTATCCGAAGAAAAAGTATGATTTGGTTTGGGCGATTATGGCTTCTTTTGGCGGGTTGGCGGCTTTATTTTTTAAAGAACAATTTTCCGGCGTGCCCTATGTGTTGAATTTGCAGGAAGGCGACACGCCGCAACATATTATTTCACGCGCTAAATGGCTGGGCCCATATTATAGAAGAATGTTTATGCGGGCTGATTTTATTACGGCGATTAGCGGTTATTTAAAAGAATACGCGATAAAGAACGGAGCAGTTTGTCCGATAAAAATTGTGCCCAACGGAGTGGATATTGATAAATTTTCATCCGTCAACCGGCAGTCTAGTTCCCAATTTTCGAGGGAAGAATTCAGAAAGAAATTAGGCATAAGTGAGGGCGAAAAAGTGATAATTACTGTTTCGCGCTTGGTGGAAAAAAACGGAGTCGGTGATTTGATAGAGGCAGTAAAACAACTAATAATAAATGATAAGCAATCAGCCATCAGATTATTAATTGCTGGCAGCGGCGAGCTGGAAAAGAGCTTGAAATCAAAAGTTAGAAATTTTTGCCCTTCAGGTAACCGTGAACAGGATAAAAAATTGCAGGACAAAATTTTATTTTTAGGCGAGATTCCGCCTGATGAGGTGCCCAAATATCTAGCTATCAGCGATATTTTTGTCCGGCCGTCATTAGCCGAAGGTCTGGGCAATGTTTTTTTGGAAGCGCTGGCCGTGGGTGTGCCGATAATCGGGACGCCTGTCGGCGGGATTCCGGATTTTCTCAAAGAAGGGGAAACAGGATTATTTTGCGGAATTCATGATCCGGCTAGCATCGCGGTTAAAATCAACCAGATATTGGCTGATGGAAATTTACGGCAGAAATTAATCAGCAATGGTAAAAAATTAGTGGCGGAAAAATATGATTGGACAATAATCGCGCCGGAGATGGGAAAAGTTTTTAAGCAATTAATAACTACTGATTAATCCAGATTATAGGTGGCCGGGACGGATATTTTTATCCGCGCAATCTGTCCGCCTGCATCGGCATTATCAGTGGCCAAAATATGTCCAATAAGACAAAGATTCTTATCGCGATAGCGATAATTCTATTAGCGGCCGGGTCG
>Ga0209211_10001147_pt1 | contig 51569 bp, 54 predicted proteins | sample RifGroA2_FD_183992 | JGI IMG/M metagenome (GOLD analysis project Ga0209211, IMG submission 183992) | Groundwater microbial communities from Rifle, Colorado, USA - Groundwater A2 (SPAdes) (version 2) | ecosystem: Environmental > Aquatic > Deep subsurface > Groundwater | place: Rifle, Colorado...
TAATAGAGGGAGCAAATTCGTCTTTCACCAATACCAAAAGAGGAGCACTGATAATCCCGCCTATCAATCCAATAAGAGAAAGAGTACCTAATATATATAATGATTTAGTAATAAGACGCTTTGATTTCTGATGATCATAAATAACACTCAGTAAAATAGGGTACACGGCATTCATAAAAAACGTCGGAATCGTGAGGGCAAATTCGAAAAACTTTGAAGCGAGTCCATAAATACCAACCTCTTCTGTCGTTCGATAGAGCGTCAGAATAAATACATCTGCTCGAAAGTGGATCACGCTAAACACCAACGTTAATCCCAGAGGAAGTGAAAGCAACAAGAGGGATTTACCCAAACGTATCTGCTCTATCCAGTTAATATCTTTCCAAGATGTTAACGATTGTGAAAGAAAATAGCCCGCAATTACCGTTACCACCCCGCCTGCTACATAGCTACTCACTAACAATACAATGGAAGCTTGAGCACGAGATAATAATATTATTAACGATAGTATGGTAATGCTTCCCAGCGCTGAAGCAATTGTTGCCTTATCATAGCGTAGATGTTTTTGAAATAACGCGTTAAATGACGTAGTTAACCCTACAGTGATAATAGTCGGCGAAAGAATAATGATACCCAATTTCACTAAGGGAGAGAAACCACCATTCGTTTCCGGATAAAACGGCAAAAATGAAATAATCGCTAAAGCTATAAATATCAGAAGAATTCCTAATACGACGCGTATGCCCACCGTGCTCGCAATATGGAGTTTTTTATGCGTATTTTCCCGTAAAAATAAGGCATTCATGCCGAAATCGATAACTAAATAAAAAAGGACGATATATGAAAATATTTTAGTAAAATCTCCATATCCCACCGCACCATACTGTCGAGCAATAAGAATGGTAATAAAAAATGTCGTTGCAGAAGCGATACCTTTCGATATGAGCTGCGCAATAGTATTTCCCGCAATTTTCAATTTAAGAGACATAAGAAGATTGTAGCACGGAAACCATCATTTATGAGGACTTTTGCGGGGAAAGACTTCCGCTCATACGGTCATTAAAATGTGGAATACTGGGCAATTCGGTCGTATCGGTTGGTGATAAAGGCCCGCCTGCCGGCGAGGTAGGTTGAGAAACGGGTGATACCGGTCCTGTTTGATTTAATTTCGGCGATTCAGGTATATCTTTATTCGTATCCGGCGAGGCAGGTAATCCGTTTATTCCGAGTGTGGTGGGAGCAGCGCCGCTCATTGCATCAGAAAGAGAGGCGTCTTTTTCGGGAAGATCCATCGTTAATCCTCCTACCAGGTTACCGTCCGGTACCTGGCCCGCTGCAGGCGGTTTTCCTTTATTTGGCTCTTCGTTCAATATTGTAGAAGACTTGTTTTGATCGGATTCGCCTTTCTGCGGGAGCACTGTGGCTTTTGGGGTTGTTCCTGATGATAATTGTGTAGATTCATTATTAACGGTCGTATCCTGATCATCAGGTGAAACTTCGTCTGAATTGGTTTTCGCTGGTGATGAGGGAGCTGGACGACGCGTAGTAAATACAAAGTCATTTGTTTCTGGATCAAAATCGATAACGATTGTATCTCCTTCTTTTATATCTCCCTTAATTAACATGGTTGAGATAGGATTTTCAACCAATCGCTGTATTGTACGTCGTAAAGGGCGGGCACCATATATAGGATCAAATCCAACAACCGTCAACTCTTCTTTTACCGCGTCAGAAATTTCAATGGCCAGTTCTTGTTCCTCCAGTATCTGCCGCAATGATTCAATCTGCAACTCTACAATGGCAAGCATATGCTGAGCAGTTAAGGGTCTAAAGACAATGACTTCGTCAAATCGATTCAACAGCTCTGGTTTGAAAAATTTTCTCAATTCTTCAAGAAGTTGTTCAGTCAGCATCATAAATTTGTTTTCAAATGCTGCATCTTCCTTACTAGGTTCATCTTTTTTCATGACGACCGGAGCATTATTTCCCGAAAGAAGAGCGGATAATTCCTGTTTCTGCCAGGATTGGTTTGGCTTTCTCTGCCAAACAGATGATCCTACAATAATCATCTCAACTCCGTTAGGGGTAAATACGTGGCTGTCCCATGCTTTGGTAGAAGGTATCTCTTCCGGCTGATCTTGTTTTTCTTGACTTGCGTTCGGCGAGGCAGGCTGCTCCTGTGGTAATTCGCTACTGTTGTAAACAGGAGGTTGTTGAGCAGGTTGACTTTGAGTGTTTACAGCAGGAGTAACGGTTGATTGGTCTTGTCTAAGATATTCTTCTTTTGCAAATGTTTTCCATACCGTGTCCTGCTGACCTTCACGTATCCACACCCGACTACCCAACGATAAAATTTCTGTTTCTGATGGGCTTACAGCATGTGTCTCCCATTCTGCGGTCGGCAACTGCTGTTCTGGTTTGTCAGGCTCTGCATTTAAAACGGAATGGCCCTTAAAATAATCAATCAACGATATAGTCTTCCATTCTTTTGCCGTCGTGGATGTCCGCTGCCAAAGCCGATCTTCTTCCGTGATCATCTCAGCACCGGATGGAAGCACCACATGCGTATCAAATGATTCAGTGGGAAATTTCTGATCGAGAGAAAGCGCATCGTAATTGAGTAATTTCTGACCTGCAAAATAATCAGAAATTGATTTTTTTGTCCAGGGTGTTGGTGTCGGTTGTTTCGTTTGATCCAACTGCCAATAGTCTTTCCCGCGGGTAACGATCATGCGCCCGGTCGGAGTAACCACATAGGTGCCAACCGTATTGTCCTGTTTTTTGGGTACATGCAATTCACCGACCTGCATTTCGTCAATAAGCGTTTTCTGAATGAGACCGGTACCTATGTTTGATGTACAAATGAGAATCGTGTTTTTAAATGAAATCGTACGCCCTTTATTATCGGTCAGTCGACCATCGTCTAGGATTTGAAGAAGAATATTAAATACGTCCGGATGGGCCTTTTCAATTTCGTCCAACAATACGACCGAATAGGGCTTTCGGCGAACGGCTTCGGTAAGTTGTCCACCCTCTTCATAACCAACGTATCCGGGAGGCGCACCAATCAGTTTGGCGACCTCATGCTTTTCCATATATTCCGTCATATCAAGACGTACCATCATATCGGGCGATCCAAACAATTCCTCAGCAAGTACTTTTGCCAGCTCTGTTTTACCTACACCGGTTGGACCCATAAAAATAAATGATCCGATTGGCCGTTTGTGTGAAGAAAGCCCGGCCCGACCACGCCGAACTGCTTCTGATACCGCAGCCACCGCTTGTTCCTGATCAATTAATTTCTTGTGAATAACATCTTCAAGGTTTACGAGCTTTTCACTTTCTGACTCCGTGAGCCGCGCAATCGGAATACCGGTCCAGCGTGAGACAATCTGCTGAATCATGGCAGGAGTAACTTCTGTTGTCGATGTTCCTTTTTTGACTTCATATTCCTGCTTTTTTGCCTCAATATCTTTTTTGAGCGTCTCGAGTTTCTTTTCAACCGACTGGGATTTAACCGCATTGTTCTGCTGTTTTGCATCGGTGAGTTCTGCATCCTGACGTTTTACTTCTTCTTCAAGACTTCTTATTTCTTCCGGAAGAGAAATAGCGGGCATGCGAACAGCGCTGGCGGCTTCATCAATCAAATCAACCGCTTTGTCAGGCAAGAACCGGTCACCGATATACCGAGAAGAAAGTTTTACTGCGGATTTAACTGCATCGTCGCTAATGGAAACCTTATGAAATGCTTCGTATTTATCTTTGGTGCCTCTGAGCATTTCAACAGCTTCATCCGGACTTGGTTCATTAATCAAAACGGGCTGAAATCGTCTCTCAAGCGCCCGATCCTTTTCTATATATTTACGGTACTCGGTGATTGTAGTGGTACCAATCGTCTGCATTTCTCCCCGGGCAAGAGAAGGTTTTAAAATATTTGATGCGTCCATCGCGCCGCCTGAACCTCCGGCACCCACCAAATTGTGCAGTTCGTCGATAAATAAAATGATTTGACCTTGTGATGCTTTTACCTCATTAATCAGTGCTTGAAAGCGTTTTTCAAATTCTCCCCGTTGGGATGCACCGGCAAGCATACCGGTTAGATCAAGAGAAAGAATACGCTTATTTAATAATGGTTCAGGAACGTTTCCCTGGACAATGCGAATGGCCAATCCTTCAACGACGGCAGTTTTTCCAACACCCGCATCACCAATAAGTACCGGATTATTTTTGTTTCTTCGAGAAAGGATATGCATGATGCGCTCAATCTCTTTCGAACGAGCGATAACGGGATCAAGCTTGCCTTCCTGCGCCATCTGCGTCAGATCTGTAGCATATTCACTAATTGCACTTTTGGCTTGTTTTTCTTCTTCTCCTTCTTTTTTAATGCCAATTTTCTTCTTGAGCACGTCTGATGTAATTCCTTTTTTCGCCATAAGTTGTGCGGCAAGCCCTTCTCCTTCTTCTGCCAGCCCGAGCAGAATGTGTTCAGGAGAAATAAATTCATATCCTAATCGGCGCGCGATCGGGAATGATAACTCAAGAACTTTTTTGACCCTCGGTGAAAATTTCGGTGATTCGACTGCATTTCCCGGTTTAAATGACTTTTCTATCTCTAGGACAAATTCCGTCGGTACCACCTTAAGATCTGAAACCAATTGATAAATACCAGAATCTTGCATCAAACCCCACAAAACGTATTCGGTATCCACCATCGGCACTTTCAGTTCTTTTGCTTTGGTAACGCCTGAAACAAGCGCTTTATTAGATCGTTGGGTCAATCGTGATAATACGTCCATACCTGCCCGTTTTTGAAGGGGTGTTTTATCTTGTTCTTGCTCCAGGGCGGGGGAAGGGGTAGAGGATTGCGTGCTTTGATTCGCCGGTACCGCGTTTGCTTGAACAGTTTCTGTAGTCGAAACGGACGAGGTAGTAGTTGACGGTTGCGAATCAGTCGACTGACTTGGATCAGCGGGTGGAGTATCCGAAGAACTACCCGATGTTGTATTGGGGGTAGGACTTTTTGAAAAATACCGACCAACGTTAAATAAACTAGCAGCCATTGTGTGATTTAGTATAGTAAACGGAAAGAGGGCGTGTCAAGTAAAAATGAAGACTAATTATAATTCCTGCTCAAGAGTCGAAACTTCTTCATTCAATGTAGAAAAATTACTTGCTTCAACGTCTTCTTCAAGAGCCGTAACTTCATCTGAGGAAGAAACTGATTCAAGCTCTTCAACAGTCGGATCTTCTTGTAAAACTGCCGTTGGAGATGCAACAGGTTCAGCAGGAGCGGGAGTTATCAGTACGTCGGGTTGAGGTTGGGATTTTTGATACATACTAAACAGTAAATAACCTCCAATAGCAGCAACAACAGCCAAAATAAATACGAGTAAAAACACTAATTTACCACTCCCTCCTTTATGTGATGCATCTTCTGTTGTCGGCATCGTTTGAGACGGTGGTGGCGTACCCGGTGTAGAGGGTATCGTGTTTAACGGAGAAGTTTGCATAGTCGGTGACTGCATCGAAGGTGTAGACGATTGTGCCATTGAAGAGGCTTGTGCCTGATGTGAAGATTGCATATCAGTAGAACTCTGAGCAGGAGGTATAGTCGAATTGGTCGATGATGTTGGTGTATCCATATTTGTTTATTTACGGTGTAGTAGTATCCACTTCATCCGTTTGACGCAACGATTTAATTTCCTTCAGAGCATTTCTCAGTGCTTCACGTGCCGCTATTAATTCATCTTGTGCTTCTTTAAAGGCATCTTTTACCGTGACAAACGAACTTGCCGGATTTTCTGATTCAAGAACCGTATTAAGTTGTGATTCAGTGGTCGCAATAAGTGCCTTTGCCGCTGCGACATGATCTGCTGCTGTGTTAACAAAAGCTTGTGCGGCAGATACATCGTGTCCTTCTTCGCTCAATTTTTCGAGGCGTGTATTAAATCGTTCTATAATATGTTCTAATCGAGCAATCGCTGCGTTAAATCTTCTCACAATTTTTTCAAATCGCATATTAGCCACATCAGAAAGATGTTCCATTCTTTTTTCTTTCAACTCTTCTTTCATCGCTTCACGAGTCGCCACTCTTTCCGTCTTTTTTTCCTCCAAGGCTGCCTTACGCTTTTCAAGAGCAGCTTTTTGATCTTCTATGCGCTTTTGACGGATAGCGTCGACTTCTTCTTGCGTGCTTGAGGGAGTAGTAGTTGTCGTATTGGCGGTCTCTCCATCTGTTTGAGCCAATACCATCTCTGCGGATATGAAATAGAGATTGGTACTGAGAATGAGAATAAGAGCAACTCGCTTCATAGTGTAAAATTCAGGATAGGATTTTTTGGCAAAGTTGTCAAGAGGGAGATGTGCCGCGAGTGGGACTCGAACCCACAAGGTTTATTCAACCACAGGATTTTAAGTCCTGCGTGTATACCATTCCACCACCGCGGCGTACTATATATTGTATCGTATTTATGAAGCAGGATCAAGCAAATTAGGCAGTTCTCGTAAGTACATACTCTGCAAACGAAAGAAGAAAACGTGAGGAATCTTTTGTAAGTGACGTTTTTGAAAGTGATTTTTTTGCTTCTTGAATAAGCTCTGATGCTAATTTTTTACATTCTTCGTCGATACGGTATTTTCTTAACTGGTCCCGGACCCACTCAACATTGCGAACTTGTGTTTTTAGTTCTTTTCTATCTGAATATACGCTTAATAATTTCGCCATAAGAAGCGTCAGTTTACCTTCTTCAAGATCTGAATTTGCCGACTTTCCTGTTCGTTTTTCATCCCCAAATATTCCTAATATATCGTCTTGTATTTGAAAAACAATTCCCACTTTTCTGCCATAATGAGAGAGTAGTTCATGTTCCTTAACTGAAGCATTTGCCAGTTTCGCTCCCAGTAACAACGGACGTTCAACGCTATACCGGGCAGTTTTATATTCCATAACTTCCATTACTTTTTGTTCGAGTCGGTCTTTGTCAAAATCATTATTTTTGATCAGATTAAAAACGTTCGATGAAACATCTAAAAATTGTCCGTACATCATCTCTTCTTGTAATGCATACCACTGATCCGACACTTGTTGTGAAAGGAATTTTGTTAGCAAGGTGTTATAAAAAAGCTCATTTGCAAGCGAAAGCGCCAAGTCTCCCACCAAAAGAGCTGTTGGTAATCCATGCTTTTCCACAACCGTAGGCTTTCCGCGCCGCGTCTTTGAATTATCAATAATATCATCGTGAATAATCGCAGAGGTATGAAAGAGCTCAAGCGCCGCTCCAATCTGCCAAATAAGTTTGTCATCTTTCCCTCCAAAACCTTTATATGCCACGTAAAGGAGGGTGGGACGAATCCGCTTTCCACCAAATGCAATTGTATCTTTAATCGCTGAAGTTAACAGGGAGGGTTTTTTACTTTCCAAAAAAGAAGAGAGCTGAGAATCGACGTGATTTTGAACGGTGACAAATAGCTTTTTCATTATCTATTTTCCAAATCTTCTCTGTCTTTTTTGAAATTCAATGAGGGCTTTTTCAAATTCTTCTTGAGTAAAATCAGGCCACAGCGTCTCGGTAAAATACAATTCGGCATACTCAAGTTGCCACAAAAGAAAGCCGGACAACCGTTGTTCTCCTCCTGTTCGAATGAGCAGATCAACATCCGGTTGTCCTGCCGTATCGAGAAGTTTACTGAATTTTTCTGATGTTAAATTCGTAATTCGTCTTGCGGAGCGAGATCTGGCTTCGCCAGATAATTCGTAACTCGTAATTTTTTTGATTGCCCGGATGATCTCGTCTCGCCCTCCATAGCTCAATGCGACATTAACAGTAATTTTGGTATTATTTTTTGTCCTCTCCATCCATTCCTGTGTCCTTTTTTGAATATCTTTGGGAAACATCGCAAGGTTTCCAATAACATTCAATCGCACGTTTTTTTGATGAAAACTATCCACCCGTTTTGCTAAATCATTTCTGAATAAGTTGAGTAAAAATTCTACTTCTTTTTGATCCCGTTTCCAGTTCTCAGTCGAAAAAGCCCAAAAAGTAAGATAGGGGATTCCTTTTTCTATCGCGTAATCGATTAGTGGCTCAATCCGTTCCTCCCCCTCATCGTGACCTAGGAAAACATCCAAACCTTTCTTCCGCGCCCATCGCCGGTTTCCATCCATGATGAAGGCAACGTGTTTTGGTAAGTTATCAGTTGTCAGTTTTCGGTTGTCTGCATGCGATTTCATAAAGAATTACTACAATGATACGTATCACTGTAGTTAACTAGAATAAATGGTTTGCAATAAGATGAGCACCCTGAGATGGATGATTGACGATAATTTTTTTTACCTGTTCAACTGCTTTTAGTTCTTTTATTAATCGATCAACATGTTTCTCTTGCACTATCACATGAATGTCTTGTCCCGTATTGATAGTAAAATAACACTCAAGACCTTCAGCCCGCCATTTCTTCACCAGCTTCATAATTTCGAGTGTCCCGGGAGTCCAATAGATTAAAGACGGAGTAGAGGTAAGCATGATGGCGTGTAACTCTAATGCCTCTAATTCTAGCAACTCTCCAAAGTGTGTGAAGTCTTTTTTCACCAATAATTCTTTACATGTTTTGATTTTATCTTTCATGTGCGTTTTTCTGACAGGGAAAAAAGGACTAGACGCAGCGAGCTTTTGACCTGCACTTGTTGAAACATCTTTCCGTCCAGTACTCACTACGGCAACCACGTCGGCAATATTCCAATAATCAGGTTTGTATAATGAATGAGCATAGGAAGTTTCACTGGTATCTCCATCCAACCATTCAACAAATCCGTCGGGAATTGACCGACAGGCAGATCCTGAACCCTGACGGGCAAGAATTGAGAGTTCTTTTTCAGAAAGATGCAGCGAAGCCGCGTTCGACGCGGCAACAGTTAAAGCAGCAAATCCTGACGCAGAGGATGAAAGGCCTGTCCCTGTTGGAAAATTATTATTCGTAACTACTTTTGCTTTTATTTCAATATTTGCTAGTTTTCTAATTCTGTCTAAATGCTTAACTGCTTTACTTCCCGCAACTTCCTCCTTTTCATTATTAATAGTGATTTCGTCTTTTGTATATTTTTCATCAAACTCAACGGTTGTGGTCGTGGTTAAATCGCTTAAACACATCGAAATGCTTCCATTTTCAGGAAGACGAAGCTCCTCATTTTTCCGTCCCCAGTATTTGATAAAGGCGATGTTTGATGGAGCAATAGCAGTGGATTTCATAATAGATTACTTTTCAATTCTAACACCTGAGGCATTGGGAGAAACATCAATCACTGTGCCACCAACGTGAGTAATTGCATTTGTAACTGCTTTCTTTTTGTCGGAAGAAGCAATCGCAATCATGCAATCTCCGCCACCTGCCCCTGAAAGTTTAGCCCCATATGCTCCAGCTTCACGAGAAGCATAAATCATAGAAGCTAGTTTCGGAATAGAAACTCCAAGCGCAACAAGTAGTCCCTGATTAAAATTCATAAGCATACCGAATCGTTTCCAATCTTGTTTTACCAGTTCTTCTTTTGCCAAATCGACTAGTTCATGAATTTGATTGTAAATTCCATCAACAACACTCGGAAACTCTTTTGCTTTTTCAGAAACCTGATTAATAAGCGTCACCGTATCTGCTTTTACTCCTGAATAACCAATCACCATAGGCAATTCTTTAACTCGCAATGGTTCAATTGTTTTTCCTCCGGTAACAAAGTAGAGTGTTCCGCCATAAATGGCCGCAGCAATATCAAACCCTGAACCTTTCCCTTGAATATCCAAAACCGTTTTGAAAGCAATATTAAACAATTCTTTATTTGAAAGTTTTTTGCCCGTGAGTTCTGAAAGGGCTTTAACAACACAAACAGTAGAAGCTGAAGAAGACCCAAACCCGAATTGGGAAGAAAATTCAGAAGACGTTGTTACCCGAACACCATTTTTGAAAGGATATTTTTCTTTAAAATTTTTAATGGCAATTTCAACAAACTGCGCACCTTTCGGAATTTCACCTTTTCCAAGTTCTGAAAGGGGTTTTTTATAATCCTGAACCTTCACATCGGGCGCTTCAAGTTCAAAAGTAGGGGAATCCATAAATTCAACCATCGCTTTCATCCGTTGATTGACAGCCGTAACTAGACACGGATGATTGTAAACCACCGCATGCTCACCCAAAAGCATGAGTTTACCAGGGGCCGACGTAGTAATTTTAATCATCTCGACATCCTATGAGGATCAGTTAAATCCCAAACATGATTTGCGATTGGTTTAAGTAGATTCAAAGCTGTAGATTCAATATAATCTCGTATTCCCACGAAGTCTTGAGGATGTTTAGGAGAGTGGGCCATAGCACCATTTCGAAATACTCCGGGAAATTCCTTATCCAACTCTTCTGAAAAATATTCGTTTACTTCTAAACCTGCTTGGCTTACAGCGTTTTCGAGTGCATTCAATGTTTCTCCTTTTTTACTCTTGTCTCGGAGAAATGCAGCCTCTATGTCTAGCAACCAAACCCCATCTACAATTGCCATTTCTGATTCAAAATGTTCCCATTCATCCGCGGATATGTTAGGGTGAGCCGCCTGTCTTGATTTCAAAAATTGATTTTTCCATTCTTCTCTTGAAATAGTCGTTCCACTTTCAGCTTCATAGGATTTTTTCCGATGATCTAGGTGATCTTGTACGCGTTGATCTAAATACGCACTACATATTATCTCATCTTCCTGAAAAGCTCTTAAAAGAGCCCGTGAACTAGCCGCCACATATTTTTCCCAGCCATTTTCTGTAAACATCGGTCTCTCTGTCCAGCGTTCACCCGTAAAAGCCAAAAAATCTATAGACGCTTTATGTGTCCGTTCTTTAATTCCCATATTTTTTTCCTGTCTCTAAACGAACTCCTTCTTCTCCTAATATTATATTATATATCATCTTGTCATGTTTAGACGCGATTTTTTTGAGTTTTGTTGAGTCGCGGTGATAGGCAAGAACAAGACCGACTGGACCGTTCTTTCCACCACCTCCCAGAATTTTTGCCGCTCCTCCTGATTTTTCAATATCTTCTAGTAAAGGTAATACTTTTGTACTTACTACTCCCAATCCTTCTAGCGTTTTTTCTCCCCGTCGAATTGCATCAGTAAGAAGTTCTTCATTTCCCTCTTTTATCGCAATGGTTACGTCTTTCGTTGCCTGTTCGTTTTGGTCAAGTAGCATTCTTCCTTTATCTTTATACTCATTGAAAAATGTACGGACCAACGCAACCATTTCACCGGTGTTTTCGTTCGGTCTTCCCGTATCAATAAGATGAAACGGGGCAAGTTTTTTCGACGGCTGAAAGGGAAGCTGCCAGATAGTTTTTAGGAATTCCAGTTCCTTCCGAAACCAGATAAATCCGCCGAATGTGCAGGCTGAATTGTCTCCGCCGGACGGAGTACCGTGTTGGAATTTCTCAACTTCATAAGCTAATTCATTTATTAGATTCGGGTTCCATATTTTTTTGAGAAAGTAGAGAAGTGCGCCAACTGTTGCAACGGATACGGCAGCCGATGAGCCCGCATGCCGGCCGGTTGGGATAGTAGAAGTAATTTTAATATGAATCTTCGGGTCGGTAATTTTAAAACGATTACAGACAACTTCAACTGCTTTTTCTATCAACTTTTTTTCTTCAGGAGATTCTATTTCAAATTTCTCTGAGGCAGAAACAGTTGCCACAAGCCGTTTGTTAATTGCGGCTATTAGAGCCGGCTTTCCGTATACCACGGCATGCTCACCCATGAGGTGGATTTTCCCCGGAGCTGAAACTACTACTTTATTCATAATTCATATAACATCTTGTCATTCCCGATTCAATCGGGAATCTATATTAATTATTTTATAGATTCCCACTTTCGTGGGAATGACCTGTTAAATGGGTTTAAATTTAACCCCATATGGAATAATTCCTTCTTTTCCGGGCGTTTTAACCCGACGTAAAATGGCTTGTACTTTCTGTCCAATGTGTAAATGATTCTTCTCATAGTCGACCAATTGTCCGGTATAGCAGGTGTCATCATCTAAATTCACCATAATAACAGCGTAGGGAGCTTGATCCTCAAACCCCGCCGGGGGCACCCGAACCGTGGTATAGCTTATGATACGACCCACTTTTCCAAGAAGAGATCGGATTTTGGGCTGGTTTCTCCAAATTTTGACGGGACTATTGTTCATAAAATATTCAATATCCAATATTCAACACCCATTCAACATGCAATTGATCAATGCTCAACCATTGAATATTGGGTGTTGGTTATTGAATGAATATTGCGTATTGATCATTGGTTATTTTCCAAAATGTGTACTGCCGCAACTGCTCCTGAACCTCCCACATTATGCGTCAAGCCAATACGGGCATTCTTCAATTGTCGTTTTCCCACCGTACCACGCAGTTGTTCAACCACTTCAACCACTTGTTTTACTCCCGTTGCGCCAACGGGGTGTCCGCATGCTTTTAAACCGCCCGACGTGTTGACGACCAGTTTTTTGGATGAACCTAACGTAACGTCTCCACTGCCAATAGCACTTCCTGCTCTCCCTTTTTCATAAAATCCCAAATCTTCAAGCGCCATGATTTCAGCTATCGAAAAACAATCGTGCACTTCTGCAATATCTATATCCTTTGGCTGTAATTTTGCTTGCTGATATGCTAAGCCTGCTGCTGTTTTAGTCGCTGATAAACTCGTTAAGCTTGATCGGCCACATAGTCCTAAACTGTCAGACGAAGCAGAACTGGCAATAATTGAAACAGAAGTATCATGAGACTTTCTCGTCAATCCGCTCCGGGATAAAATAATGGCAGAAGCACCATCCGAAATCGGAGAACAATCAAGAAGTTTTAACGGATCAGAAATGCACGGACTTTTTAATACATCTTCAATTGAAATTTCTTTTCGAAATTGGGCTTTTGAATTGAATGACGCATGGTAATGGTTTTTAACGGAAACCGCAGCCATATCTTCTTCAGTAGTTTTATACTGTTGCATATGCACACGCGCCATAAGTGAATACAATCCCGGAAAGGTCAGACCGGCGGAACGTTCTTCATCACTTCCCGCACCCATCAAAGCACCTGCTACTTCTTCTGGCTTATGATCCGTCATTTTTTCTATGCCAACTACGAGAACTGCTTGATACTGTCCGGACAGAATAGAGAGAACGCCTTGATGAACGGCAAGCCCGCCCGACGCACAAGCGCCTTCCACTTTTACTGCCGCTTTTCCCGTAAGACCGATTGATTCAGATACAAACGCTCCCATGTTTTCCTGGTTTCCCAATATACCGGAGAGCATGTTTCCGACAAAAATCCCGTCAAGAGTATTCGGATCCAACCCCGATTCCGTGAGGGCATTTTCGTATGCCTCACGAATGAGTGTGCGGGGAGACACATCCCATAACTCGCCGAATTTTGTTGTACCAACACCGAGAACGTTAATATTCATGTTTTAATGAAGCTAAATCGCTCCTCGTATTTTTAAATAGTCAACATACGAAATATATGTTTTATTTTTTATCAGATCAGCAACGGAAGGAGATTTCTTTTGAATGTTTGCTAAGCGATTCGTCGTTTTTAAAATAAACGCGTCAGAACTTGCTCCCGATCCATATGAAACAAATAAAATTGTTTGACGTGGTTGAGCAACATCGAGCGTAGCAATAAGTCCCAAAAGGGGAGTAGCGCTGTATGCATTTCCCATATTATCTACGATAAGTGACGGTGCTAACTGCTCTTTTGAAAATCCGAGTCGCCTCGCAGCCGTCCGGGGGAATTTGCCATTGGGCATATGAAATACACAGTAGTCAAAGTCTGAAGGCTTTAATTTGTTTCGAGAAAGTATTTGTGTTGCAGCATTCATGACGTGTGTAAAATACGCGGGCTCTCCGGTAAACCGGCCGCCGTGACTCGGATATGAAATCCCGTCGCGACGCCAAAAATCTGGCGTATCTGATGAATAGGTCAAGTAGTCTATGATTTCTACCGCCACCTCATCTTCCTTGTTACTAACGATCAGTGCTCCTGCTCCTGATGCGGCGGTATATTCGAGAATATCGTGCGATTTCGCCTGTGCACAATCTGCCCCAATGGTTAATCCGTAGTTAATTTTCTTCGCAGACAACAACCCGACAGCCACAATTAAACCCGTCGTTGCCGCCTTACAGGCAAATTCAAGATCTGCGGCAAAATAATTTCTGCCCACTCCCAAAAATTCTCCGACAATCGTTGCGGTTGCGTTCACCGCATACGGGTAGGATTCACTTCCCACGAAAAGTGCTCCAATTTGGTCGGGGGCAAGACCAACGCGGTCAAGCGCCGTATGAGACGCTTCGTAGGCAAGCGTTACCGTGTCTTCATCGGTTGCCGCAACTGATTTTTCTTTCACGCCGAGCGATCCGATTACGTGCTCCGGTTCTTTTTTCCAAACAGACGCAATATCTTCTGTCTTGATACGATAGCGGGGAACATACGCCCCATATGATGAAATGCCAATCATAAACTAGATATATGAATTATGATTTAAGATTTACGAATAATTAGTGTGCAATGTTTTCAAAATCATAAATCTTGAATCTTAAATCGTTTGACAACTATCTTCCAAGCTTCTTATGAGCCCTTGCTAAACTTCCTTCCGCCAAACTTGCTAGTAACGAAATCTCTCCTGCTAATACTGCGCCTGCAACAATCCCGGCAAATTCTTCAACTTTCCCTGTTCCTGAAACACTCATAATTGAAAGTCCCTCTTTCTGAGTAGATAGTCCCGTACCGCCGCCAACTGTTCCAACCATGAGAGAAGGAAGATATACTGAACAGTACAGGTCGCCGTTTTTCGTAACTTCAATTGTTGTTATACCGTTTGACCCTTCAACAACATGTGCGGGGTCTTGGCCGGTTGCGATAAATAGTGCAGCAATCACATTAGCAAAATGTGCATTAAATCCAAGAGAACCAGAGAGAGCAGAGCCGATCATACATTTTGCTTTCCATACTTCCTCAATCTTATATGGTGTTGTCTTCAGCACCGATGAAACGATTGCTTTTGGAACAAGAACTTCAGCCATGGCAATACGACCACGACCGGTAATGGCATTTATCCAAGCAGGTTTTTTATCAATGTCATAGTTTCCTGCAAGAGCAATACATTGAGCACCGCTTTCTTTTTCAATAAACCCCGCCAGTTTTTGACTCGCCATAGTAGCCATATTCATCCCCATCGCATCAGCCGTATCAAAATACCATCGAATGAATATGTACCTTCCAACTTCGATAACGGCATGGCGTAAGAGAATAATATGATCTGATGTTTTTCCTGCAATTGACCGTAACTGACCGAGATTACGCCATAACCATTCGTTGATGTTGAATTTTGACTTGTAGCTTAAACTTTTTTTAAACACTGAACCTCTGGTAACACCAATCAATTCGCTTGAAACAGTTGCCCCTCCTGATTCAGAAATTGCCCGGCACCCTCGATTTATAGATGCAACCAATGCTCCTTCTGTCGTTGCAAGAGGAATATAGTAATGAGACTTCAGATGTCTGCTATCTGTTGTCTCTCGTCTAATCTTAAGTGGTCCTACCACTCCAACCGGTACATGTACTGCACCAATCAGATTCTCACAGTTTTTTGAAGAAACTATTTCTTCTTCAAACCCAAACTTCCCTAAACTCCCCAACGAAACACCTGTCTCTTTTTCAATAAATGACCGCCGATCGTAAGCGTTTTTAAAGTCTCTGAGTTTCATAACATAAGAAAATTGAAGCTCCGCGGCCTCATGGCCGTGGTATTTTGAAAGTAAATAGCTTCAATCCGCCGAAGCAGAAAAACCAGCGAGTCATCCATGACTAGAAAGCCGTAGTTTTCTGCAAAGGAGGAATAACCCACTCGGGTCTGTTATTTGGTCGGGAAGAGGAGATAAATCATTCGCCCGCCTGCAACGCTATCGCGTAGCGATTGCGGGCAGGGATCGTTATATAAACGGTATTCGGAATATTCCCATTTGGTACAGGGCGACCGCATAGAGGGCGCCCAAGGGAAACAGAATTAACGAAGCGATAAGTATTTTTCCCATACTGAGCCTCATGCCAAACCGGAGTGTTAAATAGTATAAAATTGCTTTCCAAAAAAATAGAAACAATGAAAACGACAAAAATAAAAAACTAAACGCTTGGCCCAGTATGGATACAGTCCGCGGTGGAGGAAACAGAAGAGCCATTGCTGAAGTTGCAAAAAACCATACAATTGTTGGCACAAGAGAATACGTCCAAGGAAGCAGTATTGTTCGAATCCCTCCAACGCCCCCAATCGCCCTACCCACCCCAACAAGCGATACAACTACAAGCATGTACGTTACTATAAATCCGGCAACCAGTTTTCCAAAAGAAAATGTCAGTAAATACGGATGAGCCGTAATACCATGATGCACGAGAGAAGACCATCCAAAATAGCCAATACAGACTAATAAAAGGGGGAGTATTTGCAATAGGTGCTCACCTTTTGCGAGACGCCGATATGTCTCATAAGGAGTTTGCACAACGCCGATCATATGTCGAACAAACAAAATAATGTTATACGCGATGCGGGAGAATAGTATGGATTTAGAAACCATGCTGCAATATGCTTACCACGATAACCACTGAGGTTCCTAATAACATATACATAATAACGGTTACCGCAAATGATCCCAGCATCAGCGGCCGCCACGGTGCTCTTTTGAAAAATGGAATGATTACGCGATATACCGACGTGAAAGGACCCAACGTCTGCGGCGAAAGAGCAGACACTTCATTCATTTTTTTTACTAATGATTCATACGTTTTGTCTTGTTTCATAAATTATGTAGTTGCGGCATCGTATGCCGCTTTTTGACGCTATAATTTAGTCGTAAAAAATTATTTATTCCTGCGTATATGCTGCGACAAACGCCTGACGTGCCCGAAACAATTTACTTTCAGCACTTTTAAAACTAATTGTCATTTCCTGGGCAATTTTCGTCACGGACCATCCTTCAATATACTTTAGCTGAAGTAATCGTCTGTATTGTGGTGACAGCGCATTTAGCGTTTCTTCTATTTTCTGCGTAAGAAGTTTTTCGTCCAGTTTATCCTCAGGAGTAGTAAGGATGGAAAGAAGCGGTTCAATAGCAGGCATTTGTGAAAAAATAATGCGCTTTAGCTTTTTTCTTCGATAGAAGTCAATAACTTTTCTTTTGGCAATAGCGCATAAAAACGTATAGAGAGAGGAACGATAGGTAAAATCACGAAACGCCTCAAGAGCAGCCATGAAAGTGTCCTGCACCAGCTCCTCAACGTCTTTTTCATTTGAAACTCTCTGGCGTATAAAATTCGTCAATTTTGGCTTACACTCACCGTAAAATATCCGAAGCGACTTTTCAGATCCGCTTAAAATACCTTCGACCAATTCTTTTTCACTTTTCATTTTCGTAATTCTTTCTGAAATTATATCATTTGACAGGCAATAAGAGGTGATTTAAACTCAAAGAAGAAATGATTAACAAAATCAAAGCTACGAATCTTCTGTTCGCTATTGGCTATTGGCTAGTGGCTAGTGGCTTACTTCCTGTTTATGCTTCACCGACACCTGCCAATGAAGTTGATATTAATCGTGATTTTCCTTTCTTCAGCCGGTTCGGTACTATCGGTTCTCTTGTCAACGTCCTTCTTCCCAATGTGTTAATATTTGCCGGCATTATTCTTCTGGTATATACTGTGATGGGCGGATTTAACATGATCCGCGCGGCCGGATCAGGCGATGCGGAAGCCGCCGGTAAAGCAAAGCAAACATTAACATATGGCCTTGTCGGATTTGTTATTATTTTTACCGCAGCACTTGTCATAAAGCTTATCGAATTTTTAACGGGGATTAGTATATTCAATCCCGAACAAACACAATTTAAATGAAAAAGATAAAATTATTGTTTTTTACTAGTGGCTATTGGCTAGTGGCTATTGGCTACATGCTCGTGGCTAGTAGCTTACATCCTGTGTATGCTGCACCAACACCCTCTCCATTTTATGGAAAAGTTGATTTGCCTGATTATCTGGACCAGTTTGTCAATGTCGGTGGTGTTCAGGGTGGGGCACTCGTGGTGATTTTTAATATTTTCCTCCGGTTAACACTCGTCATTGCCGGATTTTTTGCTATCTGGAAATTTATAGAGGCAGGGTACTCATTTATGAATGCGGGAGGTCAGCCTGAAAAAATAACAGAGGCACGGGATAAAATCACCTTTACCATTTTCGGACTACTTATTATGGCAAGCGCACTCGTACTTGCAGGAATTATTGGTTTGATATTTTATCAGGATGCAACAGCCATTATTAGTCCGAAGATTATTGGAGCACCACAATAAACATGAAAGCATTAGCAGCAGCCAATGAAACAACACTTCCGCCCATCGGCCCAACAGGGTTTTTTTCCGCGATAAATCCGGGAAGTGCTTTTGCGAAAATCATAGCAAGCGCTTTTACGGTCATACTGGTCGTCGGCGGAATATGGGCATTTGTTATGCTCATCATGGGAGCGTTCTCAATCATTTCATCGGGCGGAGATCAGCAAAAAATTGAAACCGGAAGAAACCAAATTACGTGGGCGATCATCGGTGTTATAATCCTGGCCGCTTCATGGGGACTTATTATTCTGATAGAAGGTTTGACAGGAGCATGTTTTGGATTTAGCTGTGACGTTGACCTTGAACGACTTGCACCACAATTGTAAATCAAGTAATTACTTGACAGTTCTTCTCTCTTTACTTTATAGTAAACATAGATTAATTTATGTCCGCCAAATCTTACCTCTCGCCTTCTTGTTCTATTCGAACACGGCTCGAGGAGCGATTATCGGCGGATGTAAGAAACTGTAAGACTCACTCTTCAGTTTCGTCAACAGTTTCTAACAGGAGGTGAGTGAATGAAAAATCTATTTCAAAAAATTTCTTTAGCAGCACCCATACTCGGCATGCATTTTGCCGCAACAACTGCGTGGGCAATAACAAATGAGCCGCTCGGTGTAACAACAGCACCTACAGGAGTTATTACCAGTATCAACAGTCTCATCAGTGGAGGAGTAACGTTAATCTTGATTGTCGCTGGTCTAGTAGCCTTTGTTTATCTTCTTCTGGGTGGTATCAAATGGATCACCTCAGGAGGAGATAGTGCACAAGTTGAAGCAGCACGTAATCAAGTCATCCATGCGTTAATCGGAATCATTGTCGTTTTAGCTGCATGGGGTCTGATCATGTTGATTCAGGGAGCAACGGGAGCGTGTTTTGGTATCGGGTGTACGGTTACACTACCCGTATTTAAATAAAAATTAACAGATACGACGGAGGTGATTTTTATTATGAAAAAAGTAATTGGAACTGTATTGACAATTTTGTTTTTTAGTGGAGTCGTAATTGCAAACACGACAAATGTTTTAGCGTTGACTGTACAGGAATGTAATGATTTATATGGTTCTGATCCTATCTCTTACAACGACTGCATTGCCAACGCCTCTGATGCTGATGAAAAGACAATAAACGTCATTAAACCAACCGGTGCGATCGGAAGTATTAACAGTCTCATCAGTGGAGGAGTAACGTTAATCTTGATTGTTGCAGGACTCGTTGCTTTTGTTTATCTTCTTCTGGGTGGTATCAAATGGATCACGTCTGGAGGAGATAGTGCACAAGTTGAAGCAGCACGAAATCAAGTTATCCATGCCATGATTGGTATTATTGTGGTATTAGCTGCATGGGGTTTGATCATGTTAATCCAAGGTGCAACGGGTGCGTGTTTTGGTATAGGGTGTACGATTGAATTGCCCGTGTTTACCTAAACTATAAAGAATCCCTTTAAAAGCCCTCCATGGTGAGGGCTTTTTTAGTATTGTATTGAGTACGTTAGTTTGTTAGTATTGATGCATGGGACCACGAGCTTGGGATAAAATTACTACGAACTGTATTGCCGACGAGACACAGCCGGCAAATCTTAAATGTTTGGAAGCATTATTTTCAAATGTTATTGCCGCGCTTGTTGGCGCAGCAGGACTTGCTCTTTTTGTTATGCTTGTTATCGGCGGCTATAAATATCTGACGGCAGGCGGCGACGCACAGGCCGCTGAATCTGCCCGATCCACCATGTTCTGGGCAGTCATGGGAATTGTGCTTATGATTCTTTCATTTATCATCCTACGCGCGATTGAGTGGTTTACAGGAGTCCCCGTGACCATATTCAAAATTCCTTTTTTCTAACTGTAATATTCCTAACAAATCACGCGTCCTAACAATCTTTCTCGTATAGTATAAATTTTTATACTTAATGAGTAATTTAGAACTGAAATTTGACAAACTTTACAGAACAAAGGGGAGCGGCTTTCAGAAAACAGAAATCTAATAACTTCATTTTTCCAAAAGAAAAAGCGCTTGGGGAGATCTAAATGATCGAATTGTCTCAGGGGAGACAAAGACTGTTTGACAGTCGTTTTCGAACATCTCGTTCACCTTCTGCGCTTTTATCTTGCACTCGAACTTCGGAAAGTCATTCCTGAAATATGCATTGTGCAAATTGAAAATCGCTTGATAGGCGATTCGCTTATAACGGAGCCACCCGTTTTATTCACGTCGTTGTGAATAAACCACTTTCGTGTTTATTGATCTTGTTTATTTCTGGACAAGATTGGGTCGCTTCGGTCAGAACTTCTATATCCACAGAGTCAACTCGAGGCAATGTGGTCTTTACTCGTTAGGTTTAAACATGTAGATAACGAGCACTACAAAGACCAGTATTCCAATCCAGAAGCCAGGTCCGTCAGTAATTACCCACGGTCCTCCACCAGGAGTCAATGCATCTCCAATTCCAGCACCCATGAGGCCGAAGGCCAAGGCGCCCAACAGTAGACCAAGTAAACTTCCCAGACAACTCATCAGACATCTCCTTTACACTGAACCGATAGCTAGTTTGGAGAATGCGGTCTCCTCGAACATTATCCTTTACTACACTCAGCACAAAGTGAACCGGTACCTTTCGGTACGAAGTGATCGTAGCAAGTCCATTTGCCGCATCGTTTGCACCTCCATAGATTTGTTGGTTCTGACCATTCTACTTTCTCTTCGCTCGTAGACTGTCGATAGGTGTATGGACCTCCTCCCATACCCGCAGTTGTTCCGGTGCGATATGGCTGATATGACTTAGGGCCACTACTAGCTTTTCCACAGATATGACATCGGTATGTCATCTGATGGATTAAAAGTCGCAAACTCATGTCGTTTCCTCCTAGTTTATATTAATACGTAGAAAACATTCTTCGCTTCCGCCCTCAATTCAAGATCGTCTGAATGATGATACTTCGTGTTTTACACACTTTTCTCAAAGCGAAGATTACGAAAGAAGAAAAGACCAAATATGTGATCTCCTCTGTTTTCGTAACCTTCTGGACGAAAGTGAAAATTTTTAACCCTTCGACTTCGTTCAGGATTATAACTTTCCGCAAGTTGTCAAAGAGCTATTGCAAAGCAATATGCTCTGCAGACCCGTACACGCGACATCGTGAGGCGAGGATGTAAACCTCGCGAACGACGAGCGTTGTTCTGGGTTAATGTGCAAGTCTTCAGACTGAAACCACTTTCTTTCTTTTCATCTGTTCAAAACGCTAAAACTTTGACAGATTGAGAACGAAATAAAGCGTCCGCTGAATATAAATTGTTGCCTAATACATATAGGCAGGTTGCCAAATCTGTTGTTCTTATATATTATGCAAGTATATTATATCAAAGTGTATCAAATTAGTTTAGCCAATCGTTGCGCGTTGACAATACGTAATCAATATCACATAATGATAGACACATGAAACTCCGTGCCCGTTTCATTATCGTGTTATTTATCTTCATCTGCTCATCATTCTTGAGTCAAGCTGTTCACGCAGCAGGTGAAGACACTATTCAATTCCAACCCATATCTCAAGATAGTTCTGGATATGTAGACATCTCATGTGATTGTTATGCAGATGCTTTGGATATTGCACAAACTGGTAAATCTGCAGATCAATTTACCAATGCTGCAAAATGTAAAGCAGATTCGGAAACTATTAATAATGAAGCATGGACCCAACACACGATCAATTCTCAAGCTTTTGCAGCAGCAAACATGATGGTCGCAGCATGCGTTTCAAATGATCCGCAAAAGCAATTAAGTGCATATAACAAATCAGGATTGGGCTTAGCCACATCAACTATTGCTTCGTTATACACAAACCCGCCAGCCTCTACAACCTACTATGTTGCCGACCTTATGCAAAACGCCGGGTTTGCAGAGCCAGCATACGCACAAGGGATTGGTTATTCAGGATTAATGCCGCTTATTGATATATGGCGGTTATTCAGGAATTTCTCATATGTCATTTTGATAGCGGTTGCCGTTATTATTGGATTCATGATTATGCTCCGTATGAATATTGACCCACAAACAGTCATTTCAGTCCAGAATGCACTTCCGGGAATTGTCATTACCCTGATTCTTATCACATTCTCATACGCAATTGCGGGACTTCTGATCGATCTTATGTATTTTGTTACACTTCTTGTCGTCTCAATCTATGGACAGCTACAAGGTGCTAATACGACTGATATAGCAGAGTTTCAGCAGGTATTTTTAAATGCAAACGCAGGTACACTCTTTGGAAATACAGTGTGGACGAAAAATGCGGTTGCACTACCGTTTGAGCTTTGGAATATATTTGTACCATCAACGCTAGCACCGGGACTCATTCTTGGTTTTTGGGGGGGTGGACCCGCTGCCTGGATAACGGGAACTGTCATTGCAGCTTTACCGGTATTGATTATCGGATTTGCACTCTTTTTTGCATTCTTACGAATTCTCATGATCCTGATCACGTCCTACATACAGATTTTAATCAATATTATTTTTGCTCCTTTGATTTTACTGCGCGGCGCTCTACCGGGAAGTAATGCGTTTACGGGATGGTTAAGAACGCTTGTAGGAAACTTGTTAGTGTATCCCGCCACGGCAGGCATCATTTTATTATCAAAGGTTTTTACCGACCGTGTGGAATTCCTAGACGACTCTGGACAACAGCTTTGGCAACCACCCTTTCTACTTGGTCCGGCAGCAAATCCTGATAATCTGATTGGACTCATTGGTTTGGGTATTATGCTCTTAGCCCCAACGTTTATTCTCCGGATTAAAAATGCTATCGCTGAGAAACCTGCTGTTCCCGTATCACCAAGTATTATTGTAGGCCCGGCTGCCAGTGTGGTAGGACGGGGAATCGGACTTGCCACGACATACGGTCAGCTCAGAGGCGCAGGACTCCTCGGACAAGGGAAAGCAGCAACGGCACATCCTGCACATGAGCAAGTAGCCGATACAGTGAATCCGCCTAGTTGAATTTAACTCTCTTCTTCTCCCTGCTGGAGAATTGCCCACCCTTCAACCACTATAAGCAATGCTAACGCAATGGCTATATAGGGAAGAATTGCCTGCATTTGATATTTGGACAGATCTTTATTTGTCAGGTGAAACTCGTGATATAGTTGATTAAACATCTCGGGTTGCTGTAAAAATGCATCGACCGTCCAGGCCATATCTACGAGTTGGCGTTGTTCATTTTTCTGCAGAATAGGATCGTTCGGATCACGGGTTAACTTCATAAGTCGAGACCCCCCCTGCTCCATTACAAAATCACGAAACTGTTTATTATCATTGCCTGCAAGCCACCTGAATGGTTTTTCTAATATAGGATTACTCTCCAGAAGAGCAGGAGCCTTTACCATCTCGATCCACGCCTCTAGTATATTTTTTCCTCTCGGTGCGCCTTCTTTCGGTTCATACACACCCGCATACTCCTTAACAAATGCACCGATTTGTTTGACAATTTCAGCCATTTCGGTTTTGTGAATACCGGTAATAACCCCATCTAGTAAACCCGGCATCATTTTTGCCATGACTTCTATTTCGTGATTTCTTCTCTTTAAAACCGAATCGCCGCCTTCAAATCCAAGCTGTCGTTCTTCATAGAGACTATCTGCAAGGCGCGTAATCGGAAGGGTAAAACGCGCGTTCATGGTCAACTGTTCTATACCGACAAATTTCGCATCGTCGCCGGACATGCCGCGTGCACGACCCGTTTTCCCCTGTTTCATATCGGTAAAGTAATTTCTCAGCTGTTTGGTTATCTCAAAGCATGTGTCCGCGTAAGCGTTGTAGTCATTTCTGAGAAATCTTTCGAGATAGTTGTTGAGTACCGGAAAAGCCTGTGCTTGCCGCCCAAAATATTTTTCAACGTCTTTGTTTGCTATTTTGTGCCGGACCACATCATTTTGCACGGCATAGAGCGCGTTCTGCAGCTCCCTCCATATTTTTTCGATCCTTCCGTTTACAAACGCATCCGCTTCGGAACCGGTTAGGTTCTTTGCTCTCATCTCCGCTTGTAAGTGAGAATTCTTCCTAAATTCACTATTTATGATCTTATACGTATCTTCTACGTAGAATTGTCCTATAACGGTAGGTAGTCTAAACGACACTTGTTCAAGAATGTATTTTTTACGTTCAACAATGAGTTCGCTTTGGACTTGTTTAAAATCATCACTACTAAATAAATCTTGTACCGCCTTTCTTTTTTCAGTTATTTCACCTTGGTTGTTCCCTTGCAATGCAACCTGGTATGCTGCAATTTTTTCCTGCATTTTTCCGATAAGCCCTATATCTTTTGGTGATAATCTTTTTCTCACATATTCTCTTGCAGATTCTATTTCATCATTTGAAGATCGCTCGTTTAATCCAGTGAGATTTCGCTCATCTATCATTCTTCTAAGCAAAAACTTCATGTTTTCAAACCCGTCAGATGCACGATTGACTTCTTCGCTGTTAAGATCTTTCGCCACTTCGATCTGTATGCCGAGTGTATATTCAAAACGGTTTGAGTTTGGATCACCGATTGGGCCCAATTTCCCCGTCTGCTCTAAGATTTGCTCAACAAGTCTTCTCTGAGAGAGTGTGTCACGCCAGCTTCCTGGGTCCAGGATACCGCCGATCTTCATATACTCAGATGTGTACATCATGGAGTAGGGAATACCTAGTTTTTTATTTAAATATTTCACTACTTCCCTAAATCCTGTTTGCGCATCGGGAAGACCTTTTTCATCCTTTTTTTCGATTGCCTGTTGTATCAGCGCATTCCATTCTGGTAAACGGTTAAGAGCCAACTGCTTCCCATATTCATCCCGGAAAAATTTAAGATATATCAAATGTGAAAATTCTTTGACGACCGGCTGGCCGTAATGACCGTACCTCTGGTGCATCATCACTTCGTGATTGAGTCCGCGCAGGAGATATTCCATATCAAACCCTTGAAGTGTTGCATCGCCGACATCCTCAGCCATTTTTCCTACGGTAGCATTTATTTTTGGAAGATGGGACGTAACAATCATAAGCTGGCGAGCATTTCTGATACCGATACGAACGTAGTTTTTTCTCCGTTGTACTTCATTTGCGTACCACTGTTTCTCTGCTTCTGGAGATTTAAATTCGTTTTTGGACTTTCGGTCAGTGTATTCAGTATCAAGACGAACTCGCTCAGAAGTCCACAGAGCGTCAAATACGATCTGTTCTACTGGGGAATAATAGGTACCTGCCTCCTCAAAATCGCTTTCAAGAAGCTCTTTTTCTGTATCGGTATACGCTTGTAACAACTTAACCGAATTTTCGTCAGGATTTTGGATACCTTGGTGTATTGCCTCTCTCTGTAATTCATAAAAAACATCCCGATCATCTTCGGTAAATATAATTTGTATACCTGTTTTTAGTTTACCTTCGGCAACAAGTTCGCTTATTGCCTGTTCTTGGAGAATTTTACCTTTCATTCGTTCGTTTATCTGGTCCCATACAAGTTTACTTTCAGCCATAAGCGCATCGACCGCCTGCTCAGTCCCCATGTTATTTGTTCTTCCATATGTATATACTTTTTCCCATACGTTTAGTCTCCGTCGTTTTCGATTAAGACTTTCCCAAAGAGAACCAAGTGGAAGAATATCTTTGTTGAGTAAAATATATCCACCCTTAAGCTCATTTTGCTCGTCTGTAGACAAAACTGTTGTTTCGCTTTTTTTTGTAAGATACAGATGTCTGCGGTATTTTTCAGCGACACGGGCTATTGCCGCTTGTTCGTATAGACGGATTGCATCCGTCGCAATTCTCCGTTTATCTCCAGTGTACGTCCTTCCCATTAGTTCATTGAGTGTCTCTTGAGGTACCGATCCAAAATATTTCACTATATCAGTAATATCATTGCTCGCCCGTGCGGCACGAACCACGTTGTGAAGATGTATGGCATCTCGTATATCAATACCTGTCTTATCGACAAAATCTGATACGCGCCGTCGTGCTTCGTTAAGAGGAATCCCATGTTTGGTAAAATAATCAATACCATGACTTCGAATGTAGTCTTGAAGAGCGCTAATTTTGTGCTGAAGGCTTTGGTCTTGTGAAACATCTGAGTTTGGATCTGCCGTGAGAAGAAATATAATTTCGTCCTTGAAGCCCTCCCAATAGGCAGGCCCTCCTTCTCTAATGTTTTGTTTTTCGTCATCCGTAAGATATTGGCCGCTTATGGTACGAAATGCCCGATCTTCTTTTTCCTCTTCTTCCTGTTTACTTCTCGCTACCTGAACATCTTTACTCATTCTATTCATCACTCTTCTGCGTAATGAATCTAATGAGGGATTTGTTCTAATGTCTCCATTAAGCATCGCGAGATTACGGGCAAATTCTGTTCGTTGACGATCATCAAATAACCCGTGCACCTGTAGATCATGCGCAGCAGAAACTAAATCTCTCAATTGTTTGTGTTGTGGGTTGTTCTGATCAAACGATGGATCGCTTACTAAGTCTTGCACAGCCTGCGGAACGTCTGCCCATTTTAGTTCTTGGGGTGGGTTTGCCTGACCACCACGCTGAGAAGCTGAGCCCGAACGGATACGTTTCTCAATTTGGTCAAGACGCGCATTTTCTCCAGCAACGGCGTTTGTTTGCCAAAATTCGGCCGCTTTTTCTTTTTGAGATTTTGTTGCTCTCTTTTGAGACGGTTGATCTATTTCCTGTCGTTCGCTCTCATCAACAACCATCTCGGTCCATTTTTTGAGCAATTTATCTTTATATTTTCTAATCTCGCGCTTAGATTCTTCAGTTTTATCGTTTGTTGAAACCTCAAGCTCATATATCCAATCTTCAAGCTTTCCTTTCACATTGACGACTGTTTGACCTTTTTTTGTTTTTTCTGCAATGTCATAGAGAACACGAACGAGATCAGTGTCTTGAGGAGGAGTTGTTTCACCACGGAATACAAAGTCCGCTTGGAAATTTTTGGGATTTTTTACCGCCTCTTCAACTATGGTCTGCGCTACTACCAATTCTTGACTTCTTTCAGGGGATTTTGATCGCAATTTTTTAACACGACCCAGAGCCTTTACGTTTATTTTTTCAAGAGTTATTGACTCGTCTGAAGCAACAAGTTCTTCGACAATTGTCTGATCTTTCATTGCTTTAGAAGTCTCTTTTGGAGTATCGGTCTTTCCTGCAGATTCTGTAGGATTTTGAGCAGATAGTTCGGACTGGGTGGTTTTGATTTCTCTAACTTCAGTCACGTTGGTATAGTATAACAAAACCTATAGTGTTTTTCAATGGTTTTGATTTATTGGGTAATATCTAATATTCTTTTATTGTAGCATAGAGAATTGATCGAGAAGTTTTCCTATTTGTTTTTTTGTCTTTTCGGTGACCGTAATAGAAATCATTCCTGGCTTTATTAAACGGTCCGAGAAAGGCGGCTGGCCGTACACCACGCGGGATAACAACGGTGCCAGATACACCGCGGGAAGAACCGCCAAATCATCCTCTCCGCGGACAAAAATAACGGTTCTTTTTTTTTGAGAGATGTATACGTCAAGCGCTTTTTGAATACAAGTTACTAAATCAACCGTTATAGTTCCCGCAAGGTTGATGGTACGGATAAAGTGATAGTCAGAACCGACCAATCTTTTAATCTGTTCTTGTGTAAACACTTTCTTTTTTCGAATCATCCCATCCAGAATAATAATATCGGGCAGTATGTTTTGAGAAATAAGTTTTACTGCCGAAGCATCACCAACTGAGAGTAATAGACGTTTTTTTCCTTTTTTAAACACCGCAAGATTTTCTACGCGGTCTCCAAATGGCTTTTTGAGAATTTTCCTGAGACGGTCGGGGAGGTTAAGATTAGTTTCAGGGATGTTATAGATTGTACCATCGCGCTGTACACGACCTGTGCGAATCCGTGTGGACGAGAGATATGAACCGTCAGAAGCAAAAATAGTTTTACACGAAATGACCGGTTTTACTTTTTTAATTTTAAATATCACCTCTGGGGAAACACGCGGTCCAACCACAACAGCTTTAATAGTATTGTCAGTAAGAGCAGGGCCGAGAGAATCGTTTAGCCGTACGATTTTCGACCGTGAAAGAAACTGGTGTTTTCTGAGGAAATTTTGCAGATGTTTTTTACGTACTTCATACGACTCGATCAATTCGCTCAATACTTTAGAGAGAACCATTGTATCGTCGGTCAGTCCAATAACGACTTGATCTCCTAACGAAAATGCTGTTTGTAAGAGTTCTTCGTGTCCTTTGTGAAACCGATCAAAAGTACCTCCTACCGCAACTTTTTTAAATGTATAAAGAGCACTACGTCCTTTCATTTTGCCTTGCATTATACCCCAAATCCTGATAGAGTAATAGACGTATGGATCAACATCCTGTCCCAAGAAATGTTACTGGTTTTGAGTTTCAGCTGATTGGATTTATGACACTGAAACAATTTTTCTACCTGCTCTTTTCTGCGGGTTTTGTGCTGGTGTTTTGGAAAGGACCATTTGGTATTTTAAGCGTTCCGCTGGCTATTCTCGCAGCACTGATTGGGGTTGCGTTTGCATTTTTGCCGATTCAGGAACGTCCCTTAGAAATCTGGCTCAAGAATTTTATAGTCGGCATATATTCTCCCACACAATATCTATGGCACCAAGAACGCATAACGCCGGATTATTTGAAACCGGTCCGGATGGTTACTCGTAAAAAGAAGGAAACAAAACAAGATGTTGACTTGCTTCATCAAGACGCACGAAATAAACTGCAACAATACTTGCAGACCATCAAAGAAACAGAAGCACACTCTGCAGACAAACAGGAATCGTCAGTTCTTACGCAAGTAGCCGCATATATCAATGATCCATCATTGAAAATATCTACATCAACAACTGCCGAAGGCCTGCAAAAACAACCTTCAGATCCTCATGCGCTGCCCATTGGTATTGTTTCGGGAACGGTCCGCGCTCACAGCACGCCTCTTACAAATATTTTGATTCACATAAACAATCAAAATGGCGAAACGGTACGCATGCTCAAAACAAACGCCGCCGGACAGTTTCATTCAAAACTCGAATTGGGACCAGGTACGTACCAATTGGTCATTGAAGACCCGAACGGCCAGTATACGTTTAAACAATATTCATTTCACATTGGTAATCAACCATTACACTCATGGCTTATTTCGCCCGCCCGCCTCGCAAGCGAGAGCGTTGCGGGCAGGTCAGTTGAAATGGTGAATTAGTAATATGTCTGTCCCGATTCGCGCATCGACACAACAATTTTTAGAAATTGAAGATATTATTGACGATTTAGCAATAATGGTCGATGGTTCGTGTGCTCTTATAATGGAAACTGGTGCGGTAAATTTCGGGTTGCTTTCTAAAGATGAACAAGAAGCCATTATTTATTCTTTCGCCGCATTTTTAAATTCACTCTCGTTTCCGGTTCAGATTTGCATCTTGTCCAAAAGGATGGACATCTCAGATTATTTGACCTATATTGCTCAGTCTCAAGTAACACAAAAATCAGAGAAGTTAAAAGAAAAACTGGCGTCATACCATCAATTTATACTTTCTCTCGTTAAAGATAATCAGGTTCTGGAAAAACGCTTTTTTATCGTGATACCGTTCTCAACGCTTGAACTGGGAATCAAAAGCTCGGGAAGGTCTCTGGTTTCAAAGCCTAAAAAACTGCCGTATAAAAAAGATTATATTCTCGAACGGGCAAAGGCTGCGCTGTATCCAAAACGTGATCATGTCATCAGACAGCTCTCACGTCTCGGTCTTAAAGCAATACAATTAAATTCACAAGCGCTCGTATCGTTTTTTTATGACATTTATAATCCGGAAAGCAGTGAGGGAGAACGGGTACCTATAGACGTAGCACAGCCCGTGGTAACCGGAGGGAGGTTGTAATTATGTTTGGAAAGAAAAAAACAACAGCACGTCAACCAATAAATCCCGCCGTGGCAGGGCAAAAAAACGGCCAAGGAGGGGCAGCGTTTGCCAAGGGCCTGGTGTCTCTCCGTGATGTGCTGGCACCGTCTGTTGTAGAAGTAGATTTTGATTATTTAAAAATCAACGAGTCTTTCTATCGAACGTTGTTTGTCGTCGGATACCCACGATTTGTTTCTCCTAACTGGCTTGCGCCTCTGATTTCGTTTGATCACTCTCTGTTTATATCTATGTTTATTTATCCAGAAAAAAGCAAAGCAATATTAGATGATCTTCGCCGTAAAATTGCTGAAATGGAAGCAACCATTCAGTCAGATATAAAACGAGGCAAAGTCGTTGATCCGAAGGTACAGGTGCAGCTTGATGATGCGCTTTCACTTCAAGCAGAACTTGCTAAAGGCGCTGAACGATTTTTTCAATTTGCTCTATACGTCACCGTCCCCGCAGAGACGGTTAAAGAGCTCAATGAGACAACAAAGCAAGTTGAGTCATCTCTTGGATCGTTGTTGGTGATATCAAAACACGCATCTCTTCAGGCAGAGGATGGTTTTAAATCAACGCTTCCGCTCGGAATCGATCGCCTGAACGTACTGCGTAACATGGACACCACGTCTCTTGCCACGACGTTCCCGTTCACCACTGCTTCTCTCACTTCAAATCGAGGAGTGCTCTATGGCATCAATGAACACGACGGCAGTCTTGTTATTTTTGACCGGTTTTCTTTAGAAAATGCCAATTCTCTCGTCTTGGCAAAATCCGGTTCAGGAAAATCATTTTTAGTAAAGCTTGAGAGTGTCCGCTATCTTATGTTTGATACGGAAGTATTTATTATTGATCCGGAGGGGGAGTATAAAAACCTCGCAATTAGTTTTGGAGGAGAATTTGTCGAATTCTCATTCTCGGCGCCGGTTAAAATAAATCCCTTTGATCTTGCCCAAGTTGCTGAAGAAGGAGAAAACGCGCTCGGTTTAAAATTGCTCTCTCTCCATTCCTTAATGAACGTAGTTATGGGCGACCTGACACCTGAGGAGGGAGCAATTATTGACAAGGCATTAGTTTTAACCTACCGGCAAAAAGGCATTACCAACGATCCTACAACTCACCAACACGAGCCGCCTATTATGGAAGATTTGTACAAGGCACTTTTAGGCATGGAAGAGCCTCTTGCTCAAAACCTGTCAAACCGGCTTGAAAAATTTATCAAAGGTTCAATCGCCGGTATTTTTAACCAACAGAGCAATATGGATATTAAAAACCCCTTTATGGTGTTTAGCGTGCGTGACCTTGAATCAGAATTAAAACCCATCGCTATGTTTATCATTCTTGATTTTATTTGGAATCGGGTCAAAAGAACGCTCAAAAAACGACTTCTCATCGTTGATGAGGCATGGTACCTGATGAAACAGAAAGACGCTGCTAACTTTTTATATGGCATTGCAAAACGGGCCCGCAAATACTATCTCGGTCTCACAACAATTACCCAGGACGTTGAAGACTTTCTTAATTCTGACCATGGAAAAGCTATCGTTACTAATTCGTCCATTCAAATTTTACTCAAACAATCACCGGCTGCCATTGATAAAATCTCGGAGACGTTTTACCTTTCAGGCGGAGAAAAACACTTATTACTATCAGCTGATGTGGGAGAAGGATTGTTCTTTGCAGGATCATCACATGTTGCGGTTCGCGTGGTCGCATCGCCTGAGGAATATGAGTTGGTCACCACGACACCGAGTGAAATATTGGAACAGCAAAACAAAGCAGCCGAAATATCTGATGTTCCACCAATAAGCCCACCACCTAATCAATAGATCAATTTCCCACACTCGTGTTTGATATACTAATCACATGCCTGCTATATTTTCAACCATTGGAAGAGCGGCGCTTGCGCTTGGAAAAAGAGCAGTGTCAGCGGTCGGAAGTCGTCTTTTCGCAAAACAAGCTGCATCTACTGCGTTAAACGCTGAAGAATTAGCAGCAACACAAATAAAACGTCTTACCTTAAAAAAACAAATAAGAAAATCGAAAGTATTAGACTTTGCGCGGTGGATATTGGGTCAATCGTCTCAAGGTGAAGAAGAACCAAAAACACTTGCTCAGCGGGAAGAAGCTATGGTAAATCATATGTCAATTTGGCTCGCAATTGGTTTAACAATCTTTATTATGTACTCTTTTTTCACCAATGTTATCAGCAATGCTCCTATCCCATCAGGTGCTCTATGAAATATCCGGTACGTTTCTTTTTATTTTTATTCCTCTCATTTCTCGCCGCACTTCTGGCAAGTATCGTGTTATTTTGAATCCTGCAGTCGAACCGGCATAATTATGTGGAAGTATTCTTCTTTTTTACCAAAGTGAAAGACGCCCGGCTGTAGAGAACCATTTGATTCCAACATGAGTGTTTCTTCTTCTGAGGCGTTTAAAATGTCGATTAAAAACCGGTAGTTAAATGCCGTATCAAGATCTTCACCCGTTTTCTTAACCGAGAGCGCTGTTTTATTTTCGCCGGTTTGAGGAGCATTAGCAGACACGGTTAAATCGTTTCCTTTTATAGACATTTTAATTATATTTGCTGATTCACGCGCAAATATTGAAGCAAGTTTAACGGCCTTTAAAAATTCTAGTCGGTCAATCTCAATCGTCGTTTGTGCACTTCTAGGGATAATTTTATGATAATCAGGGAAAGATCCCTCAATGAGGCGTGTAACAATAGACTCTGTTTTTTTTGAGGCTGATAGTTTTTTTTCTTCTGGATAAAAACGAAGTTCTAACGACTCCTGAGCCTCCTCTAACAACGAACCGAAAGCTCTCACTGCTTTTACCGGAACAATAATATCTTCCTTCCATTCGGTAGTAACCTGCTTTTTTTGATACACTGAAAGGCGAAACCCATCGGTGGTAACAATAGTAAGACCCGCATCACTATTTGAAAATAAAACACCAGTTAATACTGCTCGTGCCACGTCAGAAGATACTGAAAATTCTATTTTCCTAATAATATCTTTCAGTTCTTCCCCTGTTAGTTTTAAAAAAATACTTTTCCCTGTTGTTTCTTCGTAGGGAAACATCTCTTCAGGTGCTGTTTTTAATATCGTTTCGGATTTTTCCCCTTTAACTACCACACCTTTTTTATCCGTTTTTATGATTAATTTTTCTCCGGAAAACAATGAAACAAGAGATTGTGTCGTCTTTGCCGGAAGAAGTACGGTTCCTTCCTCTTCTATTTTTCCAGGAATTTGTATAGTTGTTGTAGCTTCTAAATCGGTTGCACGAAGTATAATTTGCCGTTTTGATGCTTGAAGAAAAAAATTATTTACTACGGAAACAGCACTGGTTTTTGAGGGAAGAAATTTACTTCCTTGGGTAAGTGCGTTAGATAAGTTTTCTTGTAAAACAACTATATTCATATTAGTAGCAGTAGTAGTAGGAGTTGCGGATAAGTGTACAAATTTTATATTTAGCTGTCAAGGGTACTGTCTAAGTATGAAATCAAGAGGGGAAAACAAAGGTAAGTAAAAGTGGATAATAATGTGGATAAGTTGTTCAATTTGGTGGATAAGTAGATAACGAGCTTGTTATTCTATCCCCATATAAGATGTCTTACTTGAGAAAGATCTTCACGTATATGCTCTTTTTTCGGCAGAAGAGAAGTTATTTTTTCTACGCCATGCATAATAGTGGTATGATCTCTACCCCCCAACAATTTTCCTATTTCAGTAAAAGAAATACCCATTTCATGCCTCAATAAATACATAAGAAGTTGTCTTGGTTCAGTAAATTGTTTTTTCCTACTTTTTCCCGTGATATATTCTGGTTTTAAATCAAAATGGACCGCAAATAATTCTATTATTTTATCTGGACGAACATTTTTTTCCAAAGGCTTTCCACCACGGGCGCGGGAAAGAATATGGGAAACTGCTTCGTAAGGAAGCGTTCCTTTTCTTTCTTCAGTACTATATCTCAGCAAAGCTCCTTCAATTGCTCGGACGTCTTCAATATTCGCTGCAAGTGATTTTGCCGCGTCTATAGGAATACTAATGCCGCGTGACTGAGCTTTAATGAGGAGTATTGCGGTTCTCAGCTCAAAGTTTGGCGGTGTTATGTCAATAATAAGCCCACCTTCAAAACGAGAACGGAGGCGCGTCTCAAGCTCCTTTATTGCAGAAGGCGGTTTATCAGAAGTTAATACCACCTGGCTGCCTGAGTTTAAAATACTATTAAACGTATGAAAAAATTCAGTTTGTACCGATTCTTTTCCGGCGATAAATTGAACATCATCTACCATAAATAATTGTGCGTTGCGGTATTTGCGTTTAAAAATGCCCGAGGTTCGTGTGCGGATTGCCTCAATAATTTCATTGGTGAACTCTTCACCCGTACAGTAAATTACCTGTGTTTGCGGGTTTTTTAAGAGCACCTCACGCCCAATAGCCTGCATAAGATGTGTTTTACCGACGCCCGTTATCCCCCATAAAAATAAAGGGTTATATGCTTGGCCTAATTTAGTTGAAACGGCTTGGGACGCAGCATGTGCCATTTGATTGCTGTCAGAAACCGCAAAACTTTCAAATGTATAGTTTGGATTTAATCCAGCATTTCTTATGACGTTTTCATGCGAAATTACTGATTCAAACAAAGGACCCGGAGACTCAGCTTGCCGTGGTTGATGTGGGGAGACGTTAAAAAGAAGACTTACCGGTTGTTGAATTCGCTCTTCAAGCATGCGTTTGATCAGCGTGAGGTAGCGAGTTTTAAGCATGGTGGCGTCATTTAGGTTTGGACAGTGAATAATAAACGACCCTTGTTTGTCGCCAGAAGTAGAGAGTCGGGTGTTTTTGAAAAAAGATATAAATTGACCGCGACTTACTTCAAGTTCTATTTCTCCTAATACTGAATTCCACAAACCGTCAACATCCATATTTTATATGTAGATAATACTGGGGATAACACACGCACATAATACAAAAGTTATCCACAAATAGCAAGAGTGAGATCTCTATTGTTTTACGGTATAATGAATATATGAAACCAAAAAAAGAGAAAATAAATCACGATGAGCTCTTTGCATGGGAGGCACCGACGCGACCGTTTAAAAAAAGAGATCGCACTTTTTTTCAAACCGTTATTTCGCTCGCGTTTCTTCTCGTCGTCATATCTCTCTTTTTAAGAGAGTGGTTATTAATAGGTTCGATACTGGCCATTGTTTTTTTAAGCTATGTCCTTGCCGCAGTTCCACCGCCGGTAATGTCTAATAAAATAACCACAAAAGGTATTTGGGTGGGAGATACTTTTTTTAAGTTTTCTGAAATACTCCAATATTGGTTTGAAAAACAACTCGAAAATACCGTGTTAGTGTTGCTGACCCAGTTTGGGACTGAGGTTAATGTGGTTATCCCCACCGATAAAAAAGAAGAAATTGACACTGTTCTTCGTGACAGGCTTGTTTTTCGTGAAAAACCCCTCAAGAATTTTATCGAAAAGATCGGCGACTGGCTTAGAAAAAGCGTTCCTCTTGAGGAAACCTCACATTCTCAAAACACAAAGCACACGTCATAACAGGCGTCCGGCTGGTATAATATAATTGCACGCGCTTATAGCTTAACTGGATAGAGCAGGGGCTTGCGGAGCCTCAGATCCCAGTTCAACTCTGGGTAAGCGCACAAAAAAACAGATTGCGCCGCGCCCGCCAGACGCTTCCCGCCATAAGCGAGAAGGCGAACACAAACAAAGGAGGACGAATAATTTGACATGCCTACCCTAATAAAGAATGTTTATGCTTGCTCGCTTACCTCTAATGTGGAAATTCCGGTAGGCTGTGAGCTTCAAACTGACTGCTCTTGTCGATTTCAATATGGAAGAACAGTATCTTTTGAAAAGTGGAGCGCAGCATCGTCCGAATCTAATCAACCATCTATAGGCGTAGCAGTAATTGTTGCCGCAGCAATTACTGTGATACTGACAATTTGGTTTGTTAAAAGAATTCGGCATCGGAAAGTTAATTGATGCCAGAGTGCTGAAATTGGCAGACAGGCACGCTTCAGGAGCGTGTGCTCGTAAGAGCGTGGAGGTTCAAATCCTCTCTCTGGCACACTCGTGAGTACTTTAATTTACAACGCTCACAATCTATGATAGGATTTTTATATGGATAATCAAACAGGAGAAGTAGTTGGTAAAGGACCAGATCTTGAAGGGTCTAGACAAAAGCCATATGATTTAGATACGGCAATAAAAATACTTGATGGTGACCCAAATATCCCTCTTGAACCAAGCAAAACATTTACAGACCATGAGGCTGCGTACCATTTTTTACTTGAAGCAGTCGATAAACTTTCAAAAACAGCGAGTTCGGACGCTAAACTATCAGAAGATGAGTGTGTGCGTACAAGAGAGCCTCAAAAATTAGCAGCTTTGTTTAATAATGAACTTACTAATCAATCTCGTCAAAACGGCTCTGCTCAAGAAAATCCGCTCGAAGACCCAACACAAAAAGCGAAATATAGAAGATGGGCATTTGGACTGGAAACAGCTTTTCACGGAAGCGCTTATAACACGGTAGTGAGACACCAAGCCTCTGGAGATTTAACAGAAGAAGTTTTAACAGAAGTTCGTCAACAACGGCACGTTGCCGGGCTATTTGGAGCAGTGTTTAATACACTAACGCCATGAGTTTACAAACCCTTCCAACTCATTTTACCTCATAGAGCGAAAATACTCAGACACGGATTCTAGCGCGTGATAGGCGATGAGAAGACTTATAAACACCGCTATAAAAAAACCTGCAAACATCTTCAGTCTCTGCTTAATGTCAAAGGCAAATTGACGCTCGGCTAACAAAATAGCGATAATAAGCGCAAACACAAACATAATTCTATATTCCATTGGTATTTGCATATATTTATCAGTCTAGCAAAACACTCGTCGATTTACTATGTGACCGCCGGTATCCATTTGATTCTCTTATCCTTTTTAAACCAAGTCAGCTGCCTTCGAGCATATGAATGTTCATTAAACTTCCATTTTTGAACTACCGCTTCTTTTGTTTCTTTTCCTTCAAAGTATGGTTGCCATTCTTTGTAGCCGATGGTGTAAAGTCCAGGCGAATCCCAACCATATCCCATTTTCAAAACGTTTTTAATCTCATCAATAATTCCTTGCTCTACTCGTTTTTCAACCCGTTCATCAATTCGTTTGAATAATTCTTCTCGCTGTATATTAAGTCCTATAAAATTTACATTGTTAGTTATTTGTCTTGAGTTGTTTAGTCCTGTAGTTTGAGGTTGTAATTTTTTATACTCTTCTATTTCTATGGCTCTGACGAGGCGGCGGGGATTATTTTTGTCAGAATGATTCATAGATTGAAGCTTTTGGGGATTTAGTGAATGTAGGGTTTTTTGTAATTGACTTGTTGAACAATCTTCAAGTTTTTTCCGCAGATTTTGGTTAGGCGGGATTCCTTCCGTATCAATCCCTCCAACGAGTGCCTTGATGTAAAATCCCGTTCCGCCAACAACAATGGGTAGTTTTCCTCGAGACCAGATATCATTTATGACAATTCGAGCAAGTCGTGCGTATTCTGCCGCGGAGAATCGTTGGTCAGGAGTAATAACGTCATAAAGCCACAAGGGAACGTTGTTAACTAAATAATAACCGACAGAATAGTTTTTATCAGCAATTCCGAGCTCTGTATTTAGTATTTGGTATTTAGTATTTTGAGGAAGATCTTTTCCTGTTCCTATGTCTAAATATTTATAAATTTGCCGGCTGTCGGCCGAAACAAGCTCGCCATTTTTTTCCTTTGCCAATTTAAGTGCGTACTCTGTTTTTCCGGTTGCTGTTGGTCCACAGACGACAAGAAGAGAGTTGCTCATAATGGTATTGTAAAAAGCATTATCTATTAAAATAGCATTTTAACATGATAGCGAATTCATAAACCAAACGAGTCATAGATAAAACTTGACTTTTTGGATAAAAGACCTATAATATCATCTCTTATGGAGATAGTAACATTAACAAATGATCAGGCACTTGCACTAGATGCAAACTACAGAGGTAATTGTCTGCTTGTAATAAAAGGCAATCTTGATGATTCTATAGAATTCTATGAAGAGGCCGCAAGAATAGATCCACAAAACCCGACATTTCAAAGAATCCTAGTTAGGACGACAGCAATAAGAAAAAGAGCTGTTGCAGACGGCATTGAGGACTTAACGGTCAAATTTGGTGTTGCTACAAACCCTGCAGGGGAATCAGCAAGTTTATATTCCTTTAAAGGAATTGGTGAAGAAACTGGAGAAACTGGAAGGACATATATTGTTGGAGAATCTGATGGTAGTCTGTTCGTCGAGGAGTTTGACGAGCAAAACGGGTTCAGTAGTGTCCCAGGGGACATGAGAGGAATATTTCTTCGCATAATCTAACTGCTTTTCAACAAGTTCGGTTTATTTATCAAATCTTCCAAAATCTGCCAGCGCTTTTTCTTGATCGGGTGGGGAACATTGTCTACCAATTTCTGATGTGCTTGTGTGAGTGGACGATCAGAATAGCGGGAAACGTATGCTTTTGAAAATCCGACGCGCTTTACTAAATCAACCGTGTTTTCAAACTCCTCATCTGTTTCGCCGCAGAAGCCGACGATAATATCGGTCGAAAGGGAAACGTTTTTTACCCGCGACCTGATCCGGTCAACCAAATTCATATATTCTTCACGCGTATACCACCGGTTCATTCGTTTGAGTACATTATTATCACCCGACTGAATGGGTAAGTGTATATGTCTAGTTATGTTTGGGTTTTGAGCAATTGTCTCAATAAGCTCATCAGAAAAATCCCAAGGATTAGATGAGATAAAATCAACTTTTTCAAATCCGATTCGCGCAACACGTTCAAGGAGAGCGGGAAAGAGGGTAGGGATGCGGAATCTTCCCAGATGTTTTACAAATACGGGGCGGGGTAAACCGGCAGGTTGTTGTGAAAGACCAAGTTCTCGAGAGAGTTTCTTCTTATTGGTCCGATTAAAAAATGACGATTCGAGGTCGCGGTGGGTTTGAATATTATCTGAACCCATCAAAAGATCGGATCCGTACGAGTTAACATTCTGTCCAATCAGCGTAACGCCCGTGTAGTGATGTAGTTTCAAGTGGTGGCATTCAGCAATAACTTCGTCAAACGGGCGGCTTACCTCGCGGCCGCGGGTATAGGGAACCACACAAAACGTACAGTAATTATTACATCCGTTTGAGATGGGGATCCATGCATGTTGTTCATCAGTTCGTAGCGGAGCAAAGTCAAACCCCACTTCTTCAATGGGCAAAAATTCATCAGCGGCCGGCATGCGCTTTCTTAACGTCTCAATCATCTTTCCTGATTTGTCCCGTACTGCCATGCCAATCATGCATCCGGTGACGACGATCTTCGGTTTCGGATTCCGCTTTCTCAGATTGTTTACCAATCCGTACACGCGATTTTCGGCAGACTTTCTGATCATGCACGTGTTAATCACGATATGTTCAGCCTCTTCAATTGTTTGTGCCTGTTTCATACCGCGATTTTCCAAAGCCGCTGCAACGCGTTCACTGTCAGCCTTGTTCGCTTGGCACCCGAATGTTTGAATAAAGTATTTCATGAAGATATTGTATCAGAAGCTATAATTTCTATATAATTCAAAATTATTGAAGTTGTGTATGAATGTCGGTATTGTAGACGTTAAATTTACCGGTACTCATTACCCGATAATTTGCTTTATTAATACCTTTAAGTCGAAAGCCGGTTCCTTAAATACTCGTTCAACGTCTTTATCAGTCACTGATTTGCCCTTTACTGCCAATCTAACCGGTGGTTTTTCTGCTGTCGTTTTTGATATCTTATTCAACATTTCTTCTTTTTTTAGAGCAGGTCTCATATTTCTTACTTCTCTAACCGTTTCGGTCAATGAATTATCCTCGCGTGAACTATCTTGTAATGGTTCGCTTTTTTGATATTTTGTTGGGCCATAATATTTTAATACCACTGAACCATTTACTTCTTTATTGTGTTTATATGCTCTATTAGTGGCATTAGAAAAGGCGTTTTCTCTTTCGTGGAGCGCTTCGTCGTCGCGCACCCACTCAATCACGACGATGTCCATATCTTTACTATTTTTATTTCTAAGTACAAAAGATACTTGCTCTTCTAATGCAACATATTCTTTACCGCTTATTTGTGGATCGGTTTGGACCTCCAGTTCAACATTTTCCAATTGAGAGGTGAGTATTTGTTCGAGCACTGTCTCCGGTTCGGGATAGTTTATTTCTTTCAGCGCCAGAAGCGTTTGCTTCGCATGCGTTGCATTTGCCGCTACATATTTGACAGCATGTTCAATCTCAGGAGATAACGCAGGTTCTTGTTCAATTACCACTGTTTCTGAAACTGATGCTTCTTCTAGTATTTCTGCAACCGTATCATGTTCTGTTTGAGCTATCGGATTGATAAATTCGGCTGGTAAATCCTGCAAAGCAGGTGTTTGTACGGTTTGCTCAATTGTTTGATCAAGGATTGCCTGCTGTTGCTGTTGGTTATATGTCTCATCGAGCAGTTCTTCAATTCCTTCAAGTAGCTTTGGCATGTCAAAGGAATCATCTATTGACGAGTTTATTTCGCTCTGATGTGGATCTTCATTGTTGAAGAAGCCAAGTAGAGACAGTGCGGCCGCTACTGCCTCCTGTGGTGAAGGAAGTTCTCCAGGTGGAATCTCTTCATAAACTTCATCAGGCACATGTTTTTCAGTTCTTTTTGATGCGGTGTTAAAAAACGGCAATTCGTATGATTTATCTAGTGGCTCAGTAAAACTTCCCACTTTCGGCAACAGTGGTGAAATCGTACTCGTTAATGGATTCGGCGCCGGCATTTCAGGCCCTTCCTGAAATACAATTGTTTCGTATGGTGCGGGTAATGGGCCGATTTCGGGAACGGGTGTGGTGGTGCCTGTAAACGCTGATGCTTTATCGTTTCCAATAAACGATCCGCCTGAAAAATCTATAGCGGGAGAAAGAGCTTCTGGTGGACTTATTATTGATGATTCAAACGGCGTTGGAACAAAAAGATCTGTTCCTTGCGAGAAGGTTTCAGTGGGCGCTGCAGTAGTTACCGCAGCTGATGGTTCTGGCGATAACGTTTCTGACATAAAATTCAAGATTGATCATACCTTGTCATATTTTATCATATAGACTGACGGAAAAGCAACTTATGTTGAAAAAAGAAGGATCTGAAGAATTATTTCCCAATTTTGAACTCAATAATATCACCGTCTTTTACTATATATTCCCGGCCTTCCAAACGAAGTCTTCCTGTTTCTTTCGCCTTTGTCCGCAAGCCAACTTCAATTAAATCGTTATATGATATAACGTCTGCTTTTATAAATAATTTTTCAAAATCGGTGTGGATGACACCCGCTGCCTGGGGGGCAAGCATTCCGCGGATTATGGTCCAGGCGCGTACTTCTTTTTCTCCCATAGTTAAAAATGAAATAAGCCCGAGTAGTGCATATGCTTTTGAAATAACTTGATCAAGTCCTGATTGTTTAATACCAAGGCTGTCCAAATATTCCCTCTGTTCAGTAGGGGAAAGACCTGCAAGTTCTGATTCTGTTTTTGCGGCAACGACCATACTGGGGGAGAAGTCTGATGGCGGAGTGGTGATGCTGAGTTGATCTTCAGAAACATTAAATACATAGAGGACCGGTTTCATGGTTAAGAGTTGTAAATCCCGCACGCTCCCCTGTTCTTCCGTGGAAATAATTGTGCGACGTGCAGGGACATTGTTATTTAAATTCTTTTTTATTTTTTCAATAAGGTTCCATCTTGCAATTTCTTCCTTACTTTGGCCTCCTTTTGGCATTTTCTGTTTTTCTAATGTTTGTAAATCAGCCAGAGCAAGTTCTGTTTCAATAATCTCAATGTCGCGTTTGGGATTAACATCTCCCATGATATGGACCACGTCGGGGTCGTTAAAATACCGAACAACATGGCATATCACATCGACCTCTCGGATGTGTGAAAGGAATTGGTTTCCTAACCCCTCCCCTTTTGAAGCGCCCTTGACGAGCCCTGCGATATCGACAAACTCAATGGTTGCCGGCACAAGTGGTGGATATTTTCCTTCTTCTTTTTCAACAATATCGGCAAGTTTTTCGAGTCGTTCATCCGGGACCGGCACAATACCGACGTTTGGTTCAATCGTAGCAAAGGGATAATTGGCAGCCAACGCCGCCTGTTTTTTCAGGAGCGCATTAAACAGTGTGGATTTCCCTGCGTTCGGAAGACCGACGATACCTACCGATAGGTTCATATCCTACATTTTGTGCCTGTGCTAGTAATGGAATATGGCCATTTACTAGGGCACTTCTCCTTTCTCCGACATAAATAGATACTATGAGATTTCTTATATACTCCTGCCTATCGGAGGCTGGGGCATACTTCAAAGTGTGATATAGTGTATCACAAATATCTTCAAAGCTATCTAGATTTACGGCTTCATCTGGGACTCTTTCATCGAAGTTTTTAATCTCTAATTCTATCGCTTCTCTTTTTGCTTTTACCTCCTGCATTTCATTCTTGTAATGCTCGAACTCAATGAGCTTTGAAGCGAATGCTCTAGTATATCTTTTTTCCTCATCTGTGAGCTTCTCTAGTGCTGATTTTAGGCGTGTTAACCCCTCCTTGGACTTATCAACTGTCTTGCCCTGTTTCTCCCCCCATTTTTGAGCTTGTGATTTAATAAGAGATTTTTGAGAAAGCAACTCAAGTAATTTGTTCCATGTCATTGCATCAAGTATCTCTGCGTTTACTCCTTCATACTTACATTTATCAGTAACTACTGGGTAGTTATATATTCTGGCTGCACATCTGTAATAGTGATGTTCTCTTACACCATCTCCAACACGCTTAGCTCCACAGGCACACATAACTTTACCAGTCAATAAATACTCATACTGTTTATTCCGTTTCCCGTATAGGAAGTTCTCCAGCATTCTCTGTTTTGCTCTATGGAATAAATCGTCATCAATAATTCTAGGAACTGGAATTGCAATCCACTCATCTCGTGGTCTTTTCCTTCTACTGCTTTTCTTAACACGCCTATACTTCTCAAACTTGATAGGATTTCTTGGAGCAACTGCTTCTCTGCGGTTGTAATAACTTATACCAATATAATCTTCCCTGTTAAGCATTCTAGCAATTGAACTTTTTGGCCAACTATCCCTTTTGCCTTTGGGAGGCTTAATGCCTAATTCGTAAAGTTCCTTAACAACTCGCCTCATTGAATAACCTTCATCTGCTACCCAATGGAATATCATTCTTACAATTTCTGCTTCAGGTTCACATACTTTAAAGAATCCACCCTCTGTACCCATAATAAGTTGATATTTATAACCATACGGGGCTTGATGTCCAATTAACTTTCCGCTTTTTGCTTTGTGAATCTTCCCCTTACGCATGCGTTCTGCGATATTTATTCTTTCCATTTCCGCAACAATCCCATACATTTGTTGCAAAACACGAGTTTGCTTATCTTCGGCAAGTGGATTATTGAGAAAAATTACATCTATAGTCTTCTCAAGGAGTTCTCGAATTACATATTCCTGATAAGAAAGGGTTCTGGCCAATCTATCCCTATCAATAAAGACAACCGCATCCCAAATCCCACTCCCCACCTCACTTCTTAAATTATCTAGTTCTGGTCTATCTAATGTGTCCCCACTCCATCCATCATCTAAATACCATTGAGTGATAATGGCATTGTTGGCATCTGCCCATTCTTGTAAGAAACGCTTCTGTACATCGATAGTTTGCTCATCAGCTTGCTTTTCGGTTGATACACGACAATAAGCTGCTACTTTTTTCAATTTCAATTCATCCATATTGGTTTTTGACTATTGCTTCTTAGTTTTTATAGATTCAATAAACTTATCTAAATCTTGGGGGTCAATTCTGTAACCTCTACCAAGTTTGACAGCTCTTAATTTGCCAGACTTAATGTAAGTCAGCACGGTTTGCCAATGAATTTGAAGTTTTGAAGCAACTTGTTCAACAGTCAAAAATGTTTCCATAATCATAACTAAATATAAATTACACTAAATAAATATCAATGTCAATGGACAGATAAGTAATCCACCAAAATACTTTTTCTTTTTTGCAACCGCTTATAATCTTCTTTGAATGCATTCGAATTAAAATACTCTTTTAATTGCTTTTGCCTCTGTATAATGTGAGAAAAAATCTTATCGAATACTTGCTCCAATACCTGCTCTGATTCTGGAGTTTTTGCATACCTGTATGTAACAGTTATATCTTTCTTATACTTCTTCGCCATCTTGAACCTCCTCTAACACTAAGTTCTTTTTATATTTTCCCCAGTCTCCATCAAAGTACATATCAACAATTTTTTTCTCATTAGATTCAGTAACTTCAATTTCTTCTTTGACATTCTCGTCTACCCATTTCATATCTTCAGGAGTAAGACTTTCAGGATTATCTCTATACATTTTTTGATATTCTTCTTCAGTTCTGAATTCTTGTTTTATCATTACTTTCTTTCTTTTAATAATCCCTGATTCACCCTTAAAAGAACCTAGAGCTCTAGGAGGTAATTTCGTACCTAATTCTTGAGATTCTTTTTCAATTATTTGGACTTTTTCCTCAACCTGTTGTAGGTCTATTCCAAAATTTTGGAGGATAGTTGCAATTGATTGGTCTTTTTCAGCTTCTGCATATTCAGCAGCCTTTCCATCCCAGACCCCAGGACTGATATATCGAAGAAAGCATGAAAGTTGATAGGTGTTTTTTGCCCCTGTTTTTTTAACGAAGCCTAGTTTTAACAACTTTCCGTGCCAATTTCTTACGGTATTAGAAGAGGAACAGCGAAAAATCTTGGCAATTTCATCAAAGTTTACGGGAAATTGACCAAATGATTGGTGTTTTTTATCAAAGTCAAATATGTCTGCATAAAACTCTAATAAGGAGAGTTCTTGAATCGATAGCATCCCATTCTGAATAAATAGCCATTTGTTTCGATGACTTACTCTGTAACCATTGAGCTTCTTCATGTTCATATTGCTTCTTGCTTATTTCCTCCTTAATCAAGTTCCCTTTGTCAGACTCTTTAACAAACGAACATTGTCAGAGATAGCCTTTGCAGACACCATTAGTTGTCCATTTATGTACTGGCGTTCCAACTCAAGACAAATATCCAAGGGGTAAAGAAGAAATTCAAATTTATATGGAGTTATTCTTTGGCTACCAACAATTTCTGCTTTGTGTGTAGACAAGATTGCAGAAACAAGTGATAGGTCTGAAGATTTATAGACAGGAGAATTTTGTTGATTTTGCATATTGCTTTTTTGCTAATAAAAAACACCCAGGAACGATACATTTCATTCATGGGTGGTCTTACCAGTCAAACAATATGCGACTATTTCTCAACGACACCTGTTTGAGAAAGTCTCTTTTGACTTACAAATCTACTATAACTATCTAATAACTAAAAGTCAAGGATTAGGTCGTTGTGGTGGGATAAATTGTAATTTGTTTCAGACAATGAAGTATGAACTTAGGGTGATATTCTTGTTGGTATGCCTACTGCTTTTGGCACTTGGACTTCATCACTCATCACTACGGCTTCGTTTACCTCTGCCTTAACCTTTAAAGCCTGATGCCGTTTTGTAATCCGCTCCAATACCTCTTTTGTTTTAATGGTGGTATCTTCAAGATATTGTTCAAGTTCTTCTGCTGACAGGCCTTGAAGGCTTAATTCTATCTCACTTTTTTGATTTACCTCAACACGGCTATGAGCATCGGGGAATCTATCTTTGAGTTCAAGTGCTATGCGGATTCCTTTGAGTGCGTCAGCGTTACTTGCTCGCTTGCCAAGACCAGAATCAATAGCCTTCTGCAACCGTCTTGCCAATGCTTCATCACTCAAGCCAGCTTTGTCCAGGATTGCTTCAACCTTCTTGAGAATCTCTGGTTTCCTTAGGTTCTCTGATGCTATTACTTCTGCGGACTTTGCACTATATCCTGCAAGTATTGCAGCTTTTTTACCAGATTTGCCCATTGAATAGTGTTTGGCAAATAGACTTTGACGACCTGTGAGCTTTCCCATATTTAAAGTATAACTTATGCGTGCAGTTTTCAGATTTAGTAGACAAACAGGAGGGAAATGAGAACTTTCCGTACCTTGAAGAAGCAAAAGAATTAGAATGTAACCAGTTCTGTTATTGACACTTTCAAAACTTTGGAAATCTGCCAAAGTCTTTTGAGAGTAGGATTCCGTAATCCCCGCTCAAGTAATGATATGTAAGTGCGGTCAACACCTACTTCAAACGAGAGATTCTCCTGTGTACTGTTCTTCTCGTTTCTCAACTTTGCAAGTTTCTTACCGAACTTGCCTGCCTGCACCTCCCATTCTTTGTTATCCATACAGAATAAATGTTACTGACAGTCTCGGCCAATGTCCTCGGACAGCTTGTCTCAAAGGATTTTATTTGATATGATGATGGCGACTATAAGTAGAGCTTGACCGCTATCGGAGAGCAACCTTAGTAGAGTGGGGTTGCTTTTTTATTAGATATGAGTAGCAAAAGAAACTTGATTATTATTCTGATTGTATTGTGGGGACTCTTGGCCTCTGGCTTGTCCCTCTATTTATGGGGAGAGAATCAAAGAATAAGGGAAGTGAATGACACCTTATCAAAATCAAATGAGGTGCATAAAAAGTTGGTGGAGAATGAATATAAATCCTACCAAGCTATCAATGATTGCTTTGTATTAAATAAAGGACTATGCAACCCTGAAGATTTCAAAAGTAAGCTACAAGCATTAGGAGATGAAGCAGATGGATTATACGACCAAATATCTGCATTTGAACGACAGTTAAAAATCCAAAGACCATGAATAAACTTGCAATTCAATCTGCTGAAGAATGGCTGGAAACTCGGCCAAGTCCAAGTCCTATCCCTATCCCTATCCCTAATATAGTTGGGTCTCAAGCAGAGAACTTAACCACAGGCGATATAATTCTCCGAATCGCTGTGGTTCTAGTCATTATTGCAGTACTACTTCTTACATTTTATCTATTCATTAGAATTATCTTTCCAAAAACTGCCCGATATTTTGGTTACTTAACTTGGGAGTTTAAGAAAGGGAGACAGGGCAAAAGTGTCTAGTCTTTCTAAGAAAGCGATTGGCGAATATAAAGCAATCTACAAAAAGCAGTTCGGTAAAGATATTACTGATGCTGAAGCAGAAGAACAGGGCATGAGATTACTTAGATTATTCCAGATAATTTATAAACCAATCCCTAAATCATGGGTGAAAAAGCAAAACTATGAAGAGACAACGAAAACAAGTAAGTACCACCTCAAGAAGTAGTAGTAATTCTCATATAAAGCCATACATTTATAGGTCACAAAGGTGTATAATCAGGTAGCAAAAAGGTATCTTTTTATGGCTAAAAATAAAATTGTTTCTGTCAATCCTTCGAATTATGAATCTCTGGGTGAGGTAGAGTACTCTTCCGAAGAAGAAATTAAGGATAAAGTTAAAAAAGCTAATGCTGTGAAGAAGGAATGGAAAGAGCTAGGACTAGAAGGTAGGGTCAATGCGTTAAGGAAGGTGTTAGATAAACTCTCTGAAAGGAAAGATGAGTTAGCCAAACTTGCTGCAAAAGAAATGGGTATGCCTATCTCCCAAAGCAAGGCAGATGTCCAGGATGGTATTAACTTCTTTAGTTGGTATCTCGATAATGCCTCTAAATATTTATCTCCAGAAGTTGTTTACGAAGATGGCAAGGTGACTCAAACTGTTTTCTATGAACCTCTTGGAACAGCAGCAGTAATTACTCCTTGGAACTTCCCTCTCTCTAATTTTGTATGGGGTGCTGGGCAAAACTTAATTGTTGGTAACACTGTTGTTTATAAGACTTCGGAAGAGTGCCCCCTGTTTGGTAAGTTACTTGAAGAAACAATTAATAGTGCTGGATTATCCCAAGGTGTGTTCTTGGAAATATATGGAGATGGAACTGTAGGAGACTTCCTTGCTCATCAAGACATAAACCTTATTAGCTTTACGGGTAGCACAAAGGTGGGTAAACATTTATACCGAGTTGGAGGAGAGAAATTTATAAAGGTTGTATGTGAGTTAGGTGGCTCTGCTCCTGGTGTTGTTTTTGCAGATGCAAATTTGGATGAGGTAATCGAAGTTATCTATGGGAACAGATTTACCAATTGTGGTCAAATGTGTGATGCTCTTAAAAGACTCATCGTTCACAAAAGTATATTCGATGAAGTAGTTGAGAGATTAAAGAAAAAATTAGAATCTCTCAGAGTTGGAAATGCAGAAGATGAAGCCACAGATATCGGACCTCTAGTAGCAAAGAGGCAAGTAGAACTGCTTGAGGAGCAAGTGAAAGATGCTGTAGATAAAGGAGCAAAAATAGTAACTGGGGGCAAGCGACCAGAGAAATTAAGCGGTGCTTTCTACGAACCAACCTTGCTAACCAATGTCACCACAGATATGCGTGTTTGGCAAGAAGAAGTGTTTGGTCCAGTATTACCAATTGTGTCTTTTGAAACAGATGAAGAAGCTGTAGCAATGGCTAATGATACAAAATACGGATTGGGTTCTTATGTCTATACCAAGGATAAAGAAAAGGCATTAGAAATAGCATCACGAATTGATGCTGGAATGGTAAGTATTAATGCGGCAAGTTACATTAATGCGTGCAGTCCTTTTGGCGGGTATAAAGACTCTGGTATTGGCAGAGAACATGGTAAGTTCGGATTCGCAGAACTCACGCAGGTCAAAATTGTAGCAATAGAAAAATGACTTTATGGATAGAAAACAAGTTATTCTTGACTTCATTAAAAAGCAGAAATTAGCTGTTATTTCTACAGTAGGAGCTGATGATAAACCAGAATCAGCAGTCTTGGAGTTTGGTGAAACTGAAGAACTAGAACTTATTTTTGATACCCTTACCTCCTCAAGAAAGTATAAGAATCTGCGAACAAATAAAAATGTCTCATTCGTTATTGGTTGGGACGAGGATATTACAATTCAATACGAAGGAGTGGCTGAAGAAATTAAAGGAGAATGGGCAAAAAAGTATCAGCAAGCCTATTGGAATAAGAACCCTAAAGCACAGCGTTGGGAGTCCACAGAAGGCATAACTTATTTCAAGGTAGCACCGAAATGGATTCGCTATTCAGACCTAAACAAGAACCCATGGGATGTTTTTGAAATAAATATATGAAATACTATCAAGTTTATATAAGTGCAGAAGGCAAGGTTCAAGCAGATACAATACTTAATTCCTTGCTTGAGAAGAAGCTAGTAGCAGGAGGACTTCTTCTAAATGCTCCAGCACGATTTTGGTGGAAGGGTAAAATTATAGACATGGATTATTACAACATTTCCGTATTTACAGTAGAAAAACATAAGCAAGCGATAATAGATGATGTTAAGAAAACTTCAGTAGAAGAAGTGCCAATGGTATGGTTTGTTGAATTTGAGGGTAATAATGAGTTACTGAAATGGGTTGATGAAACACTCATATGAATAATCTCAATCCTGTCAAAGCAAAAAACATAAGTTATGAAAGTTGGAAGAAATCAACCATGCCCCTGTGGAAGCGGTAAGAAATATAAAAAATGTCATCTGTTAAGTGGAGAACCGCTTAACATCCCCATATTTACAAAACTTGAACCGACTCCAGAAACCGAGCGTATTAAAGCAGAACTTGAAGCCCAACAAATCGAAAGACGAAAAAAACTTGCAGAGTTAGGTGTCTTTATCGATTTTGTAATCCCCATTCATTTTAAGGGTAAGAAGGTGTGGGTATTAGGAAGTAAAATGTATCCATATCAGAAAGAAGATGAAACCTTCCACGAATTTATTGTTCATGCTTTAAAGCTAGAACTTGGTCGGGAGTGGTGGGAAGCACAATTAAAATTACCAGAGAATGAACGACATTTTGTTTTTAAATGTTTTATAAAACATTATGAATGGAAAGATAAGAATGCCATCGAAGCTAATAAATATGGAAAACTTTGGAGGGCAAAGCCAGACGGTTATTCTCGTGCTTTGACTTCACTCGCATTTGATGTTTGCAGCCTCATGCACGCAGTTCATTTACCAGAAATTTTCATTAAAAAACTTAGAGAATATAGAGATTATCAAAGTGTAAGATATGAAATTGCAATAGCTGCTATGTTTGCTCGAATGGGATATAAAATAAAATTCCTGGATGAAGAATTTGTTGGTCAAAAAAATCCTCCAAAGCATTCAGAATTTATTGCAACTCACCCTACAACAGGTGAAGAAATTGTAGTTGAAGTTAAAAGTAAGGAACGGAAGGGAGTTTTACACAAAGAGGGTGAATTTAATGAGGAGAGGGAATTTCGTTCAAGTGTTTCTAAACTATATAGACATGCAATAGAACAAAGGCAGCCTGGTAAGCCTTTTATTATCTTTATTGATATGAATTTACCACTTTCACCAGACACTCACCCAAATGACAACTTGTGGGTTAAAGCGATAACAAGAATGAGAGATAGTGCCGCATTTGCAACAAAAGGACAGCCATCGCCAACAAACGCAATTTTATTTACAAATTATTCATATCACTATGGAACAGAAGAAGAGACAGGTAATGGTGAGTGGCTGATTGAAAAAAGCGGAAATCCAGAGGTTCCTATTCAATCACCAGATTTTGGCGAGAAATTTATAGCTGTTGTGCATAGATACGGAAATGTGCCAAATATCGATATGACAATAGAGACCTGATTTTAAAAAAATATATCGCAGATTTTTTCCAGGTCTTACTAGTTTTCGGATGATAGAAATTTGGGTGGTATGGGGGGGGTCATGCCCGTGCTCGATGTGTCTTCACATAAGGAGCACGAGCTTTGATTACTTGCCCTAGTCTATTTCTTTCAATTATCAAGCGGGCTTTTCTTAATGGAGGAAGATGCAATCTGAAGCTAAAAGGTACAAAAACTGTGTTTCCGTCCTGCAAGTTCCTACTTTAAGAGATGACATGAGGGTATTATACTATTCAACGTTTTTGTTACAAAGTTGTAAAATACGCAGTATGCAAAACGCAGAGAAACACGTAAGTGTTCACATAGAGAAAACCGCAGGTACC
>Ga0209211_10001148_pt1 | contig 51555 bp, 48 predicted proteins | sample RifGroA2_FD_183992 | JGI IMG/M metagenome (GOLD analysis project Ga0209211, IMG submission 183992) | Groundwater microbial communities from Rifle, Colorado, USA - Groundwater A2 (SPAdes) (version 2) | ecosystem: Environmental > Aquatic > Deep subsurface > Groundwater | place: Rifle, Colorado...
AATTTGAGATTTGCTATTTGCGATCCCGAAGGGCTCGCCTTGCTTTTGCTCATTCTATACGGTATGAACGGAAAGAAATCTGCTTTGGAGGGTAACATGGCTAAGCCCGCGTCCCAACTCGAAAACGTGATGGACAGCATCCCCTATTATGAAAAATGGCAGAAGGGGGAGGGTATCCCGATTGTTAAGGATTTTTTCATCCAGGACCTTAGAAGGATTCCCGTCGGGCATTGGGATCGAGCTGGAGGCGATGGCGCTTTTATTAATATGGAAGGGGCAGGACAGGCGACCGGCGCCTATGTTTGCGAGATAGCTCCCGGCAAGAGCCTGAATCCCCAAAGGCAAATTTACGAGGAGTTGATCTATGTCCTCAAGGGGCGCGGGGCGACAACGATATGGAACGACAAAGGGGCCAAACAGACCTTCGAGTGGCAAGAGGGGAGTCTGATCTCGCTGCCGCTCAATGTCTGGCACCAGCACTTTAACGGACAAGGAAACGAGCCGGCGCGGTTTTTCTCGGTCAACAACATGCCGATCGTCTTTAATCTCTTTCATAGCCCGGATTTCATCTTTAATGTGCCTTACGATTTCACGGACCGCTTCAACGGCGATCCGGACTACTTCAGCGGCAAGGGAAAATCCCATCCCGGCCGCGTCTGGGAAACCAATTTTGTTGCCGATGCCCGCAACTTCAAACTTCAAGAGTGGAAGGAACGCGGCGCCAGCGGGAGCAACGTCATGTTGGAGATGGCCGACGGAACGATGGCAGCTCACATCTCTGAATTTCCTATCGGGACTTATAAGAAGGCCCACCGGCACGGTCCCGGCTTCAACGTCATCATCATCAAAGGAAAAGGCTTCTCCCTTTTTTGGAAGGAAGGACAACCCATTAAGCGTTACGAATGGCAGGATGGCAGCGTCTTCGTGCCGCCGGAGATGTGGTTCCACCAGCATTTCAACACCGGCGCCACGCCTGCCCGCTATTTGCCCCCGCGTTTCGGCGGGATCAAATTCAGCATGGGAGAGGGTTTCGGCGATATCACAAAAGTTGACAAGGACGTTAAACAAGGCGGCAATCAGATTGAATACTGCGATCAGGACCCGTCCATCCGCAAGATGTTTGAGGAGGAGCTGGCGCAGTCGGGGACTTATAGCCGTATGAACCCCGATATCTATAAGAAGAAGTAGAGCTATCCTACTCTCGCGCGGATAACCCACCGCTTTCCCTTATCCCGGGCTTTCGTGCCCGCCGTATTCAACCATCCTTTCATTAATTTCGCTAATTTCGCTGACCCACGGTCCCGGCAAAAAGAGATTGAGAGTTCAACTCCTGTTGTGGTAGAGAAGAGCTAGCAGAGGGGTCAAATGTGAGAATAGCACTTCTCTCTTTCGCTTTATTGTGGTTGGTTCTCCTCCCAGCGGAAGGTCAGACGGAGTTCGTCAGGAGAAAAGGAGAAATCCAAGGGGAGAGTTACGTAAATTTGCGCACAGGCCCCGACCTTAAATATCCCCCCAAGGGGGTTTTGCGAAAAGGGGATAAGGTCACGGTCGAAGGCGAGGACGGGAGCTGGTACTCGGTCTCCGCGACGGACGGGAAGAAAGGCCACGTCCACAAGACTTTTGTTCGGCTGCTCGGGAAGGCGGAAGAGAAAGAAGTTGCCAAAAAAGAAGTTGCCGGAGTGGAGAGCGTTGCCGCGGAAAGCGAGGTAAGAACCGACAACGCGCCGATCTCCGTTGAGCGGCGGGAAGAAATCAAGGCTCCGAAAAGTAAACCGGTGCCCGTTATCAAGGTGCTGGAAGGAAAGGAGTGGCAAATCGTTTCGTGGTTGGGGGCGGCCCTGTGCATCTTCATTATCGGCTGGATCTGCGGGGGGAATTACTATTTGCGCCGTGATCGGATCAGGAGATCCCGGCTGCACTTCTAGCAGGTCGAGAAAAGAGAATCATCCAAGCTGATGGGCGCCTTGTTCATGCTTGTCTTTGCCTATGTTCTCGGTTCTATCCCGACGGGTTTCCTTTTAGGGCGGCTTTCCGGAGTGGATGTCCGCCAAGCGGGTAGCGGAAATGTGGGCGCTACGAATGTGGCCCGGGTAGTAGGCAGAAGGCAGGGGCTCCTTACCCTCTTGGCCGATGTGGCAAAAGGGTTTATCCCGTCTTACTTATCCGTTCATTTAAACTTTGACTTGGCCGTAACAAGCGGAGTGGCATTCGCCGCTTTCCTGGGCCATCTCTATCCGGTATTTTTGAAGTTTCAGGGGGGGAAAGGGGTGGCGACCGCCTTGGGAATTTTCTTGAGCCTGGCGCCGATGGCCACTTTCGTCGTTGTTTTCGTTTTTTCCTTCGTTGCTATGGTGGGCCGGACGGTCTCTCTGGCCTCTTTGGTTGCGGCCGGCTTTGCCCCGCTTGCCTTTTGGTTTTTTTCCTATCCGCCTTTATTGGCATGGCTGAGCCTTCTCATCGGCCTGTTGATTGTGTTCCGTCATCGGGGCAATATTCAGCGCCTTATCTCCGGGGTTGAGCCGAAGTTTGACCTCTAATTCTCTGGCGAGGATCTACCCCACAGCCAAGATCGAAATTGGCCCAGGTCTCAGCATGCTAGGCCGAGCAAAGCGAAACTACTGTAGGCCCTAATCAGTACTCACTCTGTTTCTTCAGTCTCTCAACCTCTTTTCGCTGGCGCTCGAGTTCGGCCTGGTTCTGCTGAATCTGCCGATCCTGCTCCTGCTGTTTCTGTTCCTGTCCCTGGAGCTGGTCACCGATCAGGGCGCCTGCTCCGAGTCCAAGGGCGCCGCCGATCAGGGCCCCTGCAGCAGGATGCCTGACAGCGCTACCGATGATGCCGCCGGCAGCCGCTCCGCCCAAGGCTCCGATTCCGGCCCCCTTTTCTCTTGTGCTCAATGGGGTGGCACAGGACAGAGAACCTACTAGCAGTGGCAGACCGACTAATGTGATCAATGCTCGTTTCATGGCCCCTCCTTTTATACTCCGAAGAGTTAGACGAATTTTATCAGACTCAATTCGATCCTACAATATGCCATGGCTACTTCTTTGATCTTCAAGAGTTTTTTGTTTCCGGGACGGGATAAGAAAACGCTCTTAACAGAATGCCTCTATTGACATCATAGACCTTATAAGTCTAAAGTTTTCAGGTGCGCGAAAAAGGAAAGGGGAAGCATGGGAACAGTAACTAGGGATGTCGTGCTTGAGGCGCTGAAGAAAGTCCAGGATCCGGAACTTCAGCGCGATATCGTGAGCCTTGGCATGGTGAAGAATCTCGAGGTGACGGGAGGAAAGGTAGCCTTTACTGTTGAGCTGACTACCCCTGCCTGTCCCCTAAGGGAGAGGATCCAGGAGGACTGCCAAAAGGCTTTGGTTGGGCTGAACGGAGTCACGGATCTTCAAATATCCTTTGGCGCCCAGGTCCGCGGAAGCAAGACGGGCGCGGGCCAGACAGACTTATTGCCGAGTGTGAAGAATGTGATTCTCGTAGCCGCGGGGAAAGGGGGAGTGGGAAAGTCTACTGTTGCGGCTAACCTGGCGGTGGCTTTGAAAATGCACGGGGCGGCCACGGGCCTTCTGGATGCGGATATCTATGGTCCCTCGATACCGATCATCATGGGTGTAAAGGGAGAACCGAAGAAAATTGAGGTGAACGGAGAATTCAAGCTTGAGCCTCCCACAGCTCACAATCTGCCCGTCATGTCCATCGGCTTTTTCCTTGAACCGGATCAGGCGGTGATCTGGCGCGGACCGATGCTGGGGAAGGCTTTGCACCAGTTGATGGCCGATGTCCATTGGGGCGATCTTGACTATCTCGTCGTTGACATGCCCCCGGGGACAGGAGATGTGCAGATTACTTTTTCTCAACAGCTCAAAGTCAGCGGCGCGCTGCTGGTGGCCACACCCCAGGATGTCGCCTTGGCGGATGTGGTTCGGGCTAAGTCCATGTTTGATAAGGTGATGATTCCCATCGTTGGGATCGTCGAGAACATGAGTTATTTTATTTGCGACGGGTGCGGTAAGAAGCATGAAATCTTTTCCCGGGGGGGCGCGGAACGCGCGGCCAAGCGCTTCAAGATTCCCTTCTTAGGCGAAATCCCGATCACCTCCTCGATTCGAGAATGGGGGGATAAAGGGGTCCCGATTCTGGTCCGCGAACCACAATCTGAAATCAGCAGAACCTTTTTGGAGATCGCGTCCAGGCTGGCCGGGCAACTCTCTGTCGTCTCAGAGATTGCGAGGAGGGCCCAGTCTCTGAAGATCATATCGAGTTGATCTTTGATTATGGCATCGCCTATCCCGGTTGAAATCAACCACAGGAAAGAAAAAGGAGTGGTGCGTGTCACCTGGGAGGACGGCCATGTCGGGGAATACGGGTGCGAGTATCTGCGCGGCTATTGCCCCTGCGCCCTGTGCCAGGGGCATGGTGCGAAGATAAAATTTATCGAGGTCCCGGATGCCAAGCTGGCAGAGATCAGCGCGGTGGGGAATTACGCAATTCAATTTACCTGGCAGGACGGGCATAACACAGGTATCTATACTTTCGATTATCTGAAATCGCTCTGCCCCTGCCCTGAATGTAACCGTTCGAAAGACCGTTGAAAAGAGAGGAGTGGGCCATATGGTAACAAAGGAACAAGTCTACGAGGTGCTCCAGACCTGCTACGACCCGGAGATCCCGGTCAATATTGTCGAGCTGGGTCTGATCTATGACGTCGCGGTCAACGAAGGCAAGGTGGCGGTCAAGATGACCCTGACAACGCCTGGGTGCGGGATGGGGACGATGATCGCCTCCCAGGCACAGAAGAGAATCCTCAACCTTCCGGAGGTGCAAGAGGCCAGTGTGGATCTTGTCTGGGAGCCCCCTTGGGATCCCAGCATGATGAGCGCGGAGGCCAGGGGAAAACTGGGGATGGGCTAAGAAGCGGGCAGCAAATCGAGCTCAAACAGCGCCTGCCACAGGAAGGGAAAAAACATCATTTAAAATGCATGAATGACCATCCCCGCCTCCGGCCGGTTGAGGTCTTTCCAGTTGAGCAGGAGGGGAAGACCCTCATCTATCTCCGGGATCCCCAGCATTTCGCCAACACCTTGGTGATATCACCCGTCGTTTACTTTATCCTGGCCCACTTCGACGGTGAGCACTCGCTGATAGATATTCAAGAAGCCTATTCCCGAAGGTTCGGCGACCTCCTCTTCAGTGAAGATCTGAGAAAGATAATGGATCTGCTCGACCACCACTACTTTCTCTATAGCGAGCGCTTTCGGGGGCACCAGAAGAAAATCATTGAGGATTTTCGCCGCTTGCCTATCCGCCCTCCGGCTCACGCCGGAACGGTTTATCAAGAAGATCCGGCGGGGCTGAAGCATCAACTTGAAGGATATTTCCAATCTCCAAACGGGCCGGGACAACCCAATCAACACTCCACGAGCCGTGTCCCCAAGGCCATTGTCGCCCCTCACATCGACTTTCATCGCGGCGGCCCTTCCTATGGCTGGTCTTACAAAGAGCTGGCCGAGAGTCCGGGCGCGGACCTCTATATCCTCCTCGGCACTTCCCACTGCGGCGGGGAACACCCGTTTACGGCAACTCTCAAGGATTTTTCCACTCCGCTGGGAACCGTGGAGACAGATAAGGAATTTGTGCGCGAGCTTGAGAAAAGCTACAAGGGAGATCTATTTGCTGAAGAGCATCTCCACCGCACCGAGCACTCGCTGGAATTTCAGGTGGTCTATTTGAAATACATCGCTGCCCGGCAAAAAGGGCTCACGGGAGAGCACAGGCCCTTCCAGATCATCCCCATCCTGGTCTCCTCTTTTTATCCTATGGTGCAGAGCCGGACCCTGCCAGAAAAAAATCCTCGCATAGGAGATTTTTTCAAAGCGCTGCGGGGACTCGTGGAGAAAGAGAACAGACAGGTCTGCTTCGTTGCCGGCGTGGACCTGGCCCACGTGGGAGCGCAGTTTGGCGACCAAGAGCCTCTCACTGCCGATTTTCTCCGCTGGGTCGAGGAGGAAGACCAGCGACTGATCGGCAGGCTCGCTTCCTTGGACGCGGCGGGCTTCTTTCATGAGATCGCCAAAGACCAGGACCGCAGACGGATCTGCGGCTTTTCCCCGCTTTACTCGTTAATCCATTTGTTGGACGGAGCCCAGGGGAGAAATCTAAAATACAGCCAAGCCTTTACCCGTGAGACGGGCTCTGCGGTCACCTTCACCAGCATGGTGTTCGACTAAAAAGCTGCTGGGTCGCGCATGCCAGCGCTACTCGGGCATGCGGAACTCAACTCCCGCTTCAGCCAGAGCCCGTTTGAACTCGGCGCGGATCCAGGGATCCTCCTGGGCATACGGGATACTGCGCCCGCCTTCCTCCAGGTCGGCGTTGTTCGAGACAATATCGTCCCCCGGCTTCCCCTTCACCCACCAGTAGCCGCCGGCGATGGCCAGCACCCGAAACGCTTCCTTGCCGACGCCGAAATGTTGGTGAAACCAATTGCCGCCGCCGGGAGCGGCTGTCACCATTCCCCCCGGCACGTAGTCCTGCCGCTTGACTAGGTGCCCCTTGCCGGCTTCCCACGGACGCGTGCCCAACTCCGTTGGCCAAGTGCACGTATAGCCTTTACCCTTAAGGCAAACAAGCACCGCGCCCGAAGCGTGTGCGTGGGCCTTGGAATAGCGCCCGGTCTGGTGCTCGGCAATGAACGGGAGCTGCTGGCCACCTCCCCCGAAAAAGTGGTTCCCGGCCATAAACGGCTCAAACCATCTGTAGCCGGGGGAGCGATGGTTATCCACTGGCAGTTCGCAGTTAACGATGTCGGGAATCATGTTGCTGCGAAGGATGGCCCTCTCCGACAGAGGATGAGGTTCCAATTCGGTCTTCGGCGAGAAATAGCCGAGACTGTCATCGTAGCGGTCGGTGAAATCGAAGGGGTTGTCGAAGATGAAGCGGGTGCTGTTTACGATATTCATCAGGGCCGGCGCCCCGGTTGCCGCGAGCACCAGCACTGGGCTGGAGCCGGCGTTGACTAGCCGGTGCCAGCAATTTACCGGGACCGAGAAGAGGCTCCCGGCTTGCCATTCAAAGACCTGGCGCCGTGAGGCGCTCTCTTTCCATACTTCCGTCGACCCCCGGCCTTCGACCACGAAGTAGACCTCCTCGTAGACATGGCGCTCCGGCCTGAGTTCTGAGCGCGGCGGGATCTCGACAACATACATCCCCCAGACCCCTTCTGTGCCGTCGAGTTGGATATAGCTCCCTCGCCCTCCCAGACGGGCCCAGGGCGACAGCGGAAGCTCGCGAACGTCATACAGGCCTATCCCTCGCACAACCGGGATCCCTTCCTCTTCCATAAACCGCTCATACGGAGTCGGCTGCCGCTTCCAGCGCACACGCCCCGCCCGCTGTTGTTCGTTCGGCTGGTGGATCATTGCAGGTCTTCTCGAAATAGCACGCAGGGATTATCAGGCCTGGCGTCCCGTACCGGGTCGCTACGCCTGACAAGGTCGGACCAAACGGCGCGACTCCATGGCGCTTTCTTTATGGATGGGGGCGACAACGGGCCGCCATTTAAGTTGTCCGGACAAATAATGGCGGCAAGCTACACCCGAGGCGACAGGCTGTCAAGCGCTTGACCCAATACCCCAAGGCGAAGCAAATGTTCAGCTTCGTTTGTGGCCTGCAGATAGGTCTATCTAGAAGCCGCTCGGAGGGGCACGTCGCGCACAGCGCTCCTGTTCCGCTCCCATAAGACGACCGCGAGGCCGAGGGCTAGGCCGATAACGTTGGCTGCTATCCAATAGGCACCTGAGGGTGAAGAGATGAGCAGGAGACCAGCCAGGCCTATCAGGGCGCGCTTTTCCCAGCTAAGGGGGCGAAAGAGATAACCGGCAGCGCCAATCCCCACGAAGACTACCCCGATTGCCGCCGTGACGACGGCCATGGTGATCTCTTGGAGTGTCCCCTTAAGAATCAGCGCGGGGTGAAAGACAAAGACGAAGGGGACCATGTAGGCCGCGACTCCCAACCTCATCCCGGTCCATCCGGTCTTCCAGAAATCCGACCGCGCGATGGCGGCTGCCGTGTAAGTGGCCATGCAGACCGGAGGGGTGATCATGGACATCATGCCGAAATAGAAAATGAAGAGATGGGCGGCGAGCGGGACGATGCCCAGTTGGGTCAAGGCAGGCCCGACCAGGACAGCGAGCATGACGTAGATGATCGTGGTCGGCATTCCCATACCCAGGATAATGCAGACAATTGCGGTGAGGGCGAGGAGGAGCAGGACATTCCCGCCCGCTACGGTGACCAGTATCAACGAAAGCTTGAAGCTCATGCCCGATAGCTGGAGCGCGCCGATCACAAGTCCGGCCAGGGCCGTGATCGCCACGAGATCCAGCATGGTTCGTCCCGTCTCCTCGATGCTGGTGAGAAATCCACTGAGCGTCGGCCTTGTTTCTTTTTGGAGCACGCCGACCAGGAACGTGGATATGACCGCGGCCATGCCGGCTTTTCCTGCCTGCCAGTTGTCGATCATGAGGGTGTAGATCAGGACGAGAAGAGGCACCAGGAACACCCACCCTCCGTGCATCACGGTCCGGAGCTTTGGGAGCTGCTCTCGGGGGAGCCCGGTGAGGCCGCGTTTTGCTGCCTCAAGGTCCACCTGCGTGAATAGGGCTAAGTAGTAGAGGCAGGCAGGGAACGCTGCGGCCAGGGCCACCTCACCGTAGGAAATACCGAGATATTCGGCGATGAGGAAGGCTGCTACCCCCATCACCGGCGGCATGAGTTGACCACCGGTGGAGGCGACCGCCTCGATGGCTGCCGCTATGTGCGGCGGGTAGCCGGTCCGCCTCATCATTGGGATCGTAATGGGGCCATCCACTACGACATTAGCCACCGCGCTTCCCGAGACGGTCCCAAAGAGGGATGAGGAGAGGACGGAGACCTTGGCCGGGCCGCCTCGAAAGCGGCCCATTGCGGAGAGGGCCAGCCCGGTCAGAAATTTATCGCCCCCAACTGCATAAAGGGCTTGGCCGAAGAAGATAAAAGCCACCACCACGCTTGCCGCGACCGCCAAAGGGAAACCAAAGAGGCCGCTTGCGTCCAGGTAAAGGTAGCTGGCAATTCGCTCCCAGGAGGAGCCTTTGGCGTAGAGCTGGCCTGGAAAGAGGTACGCGAACCTGGCGTATAGGATGAACGTAACAGCCAGCGATACCAAGCTCCACCCCACGAGGCGGCGCGTGGCTTCTAGAATTAGTAGGATGGCCAGCCCCCCTAGGAGCACACGGTCAAGGGGGAGGTCCCCAAGCCGGTAGGCAATGGTGGGATACATGACGGTTACATAGCCGCCAACGAGTAGGCCGAATGCTGCGAGGAGCCAGTCGTACCAGGGGACAGATTCGCTTCGCTCCGTCTTCCGCGCTTTGACCCCGAGGAAAATGCTTCCTAAGGCCAGAGCCAGAAAGAGGCCAAGGTACTGCTCCTTGAAAAAGGCCCACTCAAGGCTGTGGTGAATCTCCAAAGCCCAGAGCGAGCCCAACAGCGTGAGGGCGAAGATCAAGACCCTCACGACTCCTTTTGAGAGTCCGCTGAGCGACCGAAACTTTATGGTCGGAGCAAAATCGTCACTCACGCGTGCCTCCTCCGGTGAAGCGGCCGTAAGACATTAAGGGTTCAGGGCAAGAAGCTTGCGTTGTGCCTCGTCCATTTTCGCCGACCAGAGCCCGCGCTCCTTGTAGAACTGAACGGCTGCGGGATGATAAGGAATGACCACGTCAAGGTCCACCGCGCGCTCTCTGGTCCACTCTTTGAAAATTGGATGTATGGGAAGGAGTTTTCCCACGTTGTCCCAGATCGCTTTGAGGGTAGAAGTGATAACCTGATCTTGAGCAGCTTTATGAGTAGTCAGGTAGATATCATAGGCGATAGTGCAGGTATCCTCCACCATGGCTGCAGCAGTCCCGGCCTTCATAAGCCGCGCATAATATCCCGGGACCGCCTTGCGGACGCGTGCATCTCCCTCGGAGGAGCAGTCGGTCGAGAGGTGCCGGACTCCCACAGCGGCGTCCGCCTCTCGGACCTTAGCTGCGTTCACGGCCATTATGGTGACGTCGGCCCGGCCCTGAACCAAAGCGTCTACTCCGTCATTAACTGCTGGTACCGGAATAACTTTCACGTCGCTCCAGGTCAGGCCGCCAGCAGCCAGTGCCCCATACATGTTGTACCAGACTGCCAGGTGGGCTGGATATTCTCCTGTGACCCGTTTGCCTTTGACGTCGTGGATGGACTTGAAAGGCGAATCCTTCTTAACGAGCAAGCTGATGATTAACGGCGCCCCTCGCATCGCAAGGCGAGCATTGGGAGTGTGGGGAAAGGGGTTTCGGCCACCGATATTGAAGTTAGGCCCTCTATAAGTAAGCCCCATATCCACTGCGTTGTTGATGCCAAAGTCTATTTCGCCGCTGTTCAGCAGCGGCAGAAAGGTGCTCGAGCCCGAATAGGGTTGAACGACCGCTTGGAAAGGTAGGCTTTCACTCAGGACTTTGGATATCCCGCTGCCAATAGCGTAGAAGACCGTACCCGGCGGGTTGGAGCCGATAGTCACAGACTTTGGCATCTGCTGGGCTTGAGCGGAAGCGAGCAAGAACGGCACTCCGACAAGACAGCCAGCAATAACGAGCCATTGTAGATTCCGTCGCAGTTTCATAGGCAGTCCTCCTTTAAATAACGCGCTCAATTTAGTCCGAGCCATTTAGCAGTGCCAGACTTCGGATTCCTTGAAAAGACAACTCATTTTCCCCAAAGCTGCTTGGTGGCGAGGCGCGCGCCTTCGGCCATCGCTTCGAACTTCGCCCAGGCAATCTGCGGATCACCCACTCGCGGCCCAAGTCCGCAGTCCGTGCCGGCCATAACGTTTTCCCGACCCACGAGTTTGGCATATTTCGCCAGCCGGTCTGCGATCACCTGCGGGTGTTCCACGATGTCGGTGGCGTGTCCGACCACGCCCGGCACGAGCACCTTGCCTTCAGGAAACTTCACCTCTTCCCACACACGCCACTCGTGCTCATGGCGCGGGTTCGACGCCTCGATGGAGTAGGTGTCCGCGCGCACCTTTAAAATAAGGTCGACGATATCTCTAAGCGGGATATCGTATTTATGCGGGCCGTGGTAGCTGCCCCAGCAGGTGTGAAAGCGCACTTTCTCCGGCGGGATATCTCTCAGCCCGTGGTTGAGCGCGTCGACGCGCAGCTCGGCGTATTTTCGGTACTCGGGCACAGTCATGTTCACGTTAAACTGCCAACCGTCCGGCAGATCGGGATCGTCGATCTGCAGGAGGAAGCCGGCGTCGACGATGGCCTTATATTCATTTCTCATCGCTTCGGCGATGGCGAAAAGATAGGCCTCGTCGTTGGGGTAATAATCGTTTTTCATCCAATGCTCGATGGTGCCGGGGGCGATGGCGGGAAGAAACGCTTCCTCGAACTTCATCCCTTGAAGTCCGGCTTTGAAATCCTCGATCTCTGCTTGCAAAGCGGCGTGGCCGATATACTTGAGCGGGCCGTTACAGAAAACCCGCTTCACATTTTCGCCGCGCACCGTGCCGAACCGCTTGCGGAAGTAGTCACCGAATTCCACCATGTCGCGGGCGAAGATCATCGAGGCCCGCTCTTCCGGTTTCGCCTCCCGCTCGACGAAACCGCTGAGACGTTCGCGCGCATAGCGGGAAAAGCTGGATTTCCCGACTTCGCCGTCGTTGATGATATCGAGCCCGCAGTCGATCTGCTTTTTCACCACGTCCGCCACGGCGCTGCGGACCCGTTTAGCAAAAGCCTCTTCGTTGCAGGGCTGTCCGCTGTCCTTCACCGCGTGCATCTGCTTCAAGTCGTTCGGTTGCGGCAAGCTCCCCGCATGGGTCGTCAAGATTCGCTCGCTGCTTCGCTTCATGTTTTCTCCCGTTGACCCTTCGTATACCCAATTAGTTCAATCTCCCATTACCCCAAGGCGGAGAAAATGTCCAGCTATGTCTGGAAGCAGCCGCCAAGTTGACATAGCGCAACCTTTCGAGCCGGAGAAAAATCCGCTTAGGAGATGGTTTTTGCTATTGACAGCGTAGCTTTTTTTGTATAAATAATCCTAAGTAATCTGATAGGTATTATTAGATATGGTGCTTTACTTCCAAAATAAACAGCATAAAATTAAAAAACTCTGCAAATACAACTACTTACATTGACAGTCATTGCGGCGGTTGCAAGGCGCATACAATTGTAGAGGAAATTTGAAATGAGTCTCGAAGAGAAAATCGAGCAAGTCAGGACACTGCTCGCCGAGATCGAACGCGACTATTCGCCGGCCGCCTTTGCCAACAGCTTCGGCGCCGAGGACATGGTGTTGACCGACTTGGTTGCCGGCCATTGTCCGGGTATCGAAATTTTCACTCTGGATACCGGACGCCTGCCGGAGGAAACCCATAATCTCATGCGGGAAGTGGTGGACCGCTACCGGGTGCGGCTGCGCATCTATTATCCGGACACCCGCTCCGTGGAGCGCTACGTTTCCGAGCACGGCCCCAACTCCTTCTATCAAAGCGTCGAGCTGCGCAAGGCCTGCTGCGAAGTGCGCAAGGTGGAGCCCCTGCGCCGCGCGCTCGCCGGGAAAAAAGCCTGGGTTACCGGACTGCGCCGTGAGCAGGCGGTGACCCGCAAGGAACTGCCGGTGTCCGGTTTTGACCATGACAACGGGCTTCATAAGTTCAACCCCCTGGCGGATTGGACCGGCCCGGATGTCTGGGCGTATATCCGGAGCCACGCAGTGCCCTTCAACGCACTGCACGAGAAAGGGTATCCCAGTATCGGCTGCGCCCCTTGCACCAGAGCGGTCAAACCTGGAGAAGACATCCGTGCCGGTCGATGGTGGTGGGAGCATCCCGATACCAAGGAATGCGGACTCCACATCGGCAGCGAAGCGGCTGTGGGAAACCATATTTCCGCTGAGTCTGTGCGCCGGCGGAATCGAGAGTGGAGGCAATAATATGAGCGATCTTATTCAACCCCTCACTGGTTGGTTGGTCCACAAGGTGTTTCCCTTCGGGACAGCCTCGGAGCTGAACACAAGGGAGCCTATATGTAACTGTGATCCTGCGCTGAAGCGCGATAGCGACTCCTCTGTGCGCTTGATCAAACCGGCGCTTCGCTCTTCGGCGACAGACGTCGAAGCCTTTGTCGTGACTTTACTTGCGAGGAAAAACGAGCTGCCGTACCGGGCGGCGGTGTCCCACGTGGCCGAGTTTCTTTTTCATAAAGAACTCCGCGCCGGCGCCTGGGCCGTTGATGTCGGACTATTTGGAAGTTCGCTATTCGGCGCGGACGCGCGTCGCGAGTTGGAGAGGGGGAAAGGCGAACTCTGGGAAATCGCCTGACGGCCAGGAATTTCGATGAGGGCATAGTCATGGAAACAACTGTAAACTTCGATTCAAACAGATGGGTGCCACCGGCGCCGGGATTCGGATTCAAATCCCGGGTTTCGGCCGCCCGTAAATCTTCGCGCCGCGCGCTCACTCATTTGGAAACGCTGGAGAGCGAATCCATCCACATCCTCAGGGAAGTGGCCGCGGAATGCCGCAATCCCGCCCTGCTATTTTCCGGGGGTAAGGACTCCCTCGTGCTTCTGCGGCTGGCAGAGAAAGCATTCCGGCCCGCCCGCTTCCCGTTTCCCTTGATGCACATCGATACCGGGCACAATTTCCCGGAGGTTATCGCGTTCCGCGACCGCCGGGCCGCAGAGCTGGGCGAGCGTCTAATCGTGCGCTCGGTGGAGGACTCTATCAGGCGGGGAAGAGTAGTGCTGAAGTCCCCCGATGAGAGCCGCAATGCCCACCAGTCGGTTACGCTTCTTGACGCCATCGCGGAGTTTGGGTTCGATGCTTGCATCGGCGGCGCGCGCCGGGACGAAGAGAAAGCCAGAGCCAAGGAGCGGATCTTTTCCTTCCGCGACGAGTTCGGCCAGTGGGACCCCAAGAACCAGCGGCCGGAACTGTGGGATCTCTACAACACGCGCGTCCATCCGGGCGAGAACGTCCGTGTTTTTCCCATCAGCAACTGGACGGAACTGGACGTGTGGCGGTACATCGCCAAGGAGCGGCTTGATATTCCCGGCATCTACTACGCCCACCGGCGCGAGGTGGTCCGCCGGGGCAGGAGCGTGGTGCCGGTATCCCGGCTAGCGCAACCGAAGAACGGCGAATCGGTGGAAATCCTTTCCGTGCGCTTCAGGACGGTCGGCGACATGACCTGCACCTGCCCGGTGGAGTCGACTGCGGCGACGGCGCGCGAGATTATCGCCGAGACCGCGACTACGCGAATCACCGAGCGTGGCGCAACGCGCATGGACGACCAGACTTCGGAAGCATCCATGGAACTGCGAAAGAAGGAAGGTTACTTCTAAATTTTGCGCCACAGAGAACACATAGCAGGAACGCCAATGCCGGCGATTCGGAGCATTGAGTTTCAGCACAGCGAGCTCTTGCGTTTCATTACCGCGGGCAGCGTGGACGACGGTAAGAGCACCCTGATCGGGCGGCTGCTGCACGATTCGAAATCCATTTTCGAAGATCAGCTGTCCGCCCTGGAGCAGACGACGCGGCGCAGAGGCGTCGAGGGCGTAGACCTCTCTCTGCTCACCGACGGGCTGCAGGCGGAGCGCGAGCAGGGCATCACCATCGACGTGGCCTACCGCTATTTCGCCACGCCCAGGCGCAAGTTCATCATCGCCGACACCCCCGGCCACGAGCAGTACACGCGCAACATGGTGACGGGTGCTTCGAGCGCGAATTTGGCCGTTATTCTCCTCGACGCCCGCAAGGGGGTCCTCACCCAGTCGCGCCGCCACGCCACCATTGCCGCTCTGCTGGGAATTCCGCGCCTGGTGGTGGCAGTGAACAAAATGGACCTGGTAGGCTATGCGGAAGAAGTGTTTAACGGCATCTGCGAGGCGTTCGCTCAATTCGCCGCCGACCTGGGCTTTCGCGATGTCATTGGTATCCCCATCTCGGCTCTGAAGGGCGACATGGTGGTGGCGCGGGGCGAGAACCTGCCGTGGTACCGCGGACCGGCCCTGCTGGAGCTGCTGGAGCGCATCGAGATCGACTACGACTTGAATCTCGACGATTTCCGCTTCCCGGTGCAGTGGGTATGCCGCCCGGGCACCTTCGAGTATCAGGACTTCCGCGGTTACACGGGACGCATCGAATCGGGAACCGTTACGGTGGGGGATCAAATCGCCGTGCTGCCATCCGGTCGATCGTCCAGCATCAAGCAAATCCTCACCTTCGACGGCGAACTGGAGCGCGCGTTTGCGCCCCAGTCCGTGACCTTGCTGCTGGAGGACGAAATCGACATTTCCCGCGGCGACATGATCATTAAGAGCAGCGATACGGTGCGCGTGGCCAAGGAATACGATGCGGATGTTTGCTGGCTCAGCGAGCAGCCGCTCGATCGGCGGCGCAAATACGTCATCAAGCATGCCACGAAAACGGTCAAGGCGTACCTCACTCGGATCGATCACCGGGTGGATGTGAATACACTGCAACTCATTGACGGCGCGTCGCAGCTCAATATGAACGACATTGCCAGGGTGGGCGTTAAAGTGCAGCAACCTCTGGTCATCGACAGTTACGCCCGCAACCGCGCGACGGGGAGCTTCATCGTAATTGACGAAGCGACCAATAACACCGTTGCCGCCGGCATGATCCTGTGACGCCCTGCCGTTGCCGATAATACCTACGGTTTCATCTATACTAATACATGTGTTGCCCGCCGTCGACGTTGATCGTCTGGCCGGTGATGCGTCCTAACTCCCTTTCCCCATCCAAAACTTGAACGAACTCTTTTAAGCTGTTATACGGCATATCCGAAAGCCCGTCGTGACATAGACAGACACGCGGGTCTGGTTCGGAGGACTGTGGAATAGCAATGTCTAGTCGGAGGAGCGCCAAAAAGTCAAGGAGGCAAGAAATCCCGAAGAAGCCCGAGCTTGCCAGCGCCTGGATGGGAAGGACCGACTTGCATATTTCTCTCGCTATCTTTCTATTCGCTCTTAGCGTCCGCGTCGCCTACTTATTCCAAATCGAGCCTGTCCCATTCTTTTATCAACTGGTCTCAGACGGTCGAAGCTATGACGAGTGGGCACTGCGAATCGCTGCAGGTGACTGGTTGGGTCAGGAGGTTTTCTATCAGGCGCCGCTTTACCCTTACTTTCTTGGTATTCTCTACTTGGTCCTTGGCCGTGACCTGTGGTGGGTTCGTGTGGTCCAGACCATCTTGGGGGCGGCTTCTTGTAGCCTCTTGTATTTGGCCGGAAAAGCATTTTTCTCACGACGAGTAGGGATTACCGCTGGTGTGATCCTTTCGCTCTACGCGCCAGCGATATTTTTTGACGCCCTAATCCAGAAAACCGTGCTTGACGTCTTCTTTATCACCCTGCTCTTGTTCTTTCTGAGCCGGACTCAGGAGAGACCCACTTGGAAGAGTTGGGCAGCTATTGGAACTGCGCTGGGTCTTTTGGGTCTTTCTCGAGAGAATGCCTTAATATGGTTCTTTGTGCTACCGGCATGGATTTGGTTTTATTTCGGCGAGCACCCGCGTCAAACGCGGGTAAGATGGATCAGCGTTTTTTTTGCAGGGTTAATGTTGGTTCTTGCCCCGGTCGGAGTGCGGAACCTGATGGTTGGCGGTGAATTTACATTGACCACTTCACAGTTCGGCCCCAACTTTTTTATCGGCAATAACCCAGCGGCAGACGGAACCTACATGGCCCTTCGGCCCGGACATGGAGATCAAAAATTTGAGCGGCAGGACGCTATCGAGATAGCCGAACAGGCGCTTGGCCGCCGCCTCTCACCCGGAGAGGTTTCCGGATACTGGCTGGATCGCTCTCTGGAATTCATTCGCTCTCAACCCATGGACTGGGCGCGGCTCATGGGAAGGAAATGGTTACTCCTCTGGAACGTCCGTGAGCTTGAAGATGCAGAAGATTTCTATCTCTATCAGAAATGGTCTTCTCTCCTCGGAGTTTTGGGATGGGCGAGCCACTTTGGTTTGCTCGCGCCCCTGGCTGCAATGGGGTGTGTGCTAACCTGTAGGCGATGGCGCAGCTTGTGGCTGTTGTACCTCCTGCTGGGTACCCTCGCTTTCAGCGTGGTTTTGTTTTATGTCTTCGGACGTTACCGCTTTCCCATCGTTCCCTTCCTCACGCTTTTTGCTGCGGCCGGCTTAACCGAGGGGGTGTCTCTATATAAAGAGCGCATGCTTCGGCAGGGTCTCATTTGCGCCTTTGTAGTAGTGGTGGCTGGGATTTTCGTTTACTGGCCGATCGCGGGCGCGGCAGCTCCTTCAGCTACTGGATACTACAATTTGGGAAATGCCCTATCGAAACAGGGCAGGATCAGTGAGGCAATAGAGAGCTATGAGCGCGCCCTACAGTTAGACCCAACTTATTCGGTGGGTTATTATGCTCTTGGGAATACGCTCGCGCAGCAGGGAAAACTTGAGGAGGCGACGCACTACTTGCAGAAAGCCGTCATCCTCGACCCGGACCTGGTGGAGGCGTATAGCAACTTAGGGCAGGTTTTATTTCGGCAGGGGAAATTGGAGAATGCAACTCAACAGTTTCGTAAGGCCTTGGAGCTTAGGCCAACATCAGGTGAAATCCACTTTAACCTGGGGAACGCTTTAATTAGCCAAGGCCGTACAAAGGAGGCAGTCAAACACTTCCAAGAGGCTATAAAGATTAAACCGGATTTTGTGGATGCGTATCATAATCTGGGCAGGGTCATGGCGTTCCAGGGTCAACTTGACACGGCGATTGAGCTCTTTCGCCGGGCGCTCCGTATTCAGCCAAACTTTTCAGCAGCCCATCAGAGCCTGGCCCAAGCTCTCGCCGAGCAGGGCAAAATGGACGAGGCAAAGAAACATCAACGGGAAGCCCTCCGGATCAGGGAGTCACAACCGGAAAGTCGCCTCCCGCGTTAATTACCCTGTCTGTTGCTTGCGTTAGAATGACTTGAAGGGAGTCGCCGATGAGATTGGGCGAGATTCATCGGATGAATCCCATCTGCCCGAGGGTCCACAAACTTATTTTCTGTAATAAGACCTGAAATACCCCGTGCTCCCGACGCGCAGACAGGACATCTGCGGGATTTCGAAAAGCGGAAAATGGAGGTGACAGCTGGGGCGATTTTTTCCATGACAGCGTTCTGTCGTTTTTGTAAACAGGACGTGCGTAGTGTGACGAGCCTCCTATACTTTGGGGGACCAGGAGATGGCATTACTAACCGAGTCAAAATCAAGGAGGTCTGCTATGAATAATCTGAGCATGCGGTCCAAAGAAAATGCTTTCTGCCGAGTGCGCCACCTAACGGCGTATGCGTGCATTACGCTTCTCGTTCTCGTACTGGCTGGGACGGCGAATCATGCGTACGGTCAAACGATACCGCTTTATACTTATTGCTTTGACCGGTACAGTTACTCGCAATGTAATGATTATGGGGTAAACACCGAACCGGAGCCCGGCTTCGAGTCACTTCTCGGATACATGTTGGTGTCCCCGAGGTGATCGAGGCAACGCAAAGAGCTTTACAAAAGTGGCAAGACTACATCACGTGAGGAAGTCGGTTTTGACATTGGTTGCGTAGAGCTAGAGCCGACTTCTTCGGTCCCCTCCGCGATCCCAACGTCTATCTTAAACTTACTTGTCCCCATCGTTTCAATACATGTGCGTCCCGCCGTCGACGTTGATCGTCTGTCCGGTAATGAAATCGCTATCCGCTGAGCAGAGAAAGATCATTGTTCCTACCAGGTCTTGAGGATACTGATCTCTTTGAAAAGCGCGTCGGCGCCTGCGATCCTGAAGCTGCTCGGGTGTCAGCACTCCTTCCTGTTGAGGACCTGAGATAGTCAAGCCCGGGGTAATCGCGTTGACACAGATGTTGTCAGGGCCAAGTTCCCGCGCCAGCGCCCGTGTGAAACCGATCACCCCGGCTTTGGAAGTGACGTAGTGGAGGAAAAAGGGAGTGCCGCCGAGCGCCGTCCCCGAAGAGATATTGATGATTTTTCCTTTTCCCTGCTCTTTCATAGCCGGATAAACCGCCTGGACGCAGAGGAAAAGGCCCTTCAGGTTAACCGCCATGACCCTGTCCCATTCCTCGGCAGTGATTTCCGCGAAGGGTTTTTTCTTGATGGCGCTATAGAGGCCGGCATTGTTGACCAGGACGTCGATGCGGCCATATTTTTGCAAGGTCTTATCCGCCATTGCCTGAGTTTTCTCGGCGGAAGTGACATCCACGGGCAGCGCGAGGGCTTCTCCACCCCCTTGCTTGATCTCGCTTGCCGCCTTCCTCGCTTCTTCCTCCTGGATATCGGCCACCACTACCCTGGCGCCCTCCCTGGCCAGGCCTGTAGCATAGGCTCGCCCGATCCCGACCCCGCCGCCAGTCACGATAATCACTTTATCTTTTAGACGCATACGCTTAGTAGCCCTCCTTAAATTTCCAAACCGTAGAACTTTTTAGGATTCTCGTAAAGGATCAGCCGCTAAAAACTCGTGCAGTTCGGAGTCTTTCTCCAGGACGTGCCCATCAGCGTCGATAATGGGATAGGCGGTGGTCATGGGTCCTTCCTCGTGATCATCGCATCATGAGAGCCCGTACAGCGCCCGGCCATTGTCGCTAAGGATCTTCCGCTTCACTTCGGGCGCCAGGTCCGTTCTTGCCTTGAACACCTTGATGGCATCGACGTCACTCGATATATCGGTGTGGCCGTAGTCCGTGCCGATGACCAGGCAGTCCTCCCCGGCTTCCCGCACGATATAGGGCAAGTCATCGGAGTTCTCGCAGGTGACGAACATCCGGTACTCGCGCGTGAAGTCGTCGGGCCATTCGCGCCCCAATGTTTTGAAGCGCTTCTTGGCTTCGAGCAGCACCCAGGGCAGCCACTGCGAGCTGGCTTCGATGAATCCCCACCGCAGCTTGGGGAAGATCCCAGGCACTTCGCTGAGGAGCACGTCATTGAAAGCCGCCACAGTGGGCACTCTGAAACGGTGAAACGTGGAGGCTACCGCTACGGGATGACGATATAAATCGCAGAGCCAGGGGTTGCCGTTGGCGATGTGGATGGCAATCGACATATCGAGCCGGCTCGCCTCGTCGTAAATCGGATAGAAGTAGGGGTCCGCGAGCAAGCGGTTGCCTTCAACCGGACGCATCAGCACGGCGCAAGCGCCGTTTTCTTTGGCGAAGCGGATCTGGTCCAGCGCGTCGGTCATGCTCAGCGTCGGCGCCATGCAAGACCACCTGAGGCGGCCCTTTCCCTGCCGCCAGATGTCGGCCAGCCAGCGGTTCCAGCTTTTGCACAGCGCCACTTCCACCGCCGGGCGGTCCGTGGCTTGTTCGATGAACATGGTGTTGTGCAGCACCTGGATGTCGATGCCGCTCCGGTCCATGTGCTCCAGGCGCAGCTCCACGTTGCCCATCTCGCGCGACTCCTGCGCGTCGGCGAACTTGCGGCCCGCCTGGCGGGAGCGTCTCTCCAGCTCGGCGGCTGAAAAGGCAGGGAAGCGGAATCCTCTCACCTTCCCGTCGATAAGCCAGAACTGAAGCTTCACTCCGGCCTCTTCGCGCGCCTCGAGGGGTACGGGGCGATACTGCCTCTCGGATGGGTCCATGTAGTCCCAGGTGCGGTCGGACTCGACCACATGGGCGTCTGCGTCGATAATGGGATAGGCGGTCTTCATGGGTTTTCTCCTACGGATCGCCGAATTATTCTCCAGCAGGAGAGTATCCAAAAGGGGAGGGTCATGTCAATTGAGGTAAGTTTCAGGAGTTGAGACAACTTTCAGATCGTTCCGCCCCAGTCTCTCGCTACTTTGAGCAAATTAAATAATTAAATGTCTGATACCGGCTCCACCTTGCTTGACACCTACGCCTGCGGTTGATACGTCTGCAGTCAGCTAAGCGATTCATTCCACGATTCGACCATGGAAGGCGTCGATGACAAATTCGTCCTGTTCACCCAGCCCGGTTGAAGCAGTTGCCTGAGAACGAAAGAGTTTCTTTCGAAAAAAGGCATTAACTTCACCGCGGTTGATGTATTGAACGATCCGACGGGACAAGAGCAGCTGCTCAAACTTGGCGCGCGCACCGTACCGGTGCTGGCGCAAGGGGAACAGTACATCTTCTGCCAAAACCTGGAAGATGTCGCCGAATTCGTCGGCCTGCAAGGCAGCGGTCATACACCGCTTCCCCCCGCCACGTTGATAACGAAGTGGATCAATGTGCTACGCGCGGCGCAACGCTACATTCTTCAACTCCCCAACGAACGGCTGGTCGAGCGCGCGATTGATAGCCGCGATCGCTCGATTCGACTCTTGAGCCACCACATCTTTCGCATCGGCGAAGCTTTCCTCGAAACCGCGATCGACGACGTAGAATACTGGGTGGACAACGCCAACATCCCGCCCGAAGACGGAACCTTCACCATCGGCGAGGAAATTGCCGGCTACGGCGACACCATTATTGAGCGGCTTGAGGGCTGGTGGACCCAACTCGAGGACAAATCCTGCCAGCAAAAAGTGAAAACCTTCTATGGCACGCCGCCGATGCACCAGCTCTTCGAGCGTTCCACCTGGCACTCCGCGCAGCACACCCGGCAGTTGATTGCCGTGCTCGAGCGCATCGGCATCGAGCCGCATGGGCGGCTCACCGCCGAAGATCTCGCCGGCCTACCTCTGCCGGAAGGTCTGTGGGAATGACGAAAAGATCTCACCGCATCGCCGCGCCGCCGTCCACGGAAAGTGTCTGGCCGGTGATGAAGTCGCTCAGGCCCGACGCCAGGAAGAGTACGGCCCCGACCAGGTCCTGCGGCATCTGAACGCGCCTGAGGGCCCGGCCCTGGACCTGTAACCGGCGGAAGCGGAGGATCTCCTCGGTTGGGTTTTCCTCGGAGAGGGTAGAGCCGGGAGCGATGGCGTTCACCTGGATATTGTCCTCTCCGGCCTCGCGCGCGAGCGTGCGGGTGAATCCGATCACTCCGGCCTTGGAGGTCACATAATGGATCCTTCCGGCGCTGCCCGAGAAGACGGTGCTGGAGGAGATGTTGATGATCTTCCCGGATTTCCGGGCGCGCATGGCAGGCAGGACGGCGCGGCTGCAAAAAAAGAGTCCTTTCAAGTTCACGGCCATCAGACGATCCCACTCTTTGGGATCGATAGTCTCGATGCCGCCGCGGTTCATAGGAATCGTAGCAAAGATAGCCGCGTTGTTGACCAGGATGTCGATGCGCCCGAAGCGTTCGATAGTCGCCGCTGCCATGGCCTTTGTAGATTCTTCATCCGCGACATCAACCGAGAGTCCCAGCGATTTGGCTCCCGTCTCCTTCGCTACCTGAGAAGCGACGGCTTCGGCAGCCGGGCCGTCGATGTCCGCAGTCACTACGCTGGCGCCGGCCCGGCCAAACCCCAAGCAGTACGTTTTGCCGATGCCGTGTCCGCCTCCCGTCACGATCGCAACCTTGTCTTTCAGTCCTTCAATCATACGATCCTCAGAGTTGAATCAGATGCTTTCTATCTTTCGTAAGGTCTCCGCGTAGTCTCCCAGGGCCTTTTCCAGGAGATAGTCTGGCTGGTATCCGAGCTGTTCGCGGGCGCGGGACTGGTCATTCGGAATTCTCTCCTCCGGGTAGGGCATGGGCCTTTCGCCTTTGAGCAGGGTAATCTTCGCCTTGGGAAAGTGCTTTGTCAGGGCGGCGACAATCTGCTCGCCGGTCGCCATCTCCCCGCTGCCGATGTGGAAGATGTTGTCTTTAAACTTGTCTTTAAGACAGGCCAGGACCGTGCCCTTCGCGGCATCTTTTCCGTAGAGAAGCTCGGACGGCCCGTAGGGCCATTTGATGCTTGCAGCCTCACCTTTGATGGCTGAGCGCACCATTGCTTGAATTGCCTGCTCCCGTGTCGCCTTGAGTCCTGCGGGAGAAGGGCCATAGAGCGCGGCGAACCGGACGACGATAAACTCGAAGCCGAAGCGCTGTGCGTAGGTCCGCCCCAGGAACTCCGATCCGGCCTTGGTTGCGGCGTAAACAGAGAGCGGGCTCAGCGGGATGGTCTCGTCGATTTTTTTCGGCCCGCCCTCGCCCAAAGAACCCAGATAGACGGTGCTTGAGCTGGGAAAGACGACGCGCGGGATCTCTTCTAAACGAGCCGCCTCGAGGACATTGACCGTGCCCATGAGATTGAGCCTCACCCCGCTATAGGGTCGCCGCTGGACCTCTTCGCCCAGAAAGGCGGCAAAGTGAATGATCCGGCCGATTCCGTGATCGCGGATGGCCGTAATCAACCCCGGGAGATCCAGGATGTCACCCCGCACCACGCTGATCGATTCCAAGTCGACACCTATCGCTCCGAGAAGCCTCTCATTGACGGCGACATCGAAGAGCACCGGCCGCTCGCCTTTTTCCAGGAGCATGCGCACCGTATAGGCCCCGACCAGGCCGCTGCCGCCGGTTACGAGTGTCCCGTCTTTACTCATGATCCACACCTTCCTCTCTTTAGAATGCTCGCTTGCCGCTTAGTCGATTTTTCCCCGTCCATTTACCGCTGAAGCCGCTTTCTCTCATGATTCTAACCCTTCCTCTTTAGCACTTTCGCCATGCAATAAGCGACGACAGCGATGATCGAACTCCACGAAAGGACGAGCAAGATCCAACCCTCGATGGTCATGACTTAACTCCTTTCCCCCTTCTTGCCGGAGGCGATCTTGACCAAGAAGCCGAAGACCAGAAGGAGGGCGATCATCATGCCCCGCGCACCCCACACATATGGCGCATCCTCGGGCTTGACCCCTACCATGAAAATCTTGTTCGGAACATCCTGAACCGCCCAGGCAGCGAGGATAAAGAGGAGGAATAATGGAGTCACGTATTTGATGACGTAATAGAAAGGCCTTGGCACCGAAATCGCCGCGCCTCTGGTGATCTCGTTCCAGCCTCTCTCCATCCCAAAGACCCAGGCGAATTGGATTGTTTCAATCAGGGCGAAGAACACAAGGGCAAAACTCCCGACCCAGAAGTCCAGTTCATCGAGAAAGCCGTGCTTGAGGAAAAAAATGACAGGTTGAGTCAGGAGGAAAAGGGCCGCCAGCACCACGCACGTCGTTTTTCCCCTGCTCCAGCCAAATCCATCTTGAAAGAGGGCCATCACCGGCTGCGTGAGCGCTACCACGGAGGTGACCCCGGCAAAAAAGAGCAGCAAAAACCACAGCGCGCCGAACAGGTGACCCAGAGGGATTTTCTGGAAGATCATGGGGAGGGCCTGGAAGCCAAGATCGAAAGCCCCCCTTCTGGCGATCTCCTCGGTCTCGGCCAGGCCGAAGAAGGCGACCGCAGCGGTGATGGCGATGGTTCCTCCTAATACCACTTCTGCGAGCTCGTTCAGACCGGCGGTAGAGAGGCCGGTCAGAGCCACATCGTCTTCCTCTCGCATGTAACTGGTATAAGTAGGAACCGCGCCCGTGGCGACGCTCAAGGTGAAAAAAATCTGTCCTGCCGCGGCCAGCCATATCGTTGGGTTGGTGAGACGCTCCGGCTGGGGATTCCAGACGAAGCCAAGGCCGTTAAGGACGTTGTTCTCCGGATAGTTCGGGTCCGGGGTGCCGAAGGTAAGGACCCGCACCGCCAGCGCGACACCTATCAGGAAGAGAAGCGGCATGGCGATCTTGCCCAGTCTTTCGATGCCGCCGGAGATTCCGTGATAGACAATATACAGACTCATCCCCAGGGTGGTAAGGTAAGCGAGGTAAGACGGAGAGATGCTGGAGAAATACTGATTCGACTCGACGCCTTGAAAACCCCTCAGGTAGGCCCCCATCGTCTCACGCGTCGCAACGCCAAAATAATCCCCGGTGAGAGAAAAGTAGCCGTAGGCCAGAGTCCATGAGGTGATGTAGATATAGTAGAGGGCGATGGTGAAGGGGATAAAAATTCCCAGCATCCCCAGATATTTGGAACAAGGATGCCGCCACATCAACTCGAACATCCCGGCAGTATGGCCTTGCCCGTATCGGCCTCCCATGCGGCCGATGGCGCACTCGGCCCACATCAGCGGGATACCCATAATAATCAGGGCAACGAAATAAGGAATCATAAAGGCGCCGCCGCCGTTTTCCGCGGCCTGGACAGGGAAGCGGAGAAAATTTCCCAGGCCGATGGCGTTTCCGGCCAGGGCCAATATAAGCCCGATCTTGGAGGCCCATTTCTCTCGTTTATTGATTGCCGGCATAAAAGAGCATTCAGCCCTGTTATTTCCTTTTGAAGAAGCGCTCAAAGAACTGGCCGATACCCTTCTTGATTACCTTGCTGGTGTCCAACGAGACGGAGGGTCTGCCGATCGGACCTGTGATCTTGAGCGGCACCACGATCCGACCCTGGCTGTCCTTGAAAAAGGTAACCGCTTTGCCGCCACCGACACGGGCGGAAACATCAGGCGCCATGGCCACCTCGATCCCGAGATCCAACGATGGCGCGGCCAAACTCATCTTGCCGCCGCCCACCGCCTCCATTAGCGGGCTTGACAGAAAGAGCCGTTGGATGTCACCTATGCCGCCTCCCAACCGGAACTCGGCCTCTAGAGTTTTAAAAGTGGTTGCCCCGCTGCTCTGCTCCTTGGGCAATCCGAGAAGGCCTGTAAGCATTTCAATCTTGGAAACAAGATCCACGCCGGTCAATCTCCCGTCCTTGGCAACGAGCTTTCCGTTTCCGCTGAGATTGTGGCTGATCGGCGCGTCGCCGCCGAGAGGAAGAGACAACAGGATTTCCCCGCCGAGGATCCCATGGAAAGCACGACTATCGTTGATTTTAAGCTCCTTCAGATGTGCGTTTACCGCTAATGCCAGGTTGTGCGAGGGGCCGGTTAAGGCGACCTGCAATCCCATCGGTCCCGATACCTCGAGCTCCTTCGGCGTGAGAGCTGCCGCGGTAAGGAGCTGAAAGATCGGCTTGGTCTCAAACCCCTCGTTGGCAAGGGTTAAATTTACCCTAGGGACGCCGCTTAGGTCAGTGACGGTGCCGTTCACCGCGAAGTCCACATCTTGGGCTTTGAGATGATTCTCCGTCAGCTGCAAAGTTGCCTGGGATGCTTCGTAGCGCAGGCGCCCCTCCAGGGCGATCGATTTGAGGCCGGGTAGGTTCAATGAAATCCGATACGGAAAAGGAAGGTCGGCGGAAAAATCTTCCAGTGAGACATCGACGCCCCGAATCGTAAGCGCTTTCTGTCCCATGGTCTGGATGGTGACCTCTCCTCTTTCAATGCCAAGCCGAGCAGGAATCAGCTCGGAGAATTTTGCGGGCTCTTGAGGCTTCGGCGGGGCCTCTTTCTTTTTGGCCGTCCCCTTCTTTTTGCCTATATCGGCAAAATTGAAAGTGCCGTCCGGTTGCTGGCGCAGGTTGATCGCCGGCTTCTCAAGGATGAGTTCGTCCGCCCGGAACTCTCCCCTGAGAAGGGGCCAGAGCTTTAGCTTGAGCCTGATCTGCTGAGCGGTAAAGAAGGGATCTCTTGAAAACGCGGGATTGTCGGAAACGTTCAGGGCAGAGATCCGAACAGAAGGCGTAGGGAAGATGCGAAAACGGACCTCTCCGACGTCGACCTTGCGCTGCAGTGCGTCCTCTACGAGCGGCAGGTATCGGCTCTTGTAAGAGGCCAGATCGACGAGGGGTGGCAAAGTCAGGACCGCTGTGGCGATGAGCGCCAATAGCGCCAGGCCGATCAGAAATATTTTTTTCATTGGAGCTCCGATCGTAAGAAAGGGTATCTGCTATGCAACCGTCATGTCAACTCTGCGCTATCAGGTTAAAGAGTTAGCGGAGAGTGGCGATGGCGGGAAGGATTTGTTAGCATGAAAACCTTTAAAAGGATCGCGCCGCTTTGGAACTTGCGTTCAGCATATTTTTTCAAGTCCTCGTCGATGGTATTGTCCTGGGCTTCATGTACGCGCTCATCGCCTTGGGCTATACCATGGTGTACGGAGTGCTGGAATTCATCAACTTCGCCCACAGCGAGATTTTTGTGATCGGCGCTTTTGTCGGGGCGGAGATGCTCCTGATGTTCGAGGCCACGGGCGCTCTCGCCGTGCTCCATCCCGCCCTCGTCTTGCTATTGGTCCTCCTCACCGGGATGGCGCTGAGTGGACTGGCGGCGATGGGATTGGAGCGGATCGCTTACCGCCCGCTGCGCGGGGCGCCCCGCCTTGTTCCTCTGATCTCCGCTATCGGAGCTTCCTTCTTCCTGCAGGATTTTATCCGCCTGATCGAGAGCCTCTGGCGCAATGCGTTTTATCTGACCTATCCGACTCTCCCGGTTCTGGAAAAAAGCCTGAAGTTGGGCGCGGCCGTGGAAGTCCCGCTCAAATCGATCCTCGTCATCGCCACCGCTCTCGTGATGCTCCTGGGGCTTTACCTCTTTGTCAATCGAACCAAAGTCGGCATCGCTATTCGCGCTGTGGCGCAAGATCCCGACACCGCCTCACTGATGGGTATTCACGTGAATCGCATTATTGCCCTCACCTTTTTTGTCGGCGGGGCGATGGGTGGAGTCGCCGGCGTCTTGCTTGTTCGGTCTCCAATACAGTTTGATCAGCCCCTACAGCGGATTCGTTCCCGGTCTTAAGGCCTTTACCGCGGCAGTCCTTGGAGGGATCGGCAACATTCCGGGAGCGGTGTTGGGAGGGATGGTTCTGGGATTGATGGAGGCCTTTGCCGCCTCTTACCTCTCGCTCATCACGAACGGGGCCTTTGGCGCGGAATATAAAGATGTCTTTGCTTTCGCCGTCCTGATTCTGATTCTGATTTTTCGGCCTAAGGGACTGTTGGGGGAAAAGGTGCGGGAGGAAGGGGCGTAAAGGGTTGAAGGGTTAAAGGGATGAAGGTTTGGTTTATTAGTCTCGGCCTGGCCGGCTATATCGCTCTAAGCAGCCTGCTGGTCTTTTATTTTCCCCAATCCGTTCTGGCCTTTCTTCTTTTTGAAGCCTCCCTGTTGTTCGTCTACTACGCGCCGCTGCCCCGAAGAGTAAAACTCTCTTTTGCCGGCTTGGTGTTAGTCGTGCTTTTGCCTCTTCTAGGCACGTTCAATGGTTACTATCTCGAGGTGGCGATTCAGGTCGGGATCTTCGTTGCCCTCGCCCTGGGCTTGAATATCGTTGTCGGCTTTGTCGGCCTTCTCAACCTGGGATTCGTCGCCTTTTATGCGATTGGGGCCTATCTCTGGGCCATCTTCGGCTCGCCTCAGGCCAACCAGTTTCTTGCGGGCGCTCATTTCCCGCTTGCGCCCTCCTGGTTCTTCGTCTTTCTTTTTCTGAGCATTGCGGTGGGCGCTTTCACCGGAGCCCTCCTTGGGCTGCCGGTGCTGCGCCTCAGAGGGGACTATCTGGCTATCGTTACGCTGGGTTTTGCCGAAGTCGTTCGCGCCCTGGTCAATAATCTCGATAAGCCGATAAACCTTACGAATGGTCCCAAGGGGATTACTCCGATTCAGAGGCCGCCCCTCTTCTTTCAACCTGTGCTGGAATTTCTGGGACTCAGGTTGGATCCGGCCGCTCTCTATCCCCTATACTTTTACTTTCTCGTTCTTCTGATGGCGCTTCTTGTTATCCTGGTTACGCGCAGGCTCGAAGACTCTCCGATCGGCAGGGCGTGGAAAGCGATCCGCGAAGATGAGATTGCGGCGGCTACGATGGGCATTCCGGTCGTGCGGCTGAAGCTCCTGGCCTTTGCGGTCGGCGCTTCCTTTGCCTCTGCGATCGGAGTTCTTTTTGCGGCCAAGCAAATCTTTATCAATCCGGAAAGTTTTACCTTTATGGAATCGATCGGGGTGCTGGCGATGGTTATCCTGGGCGGAATGGGCTCGATTCCGGGAGCCGTTCTGGGAGCGACTGCAGTGACCGTATTGAACCTGCAGCTTCTCAAGGGGCTTTCTCTCTGGCTCAATACGCTCCGCCAGTCCGGGATCATCTTTTCCCTGCCGTTGCTTGGGAGTTTTGACCTGAGCCAGATCCCGGCTCAGTTTGAGCCGGCGAAATACGAACGCATGGTCTTCGGCCTCATTCTTATTCTGATGATGATCTTTCGCCCTCAGGGCATCTTGCCCCCACGGCGCAGCGAGGGGAAGTCCGATGGCGCTGCTTGAGATTCGGGGAGTTGCGAAGCGATTCGGGGGGCTGCTCGCTCTGGACAGCGTGGATCTCAGCCTGGAAGAGGGAATGATTGCCTCTCTCATCGGACCGAACGGCGCGGGTAAAACCACGCTCTTTCACATCCTCACGGGCATTTATCGGCCGGATCGCGGGGAGATTCGCTTCCGGGATCGCCCGCTCATCGGATTGAGCCCTGACCAGGTCACAAAAGCGGGAATATGCCGCACCTTTCAAAACATCCGGCTATTTTCACACATGACAGTGCTGGAAAATGTGTTGGTGGGAATGCACGCGCGCATGGGGTTAACGCTCTTGGACATCCTGTTGCGGAGCAAACGCTTGCGCGCGCGTGAGCGGGAGAGCGAAATCGCGGCCATAGAGCTTTTACGGCTGGTCGGGCTGGAAAGTAAGGCCCGGGACTGGGCGCACCATCTCTCCTACGGAGACCAGAGGCGTCTCGAGATCGCCCGTGCCCTGGCCTCGGCGCCGAGGCTTCTCCTTCTCGATGAACCCACTGCCGGGATGAACGCATCGGAGGCGCAGTCGCTCATGATGCTGTTGAAAGGATTGATGGGAGGATATGTTCAGACGATCCTTTTGATCGAGCACAACATGCGCGTGGTGATGGGAATTTCGGATCGGGTGACCGTTCTCGACTACGGGGAGAAGATCGCGGAGGGAAGCCCGGCTGAGGTACGGCAGGATCCGCGGGTGATCGAGGCCTATCTGGGACGCGGGCAGTGGGGCGCCCATGCTTAAGGTTCAGGGGCTGCATGTTTACTACGATGCCATTCGAGCCCTTAAGGGGCTCTCGTTCTCCGTTGCCCAGGGTGAGATCGTAACCCTCCTTGGCGCCAACGGCGCCGGGAAGACAACCACTCTGAAGACCGTTTCCGGCCTGCTCAGGCCGCGGGGTGGGAGCATCACCCTGGCAGGTCAAGCCCTGGAGGGTGTGGAACCCCACGAGATCGTCAGGCTGGGGGTTGCCCATGTGCCGGAGGGAAGGAAGATTTTTTCCCGGCTCACCGTTCTCGAGAATCTGAAAATCGGCGCCTATACGCGCGCGGCCGGCTCGGTTGGGGAGGATTTGGAAATTGTTTTTAGCCTTTTCTCTAGGCTCAAGGAGCGCCGCCGTCAGATCGCCGGGACTCTTTCCGGCGGCGAGCAACAGATGCTGGCTATCGGTCGGGCCCTTATGGCCCGGCCCAAACTGCTCCTGTTGGACGAGCCGTCCATGGGATTGGCGCCCATCATTGTCGAGCAGATTTTTGCGACTATTCAGGCGATCAATCGAGAAGGAGTTACGATCCTGCTGGTGGAGCAGAATGCGGCGATAGCGTTGGCTATCTCCCAGCGCGGTTATGTGTTGGAAACCGGAACGGTGATACTAGAGGGGGAAGCCAGTGCGCTCACCCATAACGATCTGGTGCGCCAGGCGTATCTGGGGGGGTAGAGTTGCAGTGATCGTGGATCGAAGCGTTTGCCGGACCCAACCGCTGCTCAATCGTCGTAATGTTCAGGGTGCATGGCGTTTCGGAGGGATTTTTCCCCGGCTTTGTCCAGCAGGATTCTTTTGATAGAGTCGTGGCCGGCCGATGTAACTGATCCCGTAGCATTCACACATCGTTTTCCCAATGACTAATACCGTTTCAGAAGCTCGACAGATCAAGATTGTTCAACTCATCGCCAAGGAACTTGGCGTCGGGCCCCCTCAGGTCGCTGCTGCCGTCCTACTGCTCGACGAAGGTTCGACCGTGCCTTTCATCGCGCGCTATCGCAAGGAGGCCACGGACAACCTGGACGACACGCAGCTCCGCAATCTGGAAGAACGGCTGCTGTACCTGCGCGAGCTGGAAGAACGGCGCGCGGCGATCCTGGCCTCGATCGAGGAGCAGGGCAAACTCACCGGCGAACTCAGCGCCGCTATCGAGGCGGCCGCCACCAAACAAACACTGGAAGACATCTACCTGCCCTACAAGCCCAAGCGCCGCACGCGGGCGCAGATTGCGCGCGAGGCCGGCCTGGAGCCGCTGGCCGATGCGCTGTTCGCCGATCCCACGCTCGACCCCGAGCAGGAAGCGGCGAAGTACGTGAATGGCAGACCTGCCGCCGACAACGGCGTTCCCGACGCGAAAGCCGCGCTCGAGGGCGCGCGCGACATTCTTGTCGAGCGTTTTGCCGAGACGGCTGAACTGTTGGCCAGACTGCGGGCCCGCATGTGGGAACAGGGCATCGTCACTTCCAGCGTGATGAAAGGCAAGGAGACGGCCGAAGAAGAAAAATTCCGCGATTACTACGACTATTCGGAAACGATACGCACCATTCCCTCGCATCGCGCGCTCGCGCTGTTTCGCGGCCAGAGCTTGGACGTGCTGAAGATCGAACTGGGCCTGGGTGAGGAAGTCAAAGCTGTCGCCGCCGCCGTGCCGCATCCGTGCGTAGCGATGATCGCCGCGCATTTTGGCATCGAAGACCGCGGCCGTCGCGCCGACAAGTGGCTGGCCGACGTCTGCCACTCAACCTGGCGCGTCAAGACGCACCCGCATATCAGCACCGAGCTGCTCGCGCAATTGCGCGAAGCGGCGGAAGCCGAGGCGATCAAAATTTTCGGCCGCAACTTGCACGAGCTGCTGCTGGCCGCGCCCGCAGGCCCCAAGGCCGTGCTCGGCCTCGACCCCGGCATACGCACCGGCTGCAAAGTGGCGGTCGTCGATGCCACCGGCAAACTACTGGAGACAGCCACCATCTACCCGCACCAGCCGCGCAACGACTGGCAGGGATCGCTGGCGACGCTGGCACGCCTCACGGTGCAGCACGGCGTCGAGCTGATCTCGATCGGCAACGGCACCGCCAGCCGCGAGACCGACAAGCTCGCCGCCGAGGCGATCAAGCTGGTCGCGTTGAAGATGCCGGAACGGAAGCTCGCCAAGATCGTGGTCAGCGAAGCCGGCGCCTCGGTCTATTCGGCGTCGGCATTTGCCGCCGCGGAGTTTCCCGAGCTGGACGTGAGCCTGCGCGGCGCCGTGTCCATCGCCCGGCGCCTGCAAGACCCGTTGGCCGAGCTGGTGAAGATCGATCCCAAGTCGATCGGCGTCGGCCAATATCAGCACGACGTCAACCAGCGCGCGCTCGCGCGCTCGCTCGATGTCACCGTCGAAGACTGCGTCAACGCGGTGGGCGTGGACGTTAATACAGCTTCGGCGCCGCTGCTCGCGCGCGTGTCGGGGTTGAACAGCGTGCTGGCGAAGAACATCGTCGAGTACCGCGATGCCAACGGCCCGTTCCCGAATCGCAAAAAATTACGCAAGGTGCCGCGCCTGGGCGACAAGACCTTCGAGCAAGCCGCAGGCTTCCTGCGCATCAACGACGGCGACAATCCGCTTGACCGTTCCTCGGTCCACCCGGAGGCCTATCCAGTGGTCGAGCGCATTCTCGCGCGCATCGGCAAAGGCATCGTCGAAGTGATGGGCCGGCCGGCGGCGCTGAAGGGGCTTGCGCCCGCCGAATTCACCGATGACAAATTCGGCGTGCCGACGGTGCGCGACATCTTGACCGAGCTGGAAAAGCCCGGCCGCGATCCCCGCCCCGAATTCAAAACGGCTACATTTCAGGACGGCATCGAGTCTCTTTCCGACCTGCAGCCCGGCATGATCCTCGAAGGCGTCGTAACCAATGTCGCCGCCTTCGGCGCGTTCGTCGACATCGGCGTGCACCAGGACGGCCTCGCGCACGTGTCCGCGCTGGCGAACAAATTCGTCAAAGACCCGCACGAAATCGTCAAGCCCGGCCAGATCGTCAAGGTGAAGGTGATGGACGTCGATGTGAAGCGCCAGCGCATCTCGCTCACCATGCGCCTCGACGACGCACCCGGCGCGTTGTCATCGCGCTCAGGCGACGCGCGGGCGGGCTCAAATCCGGGCGCGGCACGCGGCCCGGGTGGCGCACCCAGGCGCGCCCCGGAGCGCGAGCCAAAGCCCGGCGGAGCGATCGCGATGGCGCTGGAGCGCGCCAAGCTGAAGAAGGATTAAAGCCTTTCTCTCACGGCATTTGCCTGCTTCTTTCGCCTCCGTATCGTTTCGCTGTCGCTCCGATTGACGGCGATCCATTACCATGGTAATTAATACCTATGGCACTCGCACAATCAAAGGTTACAGCCCAGGGGCAGATTTCCGTTCCCGCCGAGGTGCGACGAAAACTCGGCATCGGCCCCGGCTCGGTTTTGGAGTGGGATGAGGAAGGCGATGCGGTCGTCATTCGCAAAGCCGGTCGGTACTCCTCGGAGGATATTCACCGAGCGATCTTTCCCAAACGCTCCCCCAGTCCGAAGAAGCTGGAAGACTTCGATAAAGGCGTGCTGCGCTACATGAAAGCCAAGCATGCGCGCCGTTGACACGAATGTTTTGGTTCGTCTTGTCACGCGCGACGACGGGAAGCAGGTCGCCGCTGCGGAATCATTCATTAGCAAAGGCGCGTGGGTATCGACGCTGGTCCTCATTGAGGCGACCTGGGTTCTTGCGGCCGTATACGAACTCACTCACCCGGAAATAGGGACTGCGGTCGAGATGCTCCTGCATCACAGAGATCTGACAATCCAAGACTCCAGTACTGTCGCCGCCGCGCTGGAGCACTACCGTCGCCGTCCGGCGCTGGGGTTCTCCGATTGTTTGATCCTCGAAGTAGCTCGGAAAGCCGGCCACGTTCCTTTGGGTACCTTTGACCGAGATCTTGGAAAGCTCGATGGAGCTGAAAGATTGTAGGAAGATCACACGGCGCGTCGAATCTGTACGAAAGCGCCGCCAATTCCTCACGATCCGCGTCCCGAATTCAAAACGGCCACATTTTAGGACGGCCTCGTGCACGTATCCGCGCTGACAAACAAATTCGTCAAAGTTGCGGGCTGGGTGTGAGTGGGAGGGGGCAGGACTTGGAATTACACACTATAGTAATGCAAGACGCAACCCCAGTAACTTTTTCCAGATGGGGAACCGCCCCCGAGCTTAGCAGAGAGTCGGCTTGTTGTTCCTAAGCTCGAGCTGGTTCGGGAGGAGGACAGCGGGGGTAGCGCGATCAGGATGATTTTGCGATAATGCAGCTATCGGTTTGATTGCCATGCGGCAGGGGAGATCTCCATGACAACAAAAGAAAACTCAGTGGAACTCGAACTCAAGCTAAAGTTGCCGGGTTCATTGGTGCGAGAAGCGGAAGCAAGCGGCCTGCTCACATCGCAGGCATTAGAGACACTGCTGCGAGAGGAAGTGCGGCGCCGGCGTGTTGGCCAACTGTTTGAAGCTGCGGATCGTTTGGCTGCGCTGCCGCCTTTAACCGAGGCAGAGGTGGAAGCAGAAATCCAGGCCGCTCGCGCTGAGAGACGATCCTCCCGTGCGAGTGGTCACTGATACAAACACAGTTGTCTCCGGCTTACTGTGGCATGGAAATCCTCGGCAGGTGCTGGAGGCTGCGCGTGCCGGGACTTTGCAGTTATACACCAGCGCCGCTCTCCTTGCTGAAATTGAAGAAGTTCTCCAACGTGCCAAGTTCGCTCAGCGTCTCTCTCTCGCCGGAGTTGCTTCACATACATTGGTCATGGGCTACGCAGCCCTTGCCTGGTTGATTGAACCCGCCTAGTCTTGAACCGCGGTTGCAAGTGCAATGGAATCGGCGAGAAGAATAAGTCAATATTCGGGCACGACCCCAATTCCGCATGTGTGTATTGTTTACGCCAGACGTAGTCATGGCGGGGAACTGGTCCGGCGCAGACAACGTCGGCATTGCGGTCGTCGCGTTACCAGCTTAAAGCGGGCAATCGGGTGTGTGCGCTTCGCTTCGTTTGTAGGTTTGGGACTATGGGGTATTTTAGCGAGCTGGAGAACACGCTATGAGTGATCTAATGACGCTCTGGAAGAGCCGTGTGGGCGCGATTCTCGGCATCGTTCGGGCCGATGGAAACGAGCATCGCGAAGTCGCGAGCATGGCAGCTCAAGTTGGCGCAGATTACCACGGTAGGTTCATCGTGGAGCTGCTGCAGAATGCCAGCGATCAAGCAACTGACGCCGGTTTGAGTGATAGCTGCGTCACGATTGTCCGCACCGCCGAGTTTGTAGCCTTTGCAAATGAGGGTACCGAGTTCAACGAAAAAGGACTTCGCTCGATCACCTCTCTTGGGTTAAGCACCAAGAACCCACAGGATGCAATCGGTAACAAAGGCCTCGGCTTCAAATCCGTTTTTCAGGTGTCCGAATCACCGGAGATTTACAGTTCGCCTTCTTCAACCGAGTCATTCGCTGACGCTCAAGGCTTGATGTTCAAGCTTTCACTGACGCCCTTTGCTGACCCAGGCCTTGAGGAATCCGTCAGGACTATGGTTGCCGAGCAGCTGGCAGAGACGGCATCGGTCGACGTACCGCTCACCGTCGACAAAGCAATGTCCGAGATGAGGGCTGCGGCACCTTTCAAGTTCCCGCTGCCGCTCTCGATAGGGGAATTGAGCACCCGGCTCGCGCAGATTTCAGAAAGACCGACCGGCCAGACGCTGGTCGTATTGCCTCTTCAGCAGACCCAAGAAACCATCAAGACAGTAGAGCACGCCATCGACGAACTCTTCGGAGAGGCCGGCGCGGCGATTCTGTTCCTCCCCTCCGTGTCAACGATTCAGATCGTCGACCAGACAAGGGCATTCACGCGAACTATTAGCCGAAAGTCTGTTGCTGCCAAGAAGGAAATGGAAGGCTTCGGGCAAGTTTCCACGGTGGTAACCAGCGTGCGAGAGGACGGCGCCGTAAACGAGCGATCATGGCGGTTGATCGAACGTCGGATAGGGACGCCAGATGTCGTACCTGCCGAACAGGCTGCAAGAGAAGCAGAATGCATTAACAGTGAAGCCCGTAAACTACCTGGGACGAACTGGGACACGGTGCGGAGTTCGCCCATCGGCGTTGCAGTGCCTCTACAGAATCAGGGCGAGGCCGGTGGTTCGCTGTTACTCAGCACCCGGGGCCGCGTCTGCATCGGTCTGCCCACCAAGGATTCTACCGGGACGCCGGCCTGGGTCAATGCGTATTTCCACGGGACCATCTCGAGGACGGGCATCGACCTGAACGATAACAGCTACAACGCGCTTCTCTTCGCGGAAGCCGTCAGGCTGCACAGAGCACTTATAGATGATTTGAAGGTCGATGCGGATGTCCACGTCCGACGTACTGCCACACTCGCCTTTGAGCGGGGCAATGGCCCCCTCGCGGATGTTCTCTACGCTTCTGACGGGCAGGCTCAAGATAAAGTCATTCTGTCGGTCGACGGTAAGACGTTCCAGACCCCCGCCGACACGGTGCTTCCTGAACCTGCGGATGTGGAGGCGCTTCTACTTATGGTCCCACAAACGATAGATCTTGAAGGGTTCGGACTGAAACTCCCGGATGTCGAACTCGCACGGAACGCGCGCTCCCTGATTGAATCCCTCATTGGCGGCAAGCCAGATTCCGCCAAGGTTGCCGCCCTGTTGCTGGACCGTAGCCGCAAGAAGGTCTCGGTCGTGGAGTATGCCGCGCAGGAGCACCGAGGCGATGGTCCTAGGTTTTGGGAAACGTTCCTGTCGTGGGTCGTTGACCGCTTTTCGCAGGACCAGTTATACGATCAGCGGTTGCTGCCGGTAGGCAAAGACGCCGTCGCAAAATCTTCGGAACGCGTGTTCCTGCCACCCTCGCCACGGCGGGCAGTAGAAGCGTTAGTGAACGACGACGGCGAGATTGCGGAGATACCGAACGATCTGGCCGAGTCTCTGAAGTTCCTTGACGGTGCAGCAGTCACGGTGCGGAAGGCCGACATGCGTAGCCTTACCGAACTTGCGAGCAATCTCGCGCCCGACACTGGCCGCGGACTCGTTAGAAGCCCGCGATTGGATCACCTGATCAATGATGCAGTCGGGCCGTTGATGCAGGAACTCAAGGCAGACGAGCCCTCCAAGAAGAATGGTACAAAGCTGCTTCGGCAGGCCATCCAATGGCTTTGGGCTCTTTCCGAGACCGGGCGAGAGAGGTTGTCGAAGGACGCATTGCGTGTGCCGGTTCTTGGCGCAGGTGGCTTCTGGACATGGGTCCTGCCGAGCGTGACCTACTTTGGTCGCGGATGGTTCGGCAGCCCCGCCGATTCCCTCCTCCAAGAGAGCTACGGCCATGAGCCTGAACGACTGTTTCTTCCGTGGGAGGAATTTTCCCGTGACTTCGGTGTGGCTGGCGATGAGCGCGATGCTTGGATCGGTGCGCTGGAATTTCTGGGTGTAAGCAGATCCCCGAAGCTAATCCGACCTCGTGGTCGTCGGGCTGCGCCGACGGTAAGTAGGAGTTACTCGGAACTGAGCATTGATTACGCCCCGTGTCCGGTGGCAAAAGCCGAGCCGTTCTGGCGACCCTACCTTGAGACTAGCCGTAGGCGTGGAGCACGCACGGCAAGTGGTCAAGGATTCGACTTCCGCTCAATCACTTGGATCGACGGCCTTGAGCGAGAAGAAAGTCGGCCGATGGTCCTCAAGCTGATGTTACTCCACCCGGAGCCCTATGAATCCGAAATGAGTACGTTCCTGGAGCGCCAGTATCGTCAGAATGACGATTCTAGTGTCGTCCCTTCGCTATGGGTACATGCGATCACAGTAAATAGATGGAAGATGATACCGACTCAGCGCGGACCCGTAGGCGTCGCCGATGCGTGGCTGTTGGACGGACAGCAGCGAGGCTTGGCCCGTCGACGGTTGGCTCTGCTGAACCAGGTGGAAGCCCCTTATGACGACGCAGAAAAGCTGCTGCACGGGATCGGAGTAACCACCCTCCAGACGGCGTCGGTGAGCCGGCTATTGCATACGATTAGCCAACTCGGCGTAAGCTGCGCCGACTATGACGCCGAGACCCGGCGCACGGCACTTGCCCTTGCGGAGGATCTCTTTTCGCACTTACAGGTGGCGTATTCCAAGTCTCCCGTTGCTTTACCCGACCTCAAGTCGTTCTGTTTTCCAATGGAACGAAACAGGGAGGCCGTTGGGATTCGCGGTGACCAGATTCTCACCGGATATGTTAACGACGATCCGGTGCGTGCAGGTTTTATATCGAGCTTTAGCGAGGCTTGCATCTGGCCATTGGACTTGCGCCACGCTAATAAAGACTTGGTGGCTGAGTTTCGGCGCCAGTTGGGGGAGTCAGCCGTGGTGTTTACAAGCGAAGCCCCGGTCGAGAGCCGTTTCACAGAAGATCGCAACCTTAGACGCGAGACTCTCCTGGAGTGGCTATCTACCCGATTCCCGCAGTATTCCGTTGCGAGTAACCTCGCGTGCTTGATTGCATACACTGGCCGGGTAGAAACCGACCCCAACGGAGAAGACTTCAAACGAAACTGGCGGTTGTTTGAGAAGGCGTCTTTGGTCTTCGGGGTATTCCCCACAGATTCACCGACGCCGTACTTCTACGACCGGACGACGGGCCTACTCCAAGTTGCAGCCGAGCTTTCCGATGCGGAAAAGGTGGAGGCTACATGGATGCTTGTCGGCCCAAGTTACCGAGATACGTGGTCGGCCTACGCTCGGGAACTCGACAGGGACAGTCCTGCCAAGTTCTTGATGGACCGCCGGATCACGTCAGCGCAGCGAGAGAATGTTGAGAATGCCATAAGTTTATCGTCAACTGAACGATTCAAGCACCTGCGGGCTGCAGCGCTGACTCTCTGGTTCGTCCGTTTCGGAACACAGCCGGTGTCACGTTTCAAGGAGGAGTGGGACGTCAATGCCCGTAGCGTTCGCGGGCTCTGCGATTGGCTTGGGCGATCCGACCTGGCAGATGCCTTCGCGACGGCGTTGGGCGTTTCTGAGGAAGAAGCGGCCTTGGCAATCATCCGCGCCGTCGGCATCGCTTCCCAGGAATGGCAACAAGCCCGACTCGCGCTCGGTATGGAGTGTTGGCCTTTCAGTCACAAGATAAAGGCATGGCACGAGACTATGACGGAACTCGTGTCTATCCTGAAGACCTGCGTCGCAAGAGCCACTACCGCATCGCCGACCGATCTTGAGCCGATCTTACGGGATGCCCGACTTGCGACACCTCCCGAGGAAGTGGCATGCAGGGCTGAAGGTGACGGCGAAGTCCTCCATTCGGCAATCCGCCAGATACAAGTTGTCCTAGACGGCTGGACGAGCGTCGCGGGTGTTGATCTCCTGCGTCGCAGGCTGGCAGCGGTTGTTGAGCAGGCAAAGGTCACTCTGGCGAGTGTCGATCTGGATGACGCTCCGGCCCGCGATGTTCGGGTTTACCGGGATGAAGATAAAGATGAGGGGAAGCGGAGCAGAGATGCACAGATGCGGTTTGATGGTCTGATGATCGTGGCGTCTGCTTTGGCAAAACAATTCGATGAGCAGATTACCGCGGAAGATGTTCGTTCAGACCCCAGGGTTTCCCTGTTGCTCCATGGCTGGTGGGCGAACAGTTTCACGGTCATGGTGGCAATCCAGCACGTGTTGCAGGCCAAGGTGCCCAAGACGGCCCAGCGCATGTCAGACGAGCGAGTCTTCCGTGACCCGGCTCCGGCGAACGAGTTGCATGGGCGATTTAAGGAACTCGCCGGCGTCGGCGGCGAGAATCCGGTCGCGTTACCGAAACACAGGATCACAATCTTTGGTCAAGACCAGACCGAAGACGACGCCGCCACGGATCTACTTCGGGGTACTACGGGTGGCATAGGGAAGGAACTGAAGAAGAAGGCGGCGCTGCATCCACTCGACCCAATTCTCGGCAAGGGCAGTCGCAAGAAAGTTGTGCTCCCCAGTGAAAGGACAAAGACCCGAGGAGGAAGGGGTGGGGGTGGTGGCGGCACCTTGGAGAACAAAAAGGACCGCGAACTCGCCGGCCTGCTCGGCGAAGCATTCGTGTACGAGTACTTTCGCATCCAGCTCCCAGCCTTTGATGAAATGGCTTGGCGTTCATGCAACCGCAACGCTTATGGTCTGGAGGGTGAAGGTAACGATTCACTCGGATTCGACTTCTCGTATCGTGATAACGAGAACCGATTGGCGGGCCGCGTAGACCGTCCGCTCTGCTGCATTGAGGTGAAGTCATCATCGGGCGACGGCAGCGAGCCGTTTCCGATGACTGCCAACGAATGGGACAAGGCTCGTGATTGTTACCAGAGCGCTGACTCGGTATACATAATCCTACGAGTTGCGCACGTCCGCGATGATCCGAAGATCACCGACGTGATCATCGATCCGTTCAGCTTGTACGGTGCGGGGCAAGTGGGTGTCGTAAGCCGAGATATGTGGGTCTACGTTGGGGCACCGCAATCCGCCAGCGATGTGGCCGATGATCCGCAACCCCCTGACTCACCAACCGAATCAGCGTAGCAACGGTCCCGCGCGAATGACGGGACAGCTTTGGGGTCTACCATAACAATCATTACAATTTCGCCCAAAGCGCAAGAATTTCGCGTCGGGCATGGAGCCACCGTCAAATCTTGGGATTAGCGCTTATTCTAGTTTGCAATCGCTCGTGCTTCAGCTTTACTTATCATCCCATCGCGTCCCTAATGCGCTTGCGATCGTGAGGCGAGCGTTCCTTTTTCAGCCGGACTGCTCCCGTTCTTGCACAATCCAACCTGACAGGCTACGTTAACCAATTCAATCCGGAGGTACACGAACTCAATTCATGAGCACTGAACCGAACAAAGTTATCTATTCGATGGTCGGCGTCGGTAAGTACTACGACAAGAAGGCCGTTCTCAAAGACATCTATCTTTCCTACTTCTATGGCGCCAAGATCGGCGTGATCGGCCTCAACGGCTCGGGCAAATCGTCGCTCTTGCGCATACTGGCGGGCGTGGACAAGGAGTTTAACGGCGAAGCCGTTCTCTCGCCCGGCTATACGGTCGGCTATCTGGAACAGGAGCCGTTGATCGACGATGCGCGAACGGTGCGCGAGATCGTGGAAGAGGCCGTGCAAGAGACGGTCGAGCTGCTGAAAGAGTTTGAAACGATCAACGCCAAATTCGGCGAACCGATGTCCGACGACCAAATGAACGCGCTGCTCGAGCGGCAGGGCGAGGTGCAGGAGAAGCTCGACCATCAGGACGCCTGGGATCTCGACGCGCGGCTGGAGATGGCGATGGATGCGCTGCGGTGTCCGCCGCCGGACACGCAGGTGAGGATGTTGTCCGGCGGCGAACGGCGTCGAGTAGCGTTGTGCCGGTTGCTCTTGCAAAAGCCCGACATTCTTTTGCTTGACGAGCCCACGAATCACCTCGATGCCGAGTCGGTCGCGTGGCTCGAACATCACCTCAAGAATTATCCGGGAACGATCATCGCGGTGACCCACGATAGATATTTCCTGGACAACGTCGCCGGTTGGATTCTGGAACTGGATCGGGGCGAGGGCATTCCCTACAAAGGAAATTACACGTCGTGGCTGGAACAGAAGCAGGAGCGTCTGCGGCGCCAGGAAAAGTCTCAAAGTGAAAGGCAGAAGACGCTGCAGCGCGAACTCGAATGGATTCGCATGTCGCCGAAAGCGCGGCGCGCGAAGGGCAAGGCGCGCATCACTGCGTATGAAACATTGCTCGACCAGGACTCACAGAAGCGGTGGGAAGATTTGGAGATTCACATTCCACCGGGGCCGCGCCTGGGCCACGTCGTGATCGAAGCGGAAGGGGTAAGCAAGGCGTACGGGGATCTCCTGCTGGTCGCGGACATGACGTTCGCGCTGCCTCCCGGCGGCATCGTCGGCGTGATCGGTCCCAACGGCGCCGGCAAGACGACCTTGTTTCGCATGATCACGGGGCAGGAGCAACCCGACAGCGGAACGATTCGAACGGGTGAAACGGTCGTGCTGGGCTACGTCGATCAGAGCCGCACGCTCGATCCGGAGAAATCGATCTGGGAAGAAATCACCGGCGGCGCGGATTTATTGAAGTTGGGCAACCGCGAGGTGAACTCGCGCGCCTACGTGGCGCGCTTCAATTTTGGCGGCACCGATCAACAAAAGAAAGTCGGCCAGTTGTCGGGCGGCGAACGCAATCGAGTCCATCTGGCGAAGATGTTGAAAGAGGGCGCGAACGTTTTGCTGCTCGACGAGCCGACGAACGACCTGGATGTGAACACGTTGCGCGCGCTGGAAGAGGCGTTGGAGAGCTTCGCCGGCTGCGCGGTGGTGATCTCCCACGATCGCTGGTTTCTGGATCGGATCGCAACCCATATCCTCGCGTTCGAAGGTGACAGCAAGGCGGTTTGGTTTGACGGTAACTATTCGGAATACGAGGCCGATCGAAAGATTCGGCTTGGCGCAGCTGCGGAGCGACCGCATCGGATCAAGTATCGACAGTTGACGCGAGGGTGAATAAACTGACTCGGAAGCAAACAAAAGACCCTTGTTCGGTTTGCTGTTTGACGCGGACGCTCTGTATCTGCGACTCGATACCGAGGCTCGATTTAAACACCAGAGTATGTCTTGTGGTCCATGTGCATGAGCTGAAGCGAAGCAGCAACACGGGCCGGCTCGCGCTGAAAGCGCTCGTGAATAGCGAAATGCGGGTGCGCGGGAACACAAGAGAAACGCTCGACCTGAGCGAACTCTTGACCCCTCGGTATCGGACGTTTTTGTTTTACCCCGCCGCGGACGCCGTGGAGTTAAACCATGAACTTGTGGCGCAAGACCGGACGCCCATTCAACTCATCGTTCCCGACGGGACCTGGCGACAGGCGAGCAAAGTTCATTTCCGGCATCATGAATTGAAAGACGTACTGCGGGTGAAGATCAGCATGCCGAACCTCGCGAAGTTTCATCTGCGCGCCCAACATAGACCGGAAGGGATGGCCACCCTGCAAGCGGTAGCTCATGCTCTCGGCGTGATCGAAGGCGATCTCGTGAAGGCTCAGTTACTGAAGCTCTATGATCTAAGAGTGGAGCGAACGCTGGTTGCGCGCGGTTGGTTGGGCGGAAGCCATCAGAGATGGGCGAGCTCTTAGAGGCGCCGAAGGAAAGGGGCGGATGAAGGAGATCGAATCGTTGAATACGCCGGAATCCGAAAGGTACGTTTACGTTCGAGAACTCGCCGCGATGGGAGCGCTGGTCCGGCGCATCGGCGCGGCCGAAAGGGTCGCGCTGGACACTGAGGCCGATAGCCTGCACAACTATTTCGAAAAGGTCTGTCTGGTCCAGCTTTCGCTCGGAGGCGAGCACTACCTCGTCGACCCTCTTTCCGGATTGGACCTGACCGGATTCTTGGAAGCCCTGGCCGAGAAGCCGTTGATTCTGCACGGCGGCGACTACGACCTGCGCATGATGCGAGCCTCGATGGCCTTCAGACCGCGCCGTGAAGTGTTCGACACCATGATAGCGGCGCAGTTGCTCGGGATCGAACAGATCGGGCTGGCCGCCCTCATCGAGCGATTCTTCGATATCACGATTGGAAAAGAAGGGCAGAAATCGGACTGGTCGCTCCGGCCGCTTAGCGAAAAGCAACTGTGCTACGCGGTCAACGACACGCGTTTTCTCAAGCCGCTCGCTGAACGCATGCGTGGCGAGTTGAGCGAACGGGGGAGGATCGATTGGCACAGGGAAAGTTGCCGGGCGATGGTGGAGTCGACCGGACGTGATAATGCGCGCGACCCCGAGGAAGCTTGGCGCATCAAGGGAGCCGGGCGGCTGACCCGCCGCCAACTGGCCTATCTGCGAGAGATCTGGCGCTGGCGCGACACGCACGCCCGGAGCGCCAACCTGCCGGCCTTCAAGGTCTTTGGCAATCAACAGATACTGGACTTGCTCCAATGGGCGGAGTCCCACCCCGGCGCGCCCCTGCACCAAGGACCCAAATTGCCGCGAAACATCGTTGGGTCGCGGCTGAGCACGCTCGAGGAGGCGATCGCGCGGGCGGCCGGAATGGCCCAGGCGCAATGGCCGGAACTTAGAACATTCGACCGCGGCGACGCTCCCCGCACCGACTGCAAGGAGCAGATCGACGCGCTGCGCGGCGAATGCGCGCGCATCGCCAAGGAGCTGGAGATCGCCCCATCGACTTTGGCGCCCAGAGCCGCGCTCGAGGCCATTGCCTGGAGCCGGCCTCGGAGCCTCGAGGAGATTATGGAAAGCGGAGGCCTGTTGCGCTGGCAGGCCGAACTGGTGCAAGGCGCGGTTGAAAAAATTCTCATGCGTTGACAGAGCCGCCGCGGCTACATCTCTCCTCTTTTCGCTGTAAAAAAGAAAACCGGAATTACACACAGTCAACGGTCGTGGAGCATTTCAGCCCGCAGCTCATCTTCCCATGCGCGGCTACCGTCGGCTTGCCACCCGCAATGCAAATCACGAATCTCGCCTGAACGGGTGAAGCGCGGCAATTCAGCCAGCGCCTTGGTGAGAACCGCTTCGTTGCGCGCCCGGTCATGAGGTGGGCCGAAGGTCCGGCCCACGGGGTGATCGACGAAAGCGCCGCGCGGAGGCGCGACTTTCGACATGATGTCGAGCGCCGTGCCGATCACGAGCGTGGGAATGCCCCGGGCTTCGATGACATGAGAGATGAGACCGACGGTCTCGTGGCAAAAAGGTCAATAGGGTACGAGCAGCGCCACCTCCACTTCGGCTCGCTTCAAATCGCCGGCGATGGCGGGTGCGATTTCGCTCTCGATCTCCTTATGACACCGGAGCCCGCCCATGAAAGAGACGTGAAACGGTGACAAGGCGCCGATGACGCCACGATTCGCCAATGCCGCCAGGGCTGAGCGCGGAAAGACGATCTCGGGATCCTGGCGCGGCACCCTGCCGATGCCGGAATGGTGATCGATGACGATCTCGCCTGCCGCCGGATCGGAAGGGACGAGGCGGTAAGTCAAATCTTCTCGCAGAAGGAAGGGTCTCTGATCGGCAAGGCGTAGCGCCGCGCTGGACAAAAGCGCAACCCGCGACCGGCTCAGCGATTTTTTTATCGGGCACCAGGCGGGATTCGATGGCGCTACGAGGACGCGCGGCGGCTTGGGCGCTCCAGCCTGTGCCATGATCGGAAGGTATTCGAATGCCACGGATTGTTTCTTCCGGGTGCGGCGAGCTGCCGATTACGCTCCCTTGTCTCGGTTATCGATCCACGATTTAGCGGCTATGAAAGCGCTTCTGTTCGCTTCATCCTGGCTCGGATAAGGATCGTCCAGTGTTTCCTGATGAACCAGCTTGCCGGGACTTCCTTCTCTGTAGATCCGGTAGGCGGGATACCATTCTCCCCACTTTTTGTTCCGCGTAGGATGGCGCAGCGCCCCATCAACGGACACTGCCTGGATCACATAGCCCTCGTATGTTTCTCTCGTTAGACGCATTCCACCCCCGTAAAGGCGTGACGAAGTGAACATTATTCTACCGACTTCGCGAAGCCAGACGAAGATAACTCGAAAACGCTCCTCTTGTAAATCCTCGGCGATACGGGGCGCTCCTGGTTCCCTTTGAATGATTTCTTGGAATGGCGTTAGGGCTTGTCGTTCCAAAGCTTGAGCTGGTAAGGGCAGGCTGATTTTCCCTATCGACGTAACGCAAAATTCAAAGACTCCACGACTCCCGCCAGGATTTCTCTTCCGGTTCGCTCCATCGTTTTATGCATGATTTTGCTCTTGACAATGTGTAGCTTTAAAACTACAATCTGAGTTGTGGAAGTTTCAGATAAACAGGTTGAGAACTACGTTCACTCTGACGGCAGTTGTCCTTTTGAAGATTGGATGACTTCGCTCCGGGACCAACGAGCAAGAGCTAGAATTCGGACCCGGATTGGACGCGTTCGATTGGGGAACTTGGGCAACTGTGAGCCAGTCGGTGGTGGCGTCCTGGAACTCAAAATCGATTACGGACCGGGTTATCGTGTTTATTTCGGCGAGGTGGGGATGAAGTTGGTTATTTTGCTTTGCGGCGGGGATAAAAGTTCACAAGCTGAGGATATAAGGAGAGCTATCGAATATTGGGAGGACTACAAAAAGTAGGAGTTCACAATGGCTAAAAGTAGAAGTTATCAAAGCAATCTTTTGGAAGCGCTCAAAGATCCGAATGAAGCTGTAGAATATTTGAACGCCGCTTTGGAAGACGGGGAACCCGAGGTCTTTCTTCTGGCTTTGAGAGATGTCGTTGATTCGTACGGTGGAATGGGCAAGCTCGCGGCGTCTACTTCCCTTAACAGAGAAAATCTCTACAGGATGCTCTCAACGAAGGGGAATCCGGAGTTTTTTAGTTTGTCTACTGTTCTCGACGCCATCGGTTTCCGATTGGCGGTCGAACCCAAGGCTGCCGCGGTTCAAAAAACGAAAGATCGAGTTTCAAAGCTGGTTCTTCATGCCAATATGGCTCAAGTGAAGGAAGACGCAGCCAAGTACGCGCTCGCAGCGGATTCGGAATCACGCGCCAAGAGCCCGATATCTCTTAGAACAACCGACGACAAAGAAGTGGGGACACTGGAGTTTGATTTTAACAAGGGCGCCTTGATCCTTCAGGTCACGGGAGATGTTCCCGTGAAAAGGGTTCAAGAAGCGGAAATCCAAACACGGGATGGCAAGATACATTCCGGAGAAGTTTCGGTGGGAGGGAAGAACCAATTAGTTTTGCTCAGAAAAACGAGAGTATTCCCTAAAGACGTGTCACAAATTATTTTGACGATAGCGGGATAGAAAGGGGGAGAAAAGGAGACGGGAACCTTTTTCTTGACCCGACATTTCCACGTTTCCGGAATTCCGGAAACGTGCTACATAGGCGGCGTGGAAGAGGGGAGCATAGACAGTCGCGGCTCTGTCGGCTGCTCGGGAATCCGGTAGCCTTCGCGGTCGTTCAACTGCTCGCGGAAGTTTTTCTTACTCACGCCTCACGCCTCACGCCTAATGCCTTCTTGGGTAGACCGCAGTTGCAAGTGCAATCGAGTCGGCGAGAAGAATAAGTCAATACTCAGGCACGACCCCGAAACCAACCGCTGGCTTTCTTGATCTATTCCGACGGAATGGCTTCGGCAATTGCCCGGTATCTATGACCTTCTTTCGGACGGTACTGCGAAACCCAAGATGCGTATCCAAGCAACTTTCCTTTTTGTTTGGTAAATCGTTCTGGATGAACAGACACTCTATGAAAGCGTGCTCGGAGTTTTCTTCGGGTCTCGCGGGGAATCGAGACCTTACGGTTTACGACGAGGCCAGTTACTTCGCGACGGCAACGAGGTCCCATTAATCGAGATTTGCTCTTATTTATCCTGAATCCCGCTGACTCGATTAGCACTCCTACCTCCCGTCTGAATTCATCCGATATTGGGTGGGTGCCAGAGAATGTTAGATCATCTGCATAACGCGTGTATATGATGCGATTTCTTCGTGCAAGCGTTCCGATCTCGGTATCAGTGGGAAACAATATTAGGTTCGCGATCGCCGGACTTGTTGGTGCCCCTTGTGGGAGTTTCCCTCGTAGGCAACAAAGACCTGATAAAAAATAGGAAGCTTGATGGGGAAACCCTAGCTGCGAGAAGAGTCCCGTCACCTGACTCTGATTAATTGACGGGAAAAAATCCTTTAAATCTATATTCCACAGAAAAGGGCGACCAACATGACGCTGAGCGCCGTCCCGGATTCCAATATCTCGCCGAAATCCAGTCGCTGCCTCGTGTGGTACAATGGGCGCGAGCATACAATCAAGAACGTATCTTTGTACAGTTTTTAGAAACACTCTAGGCGCCCAAATTTCGCGATTTCCCCCTGAAGGCTTCTTTATTTTGAACCCCCGATAATATCGAGACGTTCGGATTACCATGGCCGAAACTAGCTTCGGTGATACACCTAAATAAATGCCGAGTTCGGGTCCATGGATGACCGGCACAAGTTGCTTGTTAAGGAGTACTTTGGCTTTGCTCAGGTCGTTCTTCGACAAATCAAGGCAGGAACTGAGGAAGCTTATCCACCGCTCGGCAGTCCCGAGGGGATATAGGAATGGATGCACGCTCATGGCTAAGGAATTCGTTTCCTTACGTAGATGCTGCGCGGGAAAGCCGGGCGGACCCGGCGGCGCGCGGGAGCCGACCGGCTTTCCCGCGCACCTTTCTTTTCAAGAATGCACGAAAGGATGGCGAAGCGCCAACCTATTAGAGTCGTTACTAACCACTAATCTACAAGCGTGCACCCATTCCACGTCAGGTTTTATACCTCCTTTCGTTTAGAATCAACAACCGAAGTTTGTCTCGTTCTTTACGTTGAAGGCTCCTTCTCGCCAACAAATCTCCCTTGGGCGTGACCACGTACTCGCCGGTCCCCGTTTGCCACAAAAATGCTTCTTTTGCTAACCTTTCGAAATGGCGCTCAAAAGTAGTTTTATTGAGCACCTTTCTCAAAAAAGTGCCCTTAGCAAAAGAGTATACATCCCTTGCGCTGGTGGGCTGTATTAGGCCAGCCAAGGCCAGAATTGTCGCGTCGATGAGCGCGACGGTAACGTTAGTTCGTGGCGAAGATTGTGCCACTGTAATTGGCTTCCTTTAACTTGCTGTCACTAATTTGATAGAGATCACGAAGGTGCTTCTGAAATTTACCATTTACAAAGTTCACTGCAGCCTCGACGCACGATTTATGCTTCGCGTAGTTTATAAACACGCACTTTCCATTTTCTTGCTCAAACACCTCGAGAAGAGCTCTCCGAAAAAAACTCTTATCCTTCTCATATTGTTTGTGAACAACGGCAAGAGTTTTGTTTGCAATACGACTCGACGGGGCGAACATTCCTAATTCCGAAATGGAGCCTACACTTGAGGGGAAAATGATTATAGCTCCGCAGGCGTTTTTTGCGTGAAGCATTTCGGCGCTGCCGGGATCCTTCGCTCGGAAATTCTTGTACCAAAACCTTTGGAGGTCTTTCGCCTCACCAAAATCAACTGAATACCCCGCGCTAAGAAGTGATTTTCGGATTTCGCACCGTAGGTATCGAGCATGTCTTATCACTGCTTCGTGGGTCGTCACGCGCCCGTGTGGTTTTGAAACGGATGCCGATGGCTTCAGCGCCGGGCCAAGAACAAAAACCCGGAACCTGTTTGGTTCAAACGCCGGTTTAAGAAGAGAACCTAGGCTATCTAGCGGATTACGAACTCTGTTCATCCAGTAAATCGATTGGTTAATCGCCGTCAGCGATTTCCGAAATTTTTTTCGAACAATCTTGAGCGGACCTTTTCGCTAACTGAGAGCAAGGTAGCCGATGTTCAGCCTTGCAGTCAAGGCGGCACGAGTCACTTTCGCGGGTCGAATCTTGAAATTTAGGGTTCGACAGCGGTCCCTGGAATATCCGTACTGCGTCTTGCAAGGTCAGGTTGCCGTTCACAACGCGGGCCTGCCTGTCCTATACACCGTACGGCCACTTTGGGCTTTCGTATGAGCGAAGGACCGAATCACGCCATTCTGAAGCGACCGGCCGTTCCGGTGTTGCTGCTGGTTTTCTCTTCGTAGTTGTTTCCCTCTCCCTTGATCGCCGCCGAACCGGCCCTAAAAGCGACACCGGCTCAGAAGGTCTCCGAAGGCGTCACCGTCAAAGGGAACACCGCGACGCTGAAGCCGGGATATACGTTTAAGAAGGTTTCGAAGTCGGGCGCGGAGTTGAGCTACAGGAACAACACCACGGGAAGTTTTAATTGCTTCTGCTCCGGACAAGGGGCATGCGAGGTTGCAATCGAGGGCGGGACCCTGTCCTGTCGTGCCGGCAACAGCTGCTCCGGCGGTTGCCGGCTGGACGTCGTCATAAAGCCGCCGGTTACCCAGTGAAAGCGCGCCCCGGTAAGCCGCCTCTCTCCGCTTCCGGCTAATCCAACCAACCTTCATCCTTCAGCTTTCAGCTCCCGTCTCGATGCTTGATACGACGACCAGGTTTTTGAGGCGTTGGGAGCTTACCCACGGATTAGGAACGTGGCGGCCTGGTTTTCTCCAACAGTTTGATATCTGCCTCATCATCACACTCTTCGTGTTCAGTAAGTGGATGAACTCGCGCAGATCGCTCGATAACGGCCGCATCGGGATTCTCGGGCATGATCAACTCAAGCAGTAATTGTAGTTTTTCGTTGCCGGACAGGGTGCGGTAATACTCATAGTCGGCATTGTCTGCTTCATCAAAAGAAGAGAATTTTTGGACGACTCTTTCCATAAACCGGCCTCCTGGAAAAGCGGCAAAAACATAATTAGAGTAACACACTCCTCCGACAATCTACAGCCCCGCCTCGACTCTTGCGCTAATCCAACCCATCTTTCTCTTTGAGCTTTCCGGGAAGGTAGCTCTTGGTCTTGTCCTCGCGACCCTTCGACTTTGCTCAGGGCGGTGAGCCTGTCGAACCGCGCGAGGAATCCTAAATAGCAGATTTCAGATCAGATATTTGAGATCTGAGATTTATCACCTGAAATCCCGAAGGGCATACCCGCCGTCTTCTCGACGGCCAGGTTTTTGAGGCATTGACAGCTTATCCTTACATTGACAAATGTTACCGTACGCGGTAGCATAAACGGCGAATGGGTAAACTCCGCCGGGGCGGGTACATCGAAAGGCCATGCGTCGAAAAGGGTCATTGAGCTCATCGAGGAACTTGAGTCGGAGGGTTTGCTATGAAGATTCGGTCTGTAAGGTTCAATAATAAAAGGAAGGACTTCGAGGTCGGAGCATCCGGCAAAACATACGCTTTTCCTTACGTCAAAGCTACGCCAAGTCCGACATCGGAAGATCCGGTTACCCAGGCCTATGTGGACAAAGAGCTTGGCGGCGAAGGATTCACTTACGAACTTCAATCGGGAAAGACAGGAACCGTCCATGTAGAACAGATATTGGAATACAATCGAGATCCCAATTACATGAGGGATCTCATGCTCTATAAATTGACAGTGGAAGCTCAAAGGCGTATCGCTGGCAGCCCGCTTTCCAAGCGCGAGATCGTTCGGAGGCTAGGTACTTCGGCAACTCAACTGTATCGGCTCCTGGATCAAACTAATTACAAGAAATCACTCGACCAGCTCGTGTCTTTGCTTCAACTCCTGGAGTGCGACGTTGATCTGGTGGTACGGGCGAAGTCCGCGTAGTCGAGCTTCCCAACGTCCCCTCTGCCCGCCTCTGGCTAATCCAACCAATCTTTCTCTTTGAGCTTTCTGGGAAGATAGCTCTTGGTCAGGTACTGAAAGTCCTTGTTAGCGAGGGCGTCCAGCTCCGGCTTGAGGTCCTTGTTTTGTTCTAAATGCAGTCAGGGTATATTCGATGTTAACCCCGCCTCTTGAGGCGGGGAACCTTTAAGGTGGGGTTGTGGGGTAGGGGTTTGAAGGTATGGTAATGTTTGTTGGAAGAGCTGTTGGTGTCGGCACTGCTTTCTT
>Ga0209211_10001149_pt1 | contig 51547 bp, 45 predicted proteins | sample RifGroA2_FD_183992 | JGI IMG/M metagenome (GOLD analysis project Ga0209211, IMG submission 183992) | Groundwater microbial communities from Rifle, Colorado, USA - Groundwater A2 (SPAdes) (version 2) | ecosystem: Environmental > Aquatic > Deep subsurface > Groundwater | place: Rifle, Colorado...
AATGATGGAGCAGCGCTGCTCCAGCACCGAGACGACAAGCCCGGTCTCCGGCACGCCGGGATGTGGGTCATGCCAGGCGGGCATTGCGATCCTGGCGAGACCATCGAGATTTGTGCGAGGCGCGAGCTTCTCGAGGAAACCGCCTACGACTGCGAGGATCTCTATTGGCTGTCTGCCTTCGATGACGGGGAAGACCCCGACTGCCGCTGTATTATGTTCTGGGCGCGCTACGACGGATGTCAGCCGGTTCAGTGCCTGGAAGGACAGGCGCTTAAGTTTGTTCCGCGAGCACAGGCGTCCACGTATCCAATCCCAGTCTATTTACTAGAGCTGTGGGACATGGCAATCGCAGCGGTGAATGAGTCATCCTCTGCCGGTGGATGGAAGGCAACCAGTCTGCAGGGAAGGATTGAGCGCGGTCAATGATCAGGGCTCTGCTCGGTTGGGCGCGTGCGCATAAAGAGGGTAAACTAAGGGTTCTCTTTTGGCTCTACCGTTGGTTCAGGTTCAGCGTCGTTCCGCTCATCTATGAACGCGGAATCTCTCTTAGGCCGGACTGGATTCCAGGATACTATGCGCTGGGAAATTTGCTTGCACTAAAGCATTCATCGATGCTCTCAACGCGAGGCCATGATGTCAGGAAGGCAAACAAAGTTGGCCAGCGGGCACTTGAGTGTTTCCAGAAGGTCATTACGCTGGATCCTGAATACCTCGAGGGTTATCAAGACTATAGTTCAATGCTGCTTTCCATGGGGAAGGTCGCTGAGGCATTGCATGTGGCAGAGCGAGCTTTCGATATGCAGGGGAGTTTGGCCGAACGGCATCAGCTAGACAGGCTGGGAATCCGGTTTATTTCTTCGGTTGGAACTACGAACTCGATCGGCGCTATGATTCACGTCGACGCCTATGTTAAGGCCGAAGCATTTGGCCTGAGGCCTCCAGGCAAGCCAATACTATTGGTCAGACCAGGCCAAAGTATTCACAATCCTCATTTTCTTAACTACTGGCGTCAATACATTACCGTAATCTCTGATCCAACTACCGTCGAATGCCTTCTCCCCCTTGTCAGGTATCTGGAAGACGCAGTGCACTGGGGAGTGATGTGTGGAAAACAGTTTTTGTATCATCCTTCCGCAGCCGCGCTGATATATAAGCTGTGGGAAGACGAAAGGCGCCCGCCATTGTTGACTCTTTCGCGAGACGACTATGAGCGTGGCTGGGACAGACTGAACCAGATGGGTGTTCCGAAAGGAGCCTGGTTTGTCTGTCTGCACGTGCGGGAGGCAGGGTTCAAGGATGGTATTAGCTCACAATCCGCTTACCGCAATGCGGATATAGAGACGTACCTATTGGCGATGAAAAACATTGTGGCCAGGGGCGGATGGGTCATCCGGATGGGAAATCCTACGATGAAGCCGCTTCCCATTATGGAGCATGTAATCGATTACGCTCACAGCGAGCTTCGCAGCGATTGGATGGAGGTATTTCTGTGCGCGCAATGTCGCTTCTTGATTAATACTTCGTCAGGCGTGGGCGCTGTGACGGCATCGTTTGGGGTTCCCCTTGTTCTGACCAATTATATGCCTACCTGTGCGCTCCTGTATTCGAGTCGAGATTTGTTTATCCCGAAGCTGTGTCGGTCTGTAGATCAACAGCGTTATCTGACCTTTGAGGAATTGATGTCGTCACCTGTGAGTACCAGCGTATTGCAGCATCAATATGATTATATGAATCTCAAGGTCGTGGACAATTCGCCAGAAGAAATCAATGATCTGGTCACGGAGATGTTGGACCGGCTGGATGGGACGCTTGTCTATTCAGCAGAAGACGAACGGCTTCAGGAGCGCTTCAAGACATTGACCGCGCTGAAGGGTACCCTGCATAGCCTCGACAATTTCCCGGTCAATTGCAGGATCGGGCGGGACTTTCTGCGCAAGCATGTGTCACTGTTACCTTCGGTTGATGAGAACGAACGCCGGCCAGCCCCTCGTGCTCCGAAACCTGCCACCCTTAGTGATTCATTCCCAAGGAATGGGGATGTAACGAATGAGTAAAACACCCTACTCGATACCGTACACCGCCCTCGCCAAGGAAGCTGGGGAAATCAAGCAAGAACTGTTGGCTGCCGTAGAAGGTGTTCTGGATGGAGGACGGTACATTTTGGGGCCGGAGGTGGCAGCGTTCGAACGCGAGTTTGCCGGCTACTGCCAGGTCAAGTTTGCCGCGGGTGTGGCGAACGGGACATCCGCCTTGCATTTGGTCCTGCGCGTCCTGGGGGTGGGGCCTGGCGATGAGGTCATCACCGCGCCCAACTCGTTCCTTGCCTCTGCCTCATCGATCGCATTGACCGGGGCGCGACCGGTGTTTGCGGATATCCTCCCGGACGGGAATATGGACCCTGAGCGGCTTGAGGCGGCCATTACGCCTCGCACAAAGGCGGTGATACCCGTGCACCTGACCGGACGGCCGGCGCGGATGCCGGACATTATGGCTATTGCCAGGCGGCACAATCTCTTTGTCGTCGAGGATGCGGCTCAGGCAGTGGGGGCTCGTCTGGACGGGAATCCGGTCGGCGGCTGGGGCGATGCGGCTTGCTTCAGCATGCACCCGTTGAAGAATCTTCATGCGTTCGGTGACGGCGGCATGATGACTACGAATAATCAAGATCTCCGCGATCGAATGCTGAAAGCGCGTAACCATGGTCTGGCCGATCGGGAGCGATGCGATTTTTGGAGCTTCAACAGCAGGCTGGATGAGATCCATGCGGCCATGTTGCGGGTTCAGTTGCGGTATCTAGACGACTATACCGAAGCGCGTAGGCGATTGGCTTTCCGGTACAACGACCTGCTCAGGCCTTACGTCGGCGTGCCTGACGAAGGGCCGGGGGAATACTGCGTTTATCAGACCTACGTCGTCCAGGCGGAACGACGAGGCGATCTGAAACGATACCTGAACGATCATGGTGTAGAAGCCCTCGTTCACTATGAGACCCCCATCCACCTCCAGCCGGCTGCGCGCGCCCTCGGTTATTCCGCGTCTGACTTTCCTGTTACCATGAGATACGTCAGCCGTATCCTGAGCTTGCCGTTGTATCCGAGCATGACCCACGCGCAGCAGGACCGCATAGTCGAGTTGATCGCCGGCTTCTATAGAGACCGCGCCTGAAAAAAGGGGTGCCATGCGAGTCAAGTATTCATATCTTGATCAGCAGTTTGCGGAGGTCGAGCCGTATTTTGAAGATTTACGGCGGTTGGTGAAGAGCGGCGAGTTCACGCTGGGGCCATTTGTAGAGGAGTTCGAAAGAAAATTCGCCCGTTACATCGGTGTAAAGCACGCAATAGGAACGAACTGCGGCACCGACGCCTTGATCCTGTCATTGAAGGCGGTCGGGGTGAAGCCCGGCGATGAAGTCATCAGCGTGCCGAATTCCTTTATCGCCACCGCCGGGGCGGTCGTAGCGGTTGGAGCGAAACCGGTCTTCGTGGATTGCGATGAACGGTATCAGATAGACGTGAACAAATTAGAATCGGCCATTACTCCCAGGACGCGCGCTATTTTACCCGTGCATTGGGCCGGCTGTCCGGCTGATATAGAAGCGATAGTGGCAATTGCAAACCGGAACGGGTTGCCGGTCGTGGAGGATGCCTGCGCTGCTGTTGGAGCCAGAATCAACGGACGTAGCGTCGGCACCTTCGGTAAGGCCAACGCCTTCAGCATGCACCCTCTCAAGCCGTTGAATGTATGGGGCGACGGTGGGATTGTCGTGACCGATGATGACGAGGCGGCTGCCTATCTCCGGCTGTATCGCAACCATGGCCTGAGTGACCGCGATCATGTTGAAATTTGGGGAGTCAATAACAGGTTACAGCCGGTGCAGGCGGTCGTGGCAAGCCGGTTGTTGGACGGCATCGAAGAGCTTGTCGAGGCGCGCATTCGGAACGCGCGACGACTCGATGAGGGTCTGAGCGGGTTAAGCCGCTTCATCCGACCGCCTTGCAGACCGCGAGGATACCGTGAGGTGTACCAGTTGTATCTTGCCGGCGCTACGAAGCGGGATCAACTTTTAGATTATCTGGTCGCTCGCGGCGTTGAGGCCAAAGTTCATTATCCAATACCGATTCATCTCCAAAGGGGCGCGGCTGGGTTAGGATATAAGCCGGGGAATTTCCCGGTGTGTGAGCGGCAGGCGCGAGAGATCATTACCCTTCCGGCCCACCAGCATGTGACGGCTGAGCAAATCGACTATATTGTAAGCTCGATTCGGGCATTTTACGAGGCTTCATGATGCCGGACACTCCATGATTAGACGGTTGACAATAACGCGCCAAGACAAAGATGCCCTGGCGAAGCTCAAGATCAATCCCGAAGACCTCAAGGATGATTTCTGTGACTATTCAAAAGTCGTCGTCAAGAAGCCCTGGGGATACGAGTACCTGATCTTTGCCAATGAATCTATCGCTGTCTGGATCCTGTATGTGAGGTGTGACGCACAAACGTCGATGCACTGCCATCCCACTAAGAAGACATCCCTGGTTGTTCTTCAAGGTGATGTCATCTGTTCGACCATAACGGAGGATCTTGAGCGATTGCCGGGTGAGGGGCTTCTGATTGAGAAAGGGGTGTTCCATCGGACCAAGGCGACGTCGGAATCCGGGGCCTTCGTCATGGAGATCGAAACTCCTATCAATAAGCGTGAAGTCGTCCGGCTGAAGGACCAATACGGCCGCGAGGGGCAGGCTTATGAGTCCGTGGACCACCACTCCGGTAATACGCAGAATTACAACTACCTTTCTCTCAACAAGGCCCAGGTTGAGAGCTACAATCTTAAGAAGAGATTTGGGCACTGCACACTGACCTTCAAACGAGTAAAAGTCCTCCAGGAGATCCTCGAGATCATTCGCTTGAACCCGGACGACGTGATCACTGTTCTGGGCGGCCGAATTCTGGATGAGGCCGGCACCCCGTTGGCAGGAATCGGGGACACGATCACGATAAAAGAACTGGCCTCGCCCAGAGGTCTCAAGGTGAGAAATCCGGTGGAATTCTTGATCATCAAAAAAATCGATCATCTCATCAAGGTTTCGGATTACGTGGCGGACTTTCTTGAGCAGAAAAACATTAAGGAGGTGTTCCTGGTTCCCGGCGAGTCGAATGTCCACCTGCTGGACTCGATTGGAAGGCACGAGGGGCTGGATTTTATTTGCAGTCAGGCTGAGAAGAGCGCGTCATTCGCCGCGGAAGGGTACGCGAAGCTGAGTTCTGAGTTAAGCGTGTTAGTGGTGTCGTCAGGCGCTTCTGTGTTGGACGCCATCCCCGGGGTGGGAAACGCCTGGATTGATTCAGCGCCCATGCTGGTGATATCCGGACAAACCAGGACCGACCAATATTCCGAAGGTACGCTTCGGCAACTGGACAATAAGTCACTGAACATTGTCGATATCGTAAAGCCTATCACCAAATACGCGGTTACGATCACCGATCCGACAACGATCAGGTTCCACCTCGAAAAGGCCGTCCATTTGGCGACAGAAGGCCGTCCTGGTCCGGTCTGGATCGATCTTCCAATCGATATTCAAGGCATGACGACCGATGCAAACGACCTGAAGCCCTTTGTCGCCGGGACAGAGCAACCGGTCACCCGTTTGAATACCGCCGATGTCCTGGCTGTCCGAGAGTTGCTTCGCCAGGCCCAAAGGCCCGTGTTGCTTGCGGGAAATGGGATAAGGCTCTCAAAAGCCGAAGGTGAATTTCTCGAGCTTGTTGATAGAATCAAAATTCCGGTATTGACCAGTAGGCGGGGAGCAGACCTTTTACCTGAGGACCACCCGTTCTTTTTTGGGCGGCCCGGTGTTTACGGCCAGAGAAGGGCGAATTTTGTCATCCAAAACGCCGATTTGTTGATAAGTATAGGCTCCAGGCTTTCGATTCCGCTCATCGGGAGAAACATACGGGCTTTTGCACGGGCCGCGAAGAAAATCGTTGTGGATATTGATGAACGCGAACTAAAGAAGGAGACAATCCATCCGGATCTTGCCTTACACATGAGTGCAAAGGACTTTATTTCCGTGATGCTTCAGAGCCTGTCGGACTATGCGGCGGACCATTCTGCCTGGCTGAGGCGTTGTCGGGAATGGTCCGATCGGTTCACACCTCTGGGAAGAGACTGGAACCAGTCGGATCGTGTCATGCCGCATATCTTTGTTTCAGCCCTGGCACACAAGATGCGGGATAACGATGTGATTGTGGTGGACGGAGGGGCTCCGGTTCACTGCATGATGCAGAGTTTCCGCTTCAAGCCGGGACAGAGGATGATCAGCTCCACGGGACTTGAGTTGCATGGGTTTGCAGTGGCGGGCGCCATTGGAGTCTCGATCAGCAAGGGCAGAGGGCAGGTTCTGTGCCTGTGTGAAGATCGCGGTTTTCAAGTCAGCGTTCCGGAGCTCCAGACGATCGCCGACTATCAGTTACCCGTGAAGATATTCGTCCTCAAGAGCAAGGTCAATTCCAACATCAGAAAGATACAGAGGGATTACTTCGGCGAGCGCTATGTAGGGACCGATAAAGAGATGCTTCTCGGTTCGCCGGCATTGTGCGAGATAGCCAAAGCGTATAACTTCGCGATTTTCGAGATTAGCCGTTCGGAGGAGATCGGTCGTCGAATTCGAGAAACACTGGACTACAAAGGGCCGGCTATTTGTGAGGTCCACGTTGAAGACGACCAGGATATCCTGCCGAGAATCGGCTTCACCGTCAAAGAAGACGGGAAGTGGATCGCGAGACCTCTGGAGGATATGTACCCATACCTTGACCGGCAAACGCTCAAGGATAATATGGTCATTGACCTTCTTCCTGAAGACTAAATAGGGAGCGGAATGATCAAACTTGCCGATTACGTTATCGAATACGTCGGGAGTCTCGGAGTCGAAGAGATTTTTACCGTCTCGGGGGGAGGCTCCATCTTCCTTTGCGACGCACTGGCCCGTAGTAAAAAGGTGAAGTACGTCTGCTGCCATCACGAACAGGCCGTAAATATGGCAACAGAGGCGTACGCGAGAGTCCGGCAGGATATCGCCGTCTCGCTGGTTACGACGGGTCCCGGCGGGACCAACTCCATCACCGGCGTGGCGTGTTCCTGGATGGACTCTGTTGCGCACCTGGTCATTTCCGGCCAGGTATTTCTTAACCAAACGATAGGAAATTCTGGTGTCAGACAACTTGGCGTGCAGGAAATCAACATCATCGATCTGATAAAACCGATCACAAAATATGCGGTGATGGTCACAGATCCGCAGTCAATAAAATATCATCTCCAGAAGGCCATTTACCTGGCCAAGACGGGGCGTCCGGGGCCGGTCTGGCTCGATGTTCCTGCCAATGTCCAGAACTCGATGATCGATGAGAATGCTCTCCAGGGTTTTTCGCCCGATGAGATTCGAATAGAATATGACGGTGACTTGACCGAAAAGGTCTCGAAAGTTGTCGCTTTACTCAAGGCCTCTAAGCGTCCTATGATTCACGTGGGTCAGGGCGTCAGGCTTGCCGGCGCTACTGACGATTTCATGCAATTTGTCGAAACGCTCGGTCTCCCCTTTGTGACTGCGCGAAATGCCAACGACATGGTTCCTACCAGCCATGATCTGTATATCGGAAGGCCCGGCACCTTTGCCCAGCGAGGGCCGAACTTTGCGGTACAGAACGCCGATTTTTACCTCGCCATTGGGACGAGGCTCTCCTTGCCGCAGACGGGGTATAACTCGAAGGATTTTGCGCGAAATGCTGCGAGGGTCATGGTGGACATCGATCGCGCCGAGTTGGAGAAGAAAACGCTTGATATGCACATAAAAGTGCATGCTGATGCGAAAGCGTTCCTGCAGGAGTTAAACCGACAGGCTAGCGAACTGCGCCTGGATGTGTCGGAGTGGCTTGGGCAGTGCCGAAAGTGGAGAGAAAAATATCCTGTCGTGCTTCCGGAATACTGGAGGCAAAAAGGCTCGGTAAATTCCTACGTGCTCATTGATATCCTCTCCGATCTTTTGACAACCGACGATGTCGTTGTCACCGATATGGGGTTCGCCTTTCAGAATACCCATCAGGCCTTCCGCGTGAAGAAGGGGCAGCGTGTCTTCACCAATTGCGGGTTTGCGCCGATGGGGTGGGGGCTGCCTGCCGCCGTGGGCGCTTGTTTTGCCAATCGCCGGAAACGGACAGTTTGTATCGCCGGTGAGGGCGGGCTCATGATGAATATCCAGGAGCTTGCCACCGTGATGCACCATAAACTTCCCATCAAGCTGTTTATTCTCAATAACGGCGGTTACTTAACGATCAAGCAAACGCAGCAGATCGGTTTTGAAGGCCGGATTATGGGATCAAATGAAGAGACGGGCCTTTCTTTTCCGGATATGATGAAAATCGCCGAGGCTCACGGTATGCCTGGAGTTCGATTGGAAAGCCAGGACAATATGCGACAGCGTATTCAAGAGGCGCTTGACCACCCGGGCCCGTTTGTCTGTGAAATCGTGATGGATCGTGACCAGGAGCAGATTCCCAAAATCATTTCCCGTAGAAGGCCCGACGGGACGATGGAGCAGACTCCCCTTGAAGATATGTATCCCTTCCTGGATCGCGAGGAGATCGAAGAAAACATGAATAGCCAAAGGAGGAAACAATGACTAACAAGGCATTGATCATAGCCGGGAGATTAACTCAGGATCACGAGTACATCTATCCATACTACCGTCTGCAGGAGGAGGGCTATGAGGTGGATGTGGCTGTGCGCGGCAAAGAGACGGTTTTGTGCCAACTCGGTGTTAAAATCGTGCCCAACAAAGACATTCCAGAACTCAAGGTCAAGGATTATGAGGTCCTCATCCTGCCGGGCGGGGCCAAGGCGATGGAATATATGAGGCAGGACAAAGAAATCCTGCAATTCATTGCCGACTTTTATGCATCGGGCAGAGTGGTTGCGGCGATTTGTCATGGGAGTCAGTTGCTGATTTCAGCAAGACTCGTGAAGGGGAAGAAGGTTTCCGGTTATTACAGCATCAAGGACGATATTGAAAACGCCGGGGCGACCTATGTTGATGCCCCCTATGTGACCGATCAGCGCTTGGTGACCTGCCCGCATTACAAGCACCTTGGCCCGTGGATGAAGGAAGTCTTTGAAGAAGTCCGGAAACATCGGTAGAAGCCGGGACTGTTCTTCATTCAAGGAAGGGTCTTGTGTTCTCCACGCAGGGTCGCTCTCATCAAGATAATCCGAGCGCGTTCAAAGGTATCCTTTTCGACTTTGATGGGACGCTTGCCCGGACCATGGAGGACAATCTCGAAGCTTGGAGAGCGGTCACACGGACATACGGAATAGAGCTGAAACCTGATGATTACTTTCCTTTTGAAGGACTTCCCATGCAAGAGATTGCGGCGAGGTTCTTCAGAATGAACAATCTCCCTGCTCCCGATGTTGGCGAGTTGGTGAAATTAAAGGATGAGTGGTACCTGAAGAATCACCGCTTTTCGTTTTACCCTGGCGTGGAAGAACTCATCGATGTCCTTGCAGAAGGGAAAGTGCGCATGGGCATCGTCACTGCCGGTCTGCGCGACAGACTTGAGAAGTCCGTTCCCGGCAGTTTCTTAAGGAAGTTCACTGCCGTGGTAACGGGCGACATGACGCTGAGAGGAAAGCCACATCCGGATCCCTACCTCAGAGGGGCCGGCGAGCTGGGCGTGGAATCCGAAGAATGTATCGTGGTCGAGAACGCTCCGCTGGGAATACAGGCCGCCAAAAGCGCGAAATCCTATTGCGTGGCGGTGTGCTCGACTTTGGAGCGCCGATATTTGACCGAGGCCGATGAAGTGGTGGATCGATTCGCGGATTTGAAAGAGCTTCCTGTGATGCGCCGGATGCTGATTGCTTAAAGTGGGGGCGATGGAATGACCGTAGCTGTTGAGAACAACTACAAAACTGTCTGGGAAAAATTGGAAAGCAAGGGAACTCAGCCGAGGCGACTCGGGAAGGTTCATCAAGTGGAGTTTGAGGAGTTCGAGAGGGAGATTCGGGAACAGGATACCGGCTTTGTAAAACAGGTGGTTGAATCCCTCTATGCCGGCGATGTGTATCTCGTCAAGCGGGCATTTCCTCGGGATTTCATGACCGATCTCAAGGACCGCGTCCATGAATATTGGAGTTCTCGCCCACAGACATTTTACAAGATGGTTGAAGGTTGCCCGGATTTTCACCGGATCATCGATGAAGAGCTGGCCAAGAAATACAGCTTCAAGATGGTCAAGCACTCGGTTTATTTCTATCCCTGGAACGATGATCCCCTAAAACTGTTTCCTGTTGTCATGCCAAGGTGGCGGCCGTTCAAGTTTCTCGGCGGATTTGGCTGGAATGAGTACGAGAAAAACACGCCCAAAGACGGGGTCGTCGACCGTATTCAGATAGTGCGCTACCTTCCCAAAGTCGGAATGCTGGAAACCCATTCGGACCCGTTCAAGCACCAACGACTGTTTATTTCGGGATACGTGAGCAGGCGCGGCGTGGATTTTGAAGGCGGGGGCTTTTACGTCGTCGGGGAGGGTGACAAGCGGGTGTATCTTGAGGACGAGATTGAGATCGGCGACATAGGGATCGGTTATGCGACCGTTCTGCACGGTGTGGCGCCGTGTGACGTGCACAAGACCCCCGACATATCAAAAACAGACGGCAGATGGTTTCTCAGCATGTACAGCAATGCCAGTGATGAGGTGAAAGATCGCCATACAGGTCATCCCGTGAGAATTGAAGGCCAGGAAGGTCAGGAAGGGTGAATCATTGCGACGGTTCAATGCTCTTGAAGGTTATCCTGAGGCGAAACAGCCGAGAGTTGTAGGTCCTGGCTTGAGAACGATCCGCCACCGGATCATTGCGACATATCGGGGAAAAGAATTTTATGACGGTGACCGGAACTGCGGGTATGGAGGGTACTCCTACGACGGGCGATGGCTTCCGATAGCCAAAAATATGTGTAAGGAGTATGGACTGGGAGATGGCTCCGCCGTCCTGCAAATCGGGTGTGAAAAGGGATTCCTTCTGCACGACCTCCTGCAGCTCCATCCGAAGATGAAAGTGCGCGGGACGGATCTCTCCGACTATGCGATAGGTAATGCCATGCCGTCGGTGAAGCGCTTTATTCAAAAGGCGCCGTTCACTGCTTTGCCGTTTGCGGACAGAGAGTTTGATTTCGTCATAGGAATAGGTGTCGTCTATTCTCTGAACCTCGCCGATGCGATTCAGTGTTTAAAGGAGATTCAACGCGTTGGCAAAGGCAAGAGCTTTGTGACGCTGGCCTCCTACACGACAGAAGAAGATTTCCGCCTGTTTAGCTATTGGACCCTATTAGGAACCACCATTTTGCGTGAAGAAGAATGGGTTGAGGTGCTCAATCACGTGAGGTATACTGGTGATTACACGTTCACCAATGCCCGATCGCTCAAGCTTGTTCCAGAAAAGCAGAGTCCATGAAGAGGAATTGGCCGGTAGATGTCGAAGCTGCAGGGCAAACGAGTCCTCGTTACTGGAGCCTCTAAAGGATTAGGCGCTGTAGCCGCACCAGCGCTTGCAGAGCAGGGGGCCAGGCTCGTGTTGATAGCCCGCACCCATGACAGGCTCGAAGCAGTCCGTCGTACCTGCCCATTGCCCGAAAAACATCTCAGTCTCTCGTTAGATTTGTTGGATATGGAAGAGCTGCGTGCCGGAGTGCAGCGTGCCCAGGGGTTTTTAGGTGGGATCGATGTCGTGTTGCATGCCGCAGGAGGGGGGTTGGGCTTTCGCGATCCGCTTCTGTCATCGAGCGAATTTTTGAAACTGTTCACCTTGAATCTTGGCGCGGTTGCCGAAATCAACCGGCTCGTCATACCCGAAATGAAATCAAGACAGTCAGGGAACCTCGTCCATGTGGGATCGATTGCTTCAAGTGAAGGGGTCGGCTCCGTCGGTTATAACGCCGTGAAGGCCGCGCTGGCGGCCTATGTGCGGACACTGGGAAGGGAGTTGGCAGCTTTCCATGTCGTAGTGACAGGCATCCTGCCTGGCGGATTCACCGCGCCGAAAAATGCTATGGAGAGGCTCGAGGCAAATAACCCGGAGGCCTACCGAAAATTTGTGGAAGAGCGGCTTCCTCGAAAGGTGATGGGCCAGGCCAAAGAACTCATTCCTATGTTGCTGATGTTGTGTTCTGTGGATGCCTCAATGATGGGCGGCTGTATGGTGCCCATCGATGCGGGTGAGGGGCGATCCTATAGCTTATGAAGTGCTGGGAAGCTCATTAAGACTGAAAACAAAGCAGAGATTGTTAATTTGAAAAAACCAAAATATAATGTCACCCGTTGCCCCTGCTTCGTGCGGTCCTTCAAGGTAAGATCGGGAGGACTGAGAACAGCCAGGGAGTCCAGGTTACATGGTAGCCGCATAAATCTCATGGAGATAATTTGGAGTTGAAAATGATCGATCGAAGTACATTCTCCATTCTCGACTTTACGGATGATAAAGTCGTGGACGCAGGAGAGCTGGTGGATCATTTGACCGGATTATTCGGAGGAAAATCAGTGCGAAAGGTCCTCCTGGTCAATCCTCCAGATATACACGAGGCCCTCTTTGACTACGGTACGGCCAAGAGAGGCAGGGCCAATAATTATCCCACTTATGGCCTGGGAGTCATTGCCCGGCACTTGATGAACAATGGCTATAAAGCCAGAATATGCAATCTCAACCACGAACTGCTGAAAAAAGTGGCGCTGTCCGAAAATGAGGATGGTTTTGATTATACCGGCACTTGGAAGCGTTTATTGTTCGATGCGATTGATGAATATCAGCCGGACCTGATTGCCATCACCTGCATTTTTTCCGTCACCGGACCTTCGCTCATGAATGTGTGCAGGGCGTGCAAAGAGTTTGAACCTCCGTGGCTGGCCGGTGGAAGAAAAGTGCCGGTTGCGATTGGCGGCGTGCATGTGACGCACGATGTGCAAAACATAATGAACGATATCCCACAGGCGGATTTTGCTTTTTTGAACGAGGCGGAAAAAGCCTTTATTCGTTTTATTGATTTCGTGAACGGAAAAATAACGATAGATCAAATCGGGCAGGTGATCATCAGGCTGCCTTCCGGAAACAGCGGCGTTCGATTCGGCAAACAGTTCATTCCTGAGGGAGAGGATCTGGACACAATCCCGCCTTACGAAATAATGGACATCCCAACGCATTCAAAAGTCGGGACGTTGGGCTCGTGGTACGGATTCCGCTATAAAGATACGCGAATAGCCACAGCTCTATCTAACCGCGGTTGCCGTGCTGCCTGCACTTTCTGCAATGTGCGCACATTCAATGGTAAAGGCGTGCGCCAACGCTCGGTTGAGTCTGTTCTTGATGAGTTGACCCTTCTAAATGAGCAGTATGGGATAGGCCACATCATCTGGCTCGATGATGATCTTCTCAGGAATGAGAAAAGGGCCATAGATCTTTTCAATGGCATGGTGAAGCGCAATCTTAATATGACCTGGGATGCAACCAATGGGGTTATCGCGGCCTCCCTCAAAGACGATGTGGTGGCCGCGGCTGCTGCGAGCGGCTGCATCGGTCTCAACATAGGGATTGAATCCGGCAATGCTGATATCCTTAGGTCCATAAAGAAACCTGGAACACCGGAGATTTTTCTGAGGGCGGCCGGGATACTGCAGAAATATCCTCAGATAAATACCAGAGCGCTTCTGATAATAGGGTTTCCCAAGGAAACGCTACGGATGATCTTCGATACCGTCAATCTGTGCGAGGAAATGAATCTGGATTGGCATAATTTGGCCATCCTTCAGCCCTGGAAGAATACGCCCATATACGACGCCATGGTTGATCAGGGATTGTTGGGCGAGCAAGAAGGCTCCTTGAAGGGCGACAATGGCAATGATGTTTCTCCTTACCAGCTGGGTCCTTACTCGAGGCAGCGGGCCGTAGAACAGGGAAAGATCCAGCAATCGCACTTCGGTGAAAAGTCAGGTCGAAGTACGGGCCTTTTAGGGGCCCTGGAGTTCTTCGATCTCGATCGAGTCCCGAAAGCAAATAGATTAGATGACATATGGTTCTATATGAACTTTCGGCTCAATTTTAGCCGGCTATTGCGGGAAATGCGGCCGATAAAATTGAGACAGCAGTTGAAGTGGCTCAAATACGTAGCCACAAAGACGGCACCGGACAATGCAATCATTCTGTATTTCTATGCCTACCTGCAGCATCGTGTTCTCGGAGAGATCGAGAAAGAGCTCATCGAACGGTTGAAAATCCGACTGGAAACATCAGGCTACTGGCAAGAAAGATTTCTGTTTTTCGGTCTGTCGGTCGACCACGTTATCAAACGCGAGTTCCCAATCACCTTTAATTGCGTGGAGGCACCCGATACGCTGCCCGAGAAAGATGGGGCCTTGTTTCGGTTCCCATCTGAACCGATTGGGTCTTGTCAATAAGTGCGGGATTAGGATCAGGTGGCGATGTTCTTAAGGACGACATGTATCTGCTATGAAAGGACGAATGGTGTATGAATACTAGAGCCGCCGAAAAAATATCGTTGTTTGACAACGACAAATACACGAACTTGTTAAACAAATTTAATGAGAATGGCCCATACTATACGAGTTATCCCGCCTTAGCAGGCTGGACCGGGAATTTTGGGCACGACGATTATGTGCGTGCGCTGGAGGATTTTTTTTCGAGAGAAGGGAAAAATGCCCCACTCCATCTTTATGTCCATATTCCGTTTTGCGCCAAACTTTGCTGGTACTGCATCTGCAACATATCGATTTCCAAAGATCGCGCGAAGATTCAAGAATTCCTCAATTACCTGCTGCGCGAAATCGACATGCTGCGCGATTTCTTCGAGAATCATTCCATCCGTCCGAATATCAGAGAGATTCACCTGGGCGGTGGAACGCCCTCACATCTCGACACCGATCAGTTCGCCCAATTGACCAGGAGACTTTCGACCCTGGTTGATCTTGAGAGCCTCGATGAATTTGCGATGGAGATCGACCCTCGCACAACCAACAAAGACAACTTGAGATTGTTTGCCGCACAGGGGGTTAAAAGAATTTCCTTCGGCGTTCAGGATTTCGACGCCGATGTGCAGAAAGCAATCAACAGAGTTCAGCCGGCAGAACTTATCGAAGATTTGCTTCCTCCGGATATCCGCGCCCTGTTCACTGGTTTGAACTTCGATCTCTTATTCGGCTTGCCTTTACAAACCAGGGAAACTTTCAGAAATACATTGAAGATCGTGGAAAATTTTTCCCCTGATCGCATCACCCTCTTAAAGTATGCGCACGTGCCTGACGTGCGAAAGCATATGAAGGCGATCAAAGACAGCGATCTGCCGCCTAAGGACAATTTGCCTTTGATGTTTGCCGAGTCGGTTGAGAGCCTTTTAGGGCAAGGCTACGAATGGGTGGGAATAGATCATTTTGCAAAGTCGACGGATGATTTGGGAAAAGCTGTTCAGAACCGTACGGTTTGGAGAAACTTTAACGGATTTACCCCCGGCAGAACAAACCATCTTATCGGCATAGGGCCGACGGCAACGGGCGCATTTGGTGAATATTATTCCCAAAATGTTTTCGAGTTGCCCGACTATTTCAAAACCCTTAATGAGGGGAAGTTCCCGACGTTTCGGGGCTACAGATTGAAAAGGGACGACGTCATCAGACGTGATATCATGTTCAGATTGCTGTGTGACCAGAGTGTGAATTTTGATGAGATCGACGAGAAGTATGGCGTTGGCCACAGAGAATACTTCAAATACGAATTGCTCGAATTGCGCCAAAATTTCGTCCACAATGGCGTGTTGGAGTTTTCCGGTAACAGGGTTGCCGTCACCGACCTCGGAAGGTTCTTCCTCCGCAATGTTTGCCGGGTGTTCGATACCTTTACCCGGAATACCAACTATCAGATCCCCAGGCCTGCGCTTAAAGGGAACCGCAGTTTGATGTGATGGGACTTAGGTCGTGACATTACTTATCGACTTGTCCACCTCCCTGTTGTGAGCCGGCGGCATTTCTCAGCTAGCACAAAGTCAGATTCTGCAACCACAGGAACTCGCAGGTCCATTCTAGCGGGCAAAAGGTGGCAGGTCATGAATCGTAAAGCAGTTGTTGTTATCCTGCCATATATTCAGAGCAAGGTTCTTATGCAGTTGCGGGACGCAAAGAAGGGCATTGTTTTTCCTGGTTGTTGGGGTTTTTTTGGCGGCTCGATTAATGAGGGTGAAACACCCGAAGATAGTGCCAGGAGGGAATTGTTGGAAGAGCTTGAATACGCCCCAGGGGTGATCCACAAGTTGAATACAGAACGAATACTTGATTCAGAGAATCTCGTTTCCCACTCGTTTTATTGCCCGTTAACGGAACCTCCTCAACAAATGAGATTGAAGGAGGGTATGGATCTTGGCCTTTTTTCACTTGAGGAGGTCGTGTCGAAGAAGCTGTATTCAAACAGGTTCAGAAAGTTATTCCCCGTGGCAGCTCCCGTGTACATTCCAAATACTGTAAGGATGCTCATGAAGAGGCTCGAGAAAGGTGGCGGTTGATGGCGGTCGTGTTTTAGGTATATCTGTCTGAACAGAATGGGTGGACTCCAATAAATTCAATAAGCACAGGGCAGAAGTGATGAATAAAAAAATATCAGTTCACCATATTGGGGGGCGGAAAAGCGGACCAGCATTTCCAACCTTGGCAAGTTTTGAAAAGGATATTATAAATGTTCTTTATGATGCCGATGAAGAGTGTATTGAACAAATCAAGCAGATAAATGATAAAGGAGATGCTGAGCTATATGTGTTTCCGTATTGCTTTTCTGATCTTCTTTCTTCCTCGACTTTTAACATAAATTATGATCCATACACGAGTTCACTCTATAAATTTAATCCCTATTATAAAAGTCACTACTATTTTGATGGTGTTACTGATTATGTATTCGGAGAAACATGCAAAACTATGGAAGAGCGTGAAGTCGATTTAGTTACCTTAGACCATTTATTTCATCAAGTGGGCGACGTTCCTAAACCAGATTTTTTATCCCTCGACACTCAAGGCTCAGAATGGGATATTCTTACGGGCGGTCAAGAAACGTTAAAGAGTTCTGTCCTGGCAATAGGTCTTGAGGTTGAATTTCATCCGCTCTATCAAGGGCAGAAACTTTTCGGGGATATCTCCCATTTATTGTTTTCATTGGGGTTTCAATTTGTGAAGTTTGAGTATCTTGGGATTTCATCTCCTTATCGAGCTGCTGTCGGTTTACGGGGGGATGGTTTTCAAACCTCAGGTGATGCCCTGTATTTCAAAAAGATAGAACACATCAATGGAGAAAGTGAAATAGATCATTTCTTTATGCTTCAAAAAATGGCATTTATCGCTATTGCCTATAATCAGTTTGAATATGGATTGCAATGTTTGGAGATGAGTAAAGAACTTGGCTTGAGGTCCCATTTGTCCACAGAAGAATTCGAAGTTAAAATATCTTATTGTAAATTCTTAAGAGATCTGCAACGAGAAATAGAAAGAACGCCAAAATATTTTCCTATGACATTTGCCGAAAGCTGTACAACATTTGAAGCGAGCAAGTCGCGTTTTAAAGCTTCGGTAAACACTCAGGCGCGATGGAGTGTTAAAGAATGGTTAAGAAAAATCCCCATTCTCTTTGGAATATTAAAAAAAATGAAACTGATGGTCATGCATGTGAAAGCAAGCTTCTCAAGAAATAACGTTATTCTCTTTATCCGAATATGCTGTGTATTGAGAAGATATTCTATGGTTGAAAAGGTTTTATTAAAATACGGTTTAAAGAAACAAGCAGATTGTCTTTTGAAAAATAGGTTAATTCAGTCAAAATACGTCCAAAGTAAGCAGTGACGCAAAGCGTGCTTCGATATTCGGGCGGATGTTTCATTATTGGAACAGAGAAGTTGACCTCGGGTTGCTTCCAATCTGGCTGGGGCCAAAACTGAAAGCTGACATCGGCAGGTGGTTGACGATAGCGTCTCGCTTTGTCTTGAATCATGCCAGGGAAATTCGCGAAGGTGGGTTGCCAGCCCTGCTTCGTAAGGGACGCAAGCTCCTCTTGCTTTTAATCCTGCCACCGTTTTTGCCCATTGTTATATTGATACGGGTGCTTCGACCGATTATCGTCATACGTGTTGGATCACTAATAAGTAACCAAATCGGTCACTTCGGCGCCAATACGGAGTTGTACCTGTGTGAGCGTGATGCTGGTCTGCAGGACAGCCGGGCCGTAGACATTTTCTATCACACCGCGCCGGTCTGCAATCAGCAACTTAAAAAAATGTGGGATCGGATGCTGCATGTCTCCCCTTTCGCTCGCCCATTGGCCATCGTTAATCGCAGGCTGCCGGGTTATGCGGTCCATGTAATTCCTATGCCTTCGGACAAGGACCCTCACGGCCTCCTTGGGCGTATGCGAGCGCATCTTTCTTTCACGCCCGAAGAGGAAAAGGTGGGACAAGCAGGGCTCAGAAACCTGGGGATACCTGAAGAAGCCTCCTTCGTTTGTTTCCACTCGCGTGATAGCGCTTACTTGAAGGAGACGTTTCCAGACCTGAACTTGCGTTACCACGACTACCGGGACTCCTCTATTCATAACTGTATCGCTGCTGCCGAGGAGTTAGTGTGTCGGGGCTATTTCGCAATTAGAATGGGGGCGATCGTTAAAGAACCACTGAAGATTACCGATCCAAAAATTATCGATTACGCCGCCAATGGCAGCAGGACCGATTTTATGGACATATTCCTATGCGCGAGGTGCCGATTTTTTGTTGGCGCTGCCGGCGGTCTTAATTCCATCCCGAGGATCTTCCGGCGACCCATAGTTTTTACGAACGTTGTCCCCCTTGGAAGAGATCATCTGCTGGGCAACTGTGGTCCAAATAATCTGTTCATCCCAAAAAAGCTGTGGCTGCGCGAGTCGGGCCGCTTCATGACCTTTCGTGAGATTATCGAGTCGGGGGCAGGAGGGTTTTTCAGAACAGAACAGTATGAACAGCTCGGATTGGAGGTTGTGGAGAACGCGCCGGAGGAAATCACCGCTGCGGTAATAGAAATGGAGGAACGGCTCAAGGGAAGGTGGCGAACGACTGAAGAGGATGAGGATCTGCAACGACGCTTCTGGTCGTTTTTCGATCTGAGCGACCTGCGTGACAGACAATTGCTGAGAGTCGGAGCATACTTCCTAAGGCAGAACCGAGAGATGCTCGATTAATTCATGTCATAGAAGACCTGTATTGCAGCAGGGGATCGGAGAACGACAGGTGTTTAGAAACGCAAAGAATATCTTTGAGACTCTGTTTTTTAGGAAGGGGCGCTATCAGAAGGGGGTCGTCCTTTCCCAGGAGCCGGGCAACAGCCAAGAGACATCTGGCTTGTCGCGAACGGCGGCGGTCGCAACAATCAACAAGGCAAAGCAGAACGCCTTCGCGCATACCAGACACCGCCACGGGAACGATCTCGGTCTCGATTTCCTCGAACCGTTCAAGACGCTCGTCCACCTACAGCATCAGTATCGTCAGGATCTCAAGATCGACCAGCCAGCGATCCGCATCATCGGAGGAGACTGGCTGGCCAACATTGGGCAGATTGCCCACCTCGATATCTATTTCAAACTCAAGGCGCTGAAGATGCTGGAGCCGAGTGAGACGGTCATCTGCCTCGATGGCGTCACGCCGGCGAACCAGTCGCTACTCTCCTATTACGCTCCACTCGCGAGCCGCATCGTGCCGAATCGAGAGGCGCTGGGCGAGTATGCCGAGCTCGTGGATCTATTGGAGGAATCAACTGTCACGGTTCGTCTGATCGACGGCAGAGCCGAGCACTACCATTCGTTGTTTTACGATGTGGCGGCAGCCTGGCAGCAGCAGGCGCGGCCCCCACTTGTCTCGCTGCGCCCGGCGCATCGCGTAAAAGGGCGCCGGTGGCTGTCGTCGCTGGCCCTGCCCGATGAGGGTTGGTTCGTCACCTTCCATTGTCGGACCGGCACCACCCATCATGATCTCAGATCCGTCAGGACGGAGACCTATACGCGCGCAATGGAGGCCGTGCTGCGTGCCGGTGGATGGGTGGTCTGCATGGGGTCGCGTCACCAACCCGCGCATCCGAAGATCATCAATCGCGAAGACCATCGAACCCCGGATGATGACTGGAAAGATGTGTTCCTGCTGGCCGATTGCCGATTCTTTGTCGGGTGTACCTCTGGACCGGCGGACGTGATCAATGCGTTCGGCGTGCCCTCTATCAAAACCAACACGGTTCAGCTCGGCAGTCAAGCGGCCCACAACCATGATCTTTTTATTCCTAAACTCTTTCAGTCCCGTCGGTGGGGCCGCCCGCTCACCATTGCGGAAGTCCTTGAGCATGTCGGCACGGCGTGTGGGTGGCAGACCTCCCAACTTGATGCGCTCGGACTCGACGCCATCGACAATACACCGGAGGAAATCGAGGCCGTAGTGTGTGAGATGATCGAACGGCTGGACGGCACTGCCACGGCCCCCACGCCTTGGGAAGAAGCGGCCCAGCAACGGTTGCGGGAGTTCCGCCAGATCGCGGCCATTGGTCACGGTCCGATCATGGCCGGTAAAACACGCATGGGCCGTGATTTCCTGCGCTGTCACGCCTCTGCCCTGGGCCTGAGCGATGCCTGATCAAGGGTGTCCGCGTGCAGCACTTTGCAGCAAAGCGCAGCAGCTTGAGCCACGGGATTTGATCTTCGACGGCGGGTGCACCGTCCGCGCCAGCCAAGCGGCCAATACCTTCAAATGACTCAACAGGAGCGCGACGCAGGAACCGTCGAATCGTCATCAACTGCCAGGATCATTTGGCAACTACTCGCCAAGACTGATCGCATCGCCCTTATAGGAATCTTTGTTCTCGTTCTGATCGGAACGGTTTTAGAAACGGTTAGTCTCGGTCTTGTGGTACCCACGATCTCGCTTTTAACGCGAGACAATTATTCAGAACAGTTCCCTTCTGTAGTGAAGTTGCTTGGAAATCCAACACAAGCCACATTGGTGATTGTCATGATGTTGGCCCTCGTCATCATCTATGCGACACGTAGCGGCTTCCTGCTGTGGAGCACGTGGATACAGCGTGGATTCGCTACTTCGGTTTCAGCGCGACTTACACAGCGACTATTTACAATCTATTTACGCCAGCCCTACATGTTCCATCTCGAACGCAATTCTGCGCTCCTCATTCGGAATGCGCAAAATGCAAGCATGGTGATAAGTGGCGGAATTGACCCATTCTTGGTGCTGCTTACGGAGGGTTTGGTGGTGTTCGCTTTGCTTGGACTGCTCCTGGCTGTACAGCCAATCGGAACAACTGTCGTGATTGTTGTATTTGGCTCAGTTGCCTGCACACTTAACCGAATGACGCATGGTCGACTGCGTCGCTGGGGCGAAGCGCAGAATTTCCATAGTTGGTTGCTTCTCCAGAACGTTCAGCAAGGCTTGGGAGCTGCTAAGGACATCAAGATCCTTGGCCGCGAAACAGAGTTTCTGCGACAGCACGAGAAACACCTGGTGGAAGGTCTCCGAGCATACCGGCTGTACTCGGTGCTCCAGAGCGTCCCAAGGGCATGGATGGAAGTTTTGACCATCGGCGGACTGGCAGCTCTTGTGATAACAATGATTGCTCAGGGGCAAAAACTTCCTGCGATCGCGCCGACTTTAGGATTGTTTGCCGCAGCAGCTTTCCGGGTGATGCCTTCGGTCAATCGTCTTGTCAATGGTGCGCAAACTGTCATCTACAGCCGAGCGGCCATATCGGCCGTATTCGAGGATTTTAAATTGTCCGCCCCGGAATTGTCAGTGACTTCCGAAGTGGTGGCATTTAGAGAGCAAGTTGAACTGAGAGACGTCACTTTTTACTATCCCCATGCGCATCGCCCTGCGTTGCACATGGTTTCTCTTGTTGTAAAGAAGGGTGAGGCGGTCGGCTTTGTCGGACCGAGCGGCGCAGGCAAGAGCACTCTGGTGGACGTAATCCTCGGGCTTTTTGAGCCGTCGTCCGGAAAAGTCCTCGTTGACAGTACGGATATTCAGATCAACCTTCGCAATTGGCAAAGTCAAATTGGATACGTTCCACAGTCTATTTATCTTACTGACGACACTCTGCGCCGAAATGTTGCATTCGGTTTAGAAGATTCCAGCATTGATGAAGATGCAGTGAACGAGGCAATTCGACTCGCTCAACTTGAGGAGTTCATTGGGTCGCTCCCTGCCAATTTGGATACTTTTGTTGGCGAACGCGGGATTCGACTCTCGGGAGGTCAGCGTCAGCGCATAGGGATAGCTCGAGCTCTGTACCACAGTCCCTCCGTGCTAGTGCTTGACGAGGCTACAAGTTCATTGGATATACCCACTGAGCGCGATGTTATGCAGGCTGTTCAGGCGCTACAAGGGACCAAAACTGTAATCATTGTGGCACACCGACTCAGTACGGTTGAATACTGCGATCGGCTCTATCGACTGGAAGACTCACGAATTGTCGAAGAGGGCACATTTGTGGAAGTCGCTAAGCCACGACGCTTACCTTGACCACAGCGGCAGCTATGCTGAATTGATCGAGTCCAATCCGCAATTCCGCAAGATGGCCAGCGTGAAATGAGATAGGCCTCGTGAGAGCTTGTGAGAGATTGAGCCTGTGGAAATAAAGAATGGCCGGTTCGATGAAAGCGTGGAGCGCTGTGCCTGGTTGTAGAGCTTGATTGGACTTCTGTGTTGAAGCGCTGCGCAACGAGAATTTGGGCATGATTGAGACAATATCACATGGTCACGCCATAGTAGCGATCATAGTCCATAAGAGTCACCATACCGAAGGTATAGACTTTATCACCCCCAAGGAGTTTCCCTTACAATTAGGCTATATGAGCCGGCCCGCCGGTTACCAGGTAGAGCCGCACATTCACAATCAAGTTTATAGAGAGACAACCGCTACACAAGAAATCCTCTTTATTAAAAGCGGGGTTATCAGAGTTGATTTTTTTTCAATCGACCAGATATATCTAGAAAGCAGGGAACTTTCAGCTGGTGATATGATTTTGCTTGCAGGAGGTGGACATGGAATCACAGTGTTGGAGGATGCTAACATAATCGAGGTCAAGAACGGACCGTATTTGCCCGAAGCTGACAAGAAAAGATTTCAAGCCGAAAGATAGCTCCGATGATTGCCGTAAATGAGCCGCTGCTAACTGGCCGCGAAAAGGAGCTAGTCGCCAGGTGTATTGAATCAGGGTGGATTTCGTCAGATGGCCCTTTCGTTGCGGAATTTGAAAATAAACTAGCGGCCTACCTGGGTGTAGATCACGGAGTCGCCGTGTGCAACGGTACTGCGGCGCTTGAGACAGCTTTATTTGCCGCTGGCGTCGGCCGAGGCGACGAAATTATTATGCCCTCATTCACGATAATTTCCTGCGCATTGGCTGCCATTCGTTTAGGTGCTGTTCCCGTGCTGGTAGATGCCGAGCCGGAGACCTGGAACATGGATGTGGCGCAAATCGAATCTCGCGTCACGCCGCAAACCAAAGTGATTATGCCGGTTCATATCTACGGACATCCCGTAGACATGGATCCTGTGACGGAGATTGCTGAGAAGTATAATCTCATCGTTGTTGAGGATGCGGCGGAGGTTCACGGTGCGGAGTACAGAGGACGGAAGTGCGGCAGCATCGGGCACATCGGTGCGTTCTCTTTTTACGCGAACAAAATTATCACCACAGGAGAAGGTGGGATGCTAGTTACCTCCAATCCCGACATCGCGGAACGAGCTAGGTCATATCGAAACCTCTGTTTCGGTCAGGAAAAGAGGTTCTTGCATACCGCATTGGGACAAAATTATCGGATGAGCAGTTTGCAAGCCGCGATTGGGGTAGCTCAGATGGAGCGCATTGAAGAGTTCATACAGATCAAACGTAGACTCGGCAAATATTACCAGGAGAAGCTTTCCGATATCGATGGGATCAAGTGCCAGGTCGAGAAGTCCTGGGCCAAGACCGTGTACTGGATGTACTGTATTGAATTAGATCCTGCCTTAGGGTTTAGTGCTGAGGAAATGATAACAGAGCTTAAACATAAAGGAGTCGGTAGCCGTCCATTCTTTCTGGGCCTGCATGAGCAACCAGCTCTACGTAACCTTGGTTTATTCGGTGATGAGCAATATCCGGTAACTGAGAGGATCGCTCGGCAGGGGTTGTACTTACCATCGGGAATGACTCTTACAGAAAAACAAGTGGATGAGGTTGTAGCGGCGCTGAGTTCGATCATAGGTCGCCGTAAGAGTCTATGACTAATACACAAGAGTGGTGGGAACGTTTCTGGTCAGAACGCATACCTGAGGCCCTAATTACCAGCAAGGAGCCTGAGACCTGGTACGACCTGGTATGGCAGGTAGCGTTCGAATACTGGTACGAGCTTTTTGAGAAACTCGCCCCTGGTAGAAAGATGCTTGAGTGCGGGTGCGGCAGCGCGCGGGTGTCTCAATATATGGCGCAGCGGGGCTATCAGTGCACTCTTCTTGACAGTTCTGAACAGGCTCTCTCTATCGCTAAGCGGAATTTTGAGTCACTGTCGCTGGACGGGCAGTTCATCCTCGGGGACATGAATGCTCTCTGTTTGCGTGACCAGCAGTTCGACGCGGTGTACAGCGGCGGCGTGCTTGAATTTCTGGATGATCTGGAGCGTCCGGTCAAAGAGATGGTTCACGTGTTGAAGCCGGCCGGGATATTTGCCGCGAACATCGTGCCGCCGAAATTCAGTATCCAGAGTATCGCGGACATTGAACGGACCGCGGCATACTCCGTGAGGAACCTGGTGCGGGGAAGGTTCGGAGAGGTATTCCGTCGGGTCCGTCGGATACCTTGCGGCTATCAAGTGAAGCCCTGGTCCCTGAAAGATTACGTTCGTGCGTGCGAGGAGGCCGACTTGACATCGGCGACAGGTTTCGTGACGACACCTTTCCCCGCCTTGGCGCTGCCAAAAGCAATGGCCAAGCTCTACGCGCGGGCTATGAAAGCGTTACTCCCGCAATGGCGGAGATTCAACGAGTCGAAAAGTCGCTGGACAGAAGTGTGCGGAATCGGGTACACGATTCACGGAATTAAGAGGAGGTGAGGGGTATGAGAGTCGGCATCGATGCCCGGTGTATCGAAAGCCATTGGACGATCGGGGGTCCTGCAAGATATCTGATCAACATGCTGAGGCTCTGGCCGCGGATGGCGCCGGAACATCGGTATGTGCTTTTTTTTCAGAACCGCATTCCGGAAGCTGACTTCCTGGAGCATGAGTGCTTCGAGCATGTGTTGATCAAAGGACCGAAGCTCTTGAAGAGCCGTAGAATCGTTGGTGAGCAGCTGCTCATGCCGTTTGCCATCAAGCGAAGCAAGCTGGACCTGTTCTTCACGCCCTGGTATTCCGCCCCGCTGGTCACCTTCGGCGTCAAGACGGTCGTGGGGGCTTGGGACATATCGTGTAACACACACCCATCGCACCACAAGATGGCGGACATTATCTCTTTCGGTTTCTTCATGCCCCTTTCCTGCCGAAAGGCTGATGGTTTGTTGACCTGTTCTCAGTTCGATGCGCGCCAGATTGAGAAATATTTTCGCATCTCTGCTGAGCGAATCTGCGTAGTGCCGTTTGCGGCCGACGACAAGTTTACTCCGATTGACGATCCCGAGCATCTTAAGTCATTCCGCCGGAAATATGGATTCCCGGAGCGATACATCCTTTCCATGGGTGGGATCAGCCCCAGGAGAAATGTGGACGTCGTCATTGATGCGTTTATCGACATCCACGAGAAGTATCCCGACGTCGACCTGGTCGTGGTTGGGCGTGATATCACCGTGCCGTTTGTCGATATAGAGCGGAAAATGAAACCTTTGATCGACAAGGGAAGGGGATTTTACCTTTCCCGCGCGCCGGAGGGGGACATTGTCAATTTCTACCGCGCTGCCTGGTACTACATATGCACTTCGACTGTCGATGGGGAGTCGCTGATGCTGAAGGAGGCCATGAAATGCGGCACCCCGGTGATTACCTCGCCACTGCTGAAGGAGACGGTGGGCGGAAATGCCGTGATACTGGAGGACCCCACCGACCGCCGGCAGACGGCCGAGACGTTGGAACGGATCATCTCTGCCGTTGAGTTGCGGGATCAGTACAGCCGGGAGGGGCTGAAGTGGATTCGGACATTATCATGGGAAAGGGTGGCGGAGGAGAGCCTGAGGTTTATCGAAGGCTGTGGAGGGTCGAATGGAAGTTACTAGCCGGACTACGTGCCGTTTATGCGGGTCAGGCGATTTGAGAGATGTGTTTTCGCTCGGAGAGCAGTACATCAACGATTTTGTCCCGCCCAAGAGGATCGGGCAGGGACTGAAAGCGCCACTCGAGCTGGTGCTGTGCGGCAAGTGTTCCTTACTGCAGTTGCGCCACACCGCTCCGCAGGAGTTGTTGTATAGCCGGTTCTACTGGTACAGGTCCGGTGTGACCGATACGATGCGAAGGGCATTGCGGGACATTACGCGGACGATTGAGGAGATGGTGCCGCTGAAGGCCGGCGACGTGGTGCTGGACATCGGGGCCAACGATGGCACCCTGTTGGCGAGTTATTCCGTGTCCGGAATCCGGCGGGTCGGTTGCGAACCGGCAGACAACGTGGTGGAGATGCTGAGAAAGAACGCCGATTGCGCGATGCACGACTTTTGGAACTATGAGCGGTACGTGGAGTTGGCTGACCAGTGGGGTTTCGGAAAAGCAAAGGTTGTCACCGCTATCGGTATGTTCTATGACCTGGAAGAACCTAACAAGTTTATTGCCGATGCCCGGAAGGCTCTTAGCGACGACGGTATTTTCGTTGCCCAACTCATGTGCCTTGAGCCGATGCTCGAGAAGAACGATGTCGGGAACATTTGCCACGAGCATCTCGAGTACTATTCTCTGGACGCTCTCAAGTATCTTTTCGAGACGAATGGCTTGGAGATGTTCAAGATCGAGGAGAACGACGTGAACGGCGGTAGCTACCGCATATTCTGCCGGCACTACCGAGGGAGCGGGATCGCTTATGACGAAAAGTTTTCTACCGAAGACCTCATGGCATTCGCGGCGCGGGTGGAGGGAAACCGCGATCGATGTGTGGCATTCATCAGAGGCGAGGTCGCGCGAGGCAAGCGGGTCTACGTATATGGCGCCTCCACAAAAGGCAACGTCATTCTGCAGTATTACGGGCTGGACCATACGCTGATTACCGCGGCGGCGGAGCGGAGCCCTGAAAAGTGGGGCAAGTACACGGTGGGCACCTGGATTCCCATCGTCTCCGAAGAGGAAGCCCGGCGGGCCAAACCGGATTATTTCCTGGTATTGCCCTGGGCCTTTTTCAGGGAATTCTATGAGCGGGAAAAGGACTGGCGGATGGGGGGCGGAAAATTCATCGTGCCGCTGCCGGAGTTCAGGGTGGTGCCGTGATCCCACTCGAACAGTACAGGCAGATTCTCGAAGTCTTGCCCATCCTGTGTGTGGACGTGATCATTACAAATTCTCGCGGCGAGTACTTGCTTGTGAAGCGAAAGGGCAAGCCGCTTGAGGGACACTGGTGGGTGGTCGGGGGGCGGGTGCTCAAGGGTGAAACGCTCGAGCAGGCCGTGGTTAGAAAGGTCCAGACCGAGGTGGGGCTTACGCTCCGGAATCTCCGCGCTGTCGGCTATTGCGAGGAGGTGTTTCCTGACGCTCCGTTCGAAGTCCAGTCCGGCCTTCACACTGTCAGTGTAGTCTTTTCGGGTGAGGTGGACAACCGACAACCCATCAAGCTAGATGACCAGAGCGCTGACTGGCTTTATGCCAAGGCCCTGCCGGCCGCCTTCCGCGTCCAGCCCTTTCCGGGGAGTCAAGATTACGCCGGGTCGTGACGGGAAAAGCCGTGAACGGTTATTGGGTGTTCCTTTTGACGCGGATGTGAACAAAACGTTGATGTTCGGAGTCCCGGGGCAGCAGGGAAATTATTTCGTGGATAGACCTATCCGAAAGTTAATAGGTGGACTCCAGCGACTCCCTTACAATTCGGCAACTGCAAAAGTAATACACAAGTTGCTGAATTACGTGCAGGATGGCCCGATTAAAACACGCGACGGGTTTCTTATCGATTTTAAGAAAACTGGGGTCTATCCCACCGGCCTCCGGAAATTAGTAATCAGTGGGAGCTATGAGCGAGAGTATTTTGAGATGATCAGACGACTGGTCAATCTCGGCGATTATGTGGCCGATGTTGGAGCGCACGAAGGTTACGTTACTCTCTTAATGTCGAAGGCAGTGGGGGGGGAGGGTGTTTGCGATAGAGCCTAACCCAGAAAACATACCTTTCCTATCTAGGCATATCCTCCTTAATTCGGCCTCAAACGTTGAGGTAATTGGAAAAGCCATTGGTAGTAACAAGGCAAGGATGCCTTTTTACTGTTCTCAAGACGCTGGGGCGTGGGGAAGTCTTATTCCCTTTTCTTATTTCCCTAGTGTCCAACTCCGAGAGAAGCGAGTAGAAGTTGAGGTGGAAACTTTAGATAATCTTTTCGGAGATCTCAAGCGGCTCGACTTTCTAAAGGTTGATACAGAAGGCAATGAGTTGGAAGTGTTTTTAGGGGCGCAACAAGTTCTTTCGCGCTATAAACCTCATATTTGTTTTGAAGTGAGTCTTACATTCTGGGCATATCTTGAGCATTCTATTGACTCGCTTTTCGTGCTTCTAAGAAATCACGGATATGAATTGTTGGTGCTCAAGCAGGGCCACCTATGTGAATACAAATGGCTGGACGAACGGGTCATCAATATGTTTGCTCTGCACTCATCGCGAAAGTCGGAATTGCGCAGGCACGGAATAATTCCTTGTTAAGAGTGCGTAAACATGTTGCCTTTCGTGATTAAGCTGTGCTGACTATCGTGTGTGGGTACTCAGAGGCGCCTGCTCCGCTTTGTGACAGATGACCATGAAAAAAGCTTTGATCCTTGGAGTGACCGGCCAAGACGGCAGTTATCTTGCAGAGGTCTTATTGGAAAAGGGCTATGAAGTACACGGCATGGTGCGGCGTTCAGCGACCGGCAATACGAGGAATATCGAGCACCTCATTCAGAATCCGGGGATCTTCAATCAGCGTTTCTTTCTCTCGCGTGGCGATCTGGCTGACGCGACCTCGCTTTTCCGGATCATAAACAGCGTTAGGCCTCACGAAATATACAATGAGGCCGATCAGGACCACGTGGCGTGGAGCTTTGACATCGTTAATTATTCGGTCGACATAACAGGGGCTGCAGTCGCGCGGATTCTGGAGATCATCAAACAGGTCGACACGTCGATCCGCTATTTCCAGCCCTGCACCTCCAACATGTTCGGGAAGACCGATATCGTGCCGCAGACGGAGGCCACTCCGTTCAATCCCCAAAGCGTGTACGCGTGCTCCAAGGTTCTCGCCTACCACCTCACGCGCTATTACCGCGAGGCGTTTGGGATATTCGCATCGACGGGTATCCTTTACAACCATGAATCGCCGCGGAGGACGGAGGAATATGTGACTCGCAAAATTACGAAGTCAGTTGCGAGAATCGCGTGTGGCAGGCAGGACAGGCTTGTCCTCGGTGATATGAGCGCACAGATCGATTGGGGATATGCGCGGGAGTACATGGAGGCCGCATGGAGAATCCTGCAGCTCGACAGGCCCGACGATTTTATCATTGCAAGCGGCGGGTTGCATTCGGTGGAAGAGTTCGTCAATGAGGCATGCGCCGTTGTCAGGTTGAATTCTAAAGATTGCGTGGTCTCCGACAAGAGCCTCTTTAGGCCCACGAAGACGAGCACGCTGGTTGGCGATACGACGAAGGCACGGAAGGCATTCGATTTTGAGCCGAGGGTGAGGTTCAAGGAGCTGGTCAGAATCATGGTCGAAGCTGACCTGGACGCGGAACGGAATCTGACGCCTGGGATGAAGGCCGGCATTCCTGGCAGGAGGGCCAGTGATCGAGACCCGGCAAGGAAGTAACTCTGAAGCTACGGCGCAGGAGCGTCCGCGGCGGCACAGTGCGGAGTTTGTGCCGGGCGCCGCGGACGGCTCTCCGGTGATGGACAGAAAGTTTGAGCTGGCGGTCGAGCTGTCGAGAGTCCTGGCTGAGGCGAAGCTCGGTTCCGGAGGCAGTTTGCGGGAGGCACTCTACCTCGGTCGAAACATATCCCTGTGGGACGTCGTCACGACCATTCTGGTGTTGTACCGATTCCCTCCTCTGTTCCTGCCGGACGGAAGCGGAGCTGCCTGGCTGAGGCGGCTGGCGTACCGTCTGCGGCCGTATCTAGGGTTGGCGGCAAGGTTCAGAGATTTTGTGACGTCGGGTCGCAGTCGGACGGTGGCGGGTTGTGCCGGATGGCCGGAGGGGCGTCGGACGGCAACATTCATCTGCTTCACGGACTCGTTTTATCGCGACTTATTGCAGCCCGTGGCCGAGTCAATCGCGAGGCAGCATCTAGCGCAGGTTGTCGTCGTGCACGGCCGGCGTCCCGCCGGAGCGCGGACAGGCGACGGGCCCGTGGCCTTCCATTCCATGTGGGAACATTGGGATGCTGGCGTGGATCAGGTGCAGCGGAACATGCGGCGAAGCCTTCGGCAACTACAGAGGGAGCTCTTCGGCCGGGAGCAGCTCAAAACGCTGATGGATGGTGTGCGGAGCCAGCTAGGAGACATCAATGTGAAAAGCGATCTGTACTGGCTGTTCTGGCGGGAATTTATCAGATTGGCTCCACAGGTTGCCGTGGCCGAGCACATCTTATTCCGTCACCGCCCCGCGTTGATCGTCTCTGCGGACGATGCGGACCAGCGCTGTAGGGTCTATTCGTTGCTGGCCCGGGCGGCAGGCGTTCCCACATTGCTGGTCCAGCAGGGACTATCTTTCAAGGATTATCCGGAATGGCGTTATCTGTCGCACGGCAAGGTGGCGGCTATGGGCGAGTCGTCGCGTGCCGACATGATTGCGCAGGGAGTCGACCCCGACCGAATCATCGTTACCGGACATCCAGGCTTCGATAACCTGGTTTCGGCCGAGCCCGATTTACCTATCTCGGTCCGGAATGAGCTTGGTGTTCCGGGGCACCAAAGGATGGTGCTGTTTGCCTCCCAACCAAGCTACGTCGGGGCCTTCGACCAACCTCACAGACGAACTGAGATGATCGAAACGCTCGCCAGGGCCGTCGGGTCATTGAAAGACGTGAAACTGGTGGTCAAGCCGCACCCGGGTGAGAGGAGGAAGGATCTCGTATCACTCATCGGGAACAAACGAAACGTCGTGATCACCGACGGGGCGGTGAGCATCGCGCCTTTGATCAAGGCGTGTGATGTATTTGTGACTTTTTTTTCAACGGCCGCGCTGCAAGCGCTGTATGCCGGCAAGCCCGTGATCAATATCGACATTCCCGGCAGCAGAGGCTCGCGCTTATACATCGGCAGTAATGCTACCTGGGTGGCTCGTTCGGCCGAAGATTTGATGACGCATATCACCAATCTGCTCTCCGCGCGGTGTGCGGAACACTTGAAGGCGAGGGAAGAGGCCAGGCGTCGCTTCTTGCACGATATGGCATACTATCCCGATGGGAAAGCAACCGACCGGGTGGTTCAGGTCGTGGCTGAGCTGATCGGACCGGAGAGAGAGGAGGGCCGGTGAAAACGCTCGATGTGTTCCTCGGTGTCCGCATTCGCCCCCGGCATCTGGCCTGCCTTGCATCAGGTTGCTGTGTCAAGCAGGTATCTGTAGAGGCTTCTTCCGGATGATCATTGCGCGAAAGAGAATTAGAGGATTGCGGGCCAAGAGATGACTGAGGGAAGCGGCCTGGAACTCTCTTTTGTGATACCGGCGTTTAACGAGGCTGAGAACCTTGAGCCCTTGAGCCGGCGGATCGAAAGGGTATGTGGGGAGATCGGAATCGATCGCTATGAGGTCGTGTTTGTCGAGAATGGGAGCGTGGACGATTCGGAGAAAATCTTGCGCCGCCTGCATCAAGAGAACCCCCGGATTATGATGGTGCAGCTCTCACGCAATTTTGGCTACCAGGGTGGCATCAGTGCCGGGCTCGCCCACGCGCGCGGGACTTGGGTTGTTGTCATGGATGGGGACCAGCAGGACCCGCCGGAGCTTATCCCGGAGATGCTCCGTAAAGCCAAGGAAGGTTACGAAGTCGTTTACGGAATCCGCAGTAAGCGTCAAGACGCCTTAGCCAAGAGGCTTGTCTATAGGGCGTTTTACCGCTTGTGGAGAGCGACCGCTCAGATCGTTGTCCCCCTTGACGCCGGTGATTTCTGTGTGATGCACCATAAGGTGGTCGACTGCATTAACTCTATGCCCGAGCGCCAGCGGTTCATCCGGGGACTGCGTACCTGGTCGGGGTTCCGGCAGACAGGTATCCCGCATGAGCGGCAAAGCCGTAAGGGCGGCGAAAGCAAATTCAATCTGGGTGGAATGATCGGTCTCGCGCTTGATGGCCTGCTATCTTACTCGGTCGCTCCGCTGCGCTTTATGACGATCTCAGGTTTTTTCGTCGCCTCCCTATCGTTTCTTGTTGGCATTATCCAGGCGGTTTTCCGGATTTTGAATTGGCTAGGCGTTGCCACTCTCCCGGGCATCCTTCCTCCCGGCCTGACTCAAATCAACCTGCTCGTCACGTTTCTTCTGGGCTTCAACGTCCTCTGTATCGGTATCGTCGGGGAATACGTTGGCAGGATCTACGAAGAGGTAAAGCACCGGCCTATATTCATTGTCAAAGCGCGGCTGCCGGAAGAGTAAACACGGGATTACGCCGACGGCCCCAAAAACCCAGTACTTCTTGTGACGGGGACAGCCCTGCTGGAAACCGTTAATTTCGTTTCCTTTGACGGTGGCTTTAAGGCTCAGTCCGAGGTCCAGCGGCCTGACGATTATCGACTGATTGAGACAGATCTGGGCGACCGGCCCAGAATCGCGCGGGGCGGCGGGTACTCGTATGCCGCTGCCAGCTTCGGGGCCGGGAGCCTCGTGCATGACATGACCCGTTTCAATCGGGTGGTCAGGTTCGACCCTGCGGCCCAATTGATCGAGGTCGAAGCTGGCATGACGCTTGGCGATTTATTGAATCTGACAGTTCCGGCAGGTCTGTGGCTTCCCGTCCAGCCCGGATACCCGGCGATCACTGTCGGAGGATGCATTGCCGCGAATGTCCATGGCAAGAACCCTGCCCTGTCTGGCACCTTTATACGTTACATTACGGATCTCAAACTGTTCCACCCAAAACATGGGACTCTAGAGGCGAGCCCGACGGCTAACTCATCGGTGTTCGATCTGACTTGCGGGGGATACGGGCTGACAGGGGTCATTCTCACGGCCACGCTGCAGCTCGAGTCGCTCCCCGGTTCCAAGTTGTCAATGCAGCGGACCCCGGTTCGTAGTCTTGCCGAAGCGCTTGCGCTCGTGCGCGCCTCAGGTGGTCGCAAGGCTTTTACCTACACCTGGCACGATGCTGCGCCGTCAGCAAGGACATTCGGCCGCGGTTTTGTTTACGAGGGATCCTTTGTACCGGGGACTTCTTCCCGGGCAAGCCTCCCGCCCCGCTATCGGCTGCTCACGGCCGCCTCAAGGGCAAGAATCCCCGTGTCGGTATGGAACCGTCTTACAACTCGGGCTTTGAATTCCCTTTACTGGCATTGGGAGCTTGTGAGACCGAAACGAGCGGATCTGCCTTTATTCGATTCTCTATTCCCTTTTGCGCGTCGCCCGGAGATCTTTGCCTTCTTTGGGCGGCGGGGGTTTGCCGAATATCAGGTGCTGGTGCCGGATAGGCAGGTGGACGGGTTTCTTGGGGAGATTCAGAAGCGTATTATCAAAACAGACGCTCCGGCGGTCCTGTTATCATTTAAGCTTTTTAAGGGCGATCAGCGCCTGCTTCGCTTTGAGGGAGATGGGGTTTGTGTCACGTTGTATCTTGCCCGGTCTCGGGCCGGTCTTGCGTTTCTCCCGATCCTCGATCAGCTAACGACTGAAACTGGTAGTATCCCAAACATCATCAAAGACTCGCGGCTACCCTATCCGATGGTCCAGGCGTGCTACCCGCAGTACGAAGCCTTCAGAGAGTTGCTCCGAGCCTACGATCCAGCGCGGCTTTTCCGCTCAGAGCTGTCAGAGAGACTCCGATTGTAAAATATGAGACTGTTGTGGATCATAGACCATTCCTGTAGCCGGACCTTAACTAATCGGTACGCGTGGCTGCTGAGGCAATATCCATGAGTCAGACTCATTGATGAGCGGGCACGTGGCTGACGAAGAACTTAAAAGGAGTCTGAGCGGCGCTGTTTGGCTGATTATCCTTGGCATCACAGCACTCGGCGGTGTTCTCCGCTTGTGGGACCTTAGTGCCAAGAGTTTCTGGATAGATGAATTAATAAGTTTGTGCAGTGCTGACGCCATCCAGAATGTGAAGACATTCTTCACGCCCAGTTGTGGGAATGCCCACCCGCCCCTTTATTTTCTACTCTTGAAAGCGTGGGCGGCTTTCGGTCAAGGGGAGTTTTACCTTCGCCTGCTGCCGGTTGTCTTCGGCATTGCCGTTATTCCCTCGGTGTTTCTCTTGGGCAATGAATTATTGGGGAGAAGGACTGCGACGATCGCTGCGTTCTTAGTCGCGGTGTCTCCATTCCATCTACTGTATGATCGCGAACTTCGCATGTACTCGCTGCTGACTTTTTTAACGGTATTGTCCTTATGCTTTTTCCTCAAGGCCCTGAAGGATGGCCGTTGGTTCCATTGGCTTGTATATGCTGCTCTGAGCGCCGTCAATGTGTACGTGCACTATTTTGCGTTCCTTGTTGTCCTGTTTGAATGGGCATTTTTTCTTATCCAGTATGGCAAGTATCGACACCTCTGGAAGCAGGCGATCTGCTCGCAAGCGATCATCGCCGCTTTCTTTGCATTTTGGCTTCCAGGCCTTTTCTATCAGATTCAGAATCCGGCGTTGTTTACTCTCGATCATCCGGATAAATTTCCGGTCGCCATGGGCGCCTGGATCCTAAAGCCTTTGTATCTTCTCTTTGCCTTCAGCCTCGGTCAGACTATCATGCCCTGGAATACCGTAGCTATTGTGGGTGTAGCAGTTTTCGGTACAATCGCCGTTTTAGGAATTAAAAATCTCAAAGATAATCGAGATGCCCTCGTATTTATTCTCCTGTATTTGTGTATTCCTGTCATTGTCGGGATCTTAGTCTTTTCATCTATGCCCAGATATTATGTGTTTCTTGCACCGGTTTATTATCTGGTCCTTGGGCAGGGAGTTGCCTCTCTTCCAGGAATGCGGGCACAGACTGTTGCTTCCTTTGCGCTGCTCCTTCCCCTGGGCGTGTCCATATCGAACTATTATCGGAACCGGGAGTTCCATATCTTGGCACAGGTTGATCCCTGGCGGGAGGTGGGAAATTACATTAGAGGGCAAGCCCGTAGTGGCGATTGTCTAGTCGCCATTGGGTCGGGTAGACCCTTAGGTTATTATACGGCTAATTTCGAAGGGTTTGCTCGGCCGATTTACGGGGATCAGTTCAGGGACTCGGTTAAGTGTATAGAGGGAGGTGCTGGCAGGCGGGTATGGGTCGTGGGGGCGGATTCGGCTCTTCAGAAAGTCACGGAGGAGGCACGACGCTGGTTCGATGAACATTATGTTCGCTTAGACGAGAAAAAATTTTACAAGGACCCAGACTACCAGATGAAGAGTAAGTTTTTTAGGAAGAGTTTTCTCGATTACCGGATCAAGGTTTATCTGTATGGGAAGCCATAATGCCCGGTTAGACAGGATTGGCCATGGATCTTAGCGGCACATTAAAGACCTCTAGTACGACTGTTTCGAGGGGACCGACGATGGTGAGAGCCAGCTTTCCCAACGCCGGATTCTGGATGGGCCTTGTCATTTTAACGATGATCATTAGGGAAGTAACCTTGTGGCAGGTAGGGCGTGCCAACGGCAGAATCGGAGACATGCTGTTGCTGTTGGTCTTTGGACTGTGGTTTGGGGGCCGCTGTCTAATTGGAAGGTTTGCCATCGTCAAAAATCGCCTTGACCTAGCCGTCATGATCTTTCTCATGTTACACGTCATGTCCATACTTTGGGCTGATAATGTTGAGGAGGGATGGTTTCGCCTGCTAAAGCTTTTGCGCAATGGGGCCCTTTACATCCTGCTCGTAGACTATCTCAGTACGGACTTTTCAACCAGGTATCGGAGAATCGCTACGTGCCTAGTGATAACCGGGCTGCTTCAATCGCTTGCCTATATGATTTCCATAGGACGGCACGGCGGCCTCGCCGCATTGGCTGTCATGCTTCAGGCGGATTCTCTTCAGTCCAACAATCCCGCTCTTGGTGTGGTCCGGGAGGAAACGGGGGCCGGGCTGTTTTTGCAAGGAGCCGCGTCGTGGCTGCCGCTATGTATGTTCGTCGGCTTTAGCATTCACCCGTCGATTCGTTCACGGGTATTAGCGTTGGGGAATTGGGTCTTAATTCCCGTCATGGGAGCGCTGACTGTGCTTAGTGGCACGCGTGCTTCCATGGTAGGACTCGCCGTAGGGTTAACTATCTTTTTGCCTCTCGTGGTGACAAAAATGACGGTGAAGAAAATCGTAGGCGGCGGGATAGTTGTTTTGGCTCTGATATTTAGCGCCTGGCACTTTGGTTTGTATAACTTGGTTGAAGGCAGGTTTTCCCATGAGGTTTTGCAGAACGATCCGGCTATATTGGCACGGCTCGATTTCTTTCAACGCACCCTAGACCGTTTCGAGAAATCACCTTTATTAGGAGCAGGGGTAGCAAGTATTGAACCGGATGAACTTTTTATTGTTCACAATCTCTATCTTCAGGTGTTGGGAGAACTAGGGGTTGTAGGAGGAGCGATCTTTCTCTGGATAATGGCGCTTTGGGTGTTGTACCTGGTGTCTGCGCAAAGGTTGGCGTCTGCAATGCGTGATCCCTGGCGTAACCGAGTCGCAATTTCTCTTCTAGGGTTTAGTATATTTCTTTTTACCTATTTTCTTGTCGGGCATGACTTGGGAAGTGGAGAGCCGTGGATCGTCATGGGTATGGCCTCGGCGCTCCACAATAGTCGACCAAAAGCATCTTTAGGATTGGGGAATTAGCGTTCGGTTCCTGTTGCAGTTCTTCCAGTGAGTTTGGGCCGATGAAAGGTATTACAGGGAAAGCTGCCCGGAGGGAATCAGCAGTCTCTTTAGTCCTCCCACTATACAATGAGGGGAGGTCCATTTGGGATGTTGTCCCGAGGTTGGTTGCGGAGTTCGAACGAGAGGGAATTGCATGCGAGATCGTGCTTGTAAACAATGGATCCAACGACGATACGGGCAATTTTCTGGAAGAGATGAAAAAACAGTACGAATCTGTCCGAGTGGTGCATGTCCCGGTCAATGAGGGGTACGGTTGGGGAATCATCTGCGGGCTGAGGGAGACGAGGGCTCCCGTGGTAGGCTTCATGTGTGGAGATGGACAGATCGCGCCAAGGGATGTGACGCGGGTGTACCGGCGGCTCATCGAACAAAAGCTGGATTTGTGCAAAGTGGTTCGCGTGCAGCGCCACGACGGCTTTAAGCGGCGCTTGATATCCAGGTGCTATAACCTTTTTTTCCGCCTGCTTTTCCCGGTCAAAAGCCGGGATATCAACGGCACCCCCAAGTTGATGCGGCGGGAGTGTTACCAGCAGCTCGATCTGGGGAGCAAGGACTGGTTCATTGACGCGGAGATAATGATCAAAGCGAGTAAAAACGGTTATCGCGTCGGCCAGGTGGACGTGAGCTTCATGCCGCGAACAGAAGGGGACTCCAATGTACGTCTTACAACTTCCCTGGAGTTCATCCGCAATATGCTGCGTCACCGATTTTTGGGGAGATAGTTAAGCGGCACAGAGATACCTGCCAGCAGACTCACAACGCCATGCGAGCCCTTGTAATCGGTGCTTCGGGACAGGTCGGCGGCGCTTTGATGAAGGCGCTGAAGGCCCGGGGGCATGAAGCGACCGGGACTTACCGAAGCTTCCCTATAGAAGGTTATGTTCGTCTGGATCTGAATGATTCCCGGTCGGTCCAAGCCCTTGTCGAACGCGAGAGGCCGGAGTGGATTTTTTGTACGGCGGGCATGACCAACGCAGATGCATGTGAGAAACAACCTGAAGCAGCCCGTCGCGAGATTGTGGATGGACCGCTCGGTATTGCCCGATTGGGACAGAAGATTGGGGCCGGATTTGTCTTTTATTCTTCGGCTTATGTATTCGATGGAAAATCCGGCCCTTATGCCGAAGAGCACGCGCCCTCCCCAATTAACATATATGGGAAGTGCAAATACGAGGCGGAAAAGATTATTCAGTCAGAGCTTGAGCGGTGGGTGATTGTGCGGACGGTTGTTGTGTATGGTCCGGAGGCGCAAGGCAAAAACTTTGCGTACCAGGTTTTGCGGGCGGCGCGAAGCTCAACAAAGATAGCGGTACCCGTGGACCAGGTCTCTAATACAACCTACAACGAGGACTTGGCGCTCGCCAGTGTGGAGCTCGCGGAACGAAATATCTCCGGGCTCTATCATTTAGCCGGTTCGGACGACGAGGACAGATACTCGTTTGGACGTCTCATTTGCGAAATATTCGGTTTCGACTCCGGTTTTCTTGAACCGCGTCGGACGACGGAAATAGGTCAATGTGCGCCGCGGCCGCTTCTGGCCGGGCTGGTCACGTCGCGTGCACAGCGGGAGTTGAAAACGGTCATGAGGGCGGCCCGAGAGGGTCTGGTTCGGATGAAGCATGAGCTGAGAGATGGTGTTACCGGTCCAAGGAGATCTGGTATCGCCGGACGATAGGCCGGTCAGGTCTCGTATTCCGATCAATCTCTAGACACGGTGAACCGGTTGCAGGAAGCATGCCCTCCTTTGCGATTCTGGCATCTCGCCATTCTATTCGGCTTGGCATTGGCATTACGTCTGCTTTCTATGCCTGACCATAATTTGGCTGAGGATTCATTTACCTTAATAGAAGCGGCAAAACATCTGCTAGCAACGGGTATTTATCGGATGCCTGGCGTTGGGTCTGCCCACGCCGTCTTGGAGTATACTCTTCCGTCATGGCCTGTGGGATTTCCTCTCACGCTCGCCGGGGTTTTTGCAATTTTTGGCGCGAGCGAGGCCGCAGCGAGAACATTCACGGTGGTTGTGTCAAGTTTCGTAGCGCCGCTGACGGCGGCGATTGCAAATCTCATGATCAGAAACGAGCGTGTGGCTCTCACTGCCGGAATCCTTGCGGCCATTCATCCGCTCTCAGTGGGATTTAGTGGGCAGGTATTTACGAACAATTTGTCGGCTGCTCTGTTTGCTGCGTCGCTCTACTTTCTGACCGCCTGTTTGGCCCGTGGTGATCGTATAGATTTGGTCTCGCTTCGGGAGGTTTGCCGTAGCAAAGGCCGGCAGTTGCGGCTGGCGCTCGCATTTTTCTTCTTCGGGTTCATGTTGTCCGTTCGGGATACGGACGTCATCTTCGCTCCGGTAGGGGTTTATCTCCTCTATTTGGGCGGAATTGGCTCGTCTCAAACCGGGGAGAGGGATTGGGCCGCATGGCGGAGATGTTTGCTGATCGGAATAGGAGCGCTCCTCGTCGGCTGGGCGCCCAGCCTGTATTTCAACGTGATCAACTTTGGTTCGCCGTTGGTCTCAACACACTATCAAACCGGCATTCGACTGAGTCTGGATTATCTCCTCAGAGGTTCTGACGCGTTTTTCGGCCTGCCTGGCATCGTCGTGATGGCAGTCGTCATTTTGGGATATCACTTTCCGGCTTTTGTCAGTCTATTTTTCCTGCGCCAGCGTTGGTCAGCTATTTCCCCCTTTGTCGTGATGGGGATCCTGGTTATCCTGCCCCTACTATTGGTGAATGGAGCGTTCCCGGTAGTATCGACGGGCGCCGGCCCACGTTACGTTTTGCCACTTGTTCCATTTGTGGCCATCGTGTCGGCGTATGCGTTGTATTTGGGTTGGTGTGAAATACGGAGATGGACCGCGCTCCTTTTCATCGGGGTGGTTGTTGGATGGCAGGTCTTGCTGACCTATCCCCCAGTAATGCTTTTCGAGTTGTGGCCCCGTTTTGCCTATCTCACCTACTACTCGCCCGTGTACGTAAGCCATCCCTATCATCACTATCCCGACCACACAAATGCGATGGTTCAATGGGTACGAGAAAACACACCGACAACGGCCATCATCGTTACGCCCTCTCGCGCGCAGCATTTCCTTTACTATGGAAAGCGCGATGTCGTGATTCTGAACCTGTTGACCCCAGCTCATTGGTCTGCATTGGTATCCGAAAGACCGGTTTACCTCGTCGAGGATCGAGATGTTGCTGTGAAGCCGACAATTATAGAATCCTTGAAGGAAAAGCTGGGCCAAGAGGGGATCGTGTTTAAGGCGGTAGGAGCCGTGGAGGTTTTTACCCCGGAAAAGGGCGATACCATGGTGCGCGTCTATCTGGCGTCAAAAGCAACGTGACCAGCGGGCGGAAGTGCCTTGTATTTTAAGGATGTCGATAAATTCCCGCTTAATCAGGGACCGAAGATGCGAGAGCGAATCGTAGATCTGTTTGAGAGGTTCTATCCGGATTACGGCGGTGAGGACCGGTTGTTTAGATCCCAAGTGGAGGATTGTCTCCTGGATGCGTCGGTGCTCCTGGACGCCGGATGCGGCAGCGGGAGGATGGCGGGCCATGATTTCAGGCAGAGCAACAGGATGATCTTGGGAATCGACGTGGACAGCGATATCAAGGAGAATGCAACGTTGACTCGGGCTGTTCGGGGCAGGCTCGAAGTGCTTCCTCTGAAGGACGGCTCTGTGGATTTGATTTTGTGCAGATATGTATTGGAACATATCGAGGAGCCGGCGACCATATTTCGGGAATTTTGCCGTGTCCTGCGGGAAAAGGGGAAAATTGTTCTGCTGACTCCGAATCTGTGGCACTACGTTACTCTGGTGTCGCGGGTAGCTCCGTGGTGGTTCCATCGGTGGTTTAATGCCGCCTACGGGGTTTCGGAGACAGATACATTCAAGACATTTTATCGTGCGAATACGCGGCGGCGCATAACATGTTTGGCTGCGCAAGCGGGATTGCGGGTTGGAAGGATGGAGTTGATGGAGACGAGTCCCAACTATTTGGAGTTTTCTCGCTTGCTGTATCGCTTAGGGATTGCCTACGAGCGCGTAGTGAACAACATATCGGTCTGTGCCGAAGCCCGCGTTAATATCGTGGCCACTTTGGTGAAGTAGGCGCGTGAAAACGTCCTTTGCGGAAATTCTGGCATGCCCGGCCTGCGGAGGAGCATTGAGGGTTGAGGCGACGTTGGACGAAAGGGGAGAGATTCGTGAGGGATCTCTTTCATGCCTTTGCGGGGCCGAGTATAGGATTAGAGGTTTTGTTCCGCGGATGGTTTCGTCGGATAGTTACGTTAATACCTTCAGTTTTCAGTGGGAGCGCCACCGCCGTACTCAGCTTGACGCTGATGGCCGGAGGGAGAGCGAGGAAACATTCTTTTTGTCGACCGGGTTGACTAAAGACCAACTGGAAGGAAAATTGGTGCTTGATGTCGGGTGCGGCATGGGGCGGTTCGCCGATGTTGCCAGCCGGTACGGTGCCGAGGTGGTCGGGGTGGACCTCAGCTATGCCATCGAATCGGCTCAAGAGAACATCGGCCTGCGGAGCAACGTTCACCTGGTGCAAGCGGATCTCTTTCATCTGCCTTTTCGCAAGAATTCTTTCGACTGCATCTTCAGTATAGGGGTATTGCATCACACGCCGGATTGTAGAAAAGCAGTCCTGGGTTTGATCCCTTATTTGAAAGAGGGGGGTACTCTCGCGATATGGGTTTATCCTAAGTATAAACTGCACACTCTTTGCCGATATAGCCCAGAAAGATTTTTAGCGCCAGCGGGAGAACTGCCGTACACGTTGCAGGCGCCCTTTAGAGCGTCTAGGCGCTGGCTGCCCATTCTATCTTACGTGGCGATATGGGTGGATCGGCTGAGCAATCTCTGGAATAGCATCCTGCGCGCCAGCGCCAGACAATTACCCGTCAAGGTTCTTTACAGGTTGTGTCACATGGCCATTCCTCTTTATCACGTGTTGAAGTTGCGGCCGTTTACCCCGCTGCGGCTCATCTTTAAGATCTCGATGCACCAAGATCCCCAGTGGCGAGTATTGGATACGTTCGATAACCTTTCTCCACGCTACCAGTCTCGCCACACGTATGAGGAAGTGAGCGGTTGGTTCAGGGAGGGGGGATTGAAGCAAATTGTGCTGCTGCCGAATCAGATTGCTGTTCGTGGTCAGCGCTAGTTTCATAGAAAATATAGCGGTGTGCGGAATATTTGGATTAATCGAAACAAGGCCGCTTAGCCTCGATATCGAAAGGCTGGTCGCGGCGACACACACCCTCCGGCATCGCGGACCGGATGATTGGGGAGTTGTCGCGATGCTCCCGGAAGGATCCTTGCGGCGACAACCATTGGACCAACTGGGCCAGAAAGTCCATGCTTTCCCTTCTTCTCAAAACATTTCTGTTGTTTTGGGCCATAGGCGTCTTAGCATCATAGATCTCAGCGCTGCAGGTCGCCAGCCCATGAAGGATCTCGAATCCGGGGCGTGGCTGACCTACAACGGTGAAGTATATAACTTTAGGGAGCTCAGGGATGATCTGGCTTCTCGGGGTCTTCAGTTTCACAGCAAAACCGATAGCGAGGTGCTTCTACATGCCTATCGTGTTTGGGGTCTGGAATGCGTTGAGAGGCTTCGTGGAATGTTCGCCTTTGCTATCTGGGATCCTGCCAAGGAGAGGCTCATCCTGGGCAGGGATCGGGTAGGTAAAAAGCCGTTATTCTATTACCACGATGATCATTGTTTTGCGTTTGCGTCAGAACTGAAGGCCCTGCTTGCGGTGCCGGGTGTTGAGAGGCGTATTAACCATGCTGCGATTCACGATTATCTCACCTTCGGGTATGTCCCGGGAGAGCAGACCATCTTCCAAAACATCTGGAAGGTTCCCCCTGGACACCTTCTGACTTGGGAACAGGGAAAGCTACGGAAGGAGAAGTATTGGGACCCAGCGACCAAGTTTGCCGGAGGCGGAGAGTCTTCTTTGCCTGAAAAGGCCTGGTGCGAGGAAACTCGTCATCGATTGGAAGAGTGCGTGAAAGCGCGCCTGGTAAGCGATGTCCCCGTGGGGGCCTTCCTGAGTGGGGGTATTGATTCCAGCGCAGTGGTTGCATTCATGGCGAAGCATATGGGGGAACGAGTAAAGACCTTTTCTATCGGGTTCCCTGAGAGTTCCTTTAATGAGCTCCGGTACGCGCGTATCGTTGCCCAACATTTCAAAACAGACCATCACGAGTATATTGTTGATCCGGAGGCGGCTAGTCTCCTCCCTCATTTGGTGTGGTACCTGGATGAACCTTTTGCGGATGCCTCCGTGCTTCCAACCTACCTGCTGGCACAGCTTGCGCGAGAACACGTCAAGGTGGTCCTGACGGGCGACGGTGGGGATGAGTCCTTTGCGGGATATGAGTCCTATTTAGCGGAGCAATATGCAGAGTTGTACGGCAAAATTCCAGGTGCGTTCAGGCGCGTGATCGAATTAATTCTTTCCCGTATGCCGGAGTCCAGCAGACGGACCGCGGTGCTGCGAAGGGCCAAACGTTTCGTGGAAAAAGCCTCTCTTCCTCCGGAGTATCGGGAATGGAGGACGATATTTTCAAGCGCACTCAAATCGACGCTCTATAGCTCTGCTATGCAGGCTTTTGTGGGTAGTTCGGATTCTTTCAAGCATCGGGTCCAATTATTTCGAAATACTCCGAACCTCGATTGGGTAACCAAGCTCCAATTGTGGGACTTACAGGTTTACCTTCCCGACGATCTTATGGTGAAGAATGACCGGGCCACAATGGCTCACGGCCTTGAAGCCCGGTGCCCATTTTTAGATCACACATTGATTGAGCGACTCGCCGAGATGCCGTCAGCTCTTAAAGTCCATGGGTGGAGCACCAAGTATGTGTTGAAGGAGGCCATGAAAGGACTCCTTCCGCCGGAGATCCTTAATCGTTCCAAGCAAGGCTTTGCCGTTCCAGTTAGCCACTGGTTTCGTGGAGAGCTTCGTGAGATGGCAGAGGATATTCTGCTCTCCGCGCCAAGCGTAGGCCGTGGCTACTTTCAACGGAAAGGCGTTGAGAATCTGATCCAGACGCACGTACGCGGAACGGCGGATCACGGTCACAGGTTGTGGGCTCTGATCAATCTAGAACTCTGGCATCGGCGTTTCGTGGACTCACCGGTTACCTTGGCTCCAGTCTTTAACTAGTCAACGGGTTACCTCCGATGAAACGGCCTGCGCGGATATTACAAGTCAATCCCGCCTTTAACAACGATGCGCCCTCACAGGGTGCTGCCGCATTGGCCAAATGTCTGGACCCTGCGGAATTTCATGTGACCGCGGTGAGCTTACGCCCCCGGCTTGGATTAAATGGTACAGTGACTGAATTGGAAGCGTCGGGGATCCAACACGTCTCCTTGGGTATAGATGGGTTTTTCGATGTCAGGGTCCTAGCCCGCCTGGTACAGTTCATGCGACGGGTTCGTCCGGACATCGTTCATACCCATGCTTTTCGGGCAGACCTCTGGGCGGGTCTTGCCGCGAGGATGGCTGGAGTTCCAATCGTTGTCAGCAGCATCCGAAATAACGATTGGGATTGTTTCCGAACCGAGCAGCCGTTCCCGGTGGCACGGCTTGCCATGGCCGGGAGTAAAATTGCAGTCTCGTTTGCCGACATTTTAATTGCGGTTTCCGAGGGAGTTCGGGAGCACCTAGTTTCAGTTCAGAAGATATCTCCTGTCAAGATTCGTGTAATTCCCAACGGAGTGGATTTAGAAAGGCTAGGGCGTCTCCGGTCTCCACCGCAGATGATACGCGGACAACTGAATCTGGCCCCCGGCACGCCTCTCGTAGGTACGCTCGCTGTATTCAAGCCCCGGAAAGGTCTTTCCTATCTGGTGGAGGCGGCACGGGCGGTGCTCTCGCGGTATCCGTATGTGCATTTTCTGCTGGCCGGCGATGGTCCCGAGCGCGAAGCAGTCGAGAAACAAATCCAGCGACTTGGTATCGCGAGAAATATGCATTTGCTTGGATTCCGGGACGATGCCATAGCCCTGGTAGATGCGTTGGATATCTACGTGCTGCCATCGTTATTTGAAGGATTTCCACGGTCGGTTCTTGAAGCCATGGGACTGGGGAAGCCGGTCATCGTTACGGACATCGGCGGGAGCCGTGAGGCGGTGCGGCATGGAGCATCCGGTCTGATTGTTCCACCGAGGGACCCACAGGGACTTGCCGAAGCGATCTGCCGCTTGCTTGAGTCTCCCCAGCTCCGAAAATCGATGGGAGAGGCCGGACGCCAGGCCGTGCAAGAGTGCTTCAACGCACGAATTAATGCCGCGTCTCATCAGGAGCTCTATCGTGAACTCCTGCGGGTCAAGGAGGTTACATGAAGGTACTGGTGGTTGGTGGCGCTGGCTACATTGGGGGCGCATTGACCGATCTGTTGCAGCACACGAGCCATGAGGTCAAAGTCTATGACGCCCTTCTGTACGAGGAGGAATATCGGAAACCAATAAGCTTTATCTACGGGGATATCCGAGGTCGTGACACCCTGTTGCCTCACTTGAGGTGGGCCGATGTAGTGGTCTGGATGGCTGCTATTGTGGGGGATGGGGCCTGCGCGCTAAATCCCGGTGTGGCAGTCGAGATCAACCAGCACTCAGTCGAGTGGCTTGTCGAGCACTTTGACGGGCGAATCTTATTTCTCTCTAGCTGTTCTGTTTATGGCGCGCAGGATGCCGAATTGGATGAGTCGTCGCGTACCAATCCTCTGTCGGTTTATGCAGCGACTAAATTGGCGGCCGAGAAGTACCTGGAAAAAAAGAACGCGCTGACGTTTCGCCTTGGCACTCTTTTCGGCGTGGGCGATATGTTCTCACGCATTCGGCTCGATCTGGCGCTTAATACTTTGGTTGTGAAAGCTTGCACCTTAGGAAGGATAACCGTATTTGGCGGAGATCAATTCCGGCCCCTCCTGCACGTAAAGGACGCCGCCCAGGCCATTGTCGAGAATCTAGAGTCCAACCATTCCGGTATCTTCAATCTGCACCGGCAAAACGTTCGGATCATCGATCTGGCTTTTCAAATTCGCAATCACTTCCCCGACCTGCAGGTCGAGCGAACCGAGATGACTTTTCAGGACACAAGGAACTACCGTGTGAGGAGCGAAAAGGCGCGCCGTGTTTTAGGTTTCAGTCCCACTCACTCGATCGATGAGGGGATCGAAGAGATCAAGGCCCTCCTGGAAATGAGACGAATCAAGAACATCAGCAATGTGCGTTATACCAACGACGGCTACCTGGCAAAATTTGGCACTCATCTCTGAGAAGGTCGGGAATTAAACTGCGGTGGGGAGGCATATGGCATTACCAAGGCTGATCCAGGGAGGGCTTGCTGCCGATGACCGTGGGGAGGTGAGTTTCGTTAATGAATTCACCTTTGCCGGCATAAAGCGTTTTTACGTTGTTTCGAACCACCGGACCGGGTTTGTGCGTGCCTGGCACGGTCATAAGCATGAAGAGAAATACATCACGGTTGTCAGCGGGGCCGCGGTTGTCTGCGCTATAGAAATAGATAACTGGGAGCATCCGTCGAAAAAATCAGAGGTGCATCGATATGTGCTGTCGGCGGCAAAGCCCGGTATCTTGTATATCCCAATGGGTTATGCGAACGGATTCATGACTCTTACCAGTGACGCGAAGCTCGTCTTTTTCTCCACGGCCTCCGTGGAGGAAAGCATGAAAGACGATATCCGTTTCGAGTCTCGCTATTGGGATCCGTGGCAAGTCACGGAGCGGTAAACGCCAGAAGTCTCATTGAGGTCAATAATCTATGGTGAGGGTGTTGGTGCTTGGGGGCTCGGGGATGCTGGGCTCGATGATTGTGGACTGGCTGGCGAGAGATCTGTCGTTGAAGGTTGGCGCCACCGTGCGGGACCGACGATACCTGGAGCATGGTCGCGCTCTTTTGCCGGAGGTCCAGTGGCGCCTGTTAGATGCTGAGGACGATTCCTACGCCAGCGCTCTCTCCATTCTTGAGGATTATGGCTGGGTCATCAACGCAATCGGAGTTATTAAGCAGTTTATCCGCGACGACAACCCGGTTGAGGTCGAACGGGCCATCCGAGTGAATGCGCTATTTCCCCATCGCCTGGCGCGCAAGGCCCGGGAGACTGGCGCCAGAGTTCTACAAATCGCTACGGATTGTGTCTACTCGGGAAGAGAAGGGCGCTACACCGAAGAAGCGCCGCACGATTCCCTGGATGTTTACGGCAAAACGAAAAGTCTGGGGGAAGCCCGTTCGGATATCATGTTTCACTTGCGCTGCTCGATCATCGGGCCGGAACTCAAGAACCACGTCTCTCTATTGGATTGGTTTTTAAAGCAGCCTTTGGGCGCTAAGCTGACAGGGTTCACCAATCATCGTTGGAACGGCGTCACCACGCTCCACTTTGCTCGGATCTGCCAGGGGATTATCAAGGCCGATCTTAAACTGCCCTATCTCCATCATGTCATCCCCGGCGGGGAAATAACCAAGGCAGAAATGTTGGAGGAATTCGCCGGGAAATACGGCCGCGAAGATATCAAAATCGCGCATGGCGAGGCTGCCAATGTCATTGACCGCACTCTGTGTTCAAGGAACGAAATTTTAAATCGAAGCATCTGGGAAGCTGCCGGCTTTCGTCGGCCGCCGGGTATTCCGGATATGATCGCGGAGATGCGCGGTTTCGACTATCGGTTTGCCTCCCTAGAAATTTAAACATATGTTCCTAGTGCGGTTCTTATTTCCCGTGAGTCTATTAGCTTCCAGACTAGGCCGGAGCGAAAAACGATGAAGATTATGACTATTCTCGGCATCCGCCCTGATTTTATCCGCATGAGAGAGGCCCTCAAAGGGCTGGATGACGCACGGAATTTGGAACATATACTCGTCCATACCGGGCAGCACTATAGCCACAACATGGATGGCATCTTTTTCGAGGAGCTTCATTTAAGAGCGCCTGATTACAATCTTGGGATAGGGAGCGGAACCCACGCGGAGCAGGTAGGGAGAGGTCTGATAGAGACCGAAAAGCTCATTATGGCTGTGAAGCCCGATCTTTGCCTTTTTCTAGGCGATAACAATTCAGCCGTTTCTGCTATTTCGGCCGCGAAGTGTAATGTTAAGGTGGCGCGGATCGAGGGGGGCATGCGCAGCTACGATTGGCGCATGCCGGAGGAAAAGAACCGTGTGATCGTGGATCATATCTCAGACTATATCTACGTTTACACCCAGCGCTATAAAGAGAATATCCTGCTGGAGGGAATTCCCAGTCACAAGATTTTCGTTGTCGGGAATCCGATCGTCGATATCGTGTTGCTTTATCGAGAGCGGGCTGCCGCGAGCTCCAATTTATTGGATCGGCTGAAGCTGCCGAAGGGGAATTTTATATTGACGACGCTGCACCGGCAGGAAAACGTAGACGATCCTCAGGTCTTGCAGCAACTCGTTAACGCGCTCGGCGAGATTAGCCTCAAGCTTGATATGCTCGTCTATTATCCGATGTCCTACCGCACTCAGAAGCGCCTGAAAGAATTCAATATTAAGCTATCACCCAAGGTTATCGTATCCGACCCGATAGGGTTTATTGACTTTCTTAACGCCGAGCAACAGGCGGCCCTAATCATCACCGACAGCGGGACTGTCCAGGAGGAGGCGAGTATCCTTCAAGTGCCATGTGTCGTGTCGAGGTTGAGTACGGAACGTCCTGAGACGATCGAAGCGGGCGGCTGCATACTGGCAGGCAATCGTACGGAGGATATTGTTGCGGCAAGTATCGAAATTGTCCGGCGTCCGCGCACCTGGCAGCACGGACTTGGTGATGGAAAAACCAGCCAGAGGATCGTCCGCCACATCTGTTCGCTTGAGGACGAGATCATGGATAAGCAATTCCGCCCGCCTTTGGTGGACAGGCACAAGCAGCTTATGTACAGCTCCTATATTGAGCCTTTGCAAGTGGTAGGCGGGGGGTGGAAACAGGTACTCGATGATTAACTCAGGGTCGGGATTGGATATAAAGAGCTTTTTATTGCGCGTTAAACTAAATGCGGATACTTATTTTATCACAGTATTATGAACCGGAGCCGCTCCCAAAGCCTTCGGATTTGGCTCAGGCCCTTGCTGAGCGCGGCCACGTTGTCTCAGTCATCGCTGGTTTTCCAAATTACCCTTCAGGAAGGCTCTATCCTGGATACCGATTTTGCTTGCTCCAGAAGGAGAAGATCAACGGCATCCCATTAGTCCGAACGTTTACCTTTCCTTATCACGGCCGCTCATCCCTGGGCCGGATTTTCAACTACGTCTCATTTATGGTCTCTGGAGTACTGGGGGTCTTTTTTTCGCCGCCGTGCGACCTAATCTATGTATGGCATCCCCCGCTCACCATCGGTCTAACGGCCTGGGTAATAGGATTACTCAAGAGAGCGCCCTTTGTTTATGATGTCCAGGACATCTGGCCGGAAAGTCTGACCGCCGCGGGGAAAGTGACCAATTCTTTGGTAATTTGGGCGATGCATCGAATGGAGCAGTTTATCTATAAACGAGCTAAACACCTGTTGGTTATTACAGCAGGGGCAAAGAATAATCTGGTCAAAAAAGGGATATCGGCTGGAAAAATCACAGTTGCGGGCCTATGGGTGGATGAGGATCGGTTTTTGCAGGAGTCCGAAAAAAAAGCCGTAGATATACGGTCACGCTACGGGCTCGGTGGACGCTTCGTGATTATGTATGCAGGAAATATGGGCTATCTGCAGGGGCTTGAAACCATTTTGTCTTGTGCGAACGCACTACGAAAAGAGGAAAGAATTGTATTTGTATTGGTCGGTGATGGGGTTGACCGTGAACGGTTAGTGTCGGAGGTTCAAGAACTGGCTTTGCCCAACGTAGTCTTTATAGAAAGCCAGCCTACGTCCGCAATCCCGGCCTTCTTGTCCAGGGCGGATGCCCTTTTGGTCCATCTCAAACATTCAGAGTTAAGTGACCTTGTCGTTCCTGGCAAAACACTGGCCTACCTCGCCAGCGGACGTCCCATTATCATGGCCGTGAATGGAGCTGCCGGCGAACTAATAAAGCAGGCCAACGCCGGAGTTGTGATTCCGCCGGAAGATCCGCAGGAGATGGCAAAGGCAGTATTGTACCTCTCGCGCCTTTCACATTCGGAACGCGCGGCCTTGGGAGAGAACGGGCGATCCTATTTGGTTACGCACTTTTCCAAGGAGAAAGTATTGAAGCACTATGAAGACATTTTTTTACGAGCCAGTGGTTGTTAGGATGAGGTCCCGTGAAGTGTGGGTTAGGCTCCTTGTCGGGGAGGAGACCTGCTGATGCGAGACGCAACGGATACACCATTGGTTAGGAAAAGAGTTACGGGTGAACTTCTTGGCTTGCTTCCAGGGAAGATTAGCGCCCTTGCGCTTGAGCGGCACCTTTCCGGGGCCAAGCGGACGCTGGATGTAGCCTTAGCCGGGGTGGGGCTGCTTATGTCTCTACCCCTTTGGGGTGTCGTTGCCGTAGCTATTAAGCTGGACGGCGGCGGCCCGGTCTTTTATTCGCAGGAGCGGGTGGGGAAACAGGGAAGGCTGTTTAGAAGCTGGAAGTTTCGATCGATGGTATCTGATTCCGACGAAAAATTTGGCCCACTTCAGGCTGGCGAAAAGGATCATCGAGTAACACGGGTAGGAAAAATTCTTCGGGCTACGGCTTTGGACGAGTTGCCTCAGCTCTGGAATATTGTGATAGGAGATATGAGCTTTGTTGGACCTCGGGCGCTACTGCTTCAAGAGATTGAGGTCAGTGGTGACGGGAAACCAACACCCTTGAGTGAGATTCCTGGCTACGAACTACGCCATCGGGTGAGACCGGGTCTGACAGGGTTAGCTCAGGTCTATGCCCCTAGGGATGTGCCGCGCAGGCAGAAATTTAGGTATGATTTGCTATACATCCATAATCAAAGTCTTTGGCTGGATTTGAAACTTCTAGTTCTCTCGTTTTGGATCACCTTCCGGGGCAAGTGGGAGCATAGAGGGAAGAAGTTTTAGCTTTTTAGGGGAAAGTAAAACAGGGATATATTTATAAGTGGGACTTCTGAAGGGCTTGATTTCTAATTGAGATTAATGGATTATAGGACCGTCTATAGGTCTATCCAGGGGAGGGCGAAAATGAAGAGTAAATTCCTAGTTGTGTTTCTCTGCATTTCGGTCTTATTAGGGGTCGGGTTTTACCCGCTCTTGGCCCAGCAGGGG